>Ga0272441_10007462_pt1 | contig 17761 bp, 18 predicted proteins | sample SSMProp6N_FD_193582 | JGI IMG/M metagenome (GOLD analysis project Ga0272441, IMG submission 193582) | Marine sediment archaeal communities from Little Sippewissett salt marsh, Falmouth, MA, United States - SSM-Prop-6N | ecosystem: Environmental > Aquatic > Marine > Wetlands > Sediment ... | reverse complement strand
GCCATCCGGCGGGTGATTTGCGTGAATACGAGGTTCTTTGTGTTAACGCGCCCGTTTTCCCTGCATGCGTGCTACAAGCGGATGTGATCGGGGGTGATTCCTGGCGATGATGGCTTGACGACATCGCAAGATCAGTCCCGAACATGTTCTGATGACGTCAGTGTCTGGCTGGTTTGTCACATCCATCTGTATATTTTGAGTTGCCTGGCCGGCCCCGGACTGTCATCGTCAGCCCATCATTGTCGGTGCTTCGGGGGAGCGGGCAGAGCTCTTTGTGCTTGAAAGCACCGCTGTCATACGCCACTTAACGGTCAAGGACTCCGATTCGATCGGGCACTGTATCGGCCGTAATGCCGTCGCGCCCTGAATGGGCGGTGTGTGTTGCGAGGCCGTTGAAAGGAAAATTGATGACAAAACAATCAGAAGCCGTTTTTGAGGCCACTACATATCCGGTTTTGCCGCTGCGCGACATCGTTGTGTTCCCGCACATGATCGTGCCGCTGTTTGTCGGTCGTGAAAAATCCATTCGCGCTCTGGAAGAGGTGATGGGATCCGACAAGCAGATCATGCTCGCAACCCAGATCAATGCCGGTGATGACGATCCCGATCCGGACGGGATCTACAAGATCGGAACGATCGCCAATGTTCTTCAACTGCTGAAATTGCCGGATGGAACCGTCAAGGTGCTGGTTGAAGGCCATCAGCGCGCGATGATCGTTGAATATTCGAAACACGAGGACTTTTATGAGGCACGGGCAGAAGTCATGCCGGAACCGGATGAGGATCCGGTCGAGATCGAGGCATTGTCGCGTTCCGTCGTGTCCGAATTCGAGAATTATGTGAAGCTCAACAAGAAGATTTCGCCCGAGATCGTCGGTGCGGCCAGTCAGATCGACGATTATTCCAAACTGGCTGATACGGTTGCTTCGCATCTGTCGATCAAGATCCCGGAAAAGCAGGAGATTCTGGCAACGATCAGCGTCAAGAAGCGCCTGGAAATGGCGCTTGGCTTCATGGAAGGTGAGATTTCCGTCCTGCAGGTGGAAAAGCGTATCCGCTCGCGCGTCAAGCGCCAGATGGAGAAGACGCAGCGCGAATATTATCTCAACGAACAGATGAAGGCGATCCAGAAGGAACTCGGTGACAGCGAAGACGGCCGTGACGAAATGGCCGAGATCGAGGAAAGGATTGCCAAGACCAAACTGTCGAAAGAGGCGCGCGAGAAGGCCGAGGCGGAGATCAAGAAACTGCGCCAGATGAGCCCTATGTCGGCCGAAGCGACCGTGGTGCGCAACTATCTCGACTGGCTGCTCGGGATTCCCTGGGGCAAGAAGTCGAAGATCAAGAACGATCTTGCCAATGCCGAAAAGGTGCTTGAAACGGACCATTTCGGGCTCGAAAAGGTCAAGGAGCGCATCATCGAATATCTCGCCGTGCAGGCGCGTTCCAACAAGATCAAGGGACCGATCCTGTGTCTCGTCGGGCCACCTGGCGTGGGCAAGACCTCGCTCGCCAAGTCGATCGCCAAGGCGACCGGGCGTGAATATGTCCGCATGGCGCTGGGCGGTGTGCGTGACGAGGCCGAGATCCGCGGTCATCGCCGTACCTATATCGGCTCGATGCCCGGAAAGGTCATTCAGTCGATGAAAAAGGCGAAAAAATCCAATCCGTTGTTCCTGCTCGATGAAATCGACAAGATGGGAATGGATTTCCGCGGCGATCCGTCCTCGGCGCTTCTTGAGGTGCTTGATCCGGAACAGAATTCGACCTTCATGGATCATTATCTCGAGGTCGAATACGATCTGTCGAACGTGATGTTCATCACGACGGCCAACACGCTGAACATTCCGCCGCCCCTGATGGACAGAATGGAAATTATCCGGATTGCCGGTTACACCGAGGATGAAAAGCTGGAGATCGCCAAACGGCATCTTCTGCCCAAGGCGATACGCAATCATGCGCTGCAACCGGAGGAATTTTCGATCACGGACGAGGCGCTGATGCAGGTCGTGCGCATCTATACGCGCGAGGCGGGTGTGCGCAATTTCGAGCGTGAGTTGACGAAACTCGCTCGAAAGGCGGTGACCGAGATCCTGAAGGGCAATATCGAGACCGCCGAGGTGACGGTCGACAATCTGTCGGATTATCTCGGTGTGCCGAAATTCCGTTTCGGTGAAGCCGAGCGTGACGATCAGGTCGGTGTCGTGACCGGTCTGGCCTGGACCGAGGTGGGCGGCGAATTGCTGACCATCGAAGGCGTGATGATGCCTGGCAAGGGCAAGATGACGGTAACCGGCAACCTGCGTGACGTGATGAAGGAATCGATTTCGGCAGCGGCGTCCTATGTGCGTTCGCGTGCCGTCGATTTCGGCATCGAACCGCCGCTCTTCGACAAGCGTGACATTCATGTCCATGTGCCGGAGGGGGCCACCCCGAAGGACGGCCCATCGGCCGGCGTCGCCATGGTGACGGCCATCGTGTCGATCATGACCGGTATTGCGGTGCGCAAGGATGTGGCCATGACCGGTGAGATCACGCTGCGCGGACGGGTCCTGCCGATTGGCGGGCTCAAGGAAAAGCTGCTTGCCGCCTTGCGTGGCGGTATCAAGACCGTGCTGATCCCGGAGGACAATGCCAAGGACCTGCCGGAGATTCCGGATAATGTGAAGAACGGTCTGGAGATCATCCCGGTATCACGCATGGGCGAAGTCCTCGAAAACGCTCTTGTATCGGCGCCGATACCGATCGAATGGGATGGTGATGACACCGCTTCTGTTTCAACATCTGATTCGTCGGGCGATGATTCCGGTGTCGGCATCGCGCATTGATCCGTGAACGGATGATGTTCCTGAAAGACATATTTCTGAAAAACCGGGCCTCGTGTCCGGTTTTTTGAATTTTGCTGTCGAGAAACCGGATTCAGGGCGAGTTTCTTGGTGCGCTCGATTGAGCTTTGCCTGTTCCTGCGTAATGTAGCGGAGCGTTTTGCGGTGAGTCGTAGAAACCGACAATGAAAGGATTCAGGCATGAACAAGAATGAATTGGTGGCAGCGGTTGCCGAAAAAGCGTCCCTCGGCAAGAGCGAGGCGGCTTCGGCCGTCGAGGCCGTTTTCGAAACGATCACGTCGGAATTGAAAGCCGGGGGTGATGTGCGCCTGATCGGATTTGGCAATTTTACCGTGACGCATCGCGAGGCATCGAAGGGGCGTAACCCGTCAACGGGTGCCGAGGTCGATATCCCCGCCCGCAACGTGCCCAAATTTTCAGCGGGCAAGGGCCTGAAAGAGGCTGTGAACTGAGGTCCGGTTTCGGATCGCATCATGCGTGTTAAGCTCAGTCACCATCGCTGAGCGTAACATGCAGCCCTTCAGCATGCGGCACTTCAGATCGTGAATACAGGCGATCTCGTTTCAATGTCAGGCAAGATCTGTCATCTGTCCTGCCTTGAGCCTCTGTCGCAGACTGGTGACGTTTTGCCGAACCGTCTGCCTGAACGGACATTCTACCGCAACATCATCACGCTGCCGACGGTGTTTGCGCGGCCATCGCGCAACTTGTCCCAGCGACCCGCATGGGTTTGAGACTGGCGTTTGATATAGACGTATTCGGTGTCGCGCCAGTGACGAATTTCGTCGCGCATGTTGTCGAGGATGAAGTCACCCTGACTGGTGCGTACGGTCAGCACGGCATGGCCCTCACGGTTGGGCTGCAAGACGACCGTGATCAACAGGTTTGACGCGGAAAAACCCAGTGCCATCAGTTGCCGGCGTTTTTCTAGAACATAATCCTCGCAGTCGCCGACCTGATCCGGATAACTCCAGATTTCCTCGACGCCATACATTTCCATGTCGGTTAGCGGGAAAACAGAGGCATTGACCTCACGATTGACGCTGTTCATGGCCCGCCAAGCCGCACCGTTCATCACGACAGGGTCTGAGGCGCCCGGCTGGGCGGTGCATTCGCCGGGCCGTCTCTGGCAAAAATGATAATGTCCGATTGGCGGTTTTGTCGGTCCTACGACACTCATGGCGCTGGTTGTCGCCGATGCGCTCGGTACGGGAGCCGTGAACACCATGGCGAAAGCCGATGCCATGAAACCTGTCAGGATACCAAATCTAAAAACTGTCGTATTCATTGCCATCTCCAGTCAGGAGAATGACGATGCCACACAGTTGATTAGATTCCGCAAATCTGCTCAGGTGCCTTATATTCAAACTGTAGATTAGTTTTACTCAAAATTTATAGTTTTTATAATTATTGTTTCCATAAAATATTTACCATAGGCATCGACGCGCACAAACCAATTTGGCGTTTCTGCCGGTGACATGATCTCATGCAGATTTTCAAAGGAAGCGGCGAAGGGCTTCGATAGGCTGAACGGTCAGGAATTCGATGGCAATTCCGCCGGGAAAATGGCGCACGATCTTCGCACGCATCGTACCAAACATGACACGGGTGCCGAGGTCGAACTTGGCGTCAATATTGATAGCCGCGCCGGACAGCGACAGATCGATGATCCGGCAGGGATATGTCCGACCGTCATCCAGATGAATTTCGGCCACGGGATTGCGCGGAATGACCCGTTCATGGCGGCGGTCTTCGGGAAGACCGAGTTCATGCTTGTTGGCATACCAGGTCAGTTGGGCGGCCAGTTTTTCGCGTTTGCGATCGCTGGCACGCAGGCCAATGACAAAGCCGTTGTCAATGATGGCCGTAACCTCGCCTTCGATACGGCCAATATGATCCAGATAGGCGACGATGCGCTCGCCCGTGGTGACATGGGCCTTGCATTTCAAGGTTGCATCACCTGGCGACATATGTGTCACCTGGCAGTCGTGTTCCTGAAGATTGGCGCACATCAGGCGTCCGTCGAGCAGGATGTCGACATGCGCAAAAGTCTCGCTGGTCGGTGAAAAACGACTTGTCGTTTCCATCTCGGAATCTAACTCAAACGTATCTTCATTGTCTCGGGCGTGCTGATTTGGGAGATCATAGCCCTGTCAGCTTAACAAGATGTAATGCCGGCGGTTGAATATTCCCATTAGGGTTGATGGTTAAAAAAATAACATCTATGGTTGAATAAGGCCCGTTCCTTGCCTCCTGCCTTCAGATGTTTTGCTTGTCTGAACCGGCCGGTTGCGGTTCAGGACCGGTTTCGCGCCGTTCGCACGGTTCTTGACAATCCGAGGGGAGGTCACCTGTGCGTTTTGCCAGGCGCGCAAAACAGTTCATACAGCGTCGCGATGACCCTTGTGACATCCGGGTCGGCGATCGAATAATAGATGGTACGGCCATCACGCCGGGTTGTGACAAGCCGGTCGAAGCGCAACCGGGCGAGTTGCTGCGAGACTGCGGCCTGCGGCAATTCCAGGCTGCGTTCCAGTTCAGAGACGGATTTTTCACCTGCAACGAGCATGCACAGGATCAACAGTCGGTTCTCGTGCGACAGGGCCTTGAGAAATTCGCTCGCCTTGCGGGCTTGTTGCATCAGTTTTTCCCGCTGTTCCGGCTGATTGTCGAGGGTCAGGTCTGGTGAGGTCATTTCATTCTTCGGGCCTGTTGTGGATCTTGATTCCGGGGCTTGGATACTGGGCCTTGGATACCGGGTCTTGGATACTGGGCCTTGGGGACTCTGGATCAACCCGCGATACGAATTCCAGGATCCGTTCCCTGATGAGGCTTGTGGTATATATATCAGACAATGAGTCATCTGCGTATCCCGTTGTCTGGCGATGCAAGGATGCCAGGCGCTTGGATATCATATTCGACCCATTGTGCAGGCCATCGCCGCCACAGTAACGTGCCCGCAAAGGCGCCAGAAAAAGCAATATAAAATACATCATGACCGAATCCGCATCATCGATAGCATCGTCCTGTGGAAGGAATGTGTCCAGTCCCCGTCTTGTCTTGCGCGATGGTGACGCGGCATGGTGGCGCGCGCACGGCAAAAAGCGTCGTGCTGTCTTGCGTGTGCGGATTGGCTGCGCTAACCACGCTGCATCGCAAAAGATCCAGAGCGATGGGTCTGGCTGGCGCTATGGGTGTCTCTCGGGTCTTCACACCGGGTTGATCGCTCCGTTGAGAATAACTGTCGCAGCGATCATGCGCCCATGGGTTGACGAGCAACAGGTAGTGAAAGACAGGCGATGACAGAGCTTCTTGCTTCATACATTCCAATCGCGATTTTCATTGGTGTTTCCCTGCTGATCGGTCTTGCCCTTCTGATCGCTCCCTTTGCCGTTGCCTACAAGGCGCCGGATTCGGAAAAACTCTCGGCCTATGAATGTGGCTTCAATGCTTTTGACGATGCGCGCATGAAATTCGATGTGCGTTTCTATCTGGTGGCGATCCTGTTCATCATTTTTGACCTGGAAGTGGCGTTTCTGTTTCCATGGGCCGTGTCGTTTGGCGATATCGGCTGGTTCGGCTTCTGGTCGATGATGGTCTTTCTGGCTGTTCTGACGGTCGGCTTCATTTATGAATGGAAGAAAGGCGCACTCGAATGGGAATAGGCTCTGATCCCCATGCTACCCTGATCGCCCCGCCCTCCAAAGGCGTGATCGATCCGGCAACCGGCAAGCCGGTCGGTCAGGACGACATGTTTTTCGGTGAGATCAACAACGAACTCGCCGACAAGGGTTTTCTGGTGACCTCGACACAGGATCTGATCACCTGGGCGCGCACCGGTTCGCTGATGTGGATGACGTTCGGACTGGCCTGTTGTGCCGTCGAGATGATGCAGATGTCGATGCCGCGCTATGATGCCGAGCGCTTTGGTTTTGCGCCACGGGCCTCGCCGCGCCAGTCCGATGTCATGATTGTCGCAGGCACGCTGACCAACAAGATGGCGCCGGCCCTGCGCAAGGTCTATGACCAGATGCCCGAGCCGCGTTATGTGATCTCGATGGGCTCGTGCGCCAATGGCGGCGGCTATTATCATTATTCCTATTCCGTCGTGCGTGGATGTGACCGCATCGTCCCGGTCGATATCTACGTGCCCGGCTGTCCGCCAACGGCCGAGGCGCTGCTTTATGGCGTCTTGCTGTTGCAGAAAAAGATCCGTCGCACGGGCACGATCGAGCGGTGAGGCCGGCCGAACCGTTTTTGCCGGCGCTCGCATATGGCCGGATGGTCCGCGGCCGTGAACTGGAAATGCCGTTGTCCGCTTCGGACAGGACAGGGTTTTCAAACCGGATCATCCGGTCGGCAAACGAGCGCAGCGAGGAATGCAAGAGGTGAATGAAGCTCTGAACGACCTGGCCGCCTACATCCGTGAACATATGGGTGATTGCGTGTCGGACGCCATCATTTCCTTCGATGAACTGACATTGATCGGTGCTTCGGAGGATATCGTGGCGCTGTTGACGTTTCTGCGCGATGATCCGCAATGCCGCTTTGTCAGTCTCGTCGATATATGCGGTGCCGATTATCCCGAACGGCTGCGTCGCTTCGATGTGGTCTATCACCTGCTTTCCCCGACGCAGAACCAGCGTATCAGGATCAAGATCGCCACCGGGGAGGAAGAAACCGTTCCTTCGGTGACCGGTGTGTTTCCCGGTGCCGACTGGTTCGAGCGTGAAGCCTATGACTTCTATGGTATCCTGTTTACAGGTCACCCCGATCTCAGGCGAATTCTCACCGATTACGGTTTTGAGGGGCATCCGCTGCGCAAGGACTTTCCTTTGACCGGCTTCGTCGAGGTTCGCTATGACGACGAAGCCAAACGTGTCATCTATGAGCCGGTAACGCTGAGACAGGAGTTTCGCGATTTCGACTTCCTTTCGCCGTGGGAAGGTACCGATTACGTGCTGCCCGGCGACGAAAAGGCGAAAGGCTGAATCATGGCAAAGACGCTCAAGGGCCGTTGCCTGTGTGGTGCCACCACCTTCACCGCGACCCCGAAAGACATGGAGTTCGGCGCATGTCATTGCGGCATGTGCCGGCACTGGTCGGGTGGTGTCTTCATGTCGGTCGATTGCGGTGATACGGTCAGATTCGACGATGACAGCCATCTTGGCCGCTATCGTGGAACACCGTGGGGCGAGCGTCTGTTCTGCAAGCAATGCGGGTCGTCGCTTGTCTGGCAGACCCAGGACGGCCAGTTTCAGCAGGTCTCGGTTCACGCCTTCGACAACCCGGACGATTTCAAGCTGACGCATGAGGTGTTCCATGATCGCAAACCGGGCAATTATGCCTTTGCCAACGACACCAGGAAGATGACGGAGGCCGAGATTTTCGCGCTGTTCGCGCCGCCTGAGGGAGGCCCCGCCGCATGAGCGAACATGACGTGCGCAATTTCAACATCAATTTCGGGCCGCAGCATCCTGCCGCCCACGGCGTCCTGCGTCTCGTTCTGGAACTGGACGGCGAGATTGTCGAACGCGTCGATCCGCATATCGGCCTGCTTCACCGTGGCACGGAAAAGCTGATCGAGACCAAGACCTATCTGCAGGCGATCCCCTATTTCGACCGGCTCGACTATGTCGCGCCGATGAATCAGGAACATGCTTTCGCGCTGGCTGTCGAAAAACTGACCGAGACGGTCGTGCCGATGCGCGGACAACTGATCCGTGTGCTTTACGCGGAAATCGGCCGAATCCTGTCTCATCTGCTCAACGTGACGACACAGGCGCTCGATGTCGGCGCGCTGACGCCGCCGCTGTGGGGTTTCGAGGAACGCGAAAAGCTGATGGTTTTCTACGAGCGGGCCAGCGGGTCGCGCATGCATGCGGCCTTTGTGCGGCCGGGCGGCGTGCATCAGGACCTGCCAGACGAGCTTGTCGAGGATATCGGGAAATGGTGCGATCCGTTCCTGAAGACGCTCGATGACATCGATGAACTGCTGACCGGCAACCGCATCTTCAAACAGCGCAATGTCGATATCGGTGTCGTATCGCTGGAAGACGCCTGGGCCTGGGGCTTTTCAGGCGTCATGGTGCGTGGTTCGGGTGCAGCCTGGGATTTGCGCCGGGCGCAGCCCTATGAGTGCTATTCGGCTCTCGATTTCGATATACCGATCGGCAAGAATGGCGATTGCTATGACCGTTATCTGATCCGGATGATCGAAATGCGGCAGTCGGTTCACATCATGCGCCAATGTGTCGATCTCCTGCTCGGCAAGCACAGGACCGGACCGGTCTCCGCCATGGACGGGAAGATGGTGCCGCCGAAGCGTGGCGAGATGAAAAGGTCGATGGAAGCGATCATTCACCATTTCAAGCTCTATACCGAGGGCTACCGGGTGCCCGAAGGCGAGGTCTACGCCGCCGTCGAGGCACCGAAGGGAGAATTCGGCGTCTATCTCGTCTCCGACGGCACGAACAAGCCCTATCGCTGCAAGATCAAGGCGCCGGGTTTTGCGCATCTGCAGGCGATGGATCACATTTGCAGAGGCCATATGCTGGCCGATGTTTCCGCCATTCTCGGTTCGCTCGATATCGTGTTCGGAGAGGTCGACCGCTGACATGAAACTGCTGCTGCAAGACAGGCTTTGCGTGACTGATTTTCCGGCCCGCACCGGGCGCCGGGAAGGACATCGTTGCGTCGCCGCGGACAGTCTGTTTGCGGAGGTGGACCGGTGAACCTCGTTGTCGAACATGTGCCGGCCATTGCGGCCCTCATGGCTGTCATTCTCGCCGTCCTTGGTGTCCTGTTTCTGGTGTCGCCGGAACGCGCGCTTGCCCTGTCGGGTCATGAGCTGCGTGTTCTGCCCGGCGTCATGGGTGGGCGCTATCTCGGACTTGCGGCCATCATCATCGGGCTTGTGCTGATGGGCGATGAGCCGGCCCTGGTGCTGGCCTTTGCCATCGGCGCCGGGCTTGCCACGCTGGATGCCGTGCTTGTCGGGCAGGCCGGCGGACGGCGTTTGCCGCATGTCGCGGCAGGCCTGGTTTCGGCCGTTCTTGCCATTGTTTTTTGGATCCGCTCGGCGGATGCTGGAGTTTGATCGATGTCCGTTCGCCGTCTTGCCGATGACGATGTCCAGCCGGCCTCCTTTGCCTTCAGCGAGGCGATGGCGGCGGAAGCGAAAAAATGGATCGCGAAATATCCGAAGGGCCGTCAGCAATCGGCGGTCATTCCGCTTTTGATGCTGGCGCAGGAACAGGAAGGCTGGGTGAGTGAAAGGGCGATCGAGACGGTCGCCGACATGCTTGGCATGCCCTATATCCGTGCTCTGGAGGTGGCAACCTTTTATACCCAGTTCCAGTTGAAGCCGGTCGGCAGCCGTGCCCATATCCAGGTCTGCGGCACGACGCCGTGCATGCTGCGCGGTTCGGAAGAACTGATCGATTTGTGCAAGCGCAGGATCCATCCCGATCCCTTTCATCTCAACGAGGAAGGCACGCTTTCCTGGGAGGAGGTCGAGTGTCAGGGGGCCTGTGTCAATGCGCCGATGGTGATGATCTTCAAGGACACCTATGAGGATCTGACGGCCGAGCGGCTTGCCGTCATCATCGATTGTTTCGAAGCGGGGCGAGCGCATGAAATCAGGCCCGGACCCCAGATCGATCGGGTTTATTCCGCGCCTGTCGGGGGATTGACGACACTGGCCGAGGAAATCACCGTGCCATCGGCCAGCATCGAGATCGAGGAAGTGGCGAAAGAGCCGGCCGTCTCCGAAGAGGGGTCCTTGTCCGACGAGGATCGGCCACAGGGCCTTGCCCGTCCTGACCAGCCTGACGATCTGAAACTGATTTCCGGCGTCGGTCCGAAGATCGAGACACTTCTGAACGGACTTGGCATCTGGACCTTTGCCCAGATTGCCGGCTGGTCAGCGGCCGAACGGCAATGGGTCGACGGTTATCTGAAATTCAAGGGCCGTATCGAGCGCGACGATTGGGTGCGCCAGGCCGATGTCCTCGCCAGCGGCGGCGAAGACGAGTATGTTCGTGTCTTCGGCAAGAAGCCGCGCTGAGGCCTGGCAATGACGGCCGTGACAAATGCCAAAGCCGGATCGCTCGGCGGCGGATTGCGAAAATCAGGCGATGGCCTGACATGATTGATGAACCAGCGGAGTAACGGATGCTCGCCGACAAGGATCGCATCTTCACCAATATCTACGGGCTGCATGACAAGTCGCTCAGGGGTGCCATGAAGCGGGGCCACTGGGATGGCACCAGGGCGATCATCGACAAGGGGCGCGACTGGATCATCGCGGAGATGAAGGCGTCAGGCCTGCGCGGGCGCGGCGGCGCGGGGTTTCCGACCGGCCTCAAATGGTCCTTCATGCCGAAGGAAAGCGATGGGCGGCCGCATTATCTGGTCGTCAATGCCGATGAATCGGAGCCCGGCACCTGCAAGGACCGTGACATCATGCGCCATGATCCGCACACGCTGATCGAGGGTTGCGTGATTGCCGGTTTCGCCATGGGTGCCCATGCCACCTATATCTATGTGCGCGGTGAATATATCCGTGAGCGCGAAGCCCTGCAGGCCGCGATCGATGAATGCTATGAAGCCGGTTTGCTCGGCCGCAACAACAAATGCGGCTGGGACATGGAGATATACCTGCATCATGGCGCCGGGGCCTATATTTGCGGCGAGGAGACAGCCCTTCTCGAAAGTCTCGAAGGCAAGAAGGGCCAGCCGCGTCTGAAGCCGCCCTTTCCGGCCAATATGGGCCTTTACGGTTGTCCGACGACGGTCAACAATGTTGAATCGATCGCCGTTGCGCCGACCATCCTGCGCCGGGGCGGCGCATGGTTTGCAGGCTTTGGCCGCGCCAACAACACCGGGACGAAACTGTTTTGCATCTCGGGCCATGTCGAACGGCCCTGCACGGTCGAGGAAGAGATGTCGATCCCGTTTCGCGAACTGATCGAACGCCATTGCGGCGGGGTTCGCGGTGGCTGGGACAATCTTCTGGCGGTCATTCCGGGCGGTTCCTCGGTGCCTTGCGTTCCGGCTGCGCAGATCATCGACACGCCCATGGATTTCGACAGTCTGCGCGATCTGAAATCAGGTCTTGGCACGGCGGCCGTCATCGTCATGGACAGATCGACCGACATCGTGAAGGCGATCTGGCGGCTTTCGGCCTTTTACAAGCATGAAAGCTGCGGCCAGTGCACACCCTGCCGTGAGGGAACCGGCTGGATGATGCGCGTGATGGAACGCATGGTGCAGGGTCGCGCGCAAAAGCAGGAGATCGACATGCTTTTCGATGTGACGAAGCAGATCGAGGGTCATACGATCTGTGCTCTGGGCGATGCTGCCGCCTGGCCAATTCAGGGCCTGATCCGGCACTTTCGTCCGGAGATGGAAAAAAGGATCGACGCCTATACCCGCAATGGCGACCGACAGGATCGTGTCGTCATGGCGGCTGCCGAATAGACATGGAGCCGGTGGAGCGAACTTGACATCAGAGAAAATGCGTTGGCACTGCCAAGCTTCGAATGTCAAACCTGCCCTGCGGGAATCAGCAAATCCCAGGACCGCTTGAATTGGTCATTGACTTCGGCATTTTTAAATGAAGTGGCATGATGGGGCAGTAATGACGGCGTTGAACCAGAATTGATTGAACGGTCATGTCAATCAAGGGCCGGGGTGGTCTGGCGCTGATCACCGAACAAGGATGGAGAAATCGATGGCTGAGAATTCAAAGCCCGAGTTTTGGGCGCCTGAGGCTTTCATGCCGCGCGCCTATATGAAAGCGATGCCGGACATGGCCGACTGGGCCAGGCAGATGTCACCCACGTCATTGCCTGCCATGCCGGTGTCACCCTTGATGATGCATCCGATGGCGGCAACGGCGGCGGCAACGGCGGTCGGTCTCGGCATGGCCAGCCAAATGATCGGTCACATGGTCGGTTCCATCCAGGGGGCAAGCGAGGCGTCGCAAAAAGTGTCGGACAATCTTGCCGGTCTGGCAGGCGACATGTCGCTGAAGGCCTGGGGTATCGACTGGGCGGTTGGCGACCTGCGCGGGCGAACGGTCTGGGGAGCCCCCGGTTTGGCGCGCGAGCCGGAATTCGAAGGCAAGACGGTGGAAGGCGAAACGGTGCCAGCACCGTCAGGCGATGACGCTGCGCCCGTTGCCATCAACATCAAGACCCGGCAGAATACCGTCAAGGCAAAGACAAAAGCCCGCAGCAAGGTGGTGCAGAAGGCAAAGCCGGATGTTGCGGACGATGTCGTCAGCAAGGCGAAGCCGCAAGTCAAATCCCAGTCGAAAGCCATAGCCAGACCCGAGACCAAACCCGAGACCAGATCCGAACCCGAAACCAAATCGAGGCCCGCCGCAGCCGCTGCAGGAAAACCCGCCACGGCTACTGCAACACCTGTGGCGGACAAGGCTGTTTCATCAAAAATCCTGCCGGAAGATTTTGTCAGGCCCAAAGGCATGGACAAGCCGGAAACAACCGATGACCTGAAAGCGATCTCCGGCATCGGGCCGAAGCTCGAGCAGGTGCTGAATGGTCTGGGTATCTGGACTTTCGCCCAGATTGCAGCGCTTTCGGCGGAAGAAGTTGCCTGGCTCGACGATTATCTGCAATTTGCCGGGCGCATCACCCGCGATAACTGGATAAGACAGGCCGCGGCACTGTCGGCGAAGAACTGACGGTCTTGCAAATGTCTGGCCGAAAACCCGATGACAGCTTCGGGCAACTGCCGCGCTGTATGTGATGGCGGCTAGCGCGCTCAACAAGCCCGGAACGTGAAAAGCTGCTGGAATGTAAAAGTCGCCGGAATCTAAGAACCCACCGGACCCCGAAAAGCCACCGGACCCTGAAGAGAAAGTACGCTGACAATGGCAGTCATCAAGGTTGATGGAAACGAGATCGAGGTGCCCGATCATTACACGCTGTTGCAGGCGTGCGAGGAGGCGGGCGCCGAAGTGCCGCGTTTTTGTTTTCATGAACGGCTTTCGATTGCCGGCAATTGCCGCATGTGTCTGATCGAGGTGAAGGGCGGGCCGCCAAAGCCTGCCGCCTCTTGTGCCATGGGCGTGCGTGACCTGCGCCCCGGCCCGAATGGCGAGCCGCCGGAAGTGTTCACCAACACGCCGATGGTCAAGAAAGCCCGTGAAGGGGTCATGGAATTTCTGCTGATCAACCATCCGCTCGACTGCCCGATCTGCGATCAGGGCGGCGAATGCGATCTGCAGGACCAGGCCATGGCGTTCGGCATGGATGCCTCGCGCTATCATGAGGACAAGCGTGCCGTCGAGGACAAATATATCGGTCCCCTGGTCAAGACGATCATGAATCGCTGTATCCATTGTACCCGCTGTGTCCGCTTCACGACGGAAGTGGCCGGTATCTCGGAACTGGGGCTGATCGGGCGTGGCGAGGATGCCGAAATCACCACCTATCTCGAACAGGCCATGACATCGGAACTGCAGGGCAATGTCATCGATCTTTGCCCCGTGGGTGCCTTGACGTCGAAGCCCTATGCTTTTCAGGCCCGTCCCTGGGAACTGACCAAGACGGAATCGATAGACGTGATGGATGCCTGCGGGTCGGCCATACGGGTCGATACGCGCGGGCGTGAGGTCATGCGCATCCTGCCGCGCGTCAACGAGGCGATCAACGAGGAATGGATCTCGGACAAGACACGGTTCATCTGGGACGGCTTGCGCACGCAACGGCTGGATCGTCCCTATGTGCGTGTTGACGGCCGACTGCAACCGGCAAGCTGGTCTGAGGCCTTTGCGGCCATAGGCGCGCGTGTATCGGGCATTGCGCCTGAAAAAATCGGAGCCATCGCGGGCGATCTTTGCGCTGTCGAAGATCTCTATGCCCTGAAACTGCTGATGCAGGCACTGGACAGCCCCAACATGGATTGCCGCCAGGACAATGTCGCACTTGATCCGGCCCATGGCCGGGTATCCTATCTCTTCAATCCGACCATCAGCGGGATCGAGGATGCGGATGCGATTTTGATCATCGGCGCCAACCCGCGTTACGAAGCCTCCGTGTTGAACGCACGCATCCGCAAGCGCTGGCGTGCGGACGATCTTGCGATCGGGGTGATTGGAGAGAATGCAGACCTGCGCTATGCCTATCAGCATCTCGGTCAGGGACGTGAGACGCTGGCGGAAATATCCGACGGGTCGCATGCCTTTTTTGCCGAACTGAAAAAAGCCGAACGCCCGATCATTCTGATTGGCCAGGGGGCTCTTTCGCACAGCGACGGGATGTCGGTGCTCGGCCATGCGGCCAGGATCGCGCATGATGTCGATGCGGTGCGTCAGGACTGGAACGGCTTTGCCGTTCTGCATACGGCCGCTGGCTGTGTGGGGGCGCTTGATCTCGGTTTCGTGCCGGGCGAGGGCGGTGTGAACGCGAGCGCCATGCTGACCGACATGGAACTGCTTTTCCTGGCCGGCGCCGACGAGATCGATCTTGACAGGAACAGGCCGGAATTCCTGGTCTATATCGGCACCCATGGTGATCATGGCGCCCATCATGCCGATGTCATTTTGCCAGGCGCCACCTATACCGAAAAATCCGGCACCTATGTCAATACCGAAGGACGGGTGCAGATCGCAAACCGGGCCGGCTTTGCGCCCGGCGATGCGCGCGAGGACTGGGCCATTCTCAGGGCCCTTTCCGACGTGCTTGGCAAACGATTGCCTTTCGATTCGCTGTCGGCCTTGCGCGCCCGGCTTTATCAGGACTATCCGCACATGGCCGCAATCGACACGATCACGGCGCCGGATGGCAAGGAAAGCGAACGGATTGCCGCGCTTGCGAAAAAAGCCGGGCGTTTGGACAAATCGGCATTTGCGTCTCCGGTCAAAGACTTCTATTTGACAAACCCGATTGCCAGGGCATCCGCTGTCATGGCCGAATGCTCGCAGCTACTGGCCGGGCCGGGCAAGATCGCCGCCGAGTAGGATTTGGGAAGTCGAACGAATGGACGGAATTGTCACCCACTATGTCTGGCCGGCGACCGTAGTCGTGGGACAATCTGTGCTTTTCCTGGTCGCCCTGCTGATCTTCATTGCCTATGTGCTCTATGCCGATCGCAAGATCTGGGCGGCCGTGCAACTGCGCCGCGGCCCGAACGTCGTCGGGCCATGGGGGCTTCTGCAATCCTTTGCCGATCTTCTGAAACTCGTCTTGAAGGAGCCGATCGTTCCGGCCGGCGCCAACAAGGGCGTGTTTCTTCTGGCGCCGCTCGTTTCGGTGACCCTTGCACTGGCGACATGGGCCGTCGTTCCGATCAACGAGAACTGGGCCATCGCCAACATCAATGTCGGCATCCTCTATATCTTCGCCATCTCGTCGCTGGAAGTCTATGGCGTGATCATGGCCGGCTGGGCGTCGAACTCGAAATATCCCTTTCTCGGTGCCTTGCGCTCGGCAGCGCAGATGGTCTCCTATGAGGTGTCGATCGGATTTGTCATCGTTGCGGTGCTGTTGTGCGTCGGTTCGCTGAACCTCACCGACATCGTTCTGTCACAGCGCGACGGCATCGGTACGATGCTCGGCATGCCGAATTCGCTGCTTGACTGGCACTGGCTGGCACTGTTCCCGCTCTTCGTCATATTCTTCATTTCCGCCCTGGCAGAGACGAACCGGCCGCCTTTCGATTTGCCGGAGGCCGAATCCGAACTCGTGGCCGGCTACATGGTCGAATATTCATCCATGCCCTTCATGATGTTCATGCTCGGTGAATATGTGGCCATTCTGCTGATGTGCGCGCTGACGACGATCCTGTTTCTGGGCGGATGGCTGCCACCGCTCGATGTCTGGTTCTTGAACTGGGTACCGGGTGTCGTCTGGTTCGTGCTCAAGGTCTGTATGGTGTTCTTCATGTTCGCCATGGTAAAGGCCTTCGTACCGCGCTACCGTTACGATCAGTTGATGCGGCTTGGCTGGAAGGTCTTTCTGCCGATCTCGCTGGCCATGGTCGTCATCGTGGCCTTCGTGCTCAAACTGACAGGCTGGAGCGCATGAGCCTGCTGAACATCAATCCTGTTTCTGTTTCCGCTCACCTGAAAGGCTGCCATTCATGAATCAGCTTGCGCAAGCTGCCAATGCCTTGTTTCTGAAAGAGTTCATTGGCGCTTTCTGGTTGTCGATGCGCTATTTTTTCCGCCCCAAGGCGACCGTCAACTATCCTTTTGAAAAAGGGCCGGTCAGCCCGCGCTTTCGCGGCGAGCATGCGCTCAGGCGTTATCCGAACGGCGAAGAGCGCTGCATTGCATGCAAATTGTGCGAAGCGATCTGCCCGGCCCAGGCGATCACGATCGAAGCGGGACCACGTCGCAATGACGGAACCCGCAGGACGGTGCGCTATGATATCGACATGGTGAAATGCATTTATTGCGGGTTCTGTCAGGAAGCCTGTCCCGTCGATGCCATCGTCGAGGGGCCGAATTTCGAATTCGCGACGGAAACGCGTGAGGAACTCTATTACGACAAGGACAGATTGCTTGCCAATGGTGACCGATGGGAACGGGAAATCGCGCGCAACATCGCAAGCGATTCGCCCTATCGCTGACGTTAACTTCTGAAAGACAAGGCTGTCTCACAAGGCAGATGATCCGCGCGCAGGACAATGGCGTTCGCCGCGCATGTGCCGTGTGGAACGATGTTGATGAGCGGGATGGCTGATGGACACGATATCGGGAACGGGTACAAACGATCGGACCTGAAAGATGATAGCCGGTTCGAAGAGGACGGGTCGGTTCGAGCGGGCAACAGGCAAGCCGCGGCTGACAGCCGGCGGGCTGGCAAACAGGACGAGGCATTGAACCATGGGTCTTCAGGCTCTGTTTTTCTATCTTTTTGCATTTGTCGCGATCGCCTCG
>Ga0272441_10007461_pt1 | contig 17765 bp, 17 predicted proteins | sample SSMProp6N_FD_193582 | JGI IMG/M metagenome (GOLD analysis project Ga0272441, IMG submission 193582) | Marine sediment archaeal communities from Little Sippewissett salt marsh, Falmouth, MA, United States - SSM-Prop-6N | ecosystem: Environmental > Aquatic > Marine > Wetlands > Sediment ... | reverse complement strand
TCGACTACAGTTCACTCCTCTAACGTTTTTATTCAGCCCTCCAACCTTTTTTCTCATGATGTACGACGACTCAGAGGTAGCGGCCATCCACGAGACGGTGGACGCCTATCTGAAAGCCATCAAGACGGGGAAGATTGAGCACTTCGAACGCGCCTTCTACCCTTTCGCACACATAATAAACGCGGACACGGAGGACCCGGACAGGGTGAAGCTTACCCGAGACGAGTTCGCGGGGCGAATAGCGAAGAGGCATGAAGAGAACACGCCCACCGAGGAGATTGCCCACGGCGTGTCCGTGAGCCAAGTGGGCGACGCCGCCAACGTTCGCGTGGACTTCGAGCTGAGGATCGGGGAAGAAACCTTGTGGGGCACCGACTACTTCAACATGGTGAAGCACGGCGGCTTGTGGCGGATAACCCAAAAGATATACACCGTCACCCGCTGACACTCACAACACTTTTCTGTTTAGACTCGCTTTTTCCCGGATACACCATGAGGACTGCCAGAGCCTTCGCCCCGGGCCACCTGACGGGGGTCTTCCAGATATGCGTCGAGCCAGATGACCCCATACTGAAGGGAGCAAGGGGCTCGGGGGTCAGCCTCACCAGGGGAACCACCACGACTGTCAAGGCCGAGCCCTCGGATACGCCCAGCCACACGGTGACCATTAACGGCGTGGAGATGACGGACGCGGTGATATCCGAGAACGTTCTCGGCAAGTATCTATCGCGGCTGACGGAGCCCCATCGCGTTGTCGTTGAGCACGTCATCGAGACCCCCCTCACCGCCGGTTTCGGCAGCAGCGGCGGCGGCGCCCTGAGCCTCAGCCTTGCCCTCAACCAGGTCCTCGATACGGGGCTCACCAGGGTGGAGGCGGCCCAGCTCGCTCACGTCGCGGAGATCGAGTGCGGCACCGGCCTGGGCAGCGTCTTCGCCGCGGACGGCGGCGGCTTCGGCGTCCTCTACAAGCCGGGTGCGCCGGGCGTCGGCGAGTCAATACACTATGAGGCAAGCGGCGATCTAATGGTCATCTACCTCCACTACGGGCCCATATCCACTAGGATGGCCCTGGGGGACCCCGATCTGAGGCGCAGGATCAACGAGCTGGGGGGAAGATACGTGGACGAGCTACACAGGGAGCTGACCCCGGAGAGGTTCATGTCCTATAGCCGCCGTTTCACGGAGCACCTTGGCCTAGTGACGCCTCGGCTGAGAAAGGTGTTCGACGCCACCGATCCGCTGGGCTACACTTTCACGATGGCGATGTTCGGCGAGGTGGCGTTCACGCTACAGCGTAGGGAAGAAGTAACGCCTATCCTCGACGCGTTGCGGGAGAGAGTCCCCAGGTCCCATCCAGTTGTATGCGGCGTTGACACCGTCGGAGCCCTCCTGTTTTGATGTAATGAATGTCCACTCAGAGCCGGACACTGGAAATCCCTCGTTGATCACAATACATATTAGGTGTCGATTGCTCCCTTGGCTCCGTTAGTGGTATTAATGACTAAGAATAGTGTTTGGGATAAACCGACCATCGAGAGCAGGCTTGCCGTCCGCGGAACCAAGTGGCACCGGGAACCCCAGGACGTCATCCCCCTGTGGCTGGCCGACCAGGATTATCCCCTCTGCCCCAAGCTTAAAGACGAGTTGAGGGAGGCGATAGAGGAGGAGTACACGGTTTATAGCTCCGACGCCGCGGCCAAGGAGGCCATAACGGAGAAGCTGAGGCGTGTCAACAAGATCGAGGCCCCCCCAGACCAAGTGATGTTAACCCAGGGGGTCAACCCCGTCATGTGGTTGGCCGCGAGGCACGCCTGCCGCGTAGGCGACGAGGTTATCGTAACGGATCCCATGTACTTCCCGTTCTTCACTAGCGTCGAGGTCACCCAGACCCAGCCCGTCTACTGGAGGCTCGACTTTGACGGTAAGTACAGGTTCGACGTGGAGAAGCTCAAGGAGCTTATTACGCCGAAGACCCGGCTAATCTACGTCTGTAACCCCCACAACCCGGCAGGCCGCTCCATGACAAGGGAGGAGCTAAAGGGTGTCGCCGACGTGGCCGTGGACAACAAGATATACGTGATGGTGGACGAGCTCTGGGAGGACATCCGGTACGACGGCGTCAAGCACACCAGCCTAGCCTCCCTGAACCCGGAGATAGCCGACCTCACCGTCACCAGCTGGGGCTTCAGCAAGACGTGGAGCGTCCCCGGCCTACAGGCGGGGTACCTGGCCTGCACCAACAAGGTGATGTTCCAGAACATCCAGCGGATCGCCCGAGGCGTCCTCAGGGGCACCAACAACCTGGGGAAGGCCATGGCGCCCCTGATCTGCAGCGGCGAGATCGACTACTGGTACGAGGACATGAACAAGTACCTCGCCGAGGTCAGGGACCTGGTGGCGAAGAGGCTCAACGAGATGGGCGACTTCACAGTGCCGCACATGGAGGCTACCTACCTCATGTTCCCCCGGTTTAACTACGGGCTCACAAGCGACGAGCTGGACAAGGTCTTATTGAAGGACGCCAAGGTGAGCCTGCACAAGGGGTCAGCCTTCGGGCCTTCGGGTCAGGGCCACATGAGGATACTGACGGCTACCAGCAAGGGCATAATGAACGAGGCCCTCGACAGGATCGAGAGCATAATACCCAAGCTGGAGAAGATGAGGAGCTGAGCCCCGGGGGCTTCTAACCCACTTTTTGTTCCCGGTTATCTGGAATAAGCTTTTTTTCAGATGAGCCTAGGTTTGATTGATGAGGATTCTTTTCTACCTGTTTCAAGTAGGTTGGAATCTCGAAAAAATTTTCTAGTATTGGTGGTGATTGATGAAAAGGTTACTTCAACGGGTATCGGGTCTTGTCTATGTCACGATCATTTACAGCCTTTATATGGTTACAGGCGTTTGATTGTCTTTTTACCGTCTTTTCCTGTGATGACTAGTCTTCTTTGTCTCCGTCTCGGCGGCGGGTAGAAGTGGAACCTCTCTGGGTGGTCGCTCAGTTCCTTGAGCTGCCTCTCTCTTTTCCATCGGCCTATTCGTCCACAGTACCCTATGCCGGTGACCATGCTGTCTGAGTACAGGGTGATCTGATTTAGGCTTTATGTAGTATACCCTGTGGTTTGGGCCATAACTCGGGTGTGAGCACCATGTGGCAGTGAGGAGATGGATTTAGATTACTATATGGAATACGCGTTTTTGGGGTCCGGCTTCGGTTCGGTGGATGACACTTTTGTACCTATTTGGATCTAGAAGAGGTGTTTCTGGGGTTCTTTCGGTTGAAGAGGCGTCGGTTCACCTTTTCCCGTCTACCCCCCCTCCCCCCTGGATGAGGGCGTTTCGGGGCGACCCGTCGAGTCGATTTTTCTTAGTTGCATGGGAGTATCATCGGGCTCGTTAGGAGCCTCCTCACCATTCTCGTACCTGAACTGCATCTCGTAGAGCTGCTTGTATAGGCCTCCCTTCTCGATGAGTTCGGCGTGGGTGCCCGTCTCGGCTATCCTGCCCTCCTCCAGCACGACGATCTTGTCTGAGTTCCTGACTGTGCTGAGCCTGTGGGCTATTATGATGCTGGTCCTGTTCTTCAGCACCTTCTCCAGGGCCTGCTGTATTATGAGCTCAGTGTATGCGTCTATGCTGCTCGTCGCCTCGTCCATTATCAGTATGCGAGGGTCAGCCAACAGCGCCCTAGCTAGGCTGATGAGCTGCCGCTGCCCCACGCTCAGCCTTCCGCCTCTCTCGCGGACGTCCGTCTCGTAGCCCTCGGGTAGCTTCATGATGAACTCGTGGCCCCCCACGGCCTTGGAGACCTCTATGATCTCCTCTTCCGAGGCGTCGAGCCTCCCGTAGCGGATGTTCTCCATGATGCTAGCCGAGAAGAGGAAGTTGTCCTGGAGCACAACGGCCATCTGCCTGCGCAGAGACGCCAGTTTGATTCCCTGAAGGTCGTAGCCGTCCACGGTCACCCTGCCCTCCACCGGGTCGTAGAACCTGTAGAGCAGGTTTATCATGGTGGTCTTGCCGACGCCCGTCGGCCCCACGAGGGCCACCGTGGAGTTTGCCTCTATCACCAGGTCTATGTTCTTCAGCACGGTCTGCCTCGGCTCATAGCCGAAGGATAGGTCCTCGTAGGCTATCCTGCCTTCGATGCGCGGTAGCTCCGAGGCGTCGGGCGAGTCGGTTACGGTTATGGGCGTGTCCATGATCCCGAAGACGCGTTCAGCCGCAGCCAGCGCCGACTGGGTCTCGTTCCAGAACGCGCTGAGGTCCAGTATGGGCCTGAAGAACCTGCTCAGGTAGCTCATGAACCCGAAGAGGACCCCGACGCTGAGCTCGCCTCTCATGACCGCTGCGCCGCCGAACCAGAGCACCAGGAAGTTGCCCACCGCCGTGAACACCTGCACCGCTGGCTGGAACGCCGACATGATCTGGCCCGCCTGGACGTTCGCCTGCATATTGCTCCTGTTTATCTGCTGGAACTCTTCACGCGTCTGACCCTCCCTGCTCTGGCTCTGGATCTCCTTCATGCCGCTGACGCTCTCCTCCATCTTGGCTGAGACGCTGGCGATGGTCTTACGGGTCTCCCTATAGACCGTGCGGACGCGCCTGCTCCAGAAGTAGAGGAACACGACCATGACCGGTATTATGCTGAACGTGATGAGGCTCAGCCACCAGTTCATGTAGAGCATTATGGCGACTATGCCTGTCAGGGTGAGCATGTCCGCCACCACGTTGGCGACGCCCGAGGAGATGAGCTCGGTGATCTTCTCCACGTCGTTGGTGGCCCGGCTCACCACGCTGCCCACCTCCCGCTTGGCGTAGAAGTCGAGGCCCAGCGCCTGCAGGTGCCTGAAGATGTCCATCCGGACCCCGTACTCCAGGTTGCTGCCCAGCCAGTCCACGAGATATCGTTGCCCCAACTGGGTCACGAAGATGATCGCGTAGACGACTACGAAGCCCAAGCTTATCAGCAGCAGCCCCCGGGTATCCATGCCCGTTATGTAGGTGTCTATCGCCACGCTGTACATGTACGGGGGCAGCAGGTTGATGACCGAGGAACCGATCACGGCGACGAGCAGCAGCGTGCTCTCCCGCCTGTGAGCCAGTACATAGCTCATCATCCGCTTGAACAGCACCCAGTCTGGGATGGTACGCTGGTAGTCCTCGTCCTCCCCGGCGAGCCGCCTAATGTGGTAGCCCATCAGGACACGCCTCCCCCGGCAGCGGCCATCTGGGTCTGGTAGAGCTTGTAGTAGATACCCCGCAGCGCCATAAGCTCGTCGTGGTCGCCCTCCTCAACTATCCTACCGTCCTCCAGCACGATGATGTAGCTCGCCTTCCTGATGCTGCTCAGCCGCTGGGTGATGATGAACGTGGTCCTGTTCTCAAGAAGCTCGTCCAGGGCCTGCTGTATCTCGTACTCCGTCTGGGTGTCCACGCTGCTGGTGCTGTCATCCAGGATCAGTATCTTGGGGTTCTTCAGCAGAGCCCGCGCTATGGCGACCCTCTGCTTCTGGCCGCCCGAGAGCGTCACGCCGCGCTCACCCACCTTCGTGTTGTAGCCCTCAGGCAGCCCCTCGATGAACTCGTTGATCTTCGCCCTCTTAGCCGCCTCCTTTATCTGGGGGAGCGTGGCGTCGGCGACGCCGTAGGCGATATTGTCCTTGAGGGACACGCTGAATATGAATGGGTCCTGGCGGACGATGCCTATGTTTCGCCGCAGGCTCTTGATTGTCAGCTCCCTGATGTCAGCTCCGTCCACCTTTATGCTGCCCCGCGTTACGTCGTAGAACCTGGGCACGAGGTTGATGATGCTGCTCTTACCCGAGCCCGTGGCGCCCAGTATGGCCACGGTCTGGCCTGGCTCCACCTTCAGGTCGATGTCCTTGAGCACCATGTTCTCGCTGTCGTAGCTGAACCACACGTCCTCGAACTCGACTCTGCCTTCCACGTCCTTCAGCTCCGCGGCGTCCTCGGCGTCGCTGACGTCCACCTCGGCGTCGATGATCTCGAAAACCCTCTCGGCGGCAGCGTTGGCCCTCACGAACATTCCTGTCATGAACCCTAGCATCCTGATCGGCCTCATGAGCCGCGTAAGATAGAAGTAGAAGGCCACTACGGTGCCTATGCTGAGGGCGCCTGTGATGACTCTGTTGCCGCCGTACCAGATGATGATCACCAAACCGATGCTGGAGATGAGGTTGGCCAGGGGCATGAAGAACGCCCTGATCTTGGCCATGGTCACGTTGATGTCGAAGTACTTCCTGCACTCTACGGCGAACTTCTCCTCCTCGTAGTCCTCCCTGCTGAAGCCGCGTACCACCCGGAGGCCAGTGAGGTTCTCCTGGAGGACCGTGGTGATGACGCCGTTCTGCTCCCTGACCTCCCTCCACATGGGGGTAACCATCCTGCTGTACCTGAGCGTCGAGAACATGAGGAAGGGCAGAACCATCATGGATATCAGCGTCAGCCACGGGTCGATGCTGACCATGGACCAGACGACGAACAACAGGAGCAGGATATTGCCCAGAGCCATCCTGAACCCCATGTTGAAGAAACGCTCAAGCATGTTGATGTCCCCCGTCGCCCTCGCCATGAGCTGCCCCGTGCGCTGCTGATCGTAGAAGCTGAACGACTTCTCCAGCAGGCTGTTATACATGTCGTCCCTCACGTCGAAGCCGGCGCGCTGGCTTATGACGATGGTAGCGTACCTGGCGAGGTAGTTCAGGTACCCGTCCAGGGCGGCGATGACGATTAGGCTGAAGCTGAACACCAGCAGGGACGCGTAGCTTGACTGCATGGCCATCGAGTCAGCCAGCCAATCCGCCACTGGGAAAAGCAAGGCGTATGCGTAGCGCTCGATGCCCGTCCCTACCTTGATCTCCGACTCCGCAGCGACCACCCTCACCATGTCCACGATGTCGCCTATGATCGCCGGGGAAAGCACGCTGATGACCGTGGTCACCAACACTAGCAGCACGACCGCCTTCAGCTCCCAGTAAGGCAGAATGTACCTGAAGAGCCGCCCAAAGGTGCTCCACTCGACCTTCCGGGGGCCTTGGTCTCCGCGTCTCGACATTAACCCCGCTGATCCTCCTCGGACTCTTCTATGATCTCTGACAGGCGACTCAGAGCTTCCATGTACTCCTTATCCTTCATGAGCAGCATGTGGCTGAGTATGTTAGCCGTGTTGCGGGCCGCGTACTTGCTGACGTCTGGCACGGCCGTCCTCTTCGTGATCCTCTCCTCATACGCCTTCTTCTGGCCGAGGTAACACCTCTGAAGTAGGGCCCTCGCCTCGTCCCTCCTCGCCTCCGGCACGGAGACACCGTACCCGCTCAAAGCCAGCAACATGCCGTCTATGTACTCCTCCTGCCATGCAGAGTAGTCGGGGTCCTGGCTGAGCGCCTCGGTGAGGCTGTAGGCCACGTGGAAGCCGTGGCTGACACTCCTGTAGTAAGGCTGAACCATGTTCCTCACCTTCTCCTCGCGGGCGACCTCGATGAGCCCGGCCTCAAGCAGCTGGTTGAGGTGGTGGACGATGCTGCTGTGGTTCTTGTTCAATGCCTTGGCGAGGTCCGTCGCTGAGAGCTCGTCGTGTCTGAGCTTGTTCAGTATCTGCCTCCTTGTCTCGTCGGCCAGCAGCTTCGCTACCTCGGGGTCTTTTATCACGCGCACTCGATGCCTCAAAGTAATCGCTACATTACAGTGTAGCGCTATATTAATGTTTACCGTTTAAAGGGGTGATGAGAGAAGTTATTTTCTGTGGCTCAGGTTCCGCATCTTCTTGCCTGCGCTGGTCCTTCCCCTGAACGCCCTGCCGACGTGAGGCTTGCTGGTCTGCCTCGGCTTCCTGAACTTCAGCTCCGCCGCCTCGGCCGACTCCAGGTACTCCTTGAGGGCCTCCACGTTCTCCTCGTGGCTGGTCTTCCGGCGGGGGTCATGCGGTATGCCGAGGCTTCTCGCTTTCCCGGGGGTCAGCTCCACCGCCTTCAGTTCCTCTCTGCTGAAGCCTTTGCCCTCGCGGATCTTGCCCCTGCTCTCCACGATGGGTGAGGTCAATCGTACCATGGGAATCTACCTGTAGCTCTTCTGCTTCCTGCGCCTCGCGCCTGGGCCGCCGAACTTCTTGGACTCCTTGCGGCGGGCGTCGCCCGCGAGCATGGTCCTGTCGTACTCCATGTACCTGTTCCTGAGGCGCTTGCTCCTCGTGTACTTGACGAGGCCTTGGGCTATGCCCATCCTCACCGCCTCTGCCTGGCTCATTACGCCTCCGCCGTGGGTCTTGGCCTTTATGTCCACCTTGTCGGCGTAGTCGCCGGCGAGCCTCAGGGACTCCATTATCTTCTCCCGCGCTATCCAGGGCTCGTGTAGGTGTATCGGCGTGTTGTTTATCCTTATCCTGCCTTTTCCCTCCGAGATGACGACCCTGGCCTTGCTCGTCTTGCGTTTCCCGACGGATAAAACAGGCCTTCTTCTACTTGACATGCTATATCACTTCTTCCATCCGATGGATTCGGCTATCTCTCCCACGGAGACGAACCTGCGGCCCAGGTTGCTTGAGTGGATCTCCGGTATGCTCTCCTTCTCTGCGGCCTCCAGCTTTCTGGGTACTCCTATGTGTACCCTGAGGCGGCGGAAGGCGTCCCTTCCGTGGCTTTTCCTGTGGGGCAGCATCCCCCTTATGGTCCTGCGGACCATTCTGTGGGGCTGCCTGTGGTGGATGGGGCCCTTGCCGAACCCTCCCACTTCGAGGAACTCCTTCTCCCTCTCTATGACCATTTTACGTTTGCCCGATACGACGATCCTCTCGGCGTTGACTATGTCTATGGCTTCACCCGCGAGAAGCCTCTTGGCTACCGTGCTCGCCAGTCTGCCCAGTATGAGGCCGTCCCCGTCGATAACTGTTCTCTCGGACATCTTCTTCATCCTTGCATAGTTTGGAGCTGCCTAATGCACCCCTGTGAACAGCGTGTATGCGTATAAAGGTTTTCCAAACCTTGACGCTACGACGAAAAGAGGTAAAGTCGCCGAGGTTTGAGACAAACACCCGTCCATCAGGCTACCAAGATTATTCTAGAAATCTTTATATCGAGTGGCCCTTCTTTGGGTGCCTTAGTGGAGTGTACATGAGGGAGCGAGTTCACTAGGGGCGTTCGCGTTCATCCCTAGTGAGGACGAATTTTCTCAGCCACCCGGGTCCACCGCCGAGCCTTCCAATAATGTAACGGCTTCAGTGGACCCTGTACTTCTCCCGGAAAACCCACAGGAGACAGAAGATTGACAGTTGTGAAGTTTGCCTTACCCAAGGGGCACCTAGGAACCGACACCATGAGGATGCTGGAGAGGGCTGGTTACCAGATCAGCGGACAGGACCGCACCTACCGGCCCGGCATCAACGACCCGGGCATCGAGCTCAAGATACTCAGGCCCCAGGAGATACCCACCTACGTCAGCGAGGGCGTCCAGGACGTCGGAATCAGCGGTAGGGACTGGGTGGCCGAGAACAAGGCAGACGTCGAGGTCCTCCTCGACTTGGAGTACAGCAAGGTGCGGCTCGTGCTAGCCGTGCCCAAGACCCTTTCCATGGTTGACAACCTCTCCGACCTAGTTCAGAGAAGCGCCGAGCGGGGCGAGGTGCTCCGAATAAGCACGGAGTACCTCAACGCCGCCAAGGAGTACCTGAAGGCAAATCCCGCGTACAGGGAGCTGTACGGGGGCTCTGACCCAGTCGTGGTTACGCCTTGGTGGAGGATCGGGGAAAACGAGAGAGTCGTCGTCTATCTTAGCTTCGGCGCCACGGAGGCCAAGCCCCCCGAGGACGCCGACGCCATACTGGAGGTGGTGGACACCGGGACGAGCCTGCAGCAGAACGGCCTCAAGGTCATCGAGGAGGTGATGAGGACCAGCGCCCTCCTCATCGCCAACAGGGATAGCCTGAGGGACCCCGGTAAACGGGTGAAGATAATGGACATACTGACGCTGCTCCGAGGCGCCGTGGACGGCGCGAAGAAGCTTCATATATTCGCCAACGTGAAGCGGAGCAACCTGAAGCCACTGCTGGAGCAGCTGCCGGCACTCAAGCGGCCCACCATCAGTGAACTGAGCGACCCCGATTGGTGCGCCGTGAACACCGTAATCGACAAGGAAAGGTTCATCGAGATGCTTCCCACCTTGAGGGCCCTCGCCCAGGGCTTGGTGGTGTACGAGCCTAGGCAGGTTCTGCCCTTGGAGGAGATAGCGACGGGCAACGGGGGGCCGGTATGAGGGTGTACAGGGAGCCCCCAACGGACCTGCTTGACAACCGCTGGCCCAACGCCTCCGCCGATGGAGATCTGCTCGACGTCGTCAACCCCATACTGGAGAGTGTCAAGACTGAGGGAGACTCCGCGCTGATACGCTTTACGGAGAGGTTCGACGGAGTCAGCCTAACGCCCGGCGAATTGATGGTCGGAGTGGACGAGGTGGAGGAGGCTTACTCCATGGTCACGGAGGAGCAGGTCGCCGCGTTGAAGGAGTCTAAGAGGAGGCTGGAAACCGTCGAGTCGCAGAGACTCAAGGGGCTCACGTTCACCGTAGAGCTGGACGGCGTCAACGTGAGGAGCACAGTGAAGCCCCTCAGCAGTTTGGGGTGTTACGTGCCCGGCGGTAAGGCCGCTTACCCGAGCAGCCTCGTTATGAACGTTGTACCCGCCAAAGTGGCGGGGGTGGGCCGGATCGTCGTATGCACGCCTCCGGGCAAAGACAAGAGTATAAACCCGCTGACCCTCGTGGCGGCCGACATATGCGGCGTAGACCGCGTATACAGGTTGGGTGGTGCCCAGGCAGTCGCCGCCATGGCCTACGGCTCGGAGACCGTCCTCCGTGTAGACAAGATCGTCGGCCCCGGGAACAAGTACGTCACCGCCGCGAAGGCCGCCGTCTCTGGCGCTGTGGCCGTCGACAAGCCCGCAGGGCCCAGCGAGGTGCTGGTGTTAGCCGACGACGCCGCCGACCCGCGGCTCATCGCGCTGGACATGATAAGCCAGGCCGAACATGGGCCCGGAGGGTTGGTTGGGCTGGTAACCACGTCCCCAAGATTGGCCGAAGAGGCCGAGCGGCTGCTCAGCGAATCGGCGGCCAAGGCCCCGAGGAGGAGCGTCGTAGAGGAGGTTCTAGGCGAAGGCGGCTTCATCTATATCGTTGATAGCCTGGAGGAGGCTGTGGAGTTCGCCGACGCGTTGGCTCCAGAGCACCTTGAGGTGATGACCGCCGACCCACAGTTGGTTGCGGAAAAAGTTTCATCGGCGGGCCTCATCCAGGTAGGCCCATACACGCCGGTAGCTTCAACTGACTACTGCATGGGCGCCAACCACGTCCTGCCCACGGGGGGCTACGCCAAGATCAGCCCCGGGATCACGGTCATGGACTACCTTAAGCCCGTGACCGTCGTGGAGTCGACGATGGAGGGCCTCCGGAACGTCAGAAGCCACATCAAAGCGCTCTCAGACGCGGAAGGGTTACCGAGCCACGGCCTGGCCGTTGAGGGGAGGTTCAGTTGATGCCCCTCGAAGGCTTCTACAGGGACTCTGAGCTGGTGAAACCCTACAAGGCAAACCAGGCAGAGGGAGGTATTAAGCTGGACTCCAACGAGAACCTCTTTCTCCCCAGGGGGTTCCTGCAGAACATCGTCTTCGAGGCTGCAGAAAGCTGCGACCCCCGGCTCTACCCCCAGAATGAGACCACCGTCCTCAAGGAGGCTATCGCAGAGGCTCTCAAGATTCAGCCCGAACAGCTAGTGGTTGCCTCGGGCGGCGACCAGGTGATCGAGCTTCTGGTCTCAAACATGCTTACGCCTGGAGACGAGGTCGTCGCGGTCTCGCCGACGTTCAGCATGTATCCACGTTTCGCTGCGATGAGGCGTCTCAGGTACACGCCGGTGGAGCTGGAACCCGGTTTCGCCCTGGACCCCGCCAAGGTGCTTGAAGTGGTTTCCCCGAAGACAGGTATGATCGTGGTGTGCAACCCGAACAACCCCACGGGCAACCAGTTCAAGATGGAGGCTGTCCTGGAGCTAGTGGATGGCTTCAGCGGCCCGGTGCTCGTCGACGAGGCTTACGCCTAGTACGGCGAGTACTCGTTGGCGGGGGAAGCCGCGGATAGGGAGAACCTTATCCTTTTACGGACGTTCTCAAAGGCTTACGGCCTCGCCGGTATGAGGCTAGGCTACGCCGTTGCCAACACGAGGCTCGCCAAGACACTCAACGAGAGATGCCTGCCGCCGTTCCCGGTGTCGAATCTGTCACTCTGGGCCGGGATCATCATGCTCAGAAACAGGGATAAGGTGGAGGAGGCTGTCAGAGAAGCGAAAGAGGAGCGAAAACGGCTGATAGAGGCTCTCAACCGACTCCCCGGGGTACAGGCTTTCCCCTCGGCAACCAACTTCGTTCTATTCTCCACGGAGAAGCCGTACATGGAAGTCTATGACGGCCTGAAAAGTAGGGGGGTGCTCATACGCAGCATAGGAAAAGTACCTGGGCACGATGACTGCCTAAGAGTCACCGTGGCGCCCAGAGACGTGGCGACAAAGTTCCTCGACGCACTTATGGAGGTCATGAAATGAATCCCGGATACATAGAGCTTCAAAGCGGGGGGAACCCGCTCAGCGTGAGGGAGGACCGGCTGCCTTGGCTTGCCGAGGTAGACGTAATCGTCTTCGACTGCGACGGTGTTCTCCTCGACGTACGAGACTCTTACAGCAGGGCCGTGGCGTGGACCGCGTCCACCCTGGTCGAGGCTTTCACAGGCGCCAAACTGCCTGAAGCCTTGTTCGACGAGAGGCTGAACTTCGCCTATAAGCGGACCGGCGGCCTGAACAACGACTGGGACCTAACATACGCCCTCGTCATGAAGATACTCGCCTCGTCCCCGGGGGCCGCCGAGGTAGACGGGCTCGCCAAGCGTTCGCTGGACATCGATGACATGTCCCGGCGGCTCAGGTTCATAGAGGAAAACCAGATCGATACGGTGATGCCCCTCGATGTATTGTACAACGATCTGATCTCGTTCGCCGCCAAGCTCGATGAGTCCGGTGTAGAGTCTGTGGACTCTCAGCTGACGCCTCCCATGGGGGGTGTTAAGCAGGCCCTCCGTCACCCGGGTGTAGTGGGGGAGAGCATGGTCTCCACCGTGTTCGAGGAGGCGTTCAGCGGCGCGGCCCTGTTCGAGGAGGCGTTCGACTTGCCCGCGAGGTTTACCGGAGCCCAGACGGGCTTCGTGGAGAACGAGAGGGTAGTAGTCACGGACGAGACGCTGGACCGGCTGGAGGAGATCATCGGGGGAGACAGGTTCGGGATCGCGTCAGGCAGCCCAGCCAACACGGCGCGCTACGCCTTAGGGGCTGCGATCGAAAGGTTCAACCCGGATGCCCAGACCTGGCAAGACGACGTCGAGAAGGCAGAGAAGGCGGCTGGCCGAAGAGGCTTGGGTAAGCCCAACCCTTACCTGTTGACGCTCTCAGCCAAGCCGTATCAACCATTCAAGCGGGTCCTCTACGTTGGGGACACCTTGGCGGACATGCTCATGGCTGAGCGGGCGGGTGACAGGTATCTGTTCGCAGGGGTCTACGGGTGCGTCGCCGCCGGCACCGAAGCCCGGCGGGCCTTCCTGAACGCCGGATGCGACGTGGTGGCTCACAGCGTCAACGACCTGCCTACCGTCCTGCGACTCGCGAGGAGGGACACGCTTTGAGGACGGCCAGCGTAGAGCGCACAACCCGTGAGACATCCATCACGGTGACGGTCAACCTGGACGGCTCCGGGGCAGCCGAGGTCGAGACACCCATAGGGTTCCTCAGCCACATGCTCACGAGCCTCTCCACCCACAGCATGATCGACATAAGCCTCAAGGCCACCGGGGACCTGAAGCACCACATAGCGGAGGACACGGCGCTCTGCCTGGGCACGGCCATCCGCGAAGCCCTCGGGGAGGGGGAGCCGGTGAAGAGGTTCGGGTACGCCACCGTGCCCATGGACTGCAGCCTCGCTTCCTGCGCCCTGGACCTGGGGGGCAGACCCTACCACGTGGTAAGCCTCGGCCTGAGAGGCCCTATGGTGGAGGACTTGGCCGCCGAGGACCTGACTCACTTCTTGGAGTCTCTGGCGACGAGCCTCCAAGCCAACATACACTCCAAGGTGCACTACGGCCAGAACGACCACCACCGAGCCGAGGCCGCGTTCAAGGCCCTCGCCCTCAGCCTCAGGGAGGCGGTGGCGCTTGACCCGAGGCGACGTGGCGTGCCCAGCAGCAAGGGGGTCATCTAGGTGCCTGAGGCGACTGTGATAGACTACGGTGTAGGGAACCTGTTCAGCATGTCCAACGCCCTCCGGAAGGCGGGTCTCGGCGTCGAGATCGTCGAGGAACCCACGGGGCTGAGAGGCTCAGATGCCTTGGTGCTTCCCGGAGTCGGGGCCTTCGGGGCCGCCGCCGCGAACCTGGAGCCGTTCAGGGAGGCGCTGAAGGAGGCGGTTGAGGATGGGACGCCGCTCCTCGGCAGCTGCCTCGGCATGCAGCTCCTCTTCGAGCGCAGCGAGGAGAGCCCCGGCGACGGACTGGGGCTCCTGCCCGGCGAGGTTAAGCGGTTCACCGGGGACGTGAAGACGCCTCACATGGGCTGGAACACGGTTGAGCCCAAGAGGGACAGCCCACTACTTGAGGGCGTGGAGCCCGGCTCATACTTCTACTTCGTCCACAGCTATTACCCAGAGCCCGCCGACCCCCGGGACACGCTGGCGTCCACCTGCTACGGCGGCGAGTTCGCGTCCATCGTGGAGCGGGGCACGGTCTATGGGACCCAGTTCCACCCCGAGAAGTCGGGGAAGACAGGCGCCAAGCTCCTAGCCAACTTCGCGGGGCTGGTGAAGAGGTGAGGCAGATGCAGGTGATACCGGCTATGGACCTGATGGACGGCAACGTAGTGAGACTCACCAAGGGGGCCCCCGAGACCATGAAGCTCTACAACACAGGCAGCCCCTTGGAGACGGCTCGGAGATGGAGCGGCGCAGGCGCCGAGTTGATCCACGTCGTTGACCTCGACGCCGCCCTGCGGAGAGGCAGCAACAGAGCCGAGATACTGGAGATCGTCGAGTCGCTTGACACGGAGACCCAGGTGGGCGGCGGCATCAGGAACAAGGACGAGGCAGCTCAACTCCTCGACGCGGGCGTCTACAGGGTGGTTCTGGGATCATACGCCTTGAGCAGCCCCGATGAGGCGGCGCAGCTCCTCCCCGAGTATGGGTCGGAGCGGGTCGCCGTCGCGCTGGACCACAGGGAAGGCAACGTCCTCGCGAGGGGGTGGACCCAAACCGCCGGCAGACGCCTGACCGACGCCATACCGGCGTACAAGGCGCTGGGCTTCGAGTGGTTCCTGGTCACCGACGTGGAAAGAGACGGAGCCCTGAAGGGCCTCGACGTCGAGACCTACAGAAGAATAGCAGGCGACGCATCCATCATCGCGTCGGGCGGCGTCTCCAGACTCGATGACCTCTTGAGGCTCAGGGACACGGGGGCAGCGGCCGTCGTGGTGGGCAAGGCCCTGTACGAGGGACGCTTCACCTACCGAGAGGCCGTGACCGCCCTGGAGGGCCGGTGATGCTGGCGAAGAGGATCATACCCTGCCTCGACGTCAAGGACGGCAGGGTCGTCAAGGGCACCCACTTCGTGGACCTGAGGGACGCCGGCGACCCGGTGGAGCTCGCCAAGCGGTACAACATGGACGGCGCCGATGAGCTGGTGTTCCTCGACATAACGGCCACCCCCGAGAGGCGTGAGACCCTCAGCGGCCTGGTGAGGGCCGTCGCGTCTGAGCTGGACATACCCTTCACGGTGGGCGGCGGCATCAGGACCTTGGAGGACGTGAGGCTCATCCTCAGGAGCGGCGCCGACAAGACCAGCCTCATGACGGCCGCGGTGCAGCACCCCGAGAGGATAACCGAGATCGCCGAGGTGTTCGGCAGCCAGTGCGTCGTCGTGGCGATAGACGCGAGACGAGTGTACGAGGACAGGCCCGACAGGAACGTCGTTGACACCCCCGAGGGGAGATGCTGGTTCCAGGTGTACACCCACGGCGGCTCCTCGCCCACGGGGCTAGACGCCCTGGGCTGGGCGTCGCAAGCCGTCGAGCTGGGCGCCGGCGAGCTTCTCGTCACCAGCATGGACAGGGACGGCACCCGGAGGGGGTTCGACAACGTACTCAACCGCCACATCTCTAGACGCGTCAACGTCCCCCTCGTGGCCTCAGGCGGCGCGGGGGAACCCCGTCACTTCTTGGAGGCGTTCACCGAGGGCTTGGCCGACGCCGCCCTCGCGGCCTCGGTGTTTCACTACGGCAACTACCCGGTACCGGTCGTGAAACGGTACCTCAGGGACAGGGGGGTGCGCGTGAGGCTGTGATGGTCGAGGTGGACGAGCTTGATTGGGGCAAGTCCGGCGGCTTGATCCCGGTGGTGACCCAGGAGGCGGACACCCTCGAGGTGTTGACGCTGGCGTACGCCGACAGGGAGGCGCTCAGGTTGACCCTGGAGACTGGTTGGGCGCACTATTTCAGGCGCAGCCACGGCAGGGTGATGAAGAAGGGCGTCACAAGCGGAAACGTTCAGAGGGTCAGGAGGGTGCTGACGGACTGCGACAACGACGCGTTGGTCTATCTGGTGGAGCAGACGGGGCCTGCCTGCCATCTTGGGGAGCGGACGTGTTTCCACAAGGAGGTCCGTCAACAGGGCGTCCCCTCTAGGCCTATGAATGGCATGGGGCGAATTTAGAACAGGTCTGCGATGCCATGCATCATGCGGACCACGTCTCCGCCGATCGTCAGAGGCAAGAAGATGATGTCCGGGTTGTTCGCTAGGCGGCTGGTCAGCCACTCTCCGTCCCCGTGTTTTCCCAGGGATGATATTAGCGTTTGGACTCCTGACCTGCTCAATGAGTCCAGCAGCCCCGCCGTGTTTTCGCGGTTCTCGCAGCCGTCGCCGCCGGTGAGTATAACGAGGCGCTCGGGCTTGGCCAGGGGCACGTATCTCAGCGCGGCGTCCAGCCTGGTCTCCACGTCCAGCGGCTCCACGTCGTCCGGGCTGCGCTCCATCCTCAGGGTCTGCCCGAAGCTGTAGACCGCCGTGTTGGGGTGGATAACCGCCACCGCGTTCGCCAGGAACCTGGCTACGACGATCTTGGGGTACTGCTCCCAGAGGCTCCAGGGGGCAGCCATGCCGGCGCCTCTGTCTATGAGCACCATGGTGCGGGAGTCCCTGCCTTTTGGGCTGGCTCCGCCCCCATGCAGGATCATCTCTTCAGCGTGTCTCCAGGGGTTCATGGGGTGGATGGGGTTTCTGTCGAGGCCGTCAGGGTCTTCTCTGATGACCTGTCTGTAGGCCTCTAGGAGCTCGACGAACTCGTGGTACCTGTTTTCCTCTATGAGCTGGATCACGTGCCGCTCCTCGTCGTAGCTGGTCACCGGGTGCATCGACGGCCGTGCTGGGGGCGTGGATTGTTCTGTCTCCGTTGCTTCGGGGTCCTCAAGTATGGCTGCGTAGAACCCGCCGCCTCCCCCCACGGAAACGAGCGCCGGCTTCCTTGCGCCTTCCGGGTCCAGGGTCAGCCTCCCCTCCTCGATCAGGGCCGTTACCTGTTGCTCCATGTCCCTTTTCTCGACGTATATGCGGCCGACGGGGCTTCCATCCAGCCAAGTGGAGCCCCGGTTCCTGACTCTGAAAGCGAGCACCACGACGGGGTACTCGTCG
>Ga0272441_10007460_pt1 | contig 17771 bp, 19 predicted proteins | sample SSMProp6N_FD_193582 | JGI IMG/M metagenome (GOLD analysis project Ga0272441, IMG submission 193582) | Marine sediment archaeal communities from Little Sippewissett salt marsh, Falmouth, MA, United States - SSM-Prop-6N | ecosystem: Environmental > Aquatic > Marine > Wetlands > Sediment ... | reverse complement strand
GAAAATCCTTTTAATCTCTCAAAAACTTAAAAAACAAAACCCTCCAAAGGTGGTAAACTTTCATTTGCCCATTTTTGGTAAGTTTTATCACGCCCATCTACAATACTACGGTATGCCTGATTTAATGCCACGAACAGATAGACTTCCAATAAAACAAGGTTTGAAACTATATCTGCCGAATCTTATCTCCGAATCAGACACGCGAACAGATAGACTTCCAATAAAACAAGGTTTGAAACCCTGCCTGACCTGAGCCAGCTTTTCAACATAGACTTCGAACAGATAGACTTCCAATAAAACAAGGTTTGAAACCAGGCCGCCGGGTAATGCCTTTCCCGATGGGGTGCGCTCCCGCGAACAGATAGACTTCCAATAAAACAAGGTTTGAAACTCTGGCCGGAGATATAGACCTCATCCGCTGCCGACGAACAGATAGACTTCCAATAAAACAAGGTTTGAAACCTTGACACGCTTTACGGTCGGGGCAAAACACAATCCGAACAGATAGACTTCCAATAAAACAAGGTTTGAAACAAGAGGCATATGAAAAAGGAGGACAAAATGAGTAGCGAACAGATAGACTTCCAATAAAACAAGGTTTGAAACATGTTTTTCCACATTTCACCAGCCGCGAGGTATGATCGAACAGATAGACTTCCAATAAAACAAGGTTTGAAACTATGGTTTACAGAGCTGAAACTCGGAGTGCTCTCAGCGAACAGATAGACTTCCAATAAAACAAGGTTTGAAACCTGTCTGAGCATACATTCTATCCATAAATCGTTTCGCGAACAGATAGACTTCCAATAAAACAAGGTTTGAAACCTATCTACCTTATATTTTATACTCTGGTCTTAAGAACGAACAGATAGACTTCCAATAAAACAAGGTTTGAAACCCGCGGGTGAGCTCGGTCTTCAGGCACTTGCGCTCCGAACAGATAGACTTCCAATAAAACAAGGTTTGAAACACCATTTCCGAGATATAGGCATCTCGGATCGGTTTCCACGAACAGATAGACTTCCAATAAAACAAGGTTTGAAACATGGCGAGGTCGATTTCGGCGAAGATGCTCAATCTCGAACAGATAGACTTCCAATAAAACAAGGTTTGAAACGAAAATCGGGCAAAAAAACTGGTGGAGATGAGGGGATTTGAACCCCCGGCCCCCGCGTTGCGAACGCGATGCTCTCCCGCTGAGCTACATCCCCAAACGTTTTCTTTACCTACTAGAGTGGGCCCAGTTCGTCAACTGCCCTTTTTCTTATATACCACCTTCTTTTTCCTGCAACATTTTTCTGGCAAATTCGAGGGCCTCGGAAAAATCTTTGATCTCGCCGTTGAGCCCCATATCCCTGATACGCCTGAGGCAATCGCCAAGAAACTTGCCTTCGGTAAACCCGATATCCTGCAGATCCCTGCCGGTAACCGGGGGCTTGTAGTGACGCCAGGATGTGATAAACGCAGAGATCATTTCCTTGACTTCATCATTCCTGGTCTTGCACATGGCAAACAGGATCTCTTCCAAAGATGCCCCTTCAAGGGTGCTGACAACCCTGGCAGGAGGGTTGTCCTGCCTAGTGGAAAAGTCTTTGAGCATTTCATTGACATTTGCCTTGGCTGCAAGGATTCTTCTTGTTTCGATATTCCCAAGGCCGAGGCTCAAACAGATCGAGGTGATCTTCTTGGGTTTCATCTGGTCTCCCAGGGCCAGAACAAAGATGAACCACGGCCGAATGGTTTCATGTGTGTAGAGCAGATTAAACCAGGAAATGGTCTCGCGTGTTCGCTCAAAAAGCTCTCTGACATGCACGTTGAAGATCAGGTCGCCATGAATAGCAGAGAGCACTCCCAGATCCTGCAAACGCTCCATGCCGGGCAGCGGGTCGTCCTCGGAAAGCATCTGCTGGATTTCATGGGAAATTCTCCTTCCGGGGATATTCCTGAGAAATCCGGAGCGTACGGCCGAATGCACCAGGGAAAGTGTCTGTTTGCCCAGAGCAAATCCGAATCGCTTCTCAAAGCGTACCGCTCGCAGGATGCGCGACGGGTCTTCAACAAAGCTCAGCGAATGCAATACCCGGATGCGCTTCTCCTTGATATCCCGCTGAGCCCCGAAAAAATCGATCAACTGTCCAAAACTTGCGGGATTGAGCGCTACGGCCATGGTGTTGATGGTAAAGTCTCTGCGATACAGATCCAGCTTCAGGGTCGATTCTTCCACCACGGGAAACCCACCGGGATCTTTATAGTACTCAAGGCGGGCTGTAGCCACATCAATATGCCTGCCGTGGGCCAGGGTGATCACGGCGGTTTTGTACTTATCGTGGCAGGCTACCCGGGCGCTAATCTCATTCGAAAACCTGCGGGCAAACGCTATACCGTCCCCTTCCACCACAAGGTCGACATCGAGATTATCGATTCTGAGCAGCATATCCCTGACAATGCCGCCAACAAGATAGAGCTTGTAGCCCATTGATGCCGCCAGAGATCCGGCCTGGTTAAGCAAGGCAAAAAAATCAGCCGGCATTCGTTCTTTCAAGAGCGAGGCCACGGATTTGGCCCTGGCAGAGCGTCTGTGAAGGCCCTCAATTCTGGCCATCTTCTCGTGCATGATCATCATCAGGTCGGTTCTGGCAATTACCCCGATAGCCCGGCCGTCCTCGACTACCGGCAGCATCCGCTGGTTGCCCTCGAGCACCAGGGTCCTGATCTCCCAGACCGGGGCATTCGGCCCCACGGTTTTGAAATCTCGGATCATGTAATCCTTGATCTTTGCTTCTCCCAGATTGTGCCCCTGAGCCCTTGAAACGATCTGCCGCGTGATAATCCCCTTGACCCGTTCATCTTTTGATCTGACGACACAGGCATTTATATTATAGCGATTCAGCAGTTTGCTGGCATCGTTGGTGGTTGCATCCAGCGGCAGGCCTTTCACGGGAAAAGTCATGATATCCCGGGCGGTAATGCGAGGAATGGCTTCGCTTTCGATTTTCTTTCGCAGGGATGCTTCGGCTTTCTGAAGCGAGATATCTTTGATCGAAGCCGCGGCGGCGGTAGGATGCCCTCCGCCGCCGAAATGGTCGGCCACCTTGGCGGCATCAAGCTGAGGCAGAGAGCTTCTTGCAACCAGGTAGATTCGTTCACCCATCAGCCCCAGGGCAAATGTTGCATCTGCATTGTACATGCTGCTGAGCTTGTGTGCCAACAGGGCAAAATCTTCTACATAACCAGAGGATTCGGAATGGCTTAACAAGACATCCATCCCGCTGACCTGAAACGTATGTGCATTTTTTATCAGCTGATCCAAAACACCCACCTGTTCAGGACCCAGATCGCGCGCGATAGCCTTGGCTACCTCGTTCAAATCAGTTCCCCAGGCAAGCAACTGCGCCAGGGCTCTACAATCATCGGCCGTGGTGGACGGAAAAAGCAGATTGCCGGTGTCCTCGTAAATGCCCATGGCCATAATAGTGGCTTCCTGCGCGCTGGGCTGAATCCCTTTGAGCTTGAGGTGTTCGATCATAAGGGTGATATTTGAACCCAGTTCAAGACAATATTCCTGATCACCCGGTATATCTTCGGAAGAAGGAGGATGATGATCATAAATGATAATTTCAACCCCATCTCGGCCGATAAGCTGAGCAAACGGCCCAATACGGGAAAGCTGACGGGTATCAACAATGATCAGCCGGCTGATTGTATCGATCTTGACATTTTTCAGCTTTATTATCCCTGAACACAAATTTTCCGGTAACTGCTGCAGATATTCACGCAGACTCTTTTCCTGGGAGCCGGGGAAAACCAGCTGGGCCTCGGGATACAGCATTCTGGCTGCAAACATGGATGCAAATGCATCGAAATCCGCATTGATATGAGAGGTGATTACCTCCATTGATCAGCCCCGGGGATGATATTTCTGATGCACTTCTTTAAGCCTCTCGGCGGTGACGTGGGTGTATATCTGGGTTGTTGAAATATCTGCATGCCCCAGCATCATCTGCAGCGAGCGCAGATCGGCGCCACCTGAAAGCAGATGCGTGGCAAAGGAATGCCTGAGGGTATGGGGCGATATCGATTTAAATATACCTGCGGTTTTTGCATAACGTTTGATAATATACCAGAAATTCTGCCTGGTCATGGCGCTGCCACGGTTTGAACAGAACAGCACATCGGTGGGCTTTGCCACAAGACTCGGGCGTACCTCGTGAACATATGTGTTTACCCACGCTCTGGCACTCTCTCCTATCGGCACCAGGCGTTCCTTGTCTCCCTTGCCCTTGGTTATCAGATAGCCGATATGCAGATTCAGATTGTGGAGACCCAGCCCGATGAGCTCCGTCACCCGCAGGCCTGTGGCATAGAGCAGTTCAAGCATGGCCTTATCCCTCAGGCCCAGCGGCGTAGATTCGTCCGGCGCGGCAAGCAGACGTTCGACCTCGTCGCTGTTTAAAACTTCGGGCAGGTAGGTAGCTCTTTTCGGTGTGCTCATGTCTCTGGTGGGATCAGTATCAATCACATTTTCCTCCAGCAGAAACCTGTAAAACTGCCTTAAAGCAGAGATCCTGCGGCTGATACTGGAGGGTTTAAGCTTTTTATGTCGGCAATACGATGTGTACCGAGTCAAAATACTGCTGTCTACCGCATTGTGCCTGTTGCCTGTCTCCTCAAACCAGGCAAAAAAATTGCTTAAGTCATTGGCATAGGCCTTGATAGTATTTTCCGGTGCGCAGCGTTCCGCCACCAGAAACTCCAGGAATGAATCGATCTGTGCACGGTTCATCTCTTTGTAATCTTGGGTTTGAGCCCAAGGGAATAGAGATCATCATGCGCCAGGCGGGCACTGTTCATATCGGGATATGCTCCGAACAGGACGCGATAATAATTTTCGTTTTCTTCCACTAAGTAGGTGGCGATACCGAGAGCTTGCAGTCGGGAGGCTTCTCTGAGGGCCTTCTCCTCGGAATCAAAGACATTTATCTCAACGGTATACGGCACGGAACTTCCCACAAAGGCCCCTTCCTCTATGGTCTTTTGTTCCTGTAGCTCTCTGAGAAACAATACAGCTTCCTTGATTGTTTGAAAAATCCCATAGTCGACCCGATACCATATTCCGGAGGCACCCAGGTCAATCTTGGTGATAAACACGCCGGAAATTAGCTTGGACTTCTTCTCCTGCTGCGAGAGGGCCACATTCGGATCCTGCCAGGAAGATAGATGAATCGTGTATGGGTAAAATACCGTTTTGACGTATTCAGACCCGGCGGCGGGCTCGATTGCGGGGGCGGAGAGTTGCTTGATTTCCTTGGTAACCACATTGCTCACCCCGAAATCAGCCCAGAGGGGAAGCGCCATGAATACTATCACCAGAGTCAAAATAATCCTTTTCATTGCGTCCTCCCGGAATAGGCATATGTAGTATTCATTATGTAACTATTGATTCCACTTGCAATAGCACTAATCATAATCTTTTGATAGGTTGCTTTTCTCAGCAGAGCAACGTCCCTGGAGTTTGTAATAAAGCCAAGTTCTAGAAGAATCGACGGCATCTGGGCCCCGAGCAGCACATAAAACGGGGCCTGGCGTACTCCCAGGTCCCTGCCTGCATACCCCACCTGCTTGACCTTCGACATGATTGATTTCTGCATGCATGAAGCAAACCGCGACGATTCATTTATCTTGGAGTTCAGCATCAGGTCATTCAAAATGAGCTGTAGATCGCTCAACGACTTGGATGTTGTGGCATTTTCTCGAGCAGCAACCTGTATCGCCGAAGCATCCGTAGTCAGGTTCAAGAAGAATGTTTCCACCCCTCTGACGGAAGCATTCTTGTTGGCGTTCAAATGAATTGAGATAAACAAGTCCGCTTTCTTTTTGTTGGCAAAGGCTGTCCGCTCTTCCAGGGTCACGAATACATCGCTGGTGCGGGTCAGAAAAACCTCGAAGCCATCCTGCCGCAGACGTTGTGCCAGGGCCTTTGAGATGGCAAGCGCCAGATTCTTCTCCATGATACCACCAGGGCCGAGAGCCCCGGGGTCTTTACCGCCATGGCCCGGGTCAATCACTATACGTGAAACCTTGAGCGACAGCTGCTTGGCGATAGACGGCACATTGCTTGGCATTGTTGAGGGCACACCGGATTTGACCTTCTGAACCCCGCTTGCAGACTTGGAAGGAGCTGTGTTCAATGCAAAGTCTTTATTTTTGCTGACATCCACGACCAGCCTGGAAGGGTTCTCAAGAGGAAAAGCATTATAGTAGGGCTTTTGAGAAAGATCGAGCACCACCCGAACTTTGTTTTTCTGGTTCTGCGAGATACGGATGAAAGAAAGGATCCCGTCATTGACATCCATCTTGTATGGAAAGCCCTTGGGGGTTCTGGATCTTTCCAGATCAATCACCAGACGGTGCGATCTGTTGGTTTTATTGTCGGGAGGCAGGGTAAAAGTGTCAAAAGGCACATCTTTTTCCAGATCAACCACCACCCGGGTATAATCCTTGTCAGACCACTGTCGAATTCCTTTCACCAATGTAAGATCATTAAGCCCCTTGCTGAATTTTTTTGACCTGTTTGCAAGATTGAGCGCATTGAGGCGCTCTCTGGAATTCTGAACCATATCCCCGTCAGGATGCGATACAATTACCTTGCGGTACAATTCATATGCTTTCTGCTTGCTGGACAGCTTGAATTCATAGATCCGGGCAGATTTGTACAGGGCATCGTCGGCCAGGGAGTTATGCGGATAATTTTTCGCCAGCGTAAGAAACGTACTTACAGACCTTTGAAGATCGGTTTTCTTGCCCGAATACCCGTAAAGCTGCTCGTAGAGCTTACCCTTCATATACAACGATTTTGGAGTGAGGCTGGATTTCGGATAGGCGCTGGCAACCTTCCCGTATTTAGCTATAACCTTTATCCAGTTCGCCCTGGATTTTCGCTTGCCGGCATCCCGGGTAAGCTCAACATAGGCCTTGCTGGCATCCTGAAATTGTTCTGCCGCACTCTGAGCCGCGCTTAGGGGTTGTTGCATTCCGACCACAAGAGCCAGTATTATGCTTATGGCCTTAATGATACGCAGAGTGCTTGAAAACTTTGCCATATTTTTTAACCTTATATAAAAATACCATTTATTTCAATAGGCTGCAGTGATTCCTAGCAAGTTTGATGCCTATTGAGCCGATAAATGCGGTAAAGTCCCTTGAGGGTAAGATTTTTATCAAAGATATATCGGATGGGAAAACAGTTTTTTACCACCTCCGACAACCCGCCCGTAATAACTACTATCGGGCCTGTTTCATGGCACTGGGCGCTCATCAGATCCACCATGCCTTGTATCATGGCGGCATGTCCCAGAACAACCCCGGAGCGGATGCACTCATCAGTAGTCCTCCCGATAGCAGACACATCTGAGCTGAAATCTACTTGCGGTAATTCCGGCGCGTTTATCTCTAACCCTTTAGAGGCCGAAAGAAGTCCCGGCGCAATAGCTCCTCCCAGAAACTCCCCTTGCGGACTGACATAGTCTATCGTGGTTGCAGTTCCCATATCAACAACCACGACAGGATTGCCTTGTTTTCCATACAAACAGTATGCTGCGGCTGCATTGACAATACGGTCTACGCCAAGAGTTTCATTGGTGCGATAAAGATTGGTAATGCCCATATCAGAAGTTGGATCGACCACAAAAGGTTCTTGTAATGAGCGTGCGGTAATATCCCGGACAATCACCTCGGTCACATCACGGCGCACACTCGAGATCACGACGTTTTGTGGCATTTTTTCCACGGCCGATAAAAGTTGATCCAGAAACGAGCCTGTTTCAAGGCAGATCTTCGTCTCTAAAGAAAAAATCCTGCGGATGATATCCTGCTCAAATATTGCTGATTTTATATTGGTATTCCCCACATCTATAGCCAGCATTGCTCCCATTTAAAACATCTCTCCTGTCTGCATCAAGTCTTTTTCACCGCTACGGGGCTTTTCCCATCTCCGGGGGGATTTCAATAAAGCGTAGCTGCCATAAACTTTTTTAAGGGTTGGGGCTAAATACATTTTTCACCAATCACCACTGCGATCAAGAAACCATCAAGCGGGACCGAAACCAAGGACTCTGTTTACTTTGTAAAAAGGTTTCCTGCTTCAGGGTTTAGTCTTCGTTAATCTCGGCAATCGCCCTGATCCAACCGGCACTGGCCCCCTTAATTTTAACCGGAAAGCAGTAAAAGGTGAACCCGGAAGAAGGCAGCATATCGAGATTCGTGAGTTTCTCGATCTGGAAATAGCCTTTTTCTATCCCGGCAAAATGGCCTTCCCAGATCAGCGAGGCGTCTTTGGTTTTGGCAAAATCCTGGGCCTGGAAAGGAAGGGGCCGGTCCCAGCTCCAGGCATCGGTTCCCACTACATGAACTCCCTGATCAATAATCCATAAAGTGGCTTCTTTGCTGAATCCGCAGCCCTTGACCAGATATTGGGCTTCCCCCCAGAAGGCGGATGCCCCGGTCTGGGCCAGGAATATATCGCCCTCTTGCAGACAATGCTTGATCTGATCGAGCTTGGTCTTGATATCTTCTGATGTAATGTTGTACCCGTCGGGTTTATCTCTAAAATCGAGCTTGACTCCATTGCCTATGCCCCATTCCAAAGGAAATTGGTCTATGGTTTGTGAAGGCTTGCCGCCATCCTGGGTAGGATGATAATGCCAGGGGGCATCCATATGGGTCCCGGCGTGGGTCGAAACTTCCAGTATTTCAACCGCCCATCCCATACCGCCGGGCAGATCATCGTCGGTAGAACCCGGATAAAATGATTTCATCGAATCCGACCCCATTTTGTGGTCAATATACATTATCTTGGGGATCATCATAGGGGGATCGCTGGGAAGTCCGTCTTCAATCGCAATCGACAGATCAATAAATTTTCTTGGCATCCTCACACCTCCAAATATTATATTTTTCTAAACAGAGGATTACTTCAGCGGATAGGATTTCATACCATCAGGGTAATCGCAATTTAGCTGTGTGTCAATAGAGCGACCACTCTTGACAGTCTCCGGGTTTTGCTGTTTATAGGATTGATGGAATTCAATCTGCAAGAAATGCTCAAACAGGTTCAAAACATTCAGGGCAAAATCAAAGAGATTCAAAACCAGCTTGCACACAAAATGGTTACGGCACAGTCCGGCGGCGGTATGGTGACGGTCATGGTAAATGGCCGCCAGGAGATCGTTGAGATAAAAATTGACCCGATTTGCGTGGACAGCCGCGACATTCCTATGCTGGAAGACCTGGTTCTTGCGGCTGTAAACCAGGGAATCAAAAAATCACGGGAGCTTCTCACTGAGGAAATGAAGCAGGTAACCGGGGGTCTGCCCCTGCCTTTCGATTTGTTCTGATATGGATCCCTATCCCAAACCCCTGCGCGAGCTGATAACTCAGCTGAAACGTCTTCCGGGCATCGGAGAGAAAACAGCTGCCAGGCTGGCCTTGTATATTCTGGGAGACAAGAGCGATCTGGCATCCGCCATGGCACAGGCCCTGATGCAGGTCAAAGAACAGATTCGATTATGCCCCGTTTGCCACAATCTGACCGACTGTCCCCGCTGCGCCATCTGCCAGGACCCTTCCAGGGATGTCTGTACTATCTGTGTGGTCGAAGACCCAAGCGATGTGCTTGCACTGGAGACCTCGCATGAATACAAAGGGCTCTATCATGTGCTGCATGGCCTCATCTCCCCCATCAACGGCATCGGGCCCGAAGATATAAAGCTGCCCGAACTGCTGGAAAGGGTCAGAAACCCTGCTGTAAAAGAAATCGTTATTGCCACCAATCCATCCGTGGAGGGCGAAGGCACGGCTCATTACATTCTCAGGCTGATCACTCAAGCCCGCCCGGGTGTACACATAAGCAGAATTGCGGCGGGTATACCAATGGGCGGAGAACTCAAATACATGGATCAGGTAACACTGGCAAGTGCGTTGCGGTACCGGCGTGGTCTCAAAGATCAGTAAGAGGAGAATGTGTATGAGTAGATTTGCAATTCAGGGAGGGTACATCATCAAGTCAGCCAGAGATGTGGTTACCGATAAGTACATAATCGTGGAAGGTTCGCTCATCTCCGAAATTACCGATGTTTTGCCCAGAGACATTGTCGATGTTCTTGGAGGACCTCTCGACATTGTCATGCCGGGGCTGATCAATACCCATACCCATGCCCCCATGACGCTTTTTCGTGGAATCGCAGATGATCTGCCCCTGATGACCTGGCTCAATGACTATATATTCCCGGCCGAAGCCAAATTTGTTGATAAGGATTTTGTCTATCTCGGATCACTTCTTGCGGCTTGGGAAATGACCCGTTCCGGTACAACAGCTTTCTGTGATGGGTATTTTTTCGAAGACGAAGTAGGCAAAGCGGCCCGGGAAGTCGGGATCAGAGCCTGGCTGGGAGAGGGCATCCTTCAATTCCCGTCGCCGTCTCTTGCCGATCCCAGCCGTACCATCGAGCATTCGCGTGCATTTATCTCTCGCTGGATGGAAGATGATCTGGTAAAGCCCACCGTGTTTCCGCACGCCGCTTACACCTGCAATCCGGATCTATTATCACAGGCCTTTGAACTGTCACAGAATTTCGGCATCGTCTTTCAGATCCATCTCAGCGAGACCCTCTCAGAAGTACAGCAGATACGCGAGCAGTACAACATGACCCCGGTCGAACTGCTGGATTCGATCGGCTGTCTTGCTCCGAATACCCTGGCCGCACATTGTGTTGTTCTACGTCCAGATGAGATCGCGGTGCTTGCCGAACGTGGCGTGTCCGTAGCCCATAATGCCGAGAGTAATATGAAGCTGGCATCCGGGATAGCACCTGTCCCTGAAATGCTGGCTTGTGGAGTTAATGTGTCACTGGGCACGGATGGTTGTGCCAGTAATAATAATCTGGATATGATCGGAGAACTCTCTTGTGTGGCCAAGCTCCATAAAATCAATACAATGGACCCGACCGTGCTTGATGAATGCACCACGCTTACCCTGGCAACCCAAAACGGGGCCAAGGCTCTTAATTTTGCCGGAGGCAGTCTCGATGCAGGCCGGCCTGCGGATATAATCGTGCTGGATGGAACCTGTCCAAATCTGGTTCCTGTACATAACCCGGTCTCGCATGTTGTGTACGCAGCCAGCGGGTCCAATGTGAAAGATGTCGTCATTGACGGTAAAGTTGTGGTAAAAGGATATCGTTCGTTGACGGTGGATGAAGAGGCCCTGATCCGCGAATGCCGTAAAATCCAGAAAAAAATCAGTCAGATCTGAAGGAAAAGTATGCCCTGAGGTGGGCACTCTTTGCCTGCTTTTTCCCTTTCTTACCGGTTCAATGCGACTTTTGTATGTCTGGCTACAGAATTGCTCTTGTTTTAGTAAAGCATGACAGCCGGGCTGCCGATAAGGATCAATACATGCGCGTAACGAATAGATATTTATATTATCAGCTTCTAAAAGATATCGGGAATAACACGGAGAAGTTATTCAAGCTCAATTCCCAGATTTCTTCCGGAAAACGTATCCAGAAACCTTCTGACGATCCCCTTGGAATGGGGGAGGTTCTGAATTATCGCACCGAACTTACGGCCCTTACACAACATCAAAAAACCATTGAATACGCCGGCGGCTGGCTGAACATGATGGATTCCATGCTCACACAAACGGATGATCTCTTGGCCCGGGCCCTAGAGCTTGCCACACAACAGGCATCGGCCACTGCCTCGGCTGAAACAAGAGAAAACGTTGCCTACGAGATTGAAAATATCAGGACCATGGTGATCAGTCTGGCCAATTCCAAATACGGTAATAAATACATGTGTGGCGGTACCCAAACCCGGAACCAGCCATTTCTCAATATTTCCGTGGAAGACTGGCAAGAAAATGTCCTTGCCTTCGCATCCTCTCCGCCATCACTCCCTCAGGAAGGCGATCGCTATATCGACACCGACGATAACCACATTTATGCCTATGAAGACGGTCTGTGGCAGGATCAGGGAGAACCTGAAGAGGGAACTGCCGTGGTCGTCGAAGAAGATGCTGATCTGTATATTTACAACTCTGAGCACTGGGCAAAGCAGTACCAGGGGAATGATTCCAGCAGTTCGCTCAAGATCACCGAGAACAACACAATCGATATCAGCATCCCCGGCAACGAGATATTCCGCAGCGAAAATGGCGACACTGTCATGACCCTGTTGAGACTTGAAAAAGCTCTACGGGAAAACGACCAGGAAGGGGTGCAAAACGAAATTGCTCAAATCGAAAACTGCAGTACGACCGTTTTGAACAATCTCGCAATTGTCGGCTCAAAAACCAATCAACTCGACCATACCCAGGCAATCCTGGAAAAAAATGATATCAACATCCAGGAAAGATTGTCTAGTGTCGAAGATCTGGATTATGCAGAAGCTATTACATCTTTGCAAAACCAGCAGACCGTATACGAAGCAGCCTTGAAGAGTGCTGCGATGATTACCGGTTTAAGTCTTGTAGATTACGTGTAGGGGGGATTGTTTACCTTGGAGATACAAACTGCTCGTTTTGGAACAATCAATTTCGATGAAGACAGTGTCATTTCATTTCCGCGTGGAATCCTTGGATTTTCCGATTATAAAAAATTTATCCTCCTGCCCCGTAAAGATGATTCTCCCTTTTTCTGGTTACAGAGCGTAGAGGACGAATACCTCGCATTTGTGCTTATGAACCCAAAGCTTGTTATGCCGGATTACCGTATCGAAATTGCAGCAGATATAAAGCAAGAACTCGAGAAAAACGGCCAGGACCCTCTTGATTTGATGTGTATCGTGACCGTGCCACATGATCATCCGGAAAAGATGACTATTAATCTTTTAGGCCCTATCATCATCAATTCAAATAAAAAAAAGGCTGTCCAGATCGTTTCCACGACGAGTACATACTCCCATCAGCACCCGGTGATACCGGCCGAGAATCAACATACCTGATCCGCCTTGTCAAACTCTCCTGTTGCGAGGGGAAATACAAGAACAAACAAGCCCGGTCTATCTCTCAGCCCGGCTTTTGATTGCTTTAACGGTCATCAGCCCGGTTGCTACATTAATCCCGTGTTCCATAGTCGGCTGGGATTTCAGGGCCTGCTTCAACAACCAGCTCGATTCGCGCACATCGGTCGAAAGATAGTAGATCAGCAGGGTTTTATCAGCTTGAGGGCAGGGAATAAATTCCCAGCGCCAGCTTCCGGTTCTAATATCCCCCTCTTCGTCTTCAACCCAGATATCTATCATGTCAGTCGGCCTGTGGCGGTGATGAAGCGTATAGCTGAAATTCGGCCCTGGAATGTCCAGTTCATAGGCCACAATCACATCGTTGCCCTGCCGCTTCAGCACAGAAATATTGGCCAGCTTTGGCATAAATTCCGTGTAGCGCTCATAATCCGTGACAATACCCCATATGTCTTTGGGCGGAGCATCCACCAGGCATATGATCGTTGCCTGTTTAAATTTTCCTGCCTGATCAGAGTGAATAAGACAGATCTCCCCCTGTTCAACCAGAGGGTTAAGAGCGCGTATGTTTAGTTTGTCAGCCAGGGATATCAGTTCCGGACGGTTGGGCTCAGTCAATCCATTGGTGCTCAACAAAAAACCGAATACAATTAAAACAATACAACAGGCAATTTTTTGCATTTGTCCCTCCTGAATATGCTCATACGTCACTTGCCAAGAGCTGACCCAAGCCATAACCGAATCACACCCGATCGATCCCCTTTAAGTAAAAATTTATTTATACCACACCATCACACGTATTACTGCGTATCATTGTGGATTTCGGGCCGAGCCAGGAATCAAAGATCATAGAAATCCCTCCTGCGTTTCGATAATTATGACTGATCCAAAGATCCTCCACGGTCATATCATGCACAACTCTTCAAACACGCACTGTATATTGTTAAAAAATCCACTAGCACGGCAGTGCTGGTTCACCCGCAATTTTCCACTCGCATGAGAATCGAAGTACGGTACCATAGAGCATATCGTAATTATTACTGCTTATGCCTGTGTTAATCTGATTATTTCGCAAGTCAATCAAGACCTGAACCCCTGAGAAATTCGCCGAATCCCTTATTCAACTTGATTTTACGTCTGCTCTCGTTTTTTTTGGGCCTTACGGTTTTTTTTCTCGAGTTTGACCCTGTCTTTCTCTAGCTTTTTCCTCTCTTTTAGCTTTTCATCCGGAGGCTCTGAAATTAATTCTGAATTTTTCCCGGATTGTTGAACATTGCCTGACCCTGTCCTGAAACGCTCTATGGTTTTCTTGCTAAGGTGTCTGCCGAAATACCCGATAAACCCGGCTAAAAATATCAGTATAATCCATTTCAAGGCCTCCATGAAAATCTCTTGCGCATCCATCGGCCTTCCTTTACTACAGATCCTTCAATCAATCCAGAGCGAGCATAAAAAAATTTCAACAGGCTTTGGAGTTGACTTTCCTCCTATGGTCACTGTATTGGTGAGCTCTGAACAAGGAGGCTGCAGCATGTATGAAAACATCATATCGTTCGTTGCCAAAGGAACCGATAGTGGAAAAACCTACGTCCTGGAGCGCATTATCGAAACACTGAAGAGCCGCGGCAGGAAAGTAACCGCCGTAAAACACAGCCTGCATGCTCAAAACCTGGATATAAAAGGCAAGGACACCCACAAATTTGCCCAAAGCGGTGCCGATCGTATCATGGTTTTCTCTGAAAAAGGAATGTTCCTATATGAACAACAACCGCCCAGTGTAGAGTATCTGGTCAGGCTGGCCGGCAAGGACATGGATATCATCCTTATCGAAGGATTCAAGGCCGGCCCTTTTAAAAAAATAGAAGTCTTTAATTATAAAAGCTATGAAACCCCGCTTTGCGCAGAAAACCCGAGCCCGGACTTCATAGCCATAATCAGCGATCAAGAAATGGCAGTCAATCTGCCGCACTTTCGCTTTGACAATATAGAGGAGATCTGCGACTTTCTGGAGCAAAACACCTCAATTGCATGAATCCTTTGTCTGAACGAAAGAATTTACACGAATTCGGCATTGGAAAACTATACCTGACAGAAAAGTACAATCTATGCTAAAGGCTGATTGCAATGATAATCGTTCGACTGATTGAGAAAAAAGATAATCCGATACTCAATGGACATCCCTGGATATTCTCGGGCTCCATCGATACAGTCACCGGATCTTCGGAAGAAGGGCACCTGTGCAGGGTGTTGAATTCCAAAGGGCATTTTGTATGCCAGGGCATGTATAACCCCCTTTCTAATATCAGTGTGAGGGTGTTGAGTCTTGAAAAAACCCCCGTAACCCGTGAATTTCTGCAGGCCAGAATTCAGCGCGCAATCAACTTGCGCAAAAAAATAATCCCTGAGACGACGAACTGTTTTCGCCTGATAAATGCAGAGGGCGATCATCTGCCAGGGCTGATTGTCGATATTTACGATAATGTTCTGGTAATGCAATTTCTGTGTCCGGGAATGGAAGACTTTAAAAACGAACTAGTGCACATATTTCATTCGCTCTACCCACAAGCCATCATCCATGAAAGATCAGACGTTAAATCCAGAAGGGCGGAAGGGCTGTTTCCCCAAAGCGGACCCCTCTACGGAACATTGTCCAGTGGGGATATTCCAACCACGGAAACGGGGGTATCCTTCGTGGTGAATGTGCTAACCGGGGACCGAACAGGATTTTACCTGGATCATCGAAGCAACAGATGCCGGCTGCAATCATTTACATCCGGCAAGGACGTGCTGGATCTTTTCTGCTACACCGGAGCCTTTTCCCTATATGCGCTCAAAGCCCAAGCCCGCTCGGTTGTGTCGGTTGATTCATCGGCCCCGGCGCAGGCCATACTAAGAAAAAACATCGAGCTGAACTCCATGAAACAAGCGTCATGGAAACATGTTCGCGATGACACATTCAGTTTTCTTGCACAGGAAAACTCCCGCTATGATGTGATTGTCTGTGACCCTCCACCCTTTTCCAAAGGTCACGAAGAATATACAAAGATAAATACCCTGGCCATTGAGCATCTCAAGCCGGGCGGGTTTCTATTCACCTTTGCCCAAAATACCCCCCAGTTCAGTTCAGCTGATTTACTGAAGGCATTGAACAGGGCATCAAAGGCCAGCGGAAGAACAGCCAAAATTATAGAGCCACTCTTCCAATCGCCGGATTTTGCAATTCTCCCGTCCCACCCCCAGGGAACCCACCTGCTCGGGTTTATCGTGTATGTTGACTAGCCCATCTTGGCGTCAAGCAGCTCTCCCCCAAGGACATGCATATGGAGATGCCAAATAATCTGGGTGCCGTCTGGGCCGCAGTTGACAACGATTCTATAGCCTGACTCCTCGATACCTTTTGCCTTGACCACCTCATGAACCCCATTGAGCATGGCAGCCCAGAGTTCCGTATCGCTCAGATCATTGAGACTCTCAATATGCTTTTTCGGAACAATGAGGCTGTGTACCGGTGCCTGTGGTTGGATATCATCAAAGGCATACACAAAGTCGTCCTCATAGATTTTATTGGACGGAATTTCGCCGGCAATAATCTTACAGAAAATGCATCCCATTCTTGCCCTCCGTTTTACGATGATTGGATCTTTTCAAAGGCCTCTTTCAGATTCAGACGGCCCTCGTATATCGCCTTGCCGCTGATTGCGCCAAACAGAGAAGGAATAGCACAAAGTGCGATCAAATCATCCATACTTGCCACCCCTCCTGATGCAATCACCGGGATGTTTACAGCATTGACCATGGCTGCCGTGGCCTCGATATTGGGCCCGGTCAGCATTCCATCGCGCTTGATATCGGTATACACAACAAATGCCGGGCGTAATACATCGAACGATTTGGCAAGATCAAGCGCGGTTGTGTCAGAGACCTCTTTCCAGGCATGCACGGCCACACGGCCGTCAATAGCGTCAATGCCGATGCCGATGTGATCCGGAAACTGCCGGATTATCTCCCGGGCAGCATCAGGGTCCTTCACCGCCAACGTGCCCAGGATTACGAAATCGACACCCAGGTCGAACATTTGCCCGGCGTCTTTTGCGCTGCGGATTCCTCCTCCTAGCTCCACCTCGACTTCCACTGCGCGGCAGATAGCTTTGATCGCAGGGGTATTCACGCTGTTGCCCCTGTCGGATCCATCGAGATCAACCACATGAATTCGCCTGGCTCCGGCATCCTGAAAGGTTTTAGCCACATCAGCAGGATTGGGGTTATAATAGGTTACGTCATCAAAGGCCCCCTGCTTCAGTCTGACCACGTGCCCATCATGCAAGTCAATCGCAGGAATTACAATCATACGGTGCCCCTCGCTGAATATTCCTTCACCCACCAGCTCTTGAAAAGCATCGAATAGCGCAATATATACATTTTCTTATTCAATGCCCGGATCTTGAAATACTGGGAGGGATAAAAACTGGGATCCTGGTATGCCTCGGTCCAGCGCTCCATAATCTGCTCAACATCAACGACTTCTCCTTCGATTTCCAAGCTTAGCGGTGAGCCTGGATAGTTATGCGTATCTTTTGTCCTGACTCTGGTATGGGAGTAGCTCATAGAATGTCTTTGGTCGATGGAATCTCCTCGCCTGTTATACTGCAGGCATCGCTGAGCGCACGGGCAAACGCCTTGAAACAGGTTTCTGTCAGGTGGTGAGCGTTGCCTGTGGCAAAAATGCTAAAGTGCAGGGTTATCCCGGCATTAAA
>Ga0272441_10007459_pt1 | contig 17773 bp, 13 predicted proteins | sample SSMProp6N_FD_193582 | JGI IMG/M metagenome (GOLD analysis project Ga0272441, IMG submission 193582) | Marine sediment archaeal communities from Little Sippewissett salt marsh, Falmouth, MA, United States - SSM-Prop-6N | ecosystem: Environmental > Aquatic > Marine > Wetlands > Sediment ... | reverse complement strand
ATACCACTTTGTTTAGATCTGTCTGTTTCCGAAGTTTCAGGCACCCTTCCAGCACCACAGCTGCAATCGTGTTGTGGAATCGTGCTGCCATCTGCGCCGGCTTTGTTCCATTGCGAAAGTCTGAGAGAATCTCAACGAACATTGGAGACACATCCAGCTGCTCCTTTTCAAAATCAAACGGATAATGGCTGGTCTCATCTGGATCCACGAGCGCTTCCAGCTCCATTGCCGCCTGTGCTTCATAATTGATCTTCTGTCGAACCCCCATCATAGACGCTGCTGCATCAAACAAGCGCCCCATACTTGAGGTCAACGGTGCATTAAGCTCCAGGTCCAGCTGCTGTCCAAATAATTTGAGTTCCTCACCGGAAACAGCAAGTACAGGTGGTAAATCCTCCGACCATGAAATACCTGCTGTTTTCAACCATGCAAGTGCCATACGCCATGGGTTCCGGACGGCTGTCTCACCCCCGGCAAGCGGTACATACTTCAGATGGAAGGCCCGCTTGAACCCGGCCTGGTCAGCCAGCAGAAACTCGCCTCCCCACACTGCACCATCGATTCCATATCCCGTTCCGTCAAACGATACGCCGATCACTGATTCATCCGCAGGGAGCCGGTGCTCTGCCATACACGCAGCGATATGTGCGAAATGGTGCTGCACCTGTATCATTGGCAGCCCTTCCCTCTCCGCTCGCTGCTGGATATAGAGAGTGGCCATATAATCCGGATGGTAATCCGAAACCAGAAGCTCGGGCTCGATACGAAACAGTCGCTCGTAAAGCTTTATTGCATCCTCATAAGCTGTTAGCGTCTCATAATTCTCCATATCACCGATATGATGGCTCATGAATGCATAGTTGTCTCTTGTGAGGCAAAAAGTATTCTTCAGTTCCGCACCTGCAGCCAGCATTGGTGGTACATTCTCAGCCAGCTTTATCGGATCCGGTGCATAGCCGCGGCTTCGGCGGAAAATGTAAGGATATCCTTTGTAGAGTGCGCTGACAGAGTCGTCACACCGCGTCTGGATTTCTCGATTGTTTAGAAGGTACATATCAGCCAGCGATCCTAATCGTGGTTCCACATCATCATTCTTGTATACGATTGGTTCTTCACTGAGATTTGCACTTGTCATGACCAGTGCAGCAGGATAATCCTTTGCCTGTTCCAGCAGAAGGAAATGCAGCGGTGTGTAGGGCAGCATAACACCCAGTTTTTTCTGTCCTGGAGCGACAGCTTCAGCGATGGCCGATTCCGTACGTTTCTCAAGCAACACAATCGGTGCCTCCTTTGAAGAGAGCAGTTCCTCTGCTCCGTCATCAAGCAGGCAGTTCTGGCGTACTGTATCGAGATCCGCCATCATCAGGGCAAATGGTTTTTCCACCCGCAGTTTTCGCTCCCGAAGTGTTCCTACAGCTTGTCCGTTTTCCGCATCGCATGCCAGATGAAAACCGCCCAGCCCTTTGACAGCCACGACTTTTCCTTCCTTTAATGCTGTACGTGCGGTCTGCAGCGCTTTTTCACCAAAAACCCGTGTCCCCCCTCTATGATCGATCCAGATCTGGGGCCCACAGTCCTGGCATGCGACTGGTTGGGCATGGAAACGGCGATCAATCGGGTTTTCATATTCAGCTTCACAAGCTTCACAGAGTATAAAATCCGCCATAGTCGTTTTCGGACGGTCGTAAGGAATATCTGTGATAATCGTCAGGCGAGGGCCGCAGTGAGTACAGTTTATAAACGGGTATCGATAGCGGCGGTCTTTCGGATCAAACAGTTCCTGTTTGCAGTCGGCACACACAGCTACATCGGGTGAAATTGGTAGAAACGACCCGGGTTCTGGCAGGGAAGGCAGGATCTCAAAACCGGAAAACGCCTTCAGGGGAGCGTTTTGCACTACAAAGGAATCAATCCTTGCCAGCGGCGGCGGTGATTTCAGGTCTTCAAGAAAAGCTTCAAGCCGCTCCGGCTCCCCTTCCACCTCGATATCAACGCCGGACGAGGTGTTCCTTACCCAGCCCCGCATTGTATGCCGGACGGCGAGCTGGTAGACAAACGGGCGGAATCCAACCCCCTGCACTACTCCACTGATATGCACTTTTGCGAAGCGATTCTCCATCACTCCCTCGATTACACACACCCTCTGTTTAAGTGGTTGTGCGTCAGTCCTGCCCCCAGGCACTGGCTGCTTTTTCGCGAAGCCATGCAAACCATTCATCCAGGCCATCACCTGTTTTACATGAAACAGGAAAAGTGACGAGGCCGGGATTGAGGATTTCCACACCCTCCCTGAAATATTCTGTATCAAAGTCGATGTACGGCAGCAGATCCATCTTGTTGATCACCAATGCATCCACGCCCTTGTACATTCCCGGGTATTTATAGGGCTTGTCATCTCCCTCGGGAATTGAAGCAATCAGGACGCTGTAGTGGGTACCCAACATAAACCCGGTCGGGCAGATAAGATTGCCGACATTTTCCACAAGCAGCAAATCCAATTCTTCAAGGTTCATCTGTGCAAGCCCGTTCTGGAGCATAATCGCATCCAGGTGGCAGGCTCCTCCGGTGTTGATCTGCACGGCTGCTGCACCGGCAGCAGCTGCCCGATCTGCATCAATGCTGCTCGCCACATCGCCATCAATGACGCCAATTTTCATTTCTGGCTTAAGTGCTCCAATTGTTCTCTCGATAATAGACGTTTTCCCGGCACCGGGAGAAGCCATCATATTTATCCCGAGCACCTTTGCTCCATCCAGTTTCGCCCGGTTTCTCATGGCGATCTGGTCATTGGCGCTCATGATACTTTCAACAACAGGAATATTTGCTGACATGTGAAATTACTCAACCTCCGCTGCTGGATTCTGCTGCTCGTCTTTGCTCTCAACCGTGATGGAATCGAGAAAGAATTCCTCACCACCCTTGATCAATGGGTGTGTTCCACCGCAGTTGGGACAGGCCAGGGTATCTGCCTCCGGTGTATACTCCATTCCGCAATCTGTGCAGGACATTGTTACCGGAATACGTTTAAAATGCAGCGTCGCGCCCTCCGCGATTGTTCCCCTGGTGATAATATCCCAGTAGAACTGAACAGAATCATCCACGATCGATGATAGATCTCCGATTACGAGGTACAAATCGGTAATGGCTGCTGCATCAGCCTGTTCTGCGTGCCGCAAGGATATATTCAGGATACTTTCAGTAATGGCCAGTTCATGCACAGGCAGAACCTCTTGTCTTTTTGCATCCCGCATCATGAGAAGCAGGTTCGTGGGCAGGGCAGCCTCACAGCTGTTGTTCCAAACCCGAATGCCCAACTCCATAATTCTAACCTATCTTTTTATCAACCGTGTAGGTGCCGAATGTACTGACACAGGCTTCCTGTAAAAAACAGAGCTTTTCCTGCTACCAATTGCTTAAACGTAACAAAAAGAAGCTGTCGTTCTTATACCTGGAAAGCACCAGATACAGCAAACCGATCCAAATCAGAAAATCAGGAACAGCAAAAAAAATCGAAAATACAGGGATGCACAAGGTACTGTAAGATGGGGTTTTCATACAAAAACATCCCTCTGGAATAACTTCGTAATTCGCATGTGGTATACTAGGCCGGTCAGGAGCACTCCTGACAAGAAAACTGAAGGGCTTCCACGTAACATTCAAATCGGGAAAGCTTAGGGGGAATGGCTGCTCATCACCAGATGTTGTACTGTTTGTCTTCAATTGGTGATCAGCTGTTAGTGAAAAGCAACTAAATCAGATCAAAGAATACGTTCTGACTCGCGCCTGGTCAGGCCTGCTTTAATCCATGTGGGGATTCTTTGCAGACCTGACTTCCCATTTAACCCGGCGAGAACCCGAAACCTGCTCTGGAAGGTATAACTTCCACCAGACCTGCTTACGCGGATGCTGTACAGCCGATTGGAGGATATTTTGGCATTTCTGGAAATCAGAAACCTTTACAAGGTCTTTGGCCGTGAAACAAAGGATGCCCTGCTTGCTCTCGAAGAAGGTAAATCCAAAGATGACATCATGCAGGAACTTGGAAACGCTGTCGCGCTCGAAGACGTGACCCTTTCCATCGAAAAGGGAAAAACATTCGTTGTGATGGGGCTTTCAGGCAGCGGAAAATCTACATTGGTACGCTGCATCAATCGTCTGTTTGAACCGACCTCGGGAGAAATTCTCCTTGAAGGCAGAAATATTCTGGATTTCAACCGCGACGAGCTTCGCGAACTCCGACGGACCCGGTTATCCATGGTTTTTCAACGGTTTGGTCTTTTTCCACACCGTACCGTCCTCGAGAATGTCGCTTACGGCCTGGAAGTACAGGGGGTGGACAAAGGAGAGCGAGAAGAAAAAGCCATGCAGTGGATCGATACTGTCGGTTTGAAAGGTTGGGAAGCGAGCAAACCGAACGAACTCAGCGGCGGCATGCAGCAGCGAGTCGGTTTGGCACGCGCTCTTTGCACCGATCCGGAAATTTTGCTGATGGACGAAGCGTTCAGTGCACTCGACCCGCTTATACGTCGCGAAATGCAGGATGAGCTCCTTGAGCTGCAGGCAAAACTGCACAAGACCATCATATTCATCACACATGACCTTGATGAAGCTCTTCGTCTCGGCGACACGATCGCCATTCTCAAAGACGGCCGAGTTGTCCAGATCGATACTCCCGAGGGCATCCTGATGAATCCAGCCAACATCTACGTACAGGATTTCACCCAGGATGTAAACCGCCTGAGAGTGCTGACTGCCCAGAATGCAATGTATCCACCGATCACAGTTGTGGAACCACGCGGCGGCCCGCGTGTTGCTATCGAAGCCATGATGAAACAGGGCCTCTCAAGTGTATACGTGGTCGGAGAAGACAGGAGACTTCTGGGTATCGTGACCATGGAAGACGCAGCGGAAGCTGCAAAGAAGGACATTACCACACTCGAACACTGTATCACCAGAGATATTCCCACTGCAAAACCGCAAGAAACGCTGGATGACCTCCTTCCAAAAGCCACATCAGGCATGTTCCCGATTGCCGTGATCAATGACGACGGAAAATTGCTGGGAGTCCTGCCGCGTGTAGCAGTGCTGACCGCTCTCATTGGAGAGAACGAAAATGAAAGAGACTATGGCCGCAACTACGTCGAGTCAAACGGAAAGATCGCGGAAGAAGCGTAAGCGCTCTGCCCTAAAAGTTGCGACGCTGAACAAGCACAAACATTGTAGACGAAAGGAGATAGACATGAATAAACGCCTGAACATTATTATTGTGCTGGTACTAACACTATCTGTACTGCTGGCAGCCTGCCAGCCAGCCGCGGTGGAAGAACCTGCGGCTGACGACGCCGAAGTCGCCGCAGAAGAATCAGCCGCTGAGGAAGCGGATGCTGAAAAACCGACTGTGACATTTGGCGATACACAATGGCAGTCACTGTGGATCAACAACGCTGTTGCCATGTTCGTCGTGGAACACGGGTACGGATATCCGGTGGAAGAGGTTACAGTTACAACACCGGTCATGCAGCAGGCAATGATTGACAATGAAATCCAGGTCATGATGGAGATCTGGTGGGCCAATATTGAAGAATGGTGGAATGCCGAGCGAGAAGCCGGAACCATTGTTGGGCTTGACCCGATTTTTGAGAGTTCCGCTCAGGGTTATTACGTTCCCCGCTACGTTATTGAAGGCGATGAAGAGCGCGGCATCGAACCTATGGCGCCCGACCTTGTTTCGGTTCTTGATCTGCCTGAATACAAAGAGCTGTTTGCAGATCCGGAGGATCCGGATATGGGCGTGATTGTAAGCTGCATCACAGGCTGGAACTGCGCCGAGGTAAATCGGATTAAGTTCTATGCTTATGGCCTTGGTGAAACCTATAACATTTCCGAACCTGGTTCTGCAGGTGCACTGGATGCTGCTATCGCCGGCCCGTACAAAAAGGGCGAAGCCGTGGTGTCCTACTACTGGGAGCCAACATGGCTTCTGGGTGTGTATGACATGGTTATGCTTGAAGAGCCGGAATATTCCGATGAATGCTGGACAGAAATTACTGAAATCAGCGAAACCGGTGTGATCGATGATAGCCTTATCGGCAATGTACCGGAAGAAGCCGGTTGTGCCTTTGAGAACTATGCAATCCCGAAGGCTGTATCAGATGACTTTGCAGCCGCAGAGCCGGAACTGACAGAATTTCTCAACACAATGTTCATCGGTACAGAAAATCTGAACAAGATTTCAGCTTACATGACTCAGAACGAAGCGGAAGCTGAAGATGCTGCAATCTGGTACTTCCAGAACTACGAGGATCAATGGCGTGAGTGGATGCCTGAAGATGTAGCAGAAAATGTTGCTGAAGCTGCAGCGGCAGCTGCCGAATAAGATCAAAATAAAGAAACTGAGTTAATGCTTTACCGGGCTGTGGGCATCTCATCCAGTTGGGATGCCCCACCCCTGAAGAGGAGACTATGGAATTTCCCGAATTGTTTGTATTCCCGCTTGATAAATGGATCGATCAAATCGTTGACTGGTTGACCGTTCAGGGCGATCCTGTTTTCGATGCTATCGGTTCCTTTCTACTCAAGCCAATGCTTGCCATCGAGTCATTTCTATTATGGCTTCCGTGGTTTGTTTTCATTCTCGTTGTGGCACTTCTTGCATGGAGACTAAGCAGTTGGAAACTTGCCCTCGGTGTTATCGCCGGGTTCTTCTTTATCGGTACCATTGGTTTGTGGGAAGAAGCCATGCGAACCCTGGCAATTGTATTCACCGCTACCGGCCTGGCCATCATAACCGGTGTCCCGCTTGGCATTCTCATGGCCCAAAGCAATCGTATACGCGGAATCATGCGGCCTGTTCTGGATATGATGCAGACCATGCCGAGCTTTGTCTACCTTATACCGGCGCTGATGTTCTTTGGCCTCGGGAAGGTACCAGCCTTGATCGCTGTGTATATTTACGCTGTTCCTCCAGCTATTCGTCTTACCGACCTGGGTATCCGTCAGGTCTCAGCGAGTGTTGTTGAAGCTGCAAAAGCGTTCGGTGCCACACGCTGGCAGATGCTCCTCAAAGTCCAGCTTCCTCTGGCTGCCCCGACTATCATGACCGGTGTTAACCAGACAATCATGATGGCTCTGGCCATGGTTGTGGTCGCCTCAATGATCGGCGCCTCCGGATTAGGCACTGAGGTACTCAACGGTATTGCACGGCTTGAAGTAGGCCGCGGCTTTAACGGGGGTATCAGCATTGTCATCACTGCAATTATTATCGACCGCATCACACAAGCAATGGCAGTAGATTCCACAAAAGAATAATCTTTTCCCTCTTCCATATAAACCCGGGGAAATCCCCGGGTTTTTGATTTTTTCGAAAAAAAAATTGGCAAATATTGGATGGTTTGGAGAACACCTGAGTGGAAAAAGTAAACCCCGCTTTAAGGCGATGATGGCTCGAAAATAAAATTATCATACTGCACCTGTACACCTCGCTGCAGCAGGATCAACCCAACCTCACCATTCTCGACCCATGGTTCAATGAATGTTTCTCCAGGCTCAGATGAGAAACCTCTCAAACGGAATACACGGGAATCGTTTATCAATACATCCATTTGCCTTCCGCCGTCGTCTGAGATCACATCCAGGCGGTTAGATGTTCCAACCGGGTAGAAACCGCCTTCCTTTCCTTCGATCAATTCCATGGGAAGGCTGTTCCCCGGTTCATGTAAATAGATTTTTATCTCATTGGTGAAAATGTTGATACCAATGACAAGCAGGTAATCTTCATCTCCCAGCAGGCCGTCTTCATTTTCATCCACAAAACGAAGCACGATGCCGAATTCCCTCTCCGAAACCCCGCTCGCAAACATCAGGTCAACCCCCATGGAGAAGTTCCCTGATGGTGCATAACAGGCCTGGCAGAGTGCCAGGCAGCCTGCAGGCTGCACATAATCCGGACGGTCCAGGGCACAGCTGTCTTCAGGCCCCAGGAAAAGCATATCGTTCTCCAGTAAATAATTACCTGTCAGAGAAAAAACGCCCGTATCAGTTGTAAATTCCTCCTCAATATCGTTTCCAAGGTCAATCGTAGGTGTCGCAGTGGGTCCGATAGCCGCTGTCTGTTGTGCAGATTCTGTTGCCGTCCCTGCAAAGGCAACAGCTGATGCAGTTGCTTGCTCGACAGCTGCCGTCTCGGTTGCTCCCAGCCAATAGTTCTCACCTGAAGTTGTATCTTCGGGTGAAATCGGCCGCGGGGCCCGGGCACAAGTCAATATCCCGGAAAAAAGCAGGATTACCGGCAAAAAAATTATGATCTTCAGTCTTAAAATTCTCTTCACACCTGCTACCTCGAACAAATCTCTTTATTCAAATGCCATTTTATCTTTGTATAACCACATGCCCTAGTATAGTTGCACATCCTTAAGACTGCCACTGTGTTAAAACTCCTGAAGTATAGAATGTACAAGTAAAATTGTCATTCATGCCTTGAAGGTGTAATATAATGTCTGGATTTAATTACCTGAATGAGGTGAATATGTCATCAAAAAAGCCTCCCCAACAAAGTTATGACGTAGGAACAAGGATTCGTTCGCTGCGCCAGGAGCGCGGATTATCCATGCGGGCGTTAGCGAGGAACAGCGGGCTTTCGCCAAATGCGCTGAGTATGATCGAGCGCGGCCGAACTTCTCCCACGGTCAGTACAGTGTATAAAATATCCCACGCAATGGGGCTCCCGATAACTGATATTTTCCGGGATCAGCCCAATAGATCCCCTTGTGTGCTGCGAAAAAAGGGAGCCAGCCGCCGTATCACAGTACCGGATGCCGTTATTGAAGAACTCGGCGGAGAAGAATTTGAAGGACTTACTGAAGCATTTATCCTCACGCTCAATCCAGGTGCCACCAGCGGCGAGCTTCCGATCATCCATACGGGTAATGACTTTGTTTATATCCTGAAGGGAACAGCAGCGTATACTATTGAGGGAAAGGATTACACCCTTGATACAGGCGACAGTCTGCTCTTTACAGGAAACCTGCCCCATTTCTTCCATAATCCATCAGAACAGGACACGCAGATCCTGATCGTGCTTTCGGACTTCTCTGAAGGAGAATTTCCCGGCGAGCATATTCTTTACTCAATCAAATCTTCAGATGAGGATGAAACCCATTCATAGGCACGATATCTTCGTATAGTATTGATATAAACAATCATCCTCCATTACAGCGGGGGATGATTTTATTCATTCTTTTTAAACATCTGCATTTAAATAAAAAGGTGAATATTTATGTCAAAGTGATCGAACGATACTTATTCCCTTGAGTGAAGGTTTTCCTTTCACAGGCCTGTTTTTATTCTCCCTTTACCACATCTACTTCAAATCCTGACAGGCGCTCCGGAACAGGGGGAATGGCTTCTGTATAAGTCAGGAAACGTTGAATTTCAACCGCCTCACCATCGAGATCAGCAATCCAACGGTATCCTATCATCTGGAAAAGCAGCTCTGCGCTTACAGTGAACGGTTCGGTATAGCCGCTGGTATCGAACAGGTAGCGGATGGAATCTTCACCGCCGATAAAATCGTCATCCTCACCAGCCTCTCCATAGATTGCAAAATCGCGAAAAGTCCGATCCAGGTTGAACCCGGCCGGAAGCAGTCGATTGTCCTTTGCCCGGGCAGCAGCATAAAGAAATACCGTTGTAATCCGCCCGGCGCTGTCAACAGGGATAGTTTCATATATCTGAACCTGGTCCGATGAGGTAATCTGGTCATAATGAGGCTCAAAATTCATTCCAGTTTCGTCAAAATCATTACCTGTTATCAGCCCTGAAGGCTCCCATGCTCCCGATTCGAAGACAGTTTCCCCTGCCGCATCCGTAACACGGAGATGTATCCACACTCGCCGTGAGCTGTTTCCGGTCGGGAATTTATGGCCGGCATAGTTTTCTACCAGAAGATCCAGCCGCATCCAGGTATCCACAATCCTGCTGTTTTGCAGTGAAATGTCCGCTGTTTCTTCCTCCAGCTGCGTGATCAACGTCTCATACGCCTTCCGAAAATGCTGCAGGGAAGCAGTAGCTCCCAGATCTTCCTGGTATGCATCGAGCAGGCCCAGCACATAGGTATTCCCCCCCGCGAAACTATGCTGGTAGTAGGGAACCCTCAGAGGGGTTTCCTGATTCGTCAGCCGCACACTACCCTCAGCTACAGGCATGTGACAGTCCAGACAGGTGGTTGTATTTCGATATTCACTGTAGAACCATTCGAAATACGGTGTTTGCGCCGGGAAAACCTCACCTGTTTCGCCCTGTGCCGTATAGATTGGCGTGTACAAGGTGTGGCAGGTGGCACAAAATTCAGACTGATTCAGGTGCTGGCTCTGTTCGGGTACAAACCCTGAGACAGCACGCATTGACGCCCTGTCGCTCTCCGCCGGCTCAAAGATTCCAAAAGCCGGGCGTCCCTCTGCAGCCGCCTGTGCCTCGATCTGGTAGCCGCCGCTGTAACTTGCGGGAAATCCGAGGTCCTTGTCTTCAATCTGGTGGCAGACTGTACAGGATACACCATCCATCGCCAGAGCGTGGTCAGGATGGGAGTCAGCCAGAGCACCGTTTTCCAGAAGCTCTGCTGGCGAACCTTCCTGCAGCGCAATATAGGCTGCCATGGGTGTATGGCAGTTTGCGCAAAAGGATTCTACTGAAGGGCCGTCCAATCCTTCAGTTTCGAACAGCGCCGCCAGCTCTGCCTGCCAGTATGGATCGCGAGCAGCATTCGCCATCATACTTGCCCGCCATTGTGTATCCGTGGAGACATCCATACCGCTCTCATCCTGCGATCCTGTGTGGCATTGAGCACATACGCCCGAGGTTGCAAAAAACGCGTTGCTGTCAACCAGCAGCGACTCCGGCGGCCTCTCGGTCGGCTCAGGTTCCACTGTCACATATGCAGTAGCTGTTGGTGGAGGGGTGGTCGTTGGCTGTACAGATACAGCTTCATCTGCCGGAGTCTGTCCGCAGCCCGAGAGCAAAAGCATCATTATAATCATCCATTTTGTTCTCTTCATACCGGCCTCCACCAACTCATTTCTAAAGACACACTTGTGCCAGGTTCTCGTGTGTACAGCCACATCGAACTCAAACGACAAAATCTCCATCCTTATAGAACAGCTCTCCGTCCACCAGTATTTCCGCTCCTCCGCCCATATCACAGATCATGTCCCAATGGATCGCGCTTTCGTTCACACTGCCGGTTTCAGGATAGCCTCGCCCGACCGCCATGTGGATCGAGCCGCCTATCTTCTCGTCAAACAGGATGTTGCGGGTGAACTTCTTGATGCCAAAGTTTGTCCCAATGGCAAATTCACCCAGGTAACGGGAGCCTGCATCTGTATCCAGCAGCCGCAGAAGATGTTCCTGGTTCTTTTCCGCAGTCGCTTTCTCCACCCTTCCCTTTTCGAAATGCAGTTCCACGCCATCGACCTCAGCCCCGCCATAAATGGCCGGGTAGGTGAACCGCACCCATCCCTCCATCGAATCTTCAATCGGGCCGGTGAAAATTTCACCGTCGGGCATATTATGCTTTCCGCAGGAGTTCATGAAAATACGATCCTTGATGGAAAGTGTCAGATCGCAATTAGGGCCTTTCACCTCGACCTTTTCATGCCCCTTCAGCCTTGCAACTTTCGCCTCCTGGTCAGCTCCCATCTGCCGCCATTTAGCCACAGGATCTTCCAGATCTGCAAAACAGGCACTAAACAGGAAATCTTCATACTCCTCGAGACTCATATCGGCATCCTGGGCATAGGACTGTGTCGGATACTGAGTGGTCACCCACTTGAAAGCGCCGGTTGCGCCGCGTTCGAACTGGGTTTCGGTTATCGGCTCAACTGTCTTGCGATGGCGGCTGAGTACTTCCGGATTTATATTGGTCAGTGCTTTTGAATTGGAAAGAGAGTGTATGCGGAAGCGCGAATCAAAAGTTTCATAAGCCAGTTTATAGAACGGCGGGATAATATCGAGCTGCTCATCCCTGGCATAGCGGTAAAAAACATCGTCAAGCCCTGTGAAACTGACAAGGCCGGAAAGTGAGAGCAGGATCTGTGGATAGGCGCCTGCCTCAAGTATTTCTTTAGCCAGCTCCCGAATAAGCGGCTCAGCAGCAGGCTGCGCTTCGATAAGCACCTTATCTCCCGGTTGTATGGAAGCCGAGTACTGTACCAGCAGTTTTGCCATACGGGTCACACGAATATCGGGCATTTTTTTCTCCTTGAGTCCAGTGATTTTCTCTGTGCCTCGGATTATACAGCAAACGCGCCCTAAACCCACAAATACGGGATACACAGCTCCTTGTCTTCTCCCTCTGAAAACACTGCGACCCTAAAATTCATATAACTCAGAATTTCCATTGATAAAGCAGGATTGAGGTTTCCTTTTCTTTTGATGTGTAAAGGACAGATGATCGAGAAAGATCGTAAAGAACAATAGCTGCTGACTCAAGCGCACTCATGTAAATGTCTTTGTCTATAATGTATGTTATTGTAATAAATAAGATGTCTGACTCAACCTGAATAATCCTTCACACTTCCATTGAACACCGATCCTGCTCGGAAGCACCTTTCTTCACACCTCCCGCATTGCACATCACACGCCCGGCAACTATTGAAAACGCGTGGATTTGTCACAAACATCTAACATTGAGCGTTTAATAGATAGAAAGTCATTTTATGAAGGAGGATACAGTCATGAACAAGAAATTTTCCCTGCGAATCATTCTGTTAACAGGTATTTTGTTATTATCGTCCATAGCATGTAACATGAACCTTAATTCACCGTCAACAACAAGTCAGACAGCTGAACAAGGACAGCCTTCCGAAGCCACACCTGAACCCGATGAGGATATCATTCCTGACACGGGAGAAGAGGATGAAAATGCTGCTCCAGAAGAAGCTGCACCTGAAGCCTCAGAAACACCATCCCCTACACCGACGGTTGAAATTATTCATCAAACCAACCCCGGTGACCCCGCTTCAACCAGCTACTACATCCTTGACAGCTCTACAGCGGCCTACGCACCCGAACAGCGATCTATCGCTGACAACTTCAACATCAACATTCTGGAACGCCCTTTTGATGCGGAAGGGATGGTCTATAAAGCCTATCTCGATATTATCCGGACAGAGTTGTTTGTATCCTCCCCATGGGTCTACGTCACCATCTTCCTCGAGCAAGCTCCGCCAGCCGATGCAGCCCCCTGGTATGCAGCTGAAATCGATCTCAACATGGACGGTGGGGGCGATGTACTCGTTGCCGGCCTTCTGCCTCCGGATACAACCTGGACCACGGACGGCGTTTTTGTATACGAAGATAACAATGATGACGTCAGCGGTGCCCGGGTCATGCTTGCGGATTCGCCTCCTCAGACTGGGGACGGATATGAGACCCTTGTTTTCGAGCAGGGTATCGGCGATGACCCGGACGCTGCCTGGATACGAATCGCCCCCGGGCACACCGACCGTATCCAGCTTGGGTTCAAGTACAACCTGATCGCGAGTGACGGCGAATTCCTGTGGGGCTCCTGGACGGATGAAGGCCTTCAGGAAGCAGGATGGTTCGACTATCACGACCATTTCTCCCATGCTGAAGCCGGCTCTCCTCTCAGCGAAAGCAGCCATTACCCGCTCGCGGCGATGGATATGATGGACAACACCTGCCGCTGGACCTACGGCTTCCAGCCCACCGATCCGCTCCCAGGCCTCTGTGCACTGCCTGCCACACCTACACCTACACCGACCGCTACTGTCACACCAACAGATGAACCCCTTTCTGGCGTCTACGGATATGTTTACCAGGATAGAAATTACGACGGTGCGTGGGGATGTGGTGACACTGCCCTGGCAGGAATACCTGTCCACATCTGGAGGGGAAGCTGCGGAGGATCCGGGCATCAGACTACAAGCACAGACAGCAATGGGCGGTACGGTTTCTACGGCCTGGTTTCCGACACGTACTGTGTCAAGGTTAAAATCTCTGATATACCTGGCGGCCCCTGGTACAACTCGGATCCCGGAAGCGGGACTTCTGACCCGACAAAAACGGTGAATCCACCTCCCGGAATGTCCTACCCGGCACACTTCGGGTTCGAGTACATTGTACAGTAATCAGCCGATCTACTTGTAAGCGAATGTAAGGCTGCCCTGAATTTTTCAGGGCAGCCATTGTTTCTACGTACGATCGATGTAAAGCAGGAGGGAAACAGCAGCTGTACCATACACCATACCTCGTATGTGCAAGACCGTTAAGCAAGTAATAGAAATATTTTGTGTAACAAATACTATATAATAAAAAGAAGGCAATCACTTCGCTCTACCATCGATACCCTCTCAAATTCCGCATAACGCTCTCCCCATCTGTCATACACCTCTCGCATGACGCGTTGAAAACACAGAAAAACAACAAAGGAGGATGATGAAATGAAAAATCAATCTTCCCTGCGAATCATTCTGTTATCATGTTTCCTGCTGATGTCGACACTGGCATGCAACATGGACCTCAGTTCTTCATCAAACAGCGGTCAACCCGTTCAAGAAGAGCCATCAGAAGCAACACCGGAGTCTGATGGAGAAATCATCCCGGATACAGGAAACGAAATCGTCCCTGGGGAAAGTTCCTCGGAAGAGGAAGCTGCACCTGAGGTTACGAAAACGCCATCCCCTACACCGACTACCGAAATCGTCCATCTCACCAGTCCCGGCGATCCCGCCTCAACAAGCTACTACATTATCGACAGCTCTACAGCAGCCTATGCATCCGAAGGGCGGTCCATCGCAGACAGCTTCAGCGAGAACCGGCTTGAACGGCCTTTCATTGCCCAGGGCATGGTCTATCAACCCTATCTTGACATCGTCCGTACAGAGCTGTTTATCTCCTCACCATGGGTCTATATCACCATTTTCCTCGAGGGAGCATCCCCGGCAGATTCTGCCGCATGGTATGCCGCCGAAATCGACCTGGATATGGATGGCAGAGGCGATGTACTAGTCGCCGGGCTCTCGCCTCCGGATACCACCTGGACCACCAATGGGGTTATGGCCTTCAAGGACAACAACAACGATGTTGGCGGTTCTGATCCTATGGAGCCGAATACGCCGCCCCAAACAGGTGACGGGTATGAAACCCTTGTTTTCGATCAGGGCCTTGGCGATGACCCGGACGCCGCCTGGATCCGGATAGTCCCCGGACATGCCGATCGAGTCCAGCTCGGCTTCAAATACAGCCTGATCAACAGCGACGACGAATTCCTGTGGGGCTCCTGGACGGATGAAGGCCTTCAGGAAACAGCCTGGTTCGACTACCACGACCACTTCTCCCACGCCGATGCAGGCTCACCTCTCAGCGAGAGCAGCCATTACCCGCTGGCTGCCATGGATAAAATGGACAGCACCTGCCGCTGGTCCTACGGCTTCCAGCCCACCGACCCGCTGCCCGGCCTCTGCCCTCTGCCTGTTACAGCCACCCCCACAGCTTCACCAACTCCTACACAGGATCTTCCGTCAGGTGCGCGCGGACGGGTATACGTTGACATTGATTCCAGCGGTTCATGGAGCAGTGGAGATTCACCCTTTATTGGTGTTCCTGTCCACATATGGAAAGACAGTTGCGGCGGTTCCGGACATCTCACTACCATCACAGATAGCGAAGGCCGGTACGCGTTCGTCGGCCTTGAATCCGGTACCTACTGTGTTAAGGTTTTCCACACGGATTTACCGGTTGGCCCATGGCGCAACACCGATCCCGGAAGCGGATACAATGATCCATCTGTCACGGTGAGCCCGCCTCCTGGTGTTGCCCTGGGCGCGCACTTCGGTTTTGTTCACGATGAGCTTTAACCACGGAAGTTTGTGATTGACGAAAAAGGAGAAAAGTGCGATGAAGAGGGATCCGTCTCTGAGTATCTTTCTTTTTATCGTATCGCTGCTTTTATATTCTGTGGCATGCAGCATGGATCTCGGTTCCTTATCAAACACCGGTCAATCCGTTGACAAAGGGGTATCCGGAGCCATCCCGGAACCTGATGAGGAAATCATTCCGGATTCAGGTGAAGAAGACCCTGATGAGGAAAGCTTCGCTCAAGAGGAAACAGCGCCTGAAGCCATGGAAACACCCTCTCCTACACCAACAGTTGAAATCATCCATCAAACCAGCCCCGGCGATCCTGCTTCAACCAGCTACTACATCCTGGACAGCTCTTCAGCAGCCTACGCCCCCGAACAGCGATCTATCGCCGACAACTTCAATATTAACATACTGGAACGGCCTTTCGACGCAGACGGCATGGTCTACAAAGCTTATCTCGATATCGTCCGTACGGAGCTCTTTATCTCCTCACCCTGGGTCTATATCACCATCTTCCTCGAGGGAGCTCCCCCGGCAGATGCTGCCGCATGGTATGCCGCTGAAATCGACCTTGATATGGACGGAGAAGGTGACGTGCTTGTCGCAGGGCTTCTGCCCCCGGATTCCACCTGGACCACCGACGGTGTGATGGTTTTCAAGGACAACAACAACGACGTTGCCGGCTCCCGCGTCATGCTGGCGGATTCACCTCCGCAGACGGGAGACGGTTACGAAACCCTTGTTTTCGATCAGGGTATCGGCGATGACCCGGATGCTGCCTGGATCCGGATCGCCCCCGGATACACTGATCGGATCCAGCTCAGCTTCAAATACAGACTGATCAACAGCGACGGCGAATTCCTTTGGGCCTCCTGGACGGATGAAGGCCTTCAGGAAGCAGCCTGGTTCGACTACCACGACCATTTCTCACACGCCGAAGCCGGCTCGCCGCTCAGCGAGAGCAGCCACTATCCGTTGGCCGCCATGGATTTAATGGATAACACCTGCCGCTGGACCTACGGTTTCCAGCCCACCGATCCGCTGCCGGGCCTATGCCCGCTGCCCGTCACACTCACTCCAACACCCACCCTCACTCCAACAACCACAACAACTCCCACACAGGATCTTCCTTCAGGTGTGCGCGGACGAGTTTTCATCGATGCTGATTCCAGCGGTTCATGGACAGGCGTCGATTCTCCCTTTATTGGTGTTCCGGTACATCTCTGGGAAAACAGCTGCGGCGGTTCCGGCCATCTCACAACTATCACAAACAGTGAAGGCCGATACGCTTTCGTCGGCCTTGAAGCCGGCACTTACTGTGTTCAAGTAAAAAGATCGGATTTGCCAGCCGGTCCGTGGTACAACACCCTTCCCGGAAGCGCTTTAAACGACCCGACAGTCATTGTGAGCCCGCCCCCCGGTGTTGCTCTGGGTGCACACTTCGGATTCAAACCCGATTTATACTAATCACCACATTAAGCATTAGTTGTTCAAGGACAAGAAAGCTATCCAAAAGCGATAGAGCAGCATTCAACCTCATCAGCATCTATCGGTTCGCCTTCAATACCAGCCCTGTACGGATAAAGGTCCATATCGCCGCGAAGCCCCCGCATACAAGCCCGATCCAGTAAAAGTCAGGCATGTATACCATCAGATAACTGCGGGTTTTGCCCAATACCGTGATCAAAGTCGACGCAGCCAGCAGATTGGGGATCAGCGGTAGCACTATGTGCCGGCCCCACAGTGTTCTTCTGCCCGGTCGGCTCCCGGGGCTGCCGCGCCACCTGCGCAGTGCCTGAAATGTAGCAAAAACTCCGAAGATCTGAAACAACGGGATCAGCAGCTGGCTCCGCAGAATCCATGGGATGGTGTTAACGAACTCTGTAGATGTGGG
>Ga0272441_10007457_pt1 | contig 17777 bp, 16 predicted proteins | sample SSMProp6N_FD_193582 | JGI IMG/M metagenome (GOLD analysis project Ga0272441, IMG submission 193582) | Marine sediment archaeal communities from Little Sippewissett salt marsh, Falmouth, MA, United States - SSM-Prop-6N | ecosystem: Environmental > Aquatic > Marine > Wetlands > Sediment ... | reverse complement strand
CTGCGGAGCGCATCCACTCACCTGCGCATACGGGATACACAAGCGGCGGCGGTGTTGTTGCACGCCGCCCTGGAGGCCATCATACAGCGTATTACCCTCTACCGGATCGCTGTTGACCAGGATCGGTTGGTCAGGGAGACGGCCGACATGTTTGCCCGCTATCTGTTCAAGTGATCTGGGGGAAGGAGCCGGCATGCACAGGCCCGCACCGCCGCCGGGGCAGAGGATCCCGAGCCGGGAGAGTCTGGGTGAACGGCGTGGGAGCCTTCCGGCACTCTCTGGAGGGGTGCAGCGAGTGAGAGGGGCGAACCTGAAGATCAGACCGTGCCTAACCCCCGAAGCAGAACCCTGGAGATCCCGCGGAAGAATGCGGCGCAGCCGCGGCGGAGGTTGCGCAGGCTGTAACCGCCCTCCTGAACGATCAGGAGGGGACGGCCAAGCGAGGCCAGGCGGGACCCGATTGTCTGCATGGTCCTCACGCTGAGGGCGAAGGAACCGGTGGGGTCACCGGCCATCGTGTCGTAGCCGAGGGCCAGTACAACGAATGTCGGCTTGAATCTACCGACCACCTCGAGGGCTCTGTCCAAGGTGTCCAGATACCGTTCATCCCCCGCATTTTCCGGCAGTGGAAAGTTCCTGTTATAGCCCCGTCCGAATCCCTCGCCGATCTCGTCAGTGAAACCGGAAAAATACGGATAGGCGTAGTTCGGATTTCCGTGGATCGAAACGGTAAGCACATCGGAACGGGTCCAGAAGATATCCTGGGTACCGTTTCCGTGGTGGAAATCGATATCCAGCACCGCCACTTTGCCCTCCCGGGACAGCGCCTGAGCCACGACCGCGGCGTTGTTGAAGTAGCAGAAACCGCCGAACACCCGCCTTCCTGCGTGGTGACCCGGCGGGCGGCAGAGGGCGTAGGCCACGGGACGGCCGTCCAGCAATTCCTCCGCGCCGCTAAGTGCCACGTCCACCGCAGCGCGGGCTGCCCGATAGGCATTCTGATCGAGGGGCGTGAAGGTGTCGATGCAGTAGTAGCCGGCCCGCACGGCCAACTCCCTGGGTTTGCGCTCGGGGCGGCGAACCGGGAACACGTAGGGATACACGGGACGGTTGGGCGCCAGCTTCTCGCATACGGTTTTCAGGTAGGTAACGAAATCCGGATCGTGAACCTCCCGCAGCACTTTGCCGCCGTGGGATTTAGGCACCGCCCGGTCGACCATCCCCATTTCCGCGAGCACCTGCTCCAGCACTTCAACCCGGGCCGGGCGCTGGACATAACCCCTCTCCCGTACGTGGTGGATGCGGTGTACCGGCGAACTTATCAGAACCATCTCCCTCTGCAGCCGTTCGTCGGGAAAAACACGGGGCCGGGACGTTTCGACCCGGTTGTAGCGGGGCTCGCGGAAGCGCACCGGATCGTCCTTGATGGAACGCACCACCATCTCGATGTACTCCTGGCTCACGATATCTCCGTACTTGCGCCGGAGGATCAACCGTACCGCGGCGCGGCAATCCCGCCGGTTCAGGGGTTGAACTCGGCCCAACGGATCGAACAGAAGGTGGGGGGCGGGTGAATCACCGATCGGCGTCTCGTAGGCCGTACCGATTATGGGGTAGACACCGTAGTACTCGTAGAACTTCAGACGCCGGCGATTCTCTTTCAGAAGGGCCGGGTCCTTGACAATGCTCGGATCGTCGGGCAGGGCTTCCAGGTACAGACCGCGGGAGCCGAGTCGCTGGAGCATGTCCCGACTGGCCTCGTAGAGGGCGCTGCCCAACCCGCCCCCCTTGATCTGCGGCCGAATGGCGATGAAGTCCAGGAGGGAGCTGTTGATCTCGGGGAAATGAAGGATAAGCGAGAAGCCGGTCACCTTACGATCGGCGGTTTGGGAGGTGAGCAGGATCGTCCGGTAGCCGAAGCTGAAGGGTTTGTCGAGCATGTCGGGGATCTTGTCCGCGTAAGAAGCGACCTCGCCAAAGGTGCTTCGAAAAATTTCCTGCACCTGGCGGATCTTATCTGCATCTCTGGCCAGCGCCCCGCTGTATACCCGGCGAACGGAAATCATGAGGCCAAAGGCTCCAAAAAGAATTTCTAAAATTTGCCGATCCGGCTACTTGCAATTTGCGTATATTATACTATGATCATTTGCATTGAAAATACCGATTGATCGGTTTTTCGATGCAACAAAAGAATCTTGTGAGGTGCTGGGCGAAAGTGAACGCGTTGCGTTTCGATGACAAGACCGGTATGCCCCTCGGTGGTGACTTGTTGTTCGAAGACTTTGAGGGAGAGAAGGCTTCCTCAAACCCTTCAGCAACAAAGGAGTCCCATGAGAAATGGAGACAGAACAATGTCGTACCACCGAGGAGGACGAACCTCCGGACGTACGTCCTAAATCCAGAAATATCGCCTTCCTCGATCCCGAACTCAGAGAGGTCGTCGACGTCGAGCCGTATCCATCCAATGGCGGCGGCTCACAAGGCAGATCCGGGCGCATCGTTTTCCAACAGTCCAGCTTTTCCTTCGATGAACATCACCCCACCGTAGTCCACGATTCATCCCGTTTTATCCACAGGTTTCCCGTCAGTCCCGAATCCGAGGCGTTCCGGAAAAACTTCTATCCGGAATCCACGGTAGCGCAGTGGAACGACTGGCACTGGCAGCTTCGCCACAGGGTGCGCCGTCTGGAGCAGCTGTCTGCGCTTTTGGAGCTGACCATGGACGAGATGACGGCAATCCTGCGCCACCGCGGAACCCTGCCGCTGGCCATTACCCCCTACTATGCGAGCCTGCTCGAGCCGTCCGATTCGATCCAGCCCCTGCGGCGCACCGTCGTACCGGTGAACGACGAGTACCTTCGCTCTCCCGGTGAGGCCGAGGATCCGCTGGGCGAGGAGGATGACAGCCCCGTGCCGGGTCTGGTGCACCGTTATCCGGACCGGGTCCTGTTTCTCGTCACCCACTTCTGCTCCACGAACTGCCGGTACTGTACCCGCTCCAGGATCGTGGGCTCGGAGCATGGGCAGGCCGGGATGAGGCACCGCTGGGAGCGGGCGATCCAGTACATCGAGAACACCCCCCAGGTCCGGGACGTGCTGCTGTCCGGAGGGGATCCCCTCACCCTGAGCGACGAAAAGCTGGAATGGCTGCTGAGCCGCCTGAGAAAAATTCCTCATGTGGAGCTGATCCGCATCGGGACCAAGGTGCCCGCGGTGCTGCCCCAGCGAATCACCCCCGCTTTAGTTCGGATGCTGAAGCGCTACCATCCTCTGTGGATGAGCATCCACTTCACCCATCCCCTGGAGCTCACTCCGGAAACGGCCGCCGCCTGTGCGCGCCTGGCGGACGCGGGCATACCCCTGGGAAGCCAGACCGTGCTGCTCGCCGGCATCAACGACAGCGTGGAGACGATGAAGACACTGATGCACGGACTGCTGCGTCTGCGGGTCAAACCGTATTATCTCTACCAGTGCGACCCGATCCTGGGATCGGCGCACTTCCGAACACCCGTGCGGAAGGGTCTGGAGATCATTGCCGGGCTGAGAGGCCATACCAGCGGGTACGCCGTGCCGACCTACGTGATCGACGCCCCCGGAGGCGGCGGCAAGATTCCGCTTCTGCTCGACTCCGTCGTGGGCAGGGAGGGGGAGGAGCTGCTACTGCGTAACTACCAGGGCAGGATCTTCCGCTACCCCGATGTTGCTCCGGCTACGGAGCGTCCCGCGGCTTCCGATTGCCAGCCCGTCGTGCAGGGATCCTGAGCCATGAGTACACGGAACCGTATCGTAATCCTCCACGGCCAGGTGGCCGCCGATGCCAGGGCGGACGAGCAGGATGTGCTGGAGGAGGTCCGGCAGGTTTCCGCCGCCCTGACAGCTCTGGGATATGAACCGGTCCCTTTGCCCATCGCCCTGGATCTAGAAGAGGCGGCCCGTGAACTCGTGAAGCTTGAGCCGATGCTGGTGTTCAATCTCGTGGAGTCCATCGGGGGTCAGGACAGGTTCCTCCACCTGGCACCATGCCTGGTCGACACATTGAGAATTCTCTATACGGGAACCGGCAGCCAGGGCATGTACCTGGCCTCCAACAAGCTCCTGGCCAAGCGATTGCTCCACCAGGCGGGTATCGACACGCCTGCCTGGATCGGGGCGGAACAGGCTCTGGCTTCGGGCCCCGATTTCCAGCCCCCGTATATCGTGAAGTCCGTGTGGGACAATGCCTCCCTGGGACTGGGGCGTGTCTTTGCCGACAGGCGGCGGCTGCGGGAGCATCTGTCCGATCTGGCAGCCACCACCCGGCTTGCCGGCAGGTTCGTCGAACGTTACGTCGAAGGCCGCGAGTTCAACCTCTCCCTACTGCAGCGCGGATCTCAGGTCGAGGTGCTTGCCCCGGCGGAGATGCTCTTCGTGGACTACCCGCCCGAGAAGCCCAGAATCGTAGGCTATGCGGCCAAGTGGGACCCGGCTTCATTCGAGTACAACCATACCGTGCGGGGCTTCGATTTTCCCGAGGCAGACCGGCAGCTGCTCGGTCAGCTGAATGAACTCGCCATCGCCTGTTGGACCCAGCTGGGGATCGGCGGCTACGCCCGGGTGGATTTTCGAGTCGATGACCAGGGCTGCCCGTGGGTCTTGGAGGTGAACCCCAATCCCTGCCTCTCGGCGGACGCCGGTCTGGTTGCTGCTGCCGCCCGAACCGGGTATTCGTATGAGGAGCTGGTGCGGCGCATTCTGCAACCGGTTTTGGAAAAGATCTCGTTGAGCCGGCCGGCCGTGGAGATCAGGGAATCTGTACTGTCCGGCGGTGCAAAGAGGCAATCATGAGCGTGCTGACCGTCCCACGGATACTCTTCATCGGTGGAATACCCTTCAACATTCGAGACGGGGTTCATCCGGCCGATCCTGTCTCGGTGCGCCGCATCGCCGAGTCAAGCGGCTTCTTCTCCGCCACTGAGGTCGAGGTAGCTGTGGAGCTCGTGCAGACACGCCTGTTTCAGGGTGAAAGAAGCGGCTACTATTTCTTGTTCCTAGATACCGAGGCTCCGAGTGCCGAAACCGTCGGTTACAGCTGTTTCGGGCCCATCTCCTGCACCCAGGCTTCCTTCGACCTGTACTGGATAGCGGTCCACAACAGCTGCCGGCGGATGGGCCTGGGAAAGCTGCTGCTTGCCGAGAGTGAAGCCGCGATCCGGCGCATGGGAGGAGGGCGGGTCTACGTTGAAACCTCGAGCCGCAGTCAGTATCGACCGACCCATATCTTCTACAACCGGATGGGATACCGCGAGCAGGCCCTGATTCCCGACTTTTACGCCCTGGAAGACGGGAAAATCATCTATGTAAAGGAACTTCAATGAAAATCGCCCTGACCTACGATCTTCGCAGCCACTATCTGGAGCTGGGGCTTACCGAAGAGCAGTGCGCCGAATTCGACAGCCCTGCCACGATCAACGCGATTACCGAAGCCCTCTGCGAGCTTGGCCATGTACCTGTTCAAATCGGACATGCTCGGGAGTTGACCCGCCGTCTGGCCGCAGGAGAGCGCTGGGATCTGGTGTTCAACATCGCCGAAGGCCTGTACGGATTGGGCAGGGAGGCTCTGATCCCGGCCCTGCTCGATGCCTACCGGCTCCCCTATACCTTCTCCGATCCCTGCGTGATGGCCGTTTGCCTGCACAAGGGTTTCACCAAGGGCATCCTCCGGGATGCGGGTCTATCCACTCCGGATTTCGCCCTGGTTCGGGAGGCTGGGGATATCGATTCCGTCCACCTGGCCTATCCCCTGTTCGCCAAGCCCGTGGCGGAGGGCACGGGCAAGGGGATCACCGAGGCTTCACGGATCACGGATCCCTCGGATCTGCGGCAGAGCTGCCTCGAGCTGCTGGAAAAACACCGGCAACCGGTGCTGGTGGAGCGCTATCTCCCCGGCCGGGAGTTTACGGTGGGCATTCTGGGTACCGGCGCCCGGGCTTCCGTGCTCGGCACGCTGGAGGTCATCATCCGGGAGCAGGGAGAAGCGGGGGTGTACACCTATCTCAACAAGGAGAGGTGCGAGGAGCTGGTGGAGTATCGATTTGCCACCGGCGAGGCAGGCGGCACCGTCCTCCGGGAAAAAGTCACGGGGGATATGTCCGTCCGGCCGGTAGAGGAGCTTGCCCTGAAGACCTGGCGCTTGCTCGGCTGCCGGGATGCCGGCCGCGTTGACATCCGTCTGGAGGCGGACGGCACACCGGCAATCCTCGAGGTGAATCCTCTGGCGGGCCTGCATCCGACCCACTCGGATCTTCCCATGATCGCCACGGCCGCGGGCATGAGCTATCGGCAGCTGATCGATCGGATCCTAGCTTCGGCCCTGGGGCGGGTGGAGGATCAACCCTCCGACGTACCGTTGCAAGCCTCTTATTCCAGCTCGATCTTGGTCTGATGCTTGACCGTGGAAAGCACGAACATGCTGCTGAACTTGCCAACCTTCTGCAGGCGAGCCAGCTTGTCGAACACGAAGGCGTCGTAGCCGGGGATATTGTCAGCCACCACTTTTAGCAGGTAGTCCTTGTCACCGGAAAGCCGGTAGCACTCCAGTACCTCCGGCATCCTGCTGATCTCCTCGGACAGGTGCTGGATGGTTTCCTGGGTGTAGTCGTTCATCGTGATGAACACGAAGGCAATGATGGACTTGCCCACCGCTTGCGGATCCACCAGAGCGACTGTCTCTTTGATGATGCCGCTGTGCTGCAGCTTCTTCACCCGTTCGAACACCGTGGCCGGCGCCAGCCCGATCATGCCGGCCAGCTCGGCGTTTGTGATGGATCCTCTTTCCTGGAGAATGTTCAGGATTTTGCGGTTTGTCTCGTCGATCGGCTTTGTTGTTTTCATCCGAATAAAGGTTGCCTATATGATGATTATAGCAAAGATTCTTTTTTAAACAACCAGGATCGACAAATATTATTTGCCGCCACCGCATGAGTTCGTATTGATTCCCGCCGGCAGGTTGTGTATGATGCGGGAGTTATCTGTTTCTGTACGAACAAGGAGTATTGGATGCCTGAAATGGTCCTCTTGGGAGATGAAGCCCTGGCCATGGGGGCGATCGACGCGGGAATCTCGGCTGCCTATGCCTACCCGGGCACCCCCTCTTCGGAGATCATGGAGTACCTGCAAGCCTCCGCCCCGCGATACGGTGATTTCGCGGCCGAGTGGTGTTCCAATGAGAAAACAGCCTATGAGGCGGCGGTAGGGGTATCCCTGGTGGGCAGGCGGGTTCTGGTCAGCATGAAGCACGTGGGCCTGAACGTAGCCGCCGACCCGTTCATCAACTCCGCGCTGCTGGCCATCCACGGGGGGCTGGTGCTGGCCGTGGCCGACGATCCCGGCATGCACTCCTCGCAGAACGAGCAGGACAGCCGTTTCTACGCTGACTTCGCACGCATCGTCTGCCTGGAACCGCGAACCCAAGAAGAGGTATACAGGATGACCCGGGAGGCCTTCGACCTGTCTGAGACCTTTCACATCCCGGTCATGGTACGACTGACCACCCGCATCGCCCACTCCCGGGCCGTGGTCCGGACAGGGGAGCGCCGGGCGCAGAACCCGGTGAACAAATCCACCGAGAAGGCGGGCTGGATGCTGCTGCCGGCAACGGCCCGTAAGCTCTGGGCCGAGCTCCTGGCCACCCAGGGCCGGTTTCTCGAATATGCGGAAAGCTCTCCTTACAACAGCCTGGAGCTGAACGAAAAGTTCACGGAATTCGGGGTGATCACAGCGGGTTTGGGCTGGAACTACTACATGGAGAACCGGGACGAGCTTCCGACAAAACCCTCCCACCTGCACATCAGCGTGTATCCGTTGCCGGTGCAGAAGATCCGCAGACTGGCCGAGCAGGTGGACCGGATCGTGGTGATCGAGGAGGGATTCTCCTTCGTGGAGCGGGCCTTACTGGGAATACTTCCTCCCTCTGTCAAGATTTCCGGCAAGGAGGACGGCTCGCTGCCCCGTACCGGGGAGCTGACTCCGGACAACGTGCGGGGTATCCTGGGCCTGGAGCCGAAACCGGGGATCGGCGGATCCGGTGCGGAGATCCCCGGCCGTCCGCCCCAGCTGTGCGCCGGTTGCCCCCACCGGGACAGCTACGACGCCCTCAACCAGGCATTATCCGCTTTCGATCCGAAGCTGGTGACCTCCGATATCGGCTGCTACACCCTGGGCTATCTGCCTCCCTACCAGGCCATCGAAACCTGCCTCTGCATGGGGGCTTCTGTGGGTATGGCCAGGGGAGCGGCCCAGGCGGGGTTCCATCCTTCAGTGGCGGTGATCGGGGACAGCACCTTCCTGCACTCCGGTATTACTGCTCTGGTCGATGCGGTGGCCTCGGGAGCCAATATGACCCTGCTGATCCTGGACAACAGCACCACGGCCATGACCGGAGGACAGCGTACCATCCTGACCTCCTCCAGACTGGAGAAGCTGGTTAATGGTCTGGGGGTGGATCCGGATCATATCAAGCTGATCGTCCCCCTCAAAAAGCATACCGAGGAGAACGCCGAGATCATCCGTCGGGAAATCGAGCACCCGGGGGTTTCGGTTATTATCGCTCTGCGGGACTGTATCCAGACCCTGAAGGAGAAAAGGAAGAAGGAGGCCGCGCAGTGAAGTACGATGTGATCCTGGCCGGCGTAGGGGGACAGGGGGTTCTGTCCGTGGCGGCGGTCATCGCCCTGGGGGCGAAAAACAGCGGTCTACAGGTTCGCCAGTCCGAGGTTCACGGCATGGCCCAGCGGGGTGGAGCGGTGCAGGCCCACCTTCGGCTGTCCGATCGGAGGATCGTGAGCGATCTGATCGGCAAGGCCAGCGCCGATATGATTCTCAGCATGGAGCCGATCGAATCCCTGCGCTACCTGGAATACCTGAAGCCGGAGGGGGTTCTGATCACCTCCTCCGATCCGGTGAAGAATATTCCCAACTATCCGGATACGGAGGGTATTTACCAGCGGATTCGAACCCTCCCCTCGAGCCGCCTGATTCATGCGGCCGATCTGGCTCAGGCAGCCGGTTCGGCCCGCTCCACGAACATGGTCATGGTGGGTGCCGCTTCAGCCTACCTGCCCGTGGAGGAGAAGCATCTGCTCGCGGCCATGGAGGAGCTGTTCTCCCGAAAGGGGGAGAAGGTGGTCAAGATCAACAGCAAAGCCTTTCAGGCGGGTAGGGATACGGCGGCTTCAGCCCCCTGATTCTCCGGCGATCAGCTGCTCTAGGATTTCCGCGGCCTTAAGCACAACCTTACGACACTCCAGATCCTCTGTTCGATAACGGTCCTTGAGGGGCTTACAGTCGATATATCCCATCTGCCGCCGGTACTCCTCCAGGAACTGCGCGCACAGCTCCTTCAACCGGGGAGTGTCATGGCCCTTTTCCTTGGCGAAGATCCTGCCCAGTACCATCACCGCCCCGGTAAGGGCGCCGCAGGTCGCCTCTATCCCCATGCCCCCGCCGAATCCCGCGGCCACCTTCAAGGCCTGTGGATCCAGCCCGAGCTTGTACACCTTGTTCGCGCCGTACAGCATGGTTTCCGCGCAGTTCAGATCCTTCTTCTCCATATAACCGTCGTTGACCAGATCACTCAGCTGCATCGATCTCTCCTCTCGTCTATGGTGAATCGTCCCGGTTGCACTCTTTTCGCGCACTATAGTAACGACCCGCTCTTGCAGGGGCAAGGGTTCGGATAGATTTCTTATTGACTCAGCAGGGGTTCGGTGCCGCTGTACCGCCCAGCGGGCAGGTACGTTTCTTTACCCACTTGTCGAATGCCCGGCTTGAGCTATAATCGGCGTATGGGTTCCAAGGTTGATTCCTTCAGCGGCCGGGTCAAACAGCTGATTGCGGGCATTCCCGCAGGCAGAGTTGCCACCTACGGACAGATCGCCGCTTGCGCCGGAAATCACCGCGCCTCCCGGCAGGTTGCCTGGCTGCTGCACTCTTCCTCCAGAAAGGACAGGCTGCCCTGGCACCGGGTCATCAACAGCCGGGGCGGCATCTCCCTGCCGGTGGGCGGCGGCTTCGAGGAGCAGAGGATGCTGCTTGAGGCCGAGGGGATCGCTGTGGATGCGAGGGGCCGGGTCGATCTGAAGAACTACCTCTGGAATCCGAGTTCGGCTTTCCTGTCCTGATTCTTGCCTTGTTCCAGCGCGGCTCGACCACTACGGGGTAAGGGCTACCTCGATGGCTTTGAGGATCACCATGCTGCTGGCCGTGGCTCGGGTTACCGTATCCACCTGCACGGACTGGGCGCTCAACACCCGAGATGGTATCTCCCGCTCGGCCTTCTTCCCGAGCAGGTTGCGGTGCTCCAGTATTTCGATGTTCTGGATTTTTGCTCCGGCGACCTCGACCGACACCACCGCTTTGACAGGTCCGGCTTCATACTCTCCGGTGTAGGTTCCCGGCGGGATAGAATCGAGGTCCACTTGCCCGAGCTCGATCTCGTTCCAGAATCCCTGGTTCCCGCTGGAACAACCGCTCAGGAGGGGCAGCGAGGTAAGGAGCAGCACAAGCAGTGCAGAGATCACCAAACGGCGAGAATTGGTCTTTGTTGCCTTCATGGACCGAGTGTACTACACGCAAAACCCGGGATGGAAGACCGGGAGCCATAGACCGCTGATCGAGGTTATTGGACCAGGATCTCACCGAGCCACTTGACCCAGCGGTTGCCCTGCTGATCCTTGGCCACCACCCGCAGGGGATAACCGTGCACCTTGGGAAGCGGCTTGCCCTCGAAGGCGTAGGCGATCAGCATTCCCTCACCCATGGCCTCCTCCAGCCGCAGGTTTGCGCTGTACTTGCCGTCCGCGGCCACGAATTTGAGCTGTTCGGCTCCCGGCTTGACTCCGGCCCGGTCGAGAAGGTCAGTTATTCGCACCCCGGTCCAGGTTCCCTCATCCGTGAAGAAACCGGGACAATCCAGAACAACGAACTCCCGCTGCGCTTCCATGACCTTGATCTCCTCCAGAGTGAGGCTCAATGGTCTGTCCACGGCTCCGCTGATCTTCAACCGGTAGGTTTCGATGTCGATATCCACGGGCGTACCGGTCACATGAAGACCTTCCACAAGTGGATAGGAGCCGCCGATTCCGGATATCGCCGGAGGGGTCTCCTCGGGCGCGATCTTCGCCGTAGCCTGATTCTGTGCCGAGCAGCCGGCCAGAACGGCCAGAGCGAACCCGAACAGTCCGAGGAACAGATGGAGTGTGCTTTTTTTATATAGTTTCATAGCCTGATCTGTAATGTTGATCTTATTGATAATATTTATGCTACCGGTGGGGAGCCCGGCTGTCAAGCCGGGGGGATGGCTATCGTGAGCGGGCGAAGCTCTCCACGTACTCGAGGCTCTGATGGCGGAAGTAGGTGTTGTACAGCTCGGCGTAATGGCCGTCCCGATCCAGCAGCTCGTCGTGGGTTCCGGTTTCGATGATCCGGCCCTGCTGGATTACGATGATCCGGTCGGCATGCCGCACCGTGGACAGACGGTGGGCGATCACGATCGAGGTTCGATCCCGCATTACGATCTCCAGGCCCTCCTGGATCTGAGCTTCGGTGAACGGGTCGACGCTTGCGGTGGCTTCATCCAGGATCAGGATCCCGGGATCCTTCAACAGCACCCGCGCCAGGGCCACCAGCTGGCGTTGTCCCATCGACAGGCTCATCCCTCTGCTGCCCACCTCAGTATCCAGCCCGCCGGACAGGGCGCCCAACCAGCCGCCCTCGGAGATACGCATGGCCGCATCACAGACCTGATCATCCGTGGCGTCCGGAAGACCGTAGCGGATATTCTCCCGCACGGTGCCGGAGAACAGAAAGGGATCCTGGGGTACGAAGCCCAGCTGCCGACGATAGACCGGCAGATCGAGCCGGCGGATGTCCGTACCGTCGATCGCGAGTTCTCCCTCCTGGAACTCGTAGTATCGACCGATCAATCGAACCAGGGAGCTCTTTCCGGCTCCGGTGTGCCCGACCACCGCCAGGTTTTCTCCGGCCGGGATCGATAGGGAAAAATCGGACAGTACCTGTTCCCGGCCGGTGTAGGAGAAGGAGAGGTTACGGAACTCGATCCGGCCCTCCAGCCTGTCGATAGGCACGGCGTCGGTCTGAAGCACCTTGGGCTTGGCGTCGATCAGGGCGAAGACCCTCTCGGCCGCGGACAGCCCGTCCTGGAATTGGCTCCAGAAGCTGGCGATGCTGATCAGGGGCCACCAGAACAGCGTCACCCCCTGCATGAACAGATACCACTGCCCCGGGCTGAATGCCCCTACACGCACGGTTAGGCCTCCGGCATACACGATCAGGGCGATGGCCAGTCCTGAGGTGAGCCCCAGGATCGGGAAGATGCTGTTCAGCACCAGGCCCCGCGCCAGCCCCACCCGGTAGGCCCTCTTGTTGTTGCCCAGGAAGCGGTCGAAGATCGACTGCTCCTGGCGGAAGCTCTTGGCCACCACGATGCCGCTGATCGACTCCTGGATCTCCGCGTTGATCACGGCGGTCACCCGTTTGGCATTGCGGGTAACCCTGCGGGCGATGCGGCGAAAAGCCAGGGCTATCCCGAAGGCGACCGTGCTCATGGCGAAGATGAGGAGGGTGAGGCGGACGTTGATGAACAGCAGCCAGAGCGCTAGAAGCAGCACCAGGAGCAACTGACTGGCCACGTCCAGGACCAGGGTCACCACGTTGGAGAAATCCTGGGTGTCAGAGGTGACCCGGCTGACGATCTTACCGGAGGGGTGTTCGTCGAAGAAGGACATGTCGTTTTCCAGCACCGAGCGGCACACGTCCCGGCGCAGGTTCAGGACCACGTTTCCCACCACCTTGGCGGACACCACCTGGCGGACGTAGTTGAAGCTCCAGGCGAACACACCCAGCAGCAGCACGCCCATGGACAGCATCAGCAGGTTCCCGGTGGACGGGTTCTCCACCACCAGATCCAGAGCCCGGGAGATCAGGATGGGACCGCCGGTTCCGGCTGCGGAGTTGAGGGTGAGCATCCCCGCGGCCAGCAGCATCTGAGCGCGGGAGGGACGGAAATATCCGCCGATGCGCCGGATCAGCTCGGAGTCCCTGTAGTTGCGGTCGTAGTCTTCGGTATCCAGTCCGTCAAGCAGGAAGGGCATGGTTATCTGTTTCCTCGTAGCGGGAGAAGATCCGCCGGTATTCGGGACTGCGCTCCAGAAGCTCTTCGTGCCTGCCCTGATCGATCAGCTTGCCTCTATCCAGAACCAGGATGCGGTCCGCCCAGCGGATCTGGCTCAAACGGTGGGTGATGATGAAGGTGGTGCGCTGGCTGGAGATGCGGCGCATGGCCTGCTGAATCTGGTCCTCCGTGGCGCTGTCGATGGCGCTGGTGGAGTCGTCCAGGATGAGGATTCTCGGATCCGTCAAGAAAGCCCGGGCGATGGCGATTCTCTGCTTCTGCCCGCCTGAGAGGGTCACCCCTCGTTCTCCGATCATCGTATCGTAGCCTTCGGGGAAGGAACGGATGAAATCATGAGCCTGGGCTTCCCGGGCGGCCTGCTCGATCTGCTGGACGTCGGCATCCGCGAAGCCGAAGGCGATATTCTCCCGCAGGGTGCGGGAGAACAGGAACACATCCTGTTCGATGGTGGAGATCTGGGAGCGCAGAGCCTCCAGGCTCCACTCCCGTACGTCCCGGCCGTCGACCCGGACCATACCGGAGGTGGTGTCGAAGATACGGTTGATCAGGCGGGTGAGGGTAGTCTTGCCGCTTCCGGTCTGTCCCACAATCGCCACGGTCTCACCCGGATGAGCTTTGAAGCTGATATCCTCCAGCACATGGATCCCGTTGTAGCCGAAGGTAACGTTTTCGAAGGTCACCTCGCCCTTGATTTTCTTTTCCACCCCTTTCCTGTTCTCGTCCAGCTCGGTCTCCGCCCTGATCATGTGGAGGACCCGTTCGGCGCTGGCCATGCCCAGCTGCACCAGGTTGAAGGAGAAAATCGAGATGAAGGTGGTGAATCGCAGGGTGCCGAACAGCCCCATGAAGGCAACCACGTTGCCCAGGGTCAGCGCCCCGCTTCTCCACAGCAGGAGGGCGTGCAGAAGCCCGGCTCCCCAGCAGAGGCTGAACATCAGCATGGGCAGATAGCGGGCCTGAATGATCCCCTGACGAACGAAGTAGTCCCGAAACTGCCGGGCGTTGCCCGTGAACTTGTCCCACTCGTAGCGTTCGCGAACGTTGGCTTTGACCACCTCGATTCCGGCCACCGCTTCGGTGAGCCCGGCGTTCATCACCCCGAACTGCTCTCTCTGGGCGATGCTCACCGGTTTCAGACGCCGGTTGTAGTCGACCACCGTAACGGCAAGCAGGCCGGTGAAGATCAGGGGTACCAGCAGCAGGGCCGGATTGATCAGCCCGATCATGACAACCGGAACGACCAGGGCAAGGGAGGAGTCGATGATCAGCATCACCCCCGGGCTGAACATCATATTCAGCATGCGAACGTCGTTGGTGGCCCGGGCCATGATGTCGCCGATACGCTGGCGGCCGTGGAAGGTCTGGCTCTTGCCCAGCAGGTCGGCGTACAGCTCCTCCCGGGAGTTTCTCTCGATCTTCTGAGCCAAAAGCTCCACGGAGAAATTACGCAGGATTCCGGTCAGGCCCTGACCGGCGGCGGAGGCCATGATCCCGAACACGGGCACGAGCACAGCGGCCATCTCGAATCCCTGAATGCGGATCACGTCGAAGGCCCGGCCCACGAATATCTGGATGGTGCTGTAGGCGAAGTTGTTGGCGACCGCGCAGATTACCAGGGCGAGGGGAAGAATCGGGTAACGCAGCATGTGGGAGAGGACCCAGCGCAGCGGTCCCCTGCGGTTGTAGCGGTACTCGTTCTCGATCTGAAACTCTCGCTTCGACATAACTTGAAATCGTCACTGTGGGGCCGCACGCTGTCTGCAGCCGAATCCCGGGTCGTGTCCAAAATGTAGCTGTTTTTTACGGGGGAGGCAAAGGATTTCGCTTGTTCAGACTCGCCGAATCGGCTAGAATTGGCTGGAGATTCGCTTCTCGAGGCGATACCGTTGGCAGGAGTTGTTGCTTGTCCATTACATCTGTTCGGCGTCCCGTGCACACCTACTCGATCGTGGCGGTGGATCGGGAGGCTGGAGAAATCGGGGCGGCCGTTCAATCTCACTGGTTCTCCGTGGGAACTACGGTACCGTGGGCCGAAGCCGGGATCGGAGCGGTAGCCACCCAGTCCTTCGTCAACCTCTCTTTCGGCCCTCGAGGGCTCGAGCTGCTGCGACAGGGCAAGAGCCCCGGGCAGGTGGTGGAGCAGCTGCTTGGCAGCGATCCGGCCAGGGAGATGCGCCAGCTGGCGGTTATCGACAGACACGGCAACGCCGCGGCACACACCGGCAGCCGCTGCGTGCCGGAGGCGGGACATCTGGTCGGGGAGAACTTTTCGGTACAGGCCAACCTCATGGTCAGCGCCGAAGTCTGGCCCGCTATGGCGCAGAGCTTCCGGTGCAGCTCCGGTCCGCTGGCCGAACGCCTGATCGAAGCACTGAGAGCCGCTCAGGCGCGGGGAGGGGACCTGCGGGGCAAGCAGTCGGCGGCGATCCTGGTGGTTCGGGCAGAGCCTACCGGAGAGGCCTGGAGGGACAGGCTGATCGACTTGAGGGTGGAGGATCATGAGGAGCCCCTGGATGAGCTGGGCCGCCTGCTTCGGGTCTTTCGCGCCTATGAGCACATGAACCGGGGAGACGAGGCTATAGAGGCAGACGACGGCGAAGGCGCCCTGCGGGAGTACGGCGAGGCGCTGCGTCTGTATCCGCATAGTCAGGAGATCCGCTTCTGGAGCGCGGTTTCTCTGGTGAACACGGGAAAGCTCGAGCAGGCCCTGCCCGCCTTTGCACAGCTGTTTTCAGCCCATCCCAACTGGGAAACATTGCTGGAGCGGATCTACGGGCTCGGCATCATGAAAACGGATCAGAACAGCTACCGGCGGATCGTTGCCGCTTCTGGAAGGAACTCACAGCGGAGGGGAAATCAGCAGTGAGCACTCAAGGACGCACAGAGTTCTGGCGCTACGTCAAAGACAGCATCGTGGGCGGGGAGGTCGGAATCCAGACCCCCTTCGGCTACAGGCGTCTGACCTACTGCGATTATACAGCCTCGGGGAGACTGGTCGATTTCATCGAGGACTACCTGAGAGAGACACTGCAGCTGTACGGCAATACCCACACCGAAGACGATGCCACCGGTTGCATGACTACCCGGAGCCTGCACCAGGCCGAGCAGACAATCAAGGGCTTGGTCGGCGCGGGCAGGCAGTACCGGATCATCGAAGCGGGATCCGGCACCACCGCGGCGATCCATCGGCTGCAGGAGATCCTCGGGATCTACATCCCCCCCGCGGCCAAGGAGCTTTTTACCAACAGTCTGATCGAGCATCTCGGGCAGGAGCGATTTGCCGAGCTTCAGGTCCATCTGGAGGCCCACAGACCCGTGGTTTTTGTCGGACCCTACGAGCACCACAGCAACGAAATCTCGTGGCGGGAATGTTTCGCCGAAGTGGTGGAGATCGGACTGACTGAGGAGGGGCGCTTCGATCTGGCGGATCTAAAGGCCAAGGTTTCCGACCCTCGCTTCGAAGGACGGATGAAGATCGGATCCTTCTCCGCCGCCTCGAACGTAACCGGGCTGATCACCCCCGTGTATTCGGTGGCCCGGGTCATGCACGAAAACGGAGCCCTAGCTTTCTTCGACTTCGCCGCCGCCGCCCCCTATATGCAGATCAACGTCCATAGGGACAGCAAGTCCTACTTCGACGGGATCTTTTTCTCCCCCCACAAGCTGCTTGGCGGGCCCGGTTCCAGCGGTATTCTCATTATCCACGAGAGGATCTATCACAAGAATCTTCCTCCTTCCATGGCCGGCGGGGGCACCGTGGATTTCGTCAATGCCTACATGCAGGAGTACAGTCCGGACATCGAGGTCCGGGAGAAGGCGGGAACTCCGGGGATTCCCCAGATCCTCAAAGCGGCCCTGGCCATGGAGCTGAAAGAGCGGATGGGCACTGAGCGAATCGAGAAGCGGGAGAAACAGCTGCTGGAGGCGGCTCTAATTCACCTGCGCAGCTGCCCCAATATCGAGCTGATCGCCCCGATGGACCCGGACCACAACCTGCCGATCATCTCTTTCAATATCCGTGCCCAGGGTTCCTACCTTCACCCCCGTTTCGTGGTCAAGCTCTTGAACGACCTGTTCGGTATTCAAGCCCGTGCCGGCTGTTCCTGTGCCGGGCCCTACGGGCACCGTCTGCTGCACATCAGTGACGAGGCTTCCGACCGCTACAGCCGCCTCATATCCAAGGGTAACCTGGGACTGAAGCCGGGGTGGGCGCGGTTGAGCTTTCACTTCCTGATGAGCGACGAAGAAATGGATTTCACCTGCCGGGCGATCCGCTTCATCTCCGAACAGGGCAAGTTCTTCCTCCCGCTGTACAGTTTCGACATCCACAGCGGGAACTGGCAGCACCGGGGCTTCGAGGAGCAGCCGGTGGAGTTTGCTCTGGAGCGGGCATTTGCCGGAGCAAACGATCCTGCTCCTCCACAAGAACACACCGGCGATCTGCGCCAGCTGTTCCGGCAGTACCTGGAGGTGGCCGGAGAGCTGGCCGAGGAGCTCGCCGGAGGTTTCCAGAGCAAACGATGCAAGACGACCCAGAGGGATCTGATACCTTTTATATACTGCTGATAAAAGCGTGGTGAATAATGAC
>Ga0272441_10007456_pt1 | contig 17780 bp, 20 predicted proteins | sample SSMProp6N_FD_193582 | JGI IMG/M metagenome (GOLD analysis project Ga0272441, IMG submission 193582) | Marine sediment archaeal communities from Little Sippewissett salt marsh, Falmouth, MA, United States - SSM-Prop-6N | ecosystem: Environmental > Aquatic > Marine > Wetlands > Sediment ... | reverse complement strand
CCCTCCTTAGTTAGTTAAGTATTATACTAACACGGCCCTTGAATGCAATAAAAATCTCACTTTTTTGAGAATATTGCCTAAAAAGGCTCCTGACCCCTTATATTCTTTTGACAAAAGGTATAAATATGGTATATTTATTGTATATGGAGTTTGAATATAACGAAGATAAGAGCATTAGCAATAAAGCAAAACACGGAATTGATTTTGAAGAAGCTCAGAAACTATGGGATGATCCCGATTTAATAGAAATCCCGGTAAGGACCAGCGATGAAATAAGATTTTTGTTAATCGGCAGAATTTCGGATAAATACTGGTCGGCGGTAATTACCTATAGAGGCGAAAATATAAGAATTATATCTGTGAGACGTTCAAGAAAAGAAGAGGTCAATATTTATGAAGGCTCATGAATTCGATAAGCAGTTCGATGCAGGAAAAGACATTACTAAATATCTCGATATGTCAAAAGCGAGAAGAACCGGACAGCAGCATAAAAGGGTAAATGTCGATTTTCCCCTGTGGATGATTCATCTGTTAGACAAGGAAGCAAGAAGACTTGGCGTGCCCCGGCAGTCAATCATCAAGGTCTGGGTCGCCGACCGGCTCGAAAAAGTATCCTGACATTAACGAACAAAACGGCCGTACCTTATTGTCAAGCGTATTGCGTATAACGTGCACCCTGTAACCTGTCCTCTAAATCCTGTTTTTAGAATATATTTGCAGATTCTTATGAAAAAGATATAATTCCAATCGGTAACTTTAAGCGAGCAAGAAATCTTGGATTTGTGTTTAGGAGAATATACAATTGGCAAACGTCAATAGCTGGTAATAATTGATTGTTTCAAAAAATATAAAGAAACATTTATTATATTATTTTTTAAAATGTCAATAAAGCGTTCTATAGGTAATTTTATCCGTAATCATCATGTAAGCCCCATTGTTGCCAGAGGTGCCCGTCTATGCAGTACCTATCTGAATTATTATTTTAACGAAAAATATTGGGATATGGACAGAAATGGAGAAAAACAGCTATTAAAAGTTATTTCTTCACAAGCAAATAGAATTTCTGGTCATAAGCTAACTATTTTTGATGTAGGTGCAAATAAAGGGGATTATGTAAAAGCATTAAGATCTGTAATTCCCGATAGTATTGTTCATTGCTTTGAGGTTGTTCCCGAGACAAGGGAGCTTCTTAAATCCAATCTTTCTTCAGATTCTAAAGATGTAACCATAAGCAACTATGGACTTTCCAGTAAATCGGGCACGTTAGAAATAGGATTTAATAAAAAAAATGATACTAAGGCCAGAGTTTCATCAAATATAAGAAAGAAAGAGTGATTGATTGTCAGGTAAAAACCGGCGAAAAATATTGCCGGGAGAATAATATCGAAGATATCGAGCTACTCAAAATAGATACAGAGGGGCACGAAGTGCCGATTCTCGAGGGATTCAGAAACATTTTACATAAAATAAAAACAATCCAATTTGAGTACGGCTCTACCTGGATCCTACAGAAACACTTTCTCTGGGAAGCCTATGAGTTGCTCGAACCGGCGGGCTTTCAGATAGGACGGCTATATCCCAACGGAGTTCTGTTCAAGTCCTACGAACGCAAAAAAGATGAACATTTCAGGATGGGTAATTACGTAGCAGTTCAGAAATCTAATATTTCTATAATAAATGCTTTGAATATTAATAGGTCCAGTAAGTAGGATTGGGATTACCCCACCGCAGCATATTGCTTCCCAATGTTTCATATTGAGAACAGGCTAATACGTAAAGCGCGTACGCGCTTTACGCATAGAGCTATATGAAAAGGTGATATAAAAAAGAGAACTTTAACTTAAATAGATTTGTATAGAATTGTGGGATGAGTTATCACGATGGCCGCAGTTGCTTGGTCTTCGGATGGATTCCTGTTTGCACAGGAATGACAATATGGTGGGGTAATGACGGGGAATTATACTCCGAAGTCGTAGAGGTTCTATGCGACATCAAGTGAAGTTTTCCGGGGATTCGAGTCGGCCGGACAGCAAAAGCTGACGCGACCTTTTAACCTGTTGCGGGTCAGATTGGGGGATTTGCATTGACATCAAGGACAAATTGATACGAAATCATCGCCCTCGACGGCTAATTATCCTTGACAATTATCCACAGTCCTGTTAAATTATAAAAACAGGATGGGATTTCAGATAAGGATTTCACGTATTCGCAATTAAACAGGACATGAGGAGTGGAATATTAATATTTGTTCATTTATTGAAGATAATTTGTACATCAATTGTCGCAGCAACAACTTTCTGCTTTGTCAATCCCGTCCGGTCTGAAAGGCCGGTTCCTGGCTCGTACAAATTGGAAACGGTCAGGTAATGACTGCATTACTATCAATAATATTCGATCGGCAAAGAGGCAAATCATGGCACAACATAAGCCGGGTTTGCACAAGGACGTGAAGACAATATTCGAGGGAGTGTGGGACCCAGAAATTGATAATATTCAACAACTCGATGGCTTGAATTCTCCTGCTGTCGGTATTACATCCAGGCCGATTCATGAACCTGTGGTTCATTCCGAATTCAAGACTCACTCAAATGTCTCGGTTAAGCAATGGAAGAGACTTCTTCTTATGCCTTCCAGGAAAAAGCGTAAACGCAATAAGTTCTTATCTATATTAAGATATTGATTACCCTATAAACGGCAGGATTTAGCGGATAGCGGATAGGATTTATCCTGTTTAATTATACGCCGCAGTCGTAGAGGTTTTGTGCGGCTTCGAGGAAGTTTTCGGGAGATTCGAGTTGGCCGGACAGAAGAAGCTGCCGTGCCCTTTCGACATGCAGCGGGTCCGATTCAGGGATTTGAAGGGCCTTATTGATAAGATCGGCGTTATCGAGATGGAAGGTTACATCGGTACTGTTATCGGTATGGGCGGGGCCGGTTTTTGCCGGTTTCGTTGAAGCCGCCGAATCGAACAACGATTGATGTATTTCAATTTTATCTATCATTATAAAAATGGCCTTTCAGTATTATTATTCCACTATTCTTTTCGCTGAAATTCGGCAAAACTTAAGGTTTTTTCCGGGAATTCTCATAAAATATTTATTGTTTATAACGTATCGGCCACCTCGGAGGATACGAACCGGATAAACTCCATCGGACTTACGGAGACTAAATGCTCTTTTTGTAAGGAATATTCCCTGCTTTTTTCGGATTTGTAGTATCTTCTGATGCTATATTCGGTCTGGCTGTCGGTAATATCCCATATCTGTTCGAGCGCCCAGAGCAATTGTCCGTCCCTTAAATCCAGGATTTTCAGCCGGAGTCCGACGGCCGTGTGCGGGTACGGCCGGTATTCCGTAATCGTGCCGATTAGTATCCCGTCACATTTTAACGACTCGCGAATAGAAGTTGTCTGCTCGAGAGTATAAGTCGCATCCGCTTCGAGCTGCAGGCTGCGCCAGGCGGGATCGTTTTGCCGGACGATGGACAGGCCGAAAAGCTGCTTTTTTTGCAGTGCCTGGAACAGGGCATCGGTTATATCGGAAGAAGCCTGTGGATATTTCGAATCGTTTTTCAGCTCGACTACGGCGATTCTGCCGATTTTTGCTATCTCCAGATTAGGATTTATGTAGGAGTAATTCTTCTTCGGTATGCAAGTACCGCCGGATTCGCAGCCCGATAAAGAAAAGGCAACCACCAACACCAGCAAACATGACCGGCAAAACATAAGATACGATATTGAAATTATTCGCTTGCTCATTCGATTCACCTGCAAATTAATTCGGTAATATGCTTAGCCGGAATTTCCGAGCGAAGCGACGGCGGTATCCGCCGAGCCTATCGTATTGCCCTGTGCGGATTCGGTTCTTATCTCTCCGCCGAGAACGTGAAGTATCTTGAGCAGCGCTTCGAGCTGGGCCGTTTCGGCGTCACGCATTTCTTCGCGGAATCCGAGGACATCGCTTTTCCAGTTATTCAGCTCAAGTCGCATCTCGATCAGGATTTCGTTTGCCTCGGCCAGCTCTTTTTGTGTCTGTTTCAATTGTTTTTCCAGTGCTTTAACCTGGTCATCGAACAATTGATTACGTATTACCAGGTCTTCATTCTGCTGGCGCAGCAGGGACGCCTCGTCGGTAAGGGCCACATATTTTTCAGACAGCTCTATTGCGGAATCGACCGCGGTTGTCTCCTGCCTGGCGGATTCCTGGAATCTCTTCGCGACCGAATCGTTCCGAAGCATTTCCGCCAGTGGACTTTCGTCTTCTTCCATTTGCGAATTCCGGACACTCGAGCAGCCCTGCGGAATAAATATCAGGGCGAGTATAATCGGAAAGCAGATTAATTTGTAACGTTCCATTGCATTTATCTCCTTAAGAATTTTATTTACGGATATTTTATGCCTGCGAAGATTCGGCCGCCTGAGCATCGGCGTAGTCGCATCTTACGGTAAATTCCGTGCCGCAGCAGCATGTGACACCGATGATTGCGTATTCGGGATTATTTTCCAGAATCTTCACCTGCGGGGCGGCCAAGACCGGATTATTCGGCCTGGCATTGTTTACCTGAGCTTGTCCGGGTTTTAGCTGAAACTTCCCGTCAAGCTCGACCTGATTACTTTTTAAAACTTGTCCCGTTCTTTTTTGCATTTTTCTATCCCGATATTTTCGATTTTCGTTTTTCAGGCACGGTAATCGATTCTGCTGCCGCCGAGGCCGTTTTCATCCCGGTTCTCAAGAATTTCTTCCGGAGCCTGCTCATCGACATTCTCGTCCGGTCGTTCCTGCTGTTCAGGATTATCCTGATTTAACTTCTGCCGGCGTGACCTTTCCTCGCGGCGTCTTGTCGGTGCCAGGCCCTTAACATTCTGCAAATTATCGACCGGCTTAATTATATTCGAATCATAATCCGCCATCTTTGAAGTTCCTCAATTTTACCGATAAATTAAATATCGCACCGGCGTGCAACTGGCTGACACGCGATTCTGTAATCTCCAGAACTTCGGCGATTTGCTTCATAGTCAGATGCTGCTGATAATAAAGCAGGATAATCTGCCGATGATTTTCCGAGAGCTGCTGTATTTCCTCGGCCATTTTCAGCACGAGCTCGTGGCGTTCCATCAGCTCGTCGGGGGCCTGTGTATCGTCCGCGGGCATATTTCCCAAAATCGACGAATCGTCACCGAAGCCTTCAAGCGAAAGGAAATTCCGTGCGCGTTCGTTCTCGAAAATTTCCGAAAGCTCGTCGATTTCTATCCCGAGCTTTTGGGCCAGCTCGCCGTCGGTCGGTGTCACGCCGGTCTCTTTGGTAATTTTCCAGCTAAGATTCCGTGCGTCGCGTATCCGCTTGTTCAAACTCGCAGGTATGAAGGACCATCCCCTGAGCTCATCGAGGATTGCCCCTTTTATCCGGATATAGGCGTAGGTTTTGAACTCGGCGCCCTGTGAGGGGTCGAAATCGCGGGCGGCCCTTACCAAACCGACGGTCCCCGCAGAGATCATATCTTCGAACGTCAGCGGAGGTTTCAAAAAAACTATTACCTTTCTCGCTATATTATGGACCATCGGTAAAAACTGGATTATCCGCTCGTTCTCTATGCCGCTGTTGTCGAGCTGCTTCTGGTCGGAATACGCTCTCAGTGCGACGTTGTTGAGATTCTTTTTTTCTTCCTGTATGTTTTCAGTTGTTAACGGCGCCAACGGAATCTCCCGATTTTACTTTTTCCCGACTGCTTTCGATCATGGCATCTATTAATACGGCGTTTACGGCTTTGACGGCGACCGAGCCCACGACATACACAATCAGCGCCCCGGCAATCGCCCGCTTACAGCAAACATACGTGGAAAGACCGCTCAACCACCCGATAAAGCTCAGGGCGAAAAAACTCAATACCGAGACACTTACTGCAATCGACCGTACATTTAGCGGCATATTTACCTCACATCATTATATTGAATCAACGCGGGACCATCGCATATTCCTGCGGATTCTGACCCGCCGATTCCATCTGCCGTATCGATATCGTCTCTATCGGCTCAACCTCGGTCCCGAGAACGATTTCGTCATAGGCGACAACCGGCAGCATCGAGACAGTTCTCGAAAGCATTGCCGCCAGAGGTGAGCGTATTCTCGAATCACACAATAAAACGACTTTTTCTTTTCCCTGGTCCATTACCGATTTCCAGGACTGCGCGGTTCTTCTGCTTATTTCCATCGCAGTATCGGTCGGCAATGCCAGGGACATGCCGTCCTTTTCCTGCTGCAGAGTCGAAACCATTTGATGTTCGAGTGCCGGATCGAGGGTAATCGCCAGTATCTTATCGTCCTGGTTTTTATACTGTTCGGTAATCGTTCTGCTGAGACGTTTGCGAACCAGTTCGGTTAATATGGCAGTATTTTTAGTTTTACCGGCGTTTTCCCCGAGCGATTCGAGAACGGCGGTCAGCTCGCGAATCGGTATGCCGTCCTTTATGAGATTTTTCAGCACCCGCTGGAGCAGCCCTATAGGGACATCTTTTTCCGGGCCCACCACTTCCCCTACCAATGAAGGCTGGGTCTTGCGAAGCCTGTCCACTAACAGTTGAACGTCTTCCCGGGTCAACAGGTCATCCGCATGTTTACGAAGTGTTTCGGATAAATGCGTGATAAAAACCGATTCCGGATCGATTACCGTATAACCGCTTATCTCGGCCTTTTCCTTGGCGGTCGGTGAAATCCACAATGCCGGCAGGCCATAGACCGGCTCTGTGGTTTTAATACCGTCTATTTTTTTCTGCACGGTGCCGGGGTCCATTGCCAAAAACATCTCAGGCTCCAGCTTGCCGACGGCGACGGGAAGCTCCGCAATACGAATCTCATAAGCGGACGGTTCCAGTGTAATATTGTCACGCAACCTCACAAGAGGGATAATAATACCGAGCTGCTGAGCGAATTTTCGCCGCAATGCCCCGATACGGTCGAATATAGAGCTTCCCTTTCGAGGATCGACCATTCCGATTAAACGAACGCCGACATGCACGGAGACGCGATCCACATCAAGCAAATCCTCGATGGGTTGTTTTTCGGTTTTTTCCTGCGGAGAGGTACTGCGTTTTGCCTTCTGAGATTTTTCGTATTTTGCTATCGACCTGCCGCATACGGCGGAGCCGATACCGAGTAATAAAAAGGGAATTTTCGGAAGGCCCGGAACCAAAGCCATCGCCGCGATGATAAAAGACGCTATTATCAACGGCTGGCTGGATTTCATGAACTGCCGGGACAAATCCTGTCCGACGCTGTATCGAGAGGATATTTTCGTCACCAGAAATCCGGAGCTTACGGCGATTATAACCGAAGGAATCTGGCTGACGAGACCGTCGCCGATCGAAAGAATTGAATATGTTCTCAAGGCTCCGCCGATATTCATGCCGCGAGAGTAACCCATGGCTATTCCGCCTATGACATTGACGGCGGTTATAATCAAACCGGCCTTGGCGTCACCGCGGATGAATTTACTGGCACCGTCCATGGCACCGTAGAACTCGCTTTCCTTGACGATCTTCGCCCTTCGCTCGTTTGCCTGCGTTTCGGTAATTGTCCCGGCGTTAAGGTCGGCATCGATAGCCATCTGCTTGCCGGGCATCGCATCGAGTGTAAAACGGGCGGAAACTTCGCTGATTCGCTCGGCGCCTTTGGTTATTACTATGAACTGGATAACGACAAGGATGAGAAAGATGACCAGGCCGACTACGAAACTTCCACCGGCAACGAATCCGCCGAACGTCTCAATGATTTTACCTGCGTCACCCTGTAATAGTATCAGCCTGGTCGATGCCACGTTGAGAGAAAGACGAAACAAAGTAACGAAAAGCAGTAACGACGGGAAAGTGGATAATTCCAGAGCTTCCTTCGACGATAAGGTGACGATAAGCACCGAAATCGCCAGCGATATGCTGCATGCCAAAAGCAAATCAAGCACCGGCGTAGGTAAAGGGATAATCAACGTGCCAAGCACCGCCACCAGGCCGAAGGCCAGGATATAATTGCTGTAAACCGATAAAGGCGCAAGAACGGCACTTGTCCCCTTGCTCGGCTTTCTGTTATTTTGTCCGGAACCTGCCATTACCATAATATCCTGAAATTACTCGTCTTTTGCCGGTGCACTGGATTCTTCCAGGCCGATAATCTGTGTTATTCTTACTGCAAAACGGCCGTCAACCACCACCACGCTTCCCGTGGCGAACTTACTGTCACTGAGGTACAAATCCACAGGCTCGTTAACAGGCTTGCTGAGTTTCAAAACCGAACCGGGGCCGAGCTGTAAAAGTCTTTTTACAGGTATTTCCGTCTGTCCGATATTGACGGTAACCGGTACCTCCATATCCAATAAAATGCCTATACTTCCGCCGGGACCGGATGCCCCGGTATCATTTGCCTCGGAAAGCTCGACCGATTGGGCCTGTTTTTTCGAATTCTCCGGATTTTCCGTGGGTTTTTCTTTTACCGCTTCAGCTGCTTTTGCCATATTAATACTTCCTCATATTCTACAAAGCCTTAATCGGATTTGTTTTTATTGCCTGTCTTTATCCACCGCCTGTGATACAGCCACGGCATACATGCCGCCCGATTTTACGGGCCAGCCATAGCAAAAAGCTCTCCCGTCGACAATTAACTCCACACAGTCGGTGACTTTTTTATCCAAAAGCAGTATGTCATCGACCTGCAGATTCATCATATCTTCGAAGCTAAGCTCGGTCTGGCCCAATTGAGCCGTTACGCAAACCGATGTCTTCTCGAAATGTTCCAGAATCATTTTAGATATATTTTCCTGCGATAATCCGGCAGCTTTTTGTTCTACCTTCCCGCAGACGGCGTCCAGGCTGCTGCACGGGATTAAAAAGAACGCCTCTTCGCCGTTCTGAGCGTCGGGTTGTTTGACGCTAAAAGTAATCTGTAACAGTTCCTGTGCACCTTCGTTCTCAAGAGGCCATCTTTTATTTACCAGGCTGTTTGCCGGCAATAGATTGAAACTCGGATGTGACTGTGAAAACGCACGAACCACGGCGGCGGCGAGGTCTAATAAAAGGGATTTTTCAAGCTGTGATAATTCCTTTTCGGCATCGTCTTGAGACTCGCTATCGCCAAGCAGTCGTTTTGTCCATTCAAAGGCGGTTTTTTCGGGCATGCCGAGAAGACCAGGCCGGCTTCCCGTATCGTCATCGAATCTCAGATATAAAAACTTCTGCCCGCCGTCCGAACAATGCTTCATAATATCATCTGCAAAATACTGTTTAGTCGAGACAATTGTCACTTCGAACTGCCCCCGGCATAAATCGGTAAACTTTTTCGCAACGGCCGAAGTGAAATCATCGGCAAAAGAGCCGATTTTTTCAAGCTGTTCGCCGCTAAAGTAATGCGGCTCGGACCAATTGTGCTCCGTCGCCTCGATTTGGGAACCATCCTCTTTCGGGGCAGAGCCGACAGCAGCAAGCAGCTTTTGTATCTTTTCTGAAGTTAAGTTATCTGGAACCATATTGCTCATTGAACGGCAAAGTTTCTAAACAAAACGTGTTTTATCTTTGGTTTGCTATCGGGAAAAAGTTGTTCGTTAAAAGCCTCGAGAATCTGCGCCTGAATACTTTTTAGGTTTTTATCTCCCCTTATATCATCCAGCCCAAGACCTGCGAGATAAACCGTCATCCAGTCGGTTAATATGGGAATTTTCTCGTCGATATAAGCCCTTCCATCCTTTTCAGACAATCCGGAGCTGATCTGAAGCGTTAGTGTTATACTAATATAACGGGCCACGCTCGGCTCATCCAGCATTGCAACGACAGGCTCCATATCATAATACCAGATCTCTTCGGAATCGATATCTTCCTGTGTAACTTCCGTATTGTCCGATTCGACTGCTTCTGAATCTGTTTCGTTCTGCTTCGATGCGTCGGGAGCAAGCATTTTACCGAGACCGAAACCCGCGCCTGCACATAATCCTGCTGCGAAAATAATTATCATTACAGGAAGAATACGTTTAACCAAAGACTTCTTTTCGTCTTTTTCGACATTTGCTTCCTCGCCTTTCGCGTTTTCCTGTTTTTTATCATCCGTATCTGCCATATATTCGCCTCATAAATTATCAAAGCTATTTTACGCCGGCTGCAGGCAGCCTTCTTTACGATATCGATGTATCCTGTCCCGCAATGTCCGGTCACTGATACCCAGGACTTTTGCCGCTTTGGTCTGATTACCTCCGGTCTGCCGTAAAGTATCGAGTATCGCCTGCCGCTCTACCTGCTCGAGAGGCAGCCCTCCGAGGCCGTAATTATCCTGTTCGTCGTATAAATCATCACGTGAACATTCCATAGGGGACGGCAAATCAAATTTGCAGGACGAACCCTGTTTTTTATATTCATGCTGCGGCAAAGGCTGCAGCTCGTCGAAGAGCCAGGATACATCGGCCAGTGAAAGAGTCTTTCCCGCTCCCAGCATCAGAGATGTTCGCACGACATTTCGCAGCTGTCTGACATTACCCGGCCAGTGGTACTTGGAAAAAATCTCCATCATCGCCGGGTCGAGATCAGTTATACACCGCTGTACTTCACGAGAATACAGATTTACAAAATGCCAGACAAGGTCGGACATGTCGTCAAGACGTTCCCTTAACGGGGCCAGAGTCAACCTCACCGCACTAAGACGGTAATAAAGATCTTTACGGAACCTCCCTCGCTGAACTTCCCTCAGAAGGTTTTTATTAGTAGTGCTTATTATTCTGACATCGACCCGGACACTTTCATTTCCCCCGACCCGCTCGAAATCCTGCTGTTCGAGCACCCGTAAAAGTTTGGCCTGGAATCTTATCGGCGTCTCGGTAATTTCGTCCAGAAGCAGTGTTCCTCCGTGTGCCATTTCGAATCTGCCTTTTCGCTGGGTGTATGCCCCGGTAAAAGCGCCCTTTTCGTGTCCGAACAGCTCGCTTTCGAGAAGCGAGTCGCTCAAAGCCGCACAATTAATTCTGATATACGAACCTTCGGCTCTTTTGCTGTTACTGTGGACCAGATACGCAATCAATTCCTTTCCTGTGCCGCTTTCGCCGCTGACCAGTACGGGTGCCGATGTCGGTGCTATTTTTTTTGCCAAATCAATAGTCCTGCACAGCTTGACGCTTCTACCCACGATACGATAGAGACACCGAGTCCCCTCGGAAGCGGATTCAAGCGTCGAGTAGCTGTGGCTGGGGACATAAGTGTCCAGAATCTCCTCTATTTTTTTGCCATCGAGAGGCTTGACCAAAAAATCACAGCAACCATGCCGAACGGCTATGACCGCCCTTTCGATAACCTCTCTATTTTCCGCCGGATTTTCCGGTTCGGCTTCTGCTATTATAATCACCGGCAACTCCGGCCGGTTTGCCCTGATTTTGCTCATCAGCTCCAGATAATCCGGATATCCATTGTTTCCGCTCGTTCGATTGCTCAGGAGCTCATTGACAAAAACGAGGTCGCAACTGTCCCTGTTGATAAAGTCAATTACACTTTCCGTTTTATCGACGATATGTCCCCGGATTCCTTTCTTAGCCAGAATCGCAAGCATTAAGCGAGCCGTCTGCGGGTCGTTATCCATGATTAACACATTCGAAGTATTTTCTTTGTCCGTTGTTGTTTTTTCCGCTCTGGTGTTTTTCTCTTGTGGCATAATCAATCGTCTCTTCAGGGAATTACGGTTTAATTTTTATATTTATTCAGATTGCTGTTATTTATTATTTTTTGCGGCTCGTCTTTTTGATACCAGGTTATGAACCTGCTCTGGACCATTGACATCTGCGCCCAAAGAGAATTTGGAAATTCCGTAATGAGCCGGCCGTACATTTCAGCGGCACCGGGCATATCACTGTCTCGAAGGCAGTTGCCGGTCTGAAATAAAATCCAGGCCCTGTCCATAGCGGTATCGGGATTATTCGGCTCCGTACGAACGAGAGCTTCCCTGTAAAATAAAAACGCTTCTTTATAATTGCCGTTACGAAACAGCATCTCACCCAATTCCAGGGGATTATTTATCCGGTGAGGATTTTGTGATAAGTTCCCGAGAATTTTCAGTGTCTCGGCGCTTATCGGTTTGTATGGAAGATTCGGCTCGTAATTCGGCACCTTTCGAGCCGCTGATTCCGTCGCGACGATGGAAACATCGTTCGGCTCGATAGCCGGCGCTATCTTAGGTGCGGCTACCGGCTCGGGTACCGGCTCCTGAGACTGAACTTTAACGGAGCGAACCTGTGCGATCAGCCGCCTAAGCTCGTCAGTTTTTTTTCTGTCTTTCGTTCCGGCGACCGGAGTAATATCGGAAACCAATAACTGACGTTTGAGTGTATCGTTCGGGTCGTTCGAATCCGGTATGTTATCCTGTATTAATTTATACTCGACAAGCTTCCCGGAACCCGCTGAAGCAGTTCCGGTGATAAACAACAGAAAATCGAAAGGCACAAGCGTAAGGCAAAGTATATAAAAACAATACCTGAGCCCGGAAGCAAGAAAAGCCCTATTACGAAAATCGAAGTTTACTTGTTTCATATTTATCACCACTGATTGGAAAGAGCCAATGCCGCCTTATCGTAATCTTTCTGCTGCTTGTATGCGTCCGCCAGTGTTTTCAGTGCTCTTTGTTTTGTTTGCTCCGTCAGGTCCGTATCCAATAGCCTCATGCAGACGGATACGGATTGAGAGCTTTGCCCGAGTCTTAAACAAACGTCAGCCAGATCGAGCGCTGCGTTATCCGCAAGCGGACCCGGCTCGACGTCACGAAGTACTTTTTTGAAGCTGTCGCGGGCCGACTCGAGGTCTCCGCCGGCGAGATAACATAGTGCCAGCTCATATGTTATTTTAATCTTTAACTTCTGTTCGGTAACATATTCGGCCCGGTTTCGAATGGTATCGATTGCCGCATCAACCAGCCCGAGCATTCGATAGATTTTGCTCCTGAGCAGTAACATATCGATGGATTGTTCCTCGGAGAGGGCCACAGAATGGGCATTTTCCAGAGCATCGAGCGCTTCGAGAAAATTTTCCCTCTCTATCAGCCCCTGTACCAGAGCTTTAATGGCATCGACATACTGCTCTCTCGAAGTTTGCTCGGTCAGGGCACTTTGAAAAGCAGCGGAGGCCTGCTCGAAATTTTCCAGCGCCAAGCTTGCTTTGCCCAGGAGGTAATATGCGGAATACAGGAAATTGTCGCTTTTTCCTTTAGCTATATCGAGATACCTGTTCAGCCAGTTAACAGATTCCTGGTACGCCTCTATCTGGTAGAAACAAACGGCCGCTCCGAAAGCGGATTCTCTCTTCGATTCCTCGGAGAGCCCGAAGCTGTAAACCCTGCAATATAGTTGTGCGGCATCGCCGTAAAGTCCGGCAAGCTTGGTAACATCCGCCAGCCGCAGGTATGCCCGGCTGTAAATTTCCGTATCCGGATATTGTTCTATAAGCTGCTTAAAATCCTCCCTTGCACCGCGGTAATCGCGAAGCTCGGTTTTTATCTTGCCCGAGTGGAACAGGGCATACGGTGCCAGTGACATCTGCGAAAAGCGGTTTGCTACCAGCTTGTATTCCGCGATTGCCTCGGCCGCCATCGATGTCCGGGACTGCAAAAGACCCATCGCAAAATGTGCGTTCCCTAAGCGCTTTTCACTGTTAAACATGAGAATATATTTTCGCCACAGCGAAACTGCATGCCTGCCGAGAAAAGAAACATGTTCGTTTAGAGATGAATAATCCGCGGGATTATACACCGTCACTTTATATCTTCCGGAATCTTCCTCCAAATATGACAAAAGCCCCGTGCAGCCGGCGGATATCAAAACTATCTGCTCCGAAGTCAAATTCGGCAAATGCACCGTTGTCGGACCAAGCCTTAAAAGTTCCGGCTCAGATTCCAGTTCCGGCCCCCGTTCGAGGGCCCATCGAACATCGATGTCAGCAACGGCGGCGAATTTCGAAAGCAATTCCTCGATCGGAGCACCGTTAGACGTCATAGACCAGCGAGACAAAATATTCCTGTCGTCGAGTCTTACAATTTTAGGATCAAGCAGTCCGGCTTTGAGATGATCGTAGCCGGATTTCAAGGCCAGACGCAACTGCTGCTCGCCCATATCTTCGAACGGCTCCATGGAAATATCCGGCTTTGTCCATAAATCTTCGGGAATATCGCTGTCTGCATTGTTGAGAGAAAGCACGTAACGCGTCAGGCATTCGGCGACCAGAAAATAACAATCGCACTCGAACGCCAGCTTCCAGTCATCGTCGAAATCAACCGCATTGACAAGGGCCAGTGCCTTATACGCCCTTGTTCTTGCGAAAAGATACCGTTTTCTCTGAATTTCGAGCAGGCTGAGATGATAATTTGCTATTATTCTCACAATCGCCGATGGGCTTTCCGATACCAGCACATAAAGGCGATTCGCCTGTTCGTAGTCTTTTTGAATCTCCAGACACTGTGCCATCTGCAGTCGAATGAAATCCCTTATCATTACCTCTGTCAACGGCATCGCTTCGTAAAGTCTTTCATAGACCAGATAAGCCCTTCGATAATCCTTTCGCCTGAAAAAGTCCCGTGCGACATTCAATGAGATTGGCTGTTGTTGCAAAAACTCCTCGTCCCGCCCTCTTTCATTACTTTCAATATCTTCCGACGTTTCATTATTTATTTTGATTTGCTCCGATGAGTAAACCTGTCCGGCCGATATCGACCTCGGGTCAGAAACCGGATCTTTCTTCAATCCCAAAAATATATACAGCAGCATCGCGGTAATACAAATTATCCCGGCCGCGATAATTTTCTGCAGTAATGTAAAAGATTTTCGCCTGTTTAACGTTAATTGCGGCTGCGCCTCAACGGTTGTTTTTTTGGTTAAGGCTTTCTTTTTGGCGTCGGATTGTTGTGACTCCGATAATAATTTGTAAAAATCTTTGTCACCGGCGAAAACCTCTTGTTCCGAGATTTCTTTTTTTGCTTTTGCTGCGGGAATGCTCTTTTTACTTTTTGTTTTCTTTTTCGTGGAGGCTTTTTTAGACGGTTTCCGGTCCGATTGAGTCTCGGAAACAATTTCTTCCGGTTTATTCTTTGGTTTTCTTTTTGCCATATTTTAGAACTTCGATATTTCTACGGATACAAAAAAACCGTTAAATAGTTTCTATGTATAGATGGTAGCAAGAATTGTGCCAGTTGTTGTGCTAACCGGAAAGTGCCGTCTTAACAGGGCTAAGAACGTTAAAAATTTGTTTTAAATAATGTTAAAATCTTATGTTGCATAAAAAGAGATGTCAGGATTCTATACGAAGCGACCGATTTTCTGACATGACTAAATCTTTCGGTGAATAAAGCTGTTTTTCAGCCGTTATACAAAAGAAAAGGATTCGAGCTTATCTCGCTCTTTCGTATCTTCTTTTGCAGTGTTTAACGATTCTTTTTCGATATTATATTGCTTGACCTTTGCATAAAGAGTCGCTCTTGTTATGCCGAGCAGTGCCGCCGCACGTGTCTTTTGCCAGCCTGTTTGTTGAAGCGCCCGAGAAATCAGCTCGCATTCCGCTTTTGCCAGTGAAAAGTCTGTTACCGTATCGTTTTTTTGCATTTCCTGAACGTCACAAATTTCATCTGCCTCGAATGTTATTCCATTTAGCCCGATCTTGTCGGTTGTCTCAAGCATAATCGCCCTGTCTATGACATTGCGCATCTCGCGGATATTTCCCGGCCAGTCGTGTCTTTCCATTGCCTCAATCGCCAGTTTGGTAAGTGAAGTAATTTTCCCTGTTTTTTCGGGGCAGATATTCGATGTCCCTAAAAAATATTCCGCCAGCAGCCGGATATCGTCTTTCCTTCCGGGCGACCTTAGCGGCGACAATATTATTGGACTTATATTAAGCCGATAGTAAAGATCCCTGCGGAATTTATTCTCCTGCACTTCTTTTTTCAGATTGCGATTACTTGCCGCTATTATCGTTGCATTACAGTCGATGTACTTCGTACCACCAACCTTCCGGAATTTTTTCTCTTCGAGCACTCGAAGCAGTTTTGCCTGAAGTATCAACGGCATTTCACTTATTTCATCGAGTAAAATAGTGCCGGCCCCTGCCAATTCCAGCAGTCCGGTTTTGTCCCTGTCGGCACCTGTGAACGAGCCTTTGACATGCCCGAAAAGCTCGCTTTCGAGTAAAGTCGAGGTAAGAGCCGCACAATTTACCGCCACGAACCGCTCTTTCGGATGTCTGAGAATATGAATCGCTTTTGATACGAGCTCTTTTCCCGTACCGGTTTCGCCGAGCACTAAAATCGGATTGCACCGGCTGGATGCCACTATCTCCGTCATTTTAAGGGTATTTCTAATCGCCTCGCTCTTTCCGGCCATTGAGACCGTACGTGCAAGTTCGTTTGCAAAAAATCGATTATCATCTTTTTCGTCACTGTTTTCTTCTTTATTTTCTTTTTCTTTTTCTGTAATCCTGCCGACAATTTCCTGAAGCTTGTCGTAATTCTTCATACCCTTTATATAATCGAATATTCCAAGCTCATTGTACTCGTCAACGAATTCCTTTTCCTTGCAGTCACCGTCTCCTACAAGGACCACAGGGATATCGATGGAATTTTTATCGGCCTTATCTATAAAATCACGAACGTAATCTTCATTGAACCTGTTATCGAAAAGTATCAGATTCGGGCTTACGGTTTTTATTACGTCGAGTGCATCAGCCGGGTCGTCCGCTCCGAAAACCTCCCGTGAGCATTTGTGTGCCAAACGCTGAACCTCGGGGTCTCTACTTATAGTAACGATTCTATTTATATTTACTACTTCAGAATCCGAACACATAATTTTTTAAATTTCTACATCATAAGTATTGCCCCCAGTACAGCGGTTAATCGACAGTTATCGGCCTTCAACTTTAATCTTTTTTATGGGACCGGCCAATAATGTCACTGTTTCCGTCAATCGCAAAAACACAGGATAGAAAACCTGTATTTTTATGGGACATTAACTGTTCCGGCAGAAAATTTTTTATCATTTTTGATAAAAAACTTCCAAGATAACTTTTGTTATTTATAGGACCTCAAAGAGATGTCTTCTTCTGCTGTTTAACGAGTGCTCGGATTAATTATAAGAATTTTTCTGCCGGAATAACGCAACTTTCCGATTACTTCTAATCGATATCCAGTCGTTTCGGACCGATTGTCACTATGGCAAAATCACTGAAAATATTCTTTCGAAGAAACTCAAGAACGGAATCCACCGTTGTTTCTTCTATTTTGCTTTTAATTTCATCCAGGCTTCGAACTCTGCCGAGCATATAATAGTCACCGGCGATTGCACCGGCCCTGCTCGCGGACGATTCGCTCTGCAATATCAGCATGCTTTTTAATCCGACCTTCGCTCTGGCAATTTCATCTTCTGTTATGCCCTCACGCAGTCGATTAAATTCGTCAATTACCACATCAATGGTTTGCTGAGCCTTATCCGGCGTAGTACCGGCGTAACACATAATTCCCGCGGCATATTTTAGGCCGTGATATTTCGCCCCAATCGCATAACACAGTCCCCGTTTTTCACGCACCTCGGTAAATAGTCTCGCACTCATTCCGCCGGAAAGAACCGAGACCGCCACCCTGGCATTGTAGTAGTCGTCATCGGTCGGTTTGACCGTTTCGGTCATCAAAGCTATATGTGCCTGGGCTCCGTCGTTGTCTATATGAAAATAACCGCCGGGATTTTTATCTAAATGAATATCAGTCCGGCATTCTCTTTTTTCGACACCGGAAAACAACTCTTCCAT
>Ga0272441_10007455_pt1 | contig 17788 bp, 32 predicted proteins | sample SSMProp6N_FD_193582 | JGI IMG/M metagenome (GOLD analysis project Ga0272441, IMG submission 193582) | Marine sediment archaeal communities from Little Sippewissett salt marsh, Falmouth, MA, United States - SSM-Prop-6N | ecosystem: Environmental > Aquatic > Marine > Wetlands > Sediment ... | reverse complement strand
GCTCCTCCAGACTCAAGAACGTTCTCTTCTTCTCCGCCATCCTTCCTCCTCCTCCTCTCGTAAGTCAGCCTCATCTTGATCGATTCCCGGTCTGCCTCCTCATACTCCCACTGCGCGTTGCTCACCACCCAACTCGTCCCGCACCTGCGGCACGTGATCTGCACGGCGTTGCCTTCTGGGAGCGTGGTCGACGCGAGCCGGTACGCCGCCCACTCGCACCCCATCGCGCACTCCCCGCAGAACCCAACCACCCCGCCCACCATCTCACTCCTCCTCATGCTTCGCGCAGACAGGACAGACCTCGCCCCACCCCAGCCCATCGTTCGCTTCGTGATGCCTCATCAACAGCTTCTTCAGCCGCTCCACCTCTGCCTCCACCTCTGCCTCTAGCTCTGCGATGCGCTGCTTGTATCGCCGATCCTCCGCGTCGCAGAAATGACACGTCGAATCCACGGCCTCGCCTGCTATGCGCATAGCCGTCTGCTCGTTCTGCCGTAACTGCCGCATTCTAGCGTCCAAGACTGTAATCTCCAACGATGCCCACATGCACCATTCACGCACGCTTCTTGGGGATCTCATTAGGTCGGTTTGCTTAGGTGGCTTCATCTTATTCCTCCTACTGAACCCTGGGGCGGTGGCGGTCTAAGAACCATACAGGCTTCCCGATGCGCATCAACCCCAACATCACCCCACAGCCGCCAGTGTTTGCGAACTGCGCGCTCCCAGTCGTCCACGTCCTGGATCTGGTGGATGCGCCTGCGCGCAAATTCGATCTGCGTCACCGGCGGTGGCGGCCGCACAAATCCCATCTCACTCCTCCCCATACTGCACGCCGAACCGCTCGCGCATCCAGCGATTCCAGTGGGCGATTGCGGCATCTTCCGTAGATGCGATTGGCCCAGATACCATCCGCTCATCGCAGCCTGTCGCAATCGCATCGACCTGCCATGTGCTATTCGATGGCCGGTCCGTTTGCGGATCCCCGGACACATCTGGACACTTGAGCACCGGCAGCTCAGGCAGATGGCCGTTGACGAGGGGGAGCTTGCGAGACTGGTCTGGCGATGCACCAATGACACGCTGCATCTTGTCGCTGTGGCAAATCGATGCCTCGTCAAACACTGCTGCTGCCTCACCCTCAGTCATGCCGCGTTGCTCGGCCTGGGCGATGTACTCGGCCTTGGTCGCGTACTTTTGCTCTGGCTCTTCCTCATGCTCACACTCACAGTCAGGCGGCAGCTCTCCGCAGTACTCGCACGGCCCAGGCATATCCTCGTGCCGCATTCCCTCACGAAGGTGCATGATATCGCGCATACGCTTGTCGTCTTTCATCCCCAGCGCATCCAGCCGCTGCTCGATCTTGCCCAGGTCATCGAGAACGTGACCGAGAACCGCAAGCCGCCGCTCAATCTTGCGCAGCCTCCCCTCGTGGCCGCCCTTGTGCTTACAAAAGAACTGGTCCATCTTCATCCTCCTAACGGCTCGGCCAAATTGACGTATGCAATTGCCTGGTTTCTGGATGGCCATTGGTTTGATCTTACGTCCCAACTGATCGACTCAACAACATACTTACTGTGCTTCGTATCCTCGCAACGCTCACCTTGAAACGTCAAGTAGACTTTCTGGCCGACGCTAGGCACAGCGGCCATTTCCATTGATATTCCCGTTTCTTCTCCTGGCCTAATCCAAACAATGGTCATCTGCTCATCCTCCTAACGGCTCGGGCGGCAGGCAGTAATGCACATACATCGAGAGGTGCCACCATCTCCAGCCGCCCTCGCCAATCACCCTCGCTTGATCTTCTTCATCGCTTGCGGGTAGCTCATGCCGACCCCGCCCACCACGAACACCGGCAGGAACCCGCCGCCCATGCTCCACGCGATGCCCGCTTCGCGAAGTTCCGCGCGCTGCTCCGTGTCCTGGGGCGGGTCGTTCGAGAGCTTGTCGAAGTCCCGCTTCTCGTACTCGACGCCGAGCCGCTTCAGCTTGTCCTCGGCATCGTCGCAGTTCTTGCACCCCGTCTTCCCGTACATGATCACCGTTGCGTCCATTCCCGCACCCTTCCCTTCGCTGGCTCCTCTTCTTCCTCTGCTACCACGTGCACCACCGAACCACGCTTCAGCGTCAGCTCGACCTGTCGCCCGGTCGCGTCATGCGTCGCCCACACCCTCGCCTCCTGCAGCACCGTGAACGCCTCCCGCTTCGCGCTCGCCACCGTCCCGCACCCCGCCAGGAGCAGCGCCGCCGCCAATATCACCAAGAACTTCTTCATCGCCAACCTCCTCCAGTCTGTACGTTCTGCGGATCAGCTTCGCGTTGACCGCGTCGGCCCGCACCACCAGATCGCACTCCACGCGCACGATCTCGTCCCACTCGACGAACAGCCGCCAACCCCTCGCGTTCTGCGGGATGCCCAGCGCATCGGCTATCTCCAGGATCTTCTCATCCCACGCCGCAATCCCTGCCATCTCACCGCCTCCTTTCCGTGTCGCCTTCCTTGAAGATTCCTAACGCTTGCTGAGCCGCTGCCGTTTTCTGGTAGGAGTCTTTGGCGTGCTGGATGCGCTCGTGCTCTTTGCCGCCTTTGATCTGCCCGCCGAATAGACGCTTCCGCTCTTCGGCCACTTCTGCTCTCCAGCGCTGGATCTCTTGTTCATCATCCACGAAGATCCTCCTTATTGACAACGGCTAAAAAGTCGTCTAGCTTAGTGATCACGATGCCAATGTGGGGAAGCCAGATAGACATGGTGCGTCTCGACAGGACGCGACTTGCAAGCAAGTGGTTGACGGCCACATACCACGGGTGCAGGTTCTTACGAAAGACGAGTATTGGGATGCTGTAGTTGGCGCTCGCTTCTTCCACCGTCTGTTTCCACCACTTGTGGATGGTCGTCTGTTGCTTTCCCATGAGTGCGTCGAACGACCAGCGCTCCTGGTATTTGACTTCGACCGTGCAACAGAAGTCCCTGGTTTCCGGCTTGACAGAAACGAGATCTCCTTTCAGGCTGTTCCCCTCAGCCCACCCACCAGAAGAAGGCGTCGGGCGCAACGGCAGTTGCTTCATCGGAGCAGTCTCGTATTCTTCATTGCCCGTCCACCAAACCGAGAAAAGACGAGCCACTTCTCGCTCGCCCTTGCTCCCCTTAGACTTGCTACCCTTGCCCATGGCCTCTCCCTTTCAGAATCCATCTCAACAGATCTGTCTTGTACTTGAACACCATCGCGTTTTCTATCTTGTCCTCTGGCTCGCTCAGCGAGCATGGATCTCCCTCTTCTCCGTCTTCGTACTCTACGATCGCCGTCTGTCGCGCCACCCCAAACAGATCGACCGCCACTTTATTGGCCTTCTCCCTCGCGTCTGAATCGAGGAATATTGTCAATCGGTCTGGCTTCAGTGATGACAGCAGCAACCGCTGCGCTGGCGATACCGTGGATCCGAATAGAGCCACGCCCTGCACGCGTACTGCGTCTGCTGGTCCCTCACAGATGACAACGTTGTCGTTCTTCGGTTGCGAGTCGTACCGATAAAGAAGCTTAGACGTCTGAACCCACCCCTTCTTCGACGACCCACTCACAGTCTTTGCGCTCACCCCTTGCAGCACCGATCTCGCCTGATACGACACAATCTCCCCGCGATACCGGACCGGAAACACCACACGGAACGAGAGAGCGGGGTCGGTGCTGACGCCCCATTCGACCTGCCGGTGGTTGATGTTCCGCTCGTGAAAGTAGTCGATCCCCCGCTTCACTGTCGCGCTGTCTGCTCGCTTGAACCAATCGACGTAGCCTGGGATAAACTGCGGCACGGGCAGCAGTTCTTCCGTCTGGACCAGCCGTTTCCGCGCTTTGTAGTGGCGAATCTTGATGCCGCGCTTCCGCAACAGCGAGAACGCACCGCCCTTAAGGCCGCACCGCCAGCAGTTGCACCAAGACGTCTCAACGTTGACGCCGAACTTGCCTTTCTTATCGTCGCAGTTGGGGCACAAGAAGTGAACCCACGGACCACGGCGCGCGTTGCGCACCTCCGGTCCGCACAGCTTAGCGAACGACTCCAACATCTCAACACAGTCTATCATCGCGCCACCACCGTCTGAGTCTCGCGGTTGAAGTTGCATAGGACCTCCCAACCGCTCTTCTCTTCTCGGTTCTTGATCCCGCACATCGTCAGCGGCACCACCGCCTGGGCTACGCTCCGCGCTTCCGGGTTGAGCGATATCACCACATCGGCGGTCTTGATCTTGCCATAGCTGCCGCCCGTGTGTTCTATCCCCGATTTGCGACGCCCGATCGCGTCCTTGTTCGTTTGACTGCCGGTCCACACCGGACAACCCCACTGCTGGCCTAGCGCTCTCAGCGCCTCGTAGCTCTCGTCGATCTCGATCCACCGGTCGTCGAGCTTCCGCTCGGGGGCGAGGATCTCACCATAGTCGACGATCAGGAGGTCAGGTCGGAAGCGGTCAGCCTCCCAGCGTTTCTGGATGTAGGCTGACAGGTCTCTGCAGGTCGCCGTCTTGGTTGCGAACTGCTTGATATCCAGCCCACACTTAAGCTCCCTGCACATGCCGAGGATACGCTGTGCCGCTGTCCGTTTCTTGGCCATCAGCTTCTCCTTGGTCATACCCGTCACCCGCATGTCGTATCGTCTGGCCGTCTTCACGCCTGAGACCTCAAGCGTGATGTGCGTCACTCGTAGTCCCTGGATGAGCGCGCCATAGCCGAGGTTCATCAAGACCGAGGTCTTGCCTACACCAGCCGGTGCTTGTATCAGGCCAAGCTCACCCTTCCATAGTCCGCCGCCATCGAGGCAGTCGTCCAGCTCGGGGATTCCGGTCGACACGACGTTCGGATCTGCTTCGCGTCCGTCGGTGTACGACTTCAGTCGTTGCACGGTCTCGTCGAAATAGAGGTAGCCTTCCTTATCGTCGCCCATCCCGACTGCTAGGCTGCGCATGACCTCCCTACCGATGTTTTCGTAGTCGCCGTCCTTCAAGAAGTCGGCGCACTTGAACAGCGCCTCTTCAACGGCGCGGTGTCTGGCGAAGTCTATCACTCGATCTTTGATGAATGGTGCGTCGTGCGTCGGGTTCTTCTCACACTCGCGCAGATAGCTCATGATCTCGTTGGCGTTCTCATCCCCGCGCAGGAACACCGACATCGAATGGAGACTGGGGACAGCGCGGTGCTGTTCCCAAAATCGTAGGATGGCGTCGACTGCGACTCGTGCTTCCGGCTTCGTGAAGTACTCGGCGCTCAAGACGTCGTTGTGCTGAGGAACGAAGCCTGGGTCCTGCAAGCATATCGCTATGGTCGAGTTTTCGAACTCGTGGCCGAAGTCGTACATTAGTGCTCCACGAATGAGACGTCTGCTAGCCGAATCGGAGTCGAGTAGGAGAGCGCCTCCGCCAAGACTTCGTACAGACCGATCTTGTCGTGGGTGAGCCTCACCTCCAACAGCTTGTCTTTTCCTCCTTTCTCTTTCTGCCGTGCTGCCACCCGCCGCTCGTATTCGAACGTCTTCTTGCAGGTGACGAGGACGATATCATTCGAAATCTTGGCGTGCACACCTTCGTCTAACAGAGACCGTACGAGAACCGTCGGCAGGTTGAGCAACACCCAGTGCAGCTGGTCTTCGTTGCGCGGCATGCTATCAATCCAGACGTCGATCACTGGTGCGATTGGCTTTTCCATTGCCGCTGCGATGATCTGTTCAACGACCATGTGTCGGACCTGTTCTTCAATGCAGGTCGGTGCTGACGGGTTGTCCATCTTCGCCATGTTGTCGGCACCTAGAACTTTCCTTGCCCACTTGCCGGTGAAGATCTTGTGATGGTTCGGCGCGAGCCTGTTTACGTACGTCGTCTTGCCAACAGCTGTCACGCCTATGACCCAGTGCAGGTTGATGTACATTGTCTCCCTCCAAGCGGCTGGGGGACGACCCGGTTCTACCCCCTTGTCTATTGTCGTTCTGTCCCGATTTGTCGCCCCCAGCCTAACAGTCAGTTATCGATTTCGACCATCTGGTTGTCGTTCGGACCAGTGCCAAGAAGCGCGACGCGCGGAACCGGGCTACCTACCACGCCGCTGGCCATCTCCTGCAGACCATTCTGGATCTGGCGTGTCTTCCATTGTACGGTTTCTGGCAGCTCGTCCCAAGTCTCCGCTCCATACGCTTTGTGGTCCCAGTAGTTGACGAAGTTGAGGAACATGTGAGTCGGACCACATACTCGCATGAACCGCTCGATCTGCAGCATGCTGAAGGTGAAGACGCGGCGCGTCTTGTTGGTGACGGTAGTCTTCTCGGTGATCGGGTCTGGGCTGTTGCCCATCTCCGTCACCTGTTCCCACGTCAGCTCTTCCTGGTCCGAGTAGAACGGCCCAGAGTCGCCCACCTTCTCGCCCTCATCCCCGCCTTTGCTGTACGCGTGGCCTACCCGTATCGGTAGCGTGCGAATGCTGCCGTACACGTCGCCCAAGAGGCGCGGGTTCACCCCTGCTGCGTTCATGGCCGCTGCTGTGGTGATGTCCCGGCTCGTGACGTACGGGTATTTGAAGCCCCAGGTCAGCGACAGATCGAACCCCTGGCTCACCTCCAGCAGGATGATGCCGCCGCTCTCGATCTCCGCCTCGATGAGCTCGCCGGTGTCGGCCAGATACGGTTTAAGTGCGTCGCAGTTGGCCGCGACAGCGTGTGGCTCACGCATCACCCTGGATGCCAGCGCGGCACCAGTTCCCTGTAACGTGCTGCTGATCCGATTGAGGTTCTCCTGCTCCGTCTTCTTGTGCGCGTCCGTCACAACCGCTGCGTGCGGGTGGATACGCAGCCGGTCCAGGCACTCCAGGTCCTCAGCCTCTTGCAGCAGTCGGTCTGGCGTGATGATGCACTGCGGGGTCAGCACTACCAGAGCCTCGGGGTGGATCGCCGCCGTCGGCAACTGCTTCAGCACGAGCTTGCCGATTTCGTCGTCGATGAAGGTATGCCCGGCATTCGGGCTGGTGAGCGCCGCCGCTATGGCGATGTCGTTCCGCTTCGCCAGATACCCCGCCACCTTGCCCTTTCCGGTGCTTCCCCACTGGCCGTCGATCAGTACGTTCACTCTTCCTTTCTGCATCTCTTCTCCTAGGCGTTGAGTTTGTCCGCGCACGGAGTGTGCGGGATCTTCCATTTGTTGTTGGCGTAGATCCGGGGACCCGGATGCCATGATTCTTGCAGCACCTTGCGCACGACACCTCGAAACCGGAGTACGAACTCGTGCGGGTTGCGGCTGAACCGGACGCTCTCGTGCTTCTTGGCGCTGAGGTATTCGAACAGTTCGCCGCTGGCTACGGTGAGGAACACATACAGTCGCGCGGGAACCATGGCATTGGCTAGCTTGTCTGCGTAGCACAGCTCACTCGGCACTCGTCCTTCTGCCTTGGCGTAAAAGCGGGAGTGGAACAGACAGAGATCAGCCTCCGCCAGCCACCCACGCTTCAAACACCACTTGTACGCCCACACTGGATGCCGCTCTCCTTCTTCTCCGTCCATGTTTGGCGAACCCCAGTATCCCCAGTCGTGAATGACGATGGCGATCGTCTGGCGAAAGGTCGGGGTCTTGCCATAAAGCCGCCGCCACGCGACCCAGGCTAGAACCGGGTGCATGAGGAATTGGTGCGCGCCAAATAACAAGCTCTTCGTCCCTATGTGCATGAGTCCCCTTGCTCTTCTTGTAGTTGCTTCACCAGTTCTTCCATGTCGCACGCGTCTATGTCGTTCTGTTCGATCCTCGGCGCGTCTTTGTACTTCAGGAACTCTTCATGGCTGTCGAACTCGATGTACTCCAGGATCGTGAACGGACCGTCTTCTCCGTACATTCCCTGCCCTCCTAACGGCTCGGGCGGCTGGCCATTCACACAGGCTGTACGGCTGACCCGTAGCAGCCGCCCTCGCCAATCCTTCATCGGTCCGCGAGCCTGCGGGCAATGTCGCCGAACAGATCCAGCACGCTCACGTCTTTGTTGAACACCTCCTCAAGCGATCCCTTGTGGAACGACGCGTCCATCGCGTAGAACGACACGTCGACCTGCAAGTAGCCGACTCCTGCGGAATGGTGAACCATGCCCGTTGAATCGGTGTATCTGGTGACGAGTTCGCGCTCCTGGTTGATCGCGATGTTCCGCACCTGCGCGCTCTCGCAGAGGATCACCGAGTCGCGGTCGAACCCGACGGCGAGACGATCGCCGTCGGTCAACACTTTGAACTGGCTACTTCCGAATGTGATGTTCGGCATGGCTCACCTCCTGCGCAGTCGGCTCTCCAGCAGCTTGATGCCCGAGTCACCCGGCAGCGCCATGCACTCGCGGATGGTGTCCTCGGTGACCTCGGCATCTAGCAGCCGCTGGTAGTCCTCCTCCAGCTTGCGCACCACGGCGCGAGCCGCTTCGATCTCGCGCCAGCGATCCTTCAGCATCTTGGCCGCGTAGTTCTTCGCCTCCTCCATCAGCTCGTCCTGCGCCTGCTGCTGGAAGTTGCGGAAGGTCACCACCTGCGAAGCGGGCACGGACACCGCCCGGCTCGTCTTCTTGCGCGTCGCTTTCTTCTTCGTCTTCTTCACTGCCATTACGTTCTCCCGGTACATAGCGAGCCGCCCCCAGACGCGGAAGTCTGGGAGCGACTCTAGGTGAGGGGTCTACTTCTTGCGGCTAGTCTTCTTCTTCGACGTTGCCTTCTTGCTGGTCTTCTTGGGGGTCTCTTCTTCGACTACGATCCGTTGGATATCGTCTGGCTCGACGTCCCACTCGTCACCAGAACCGTCCTTCACGACGTACTGGCCCCCCTTGCTCTTGCGCAGTACCTTCGCCTGAACGGTCTCGCCGTCGACCACGAACTCGATGGTCTTGCCCTTGAGATCACCTGTCTCGGCCTTGCCCTTGGCTGGCTTCTTCTCCTCTTCTTCGTCCTCCAGCCCATCAAGGTCGCCCTCAAAAGGGATGGAGTCGCGAGCCTCCCGGATGGCCTGCCGGATCTCGTCGTCTGTCGTCTTCTTCATCACCTTGAACGTGGTCTGCTCATTCTTGAGCAGCTTTTTCAGCTCGGTGCGCGACATGGCGTCCAGCTCGTCGCCTTCGTCCTCTTCCTCCTCTTCCTCCTCTTCCTCCTCTTCCTCCTCTTCCTCCTCTTCCTCCTCTTCCTCCTCTTCCTCCTCTTCCTCTTCCTCGTCCTTCGGCTTCGGTCCCTTCTTCAGCTCCTCCAAGAGACTGGCGGGCACGAGGCGATCGGACATCATCAGGTCGACGACTGCCTTCTTCACGCCAGCAGGGAGATCCTCGCAGCGGTCCTTGTCGCGTAGCCGCACCTGATACATTGCAGCCGGGTCTTTGCTCTTGTCATAATCGATGATGAAGTCGCGACCTTTGCAGCCCCAGAGATCCGAGTACTCATCATCGAGCGCGAATCCGAGCATGCGCTCGTACACGGACGACGGCATCGACCATTCTTGGATCTTGCGCTCGTTGCTGCCCATGTCCACGATGTTGACCACGTGCTGTGTCCTGGCCTGCAGCCGCTTGCCCTCATCCCCCATGGCGTCTGCCTCGTCGCATAGATCACAGACATTGCCAGCTGTGGCCTCGCACACGATCGGTGCTTCGCTCGGGCGGAAGTGTACGGCGACCGGGCAATCCAACTCCTCCACCGTGTCGCCCACGTCCTTGTCGTCCGCCTTGCTGTAGCGCCCGAGCTTGAAGTCCAGTTCTGTGATTGTGTGCTTGAACAAGAAGACCCGCACGTAGGACTTCTGTCCATCCGCTGGACGCCAAAAGCGACCGCCCCCTCGGCGGACCTCTGCCTTGCGCCTCTTGTACCTGTTCACATCGATGCCCATGTTCTTCCTCCTATCTCCGCTTTGACGTCTTCTTCTTGACTCCCAGTTGAGTCAAGACCTCGTCAACCTTGTCATTGAGGCGGCTTTCCACCTCCTCCTGCAGCTCGCCGAATACCTCATCCCCGTCTTCGCCTGCGGGCACCGGCATCGACCCGCCGCACTCTACGCGCACACTCTCATAATTGCCGGTGTTGATCGTGCGCGAAACAGCATACCACACTTGTGGTGCTTCTCCACCTCTCAGCATGAGACTCCCTCCTACTAGTAGGAACGCACCGGACCCCTCCGGACGTTCATTCCGTCTGTGCTAGGTCCTTCGCCGTCTTGACCTCGACGCGGAGTGGGACCTCGATGTCGTACCTCGCGGGAGCAAGCTCGGTCATCACATGCTCCATGATCCGCTCCACCTCCTTTGTCTCCTTGCGCGGGCAGTCCACGATCAGCGAGTCGTGGACCTGATTCACCAAGAGTGCGTCCATCCCTTCGAGCGCCTCCTCCAGCATGACCATAGCGGTCGCTACGAGATCGGCGGCGAATCCCTGAATCTCGAAGTTCGGACCTTGTCTTTGAGCGCGCCACTGTGCTGGGTCGTCCTCAGGCAGGAGCTTCGCGTCTGGCAGACGACGGAAGCGACCTGCACGGGTTCTAGTGAAACCGTCGGTGCGTAGGCAAAGGTGACGCTCGGCGAACCAGTCCTTGATCAGCGGGTGCTGGTCCCAGTAGCGATCCAGCATGTCGCGTGCTTCCAGGTAGTCCTTCCCGATCTGTGACGCCAGCTTCCTTGCTCCGATTCCGTACACGACGCCGAAGTTGAGCCGCTTCGCCTCCACTCGTTCTATGCCGCCACGGATAGCCGTGTCCTCGTGCAGATCGAACTCGGGGTCCTGGTAGCCTTCGAACCACGACGTCTCCCTCGTCAGCTCAGCTAGAAGCCGCAGTTCGAGCTGGCTGTAATCAGCAGCGACCAAGTTGCCCCCCTTGAACCGCGATACGAACGCGGAAGCGACGTTGATCTCCACATCATCGCTCGGTCGCGGTATCGCCATCAAGTTTGGCTCGCGGCAGGAGATCCGGCCTGTCACTACGAACGCGTTGTCGTAGCTGCTATGCAGGAACCACTGCTTCTTCTCCTCGTTCAGCTGCTTGTGGACTTCGTACTGCGTGAGCACGTTGAGCAGACCTTTAACTTCGGTCATCTGCTGCAGGAGTTGAACGATTTCGTTGTCCTGGGGCAGCTCTTTCAGCGCCTCCTCCCCGGTGCTGGGTGCTCCGGTCTTGGTCTTCACCTTGACTGGCAGCTTCATCACCTTGAAGAGTAGCGTGCTCACCTGTTGCGAGCTTCTCGGGTTGAACTCGTCACGCCCCAACAGCTTTAGCGTTTTCTTCACCTCCGGCTTGGCTGACAGCTTCTTGGTCACGTTCGCCATCTTGTCGTGCATGGACCCGACCGCCGCATCCACGGTCTCTGGGTTGACCCTCATCCCCCGGAACTGGAAACGCGCTGTCAGCATGGCACTCGGCATCACCACGTTGGAGTACAGATCAAACAGTTGGGCATCGTCCAGCAGCTGTGGCTTGAACTTGCGCAGCAAGCGCAGCGTGGCGTCAACGTCCTGCCCGTTGTAGTGGGCGAGCATGTCGAACGGAGCTTTGGTGTAGCCCTCGCCTCGGTTGCTGAAGTTGGCTAGGTACTCCTCCATCGCGTCGTCATAGCCAGCCATCTCAGGCAGGTGCGTCACCGTCAGATCAGTGAGTCTGTTGCTGCTGTTCTCATCGAGTAGGTGGTACAGGCGCTTCGTGTCGTCCGTGATCTTCGGCCAGAAGCCGTACTTCTGCCGACACCAGAGCGCCTCGAACGACGCGTTGTGGGCGACCTTCGGTGTCGGTCCAGCGAGCCAGTCTCGCACGAGCTTCTCGATTCCGGTGTACCCTTGTTCCAGGGGAAACACCCACGCCTTGCCCACCTCGTCTGTCAGGCCGATACAACGGATGAACCCCTTCTTCGGGTCGAGCGCGTTGAACTCCGGGTCGTAGCCGCCGGTCTCATAGTCGAACGCGGTCGTCTTCTTGAACCGCTGCTTGAAAAGCTTGCGAGCAAGAGCCACGGACGATACGACTTCGACCTTGGTCTCCTTCGTCGGGTCGTGGTCCTTGTTCTGGAAGAAGCGCTCGATCACGCGGAACAGCGAAATCTGCCGATTCAGCGCACTGGGCCGACTGATCACGTACTGCGGGTGGAAGACAGGGATACAGGGAACGCCGAACCGGCTCTCGATCTTGAGTCCGATCAGCTTGCTGATTCCCGTTTTTCCGGTGAGCGCCTTCAGCGCCACATCTCCGGCAGCGACTATCAACTTGGGCTTAAGCTTCTTCACCTCCTCATCTAGATACGGGGTGCAAGCTTCGATGTGCACCTTTTTCGGCTTGGCCTCGTTCGGTGGGCAGCACTTGACTACGGTAGTAGTGTGCAGCCTGCGCCGATTGAGATTCGTCTCCTTGCACAGGTCCCGCAACAGGGCGGAGGACGGCCCGACTCCCGGTGCGCCGGACTCGTCCTCCTCCTGTTCTGGTGCTTGCATCACGACCAAGACGTCCACTGGTCCCATGATCGGAGGACGAATGCAGACGTGGTTCGCCGTCTGTGCCAGTTCACACCGGTCGCACGTCTTTTTTCGTCGCTTCGCCACGGTCTTCCTCCTTGGGGAACGGCAGGTGTCCCTGGTAGTCGCCTCGGCAAACGGGATAGTCATAGAAGCCCTCACGCAGGCTCTCGCGCATCACGTCCACCATGTGGTTGATCCATGGCTGCGTATGCTCCACGTGCAAGCGGTCCATGATCCGGTGCGCCACGTTCTGCAAGGCGATCTGGTTGTCGGGGAAGAACGGCACGTTGTTCATGTTGTACTTGTCGATCAAGCGGGAGATGAGGTCCTCCACCACTAGCTTGCGGTCGATGGCATTGATGTCCTCCACCCTCTCTACGATCCAGACGTAGAGGTCGGTCGTGATCTGTACCCGGTCTTTTTCAGTCATTGCTGCTCCCCATGTCGACGATCTTGGCGTTGAACTTGCGACTCCCTCGGCACTGGTTCCAATAGCCACACCACTTGGGGTTGCACCACCAGTTGTCAGCCGATGTGGCCGGGAACGCTCCCGCTTTCACGCCGCAGGCGACTCCCACCACCGTTTGCTTGGCCATCTGCTTCGCGGTTGCGTCCACTTTGGCGCGCGTGATCTCATGCTTGCCCGTCTGCTTTCGCTCATTCCTGATGATGCCAACGTTTGACTTTTTGCCGTGGATGGCATACATGGTGAGTTGCAGGTTGTGGCGCAGCACCGACTCCGGAACAGCTCGGTTGCTGAACTTGTAGTCATAGATGGTAACGGATCGGTCTTTGCCGAGCTTGCCTTCCAGGTCGATGAACCCCAGAATCGGCACGCCTTCGATGTCAAACTCGATCTGCGCCTCAACTGCGGTTATCTCTTTCGGCTTGCCGTCTGGCGATGCGCACGCGATAACGTGGCGCGCGAGCACGAACTCGGAACGGCGCATCACAGAATCGAAATCCTCGCCTTCCCAGTCGCTGATGTTCCTGCCCTCTTCAGCGAATGTCTCTTCAAACAGACCAACCAAGCCGTCGACATTGTAGCCTTTCTTGCCTACCATCAGTCTACGGTTATTCTTGGCGATGGCGTCGTGATAGGATGACCCTTCCACGAGCGAGAGACCCGGCGGCGACTTGATGCCTGCGACATAGCGGAACTCGAACTGGCGCGGACACTTAAGGTACATGGAGATAGAGGTTGCCGACAAGTAACCCTTCGGCAGACCGCTATCCTGGTTCTTCACTTTCGCTTTTCTTGGTGGCATAGTGTCTCCCTGAGGCAGTCAATCACGTGTTCGATTTCAGCCTCATTCAAGGTCTCGGCCATCTCGATGTTAAACGCTTCGGTGATGGCTTTGACGCGCTGATGCAGCGGATGCTGCTTCATGCAGCACACCGCCCTCACCCATATTGGGTGGAGCGTACCCGCCACGATTGCGGGCGATAGCGCGTGTGAACTGATCTTGCCGCTCATGTACTCGGAGCTGATCGCCTTGCTGACGGCAGCGGCGATGCCGCTGGTCACGACCTGCTTTTCGCCCGAATAGAGAGCGCAGATCTTGGTCAAGTTGTAGTGGCTGTACGTGTACTCGATCGGCGGATACGGAATGCCAAAAACGCCCAGGCAGTCGGCTTGCCCCATCAGATCAAATGTCCATTCGACCAGCTTGCAGGGGTGGAGACCTGCTGAATCGCAGGCCTCCACCAGTCTGCGTGCTTGCTTCTCCGACTTCAACTTGACCGCGCGCCCTGCTCGCTGACTGGCGAGCCCCTGGAATCGGGCTTTGACCGCTTCGATGCGGATATCACTTCCTAGTCCTTCCAGGTTCATGGCCTGCTCCTATTTGCGGTTGGCCGCCGTCAGCATCACAATAAGGCTCATCTTGATCGAGCCCGCGTTCCTATTGCCCTTGCCCTCGCGCAGCGCCGCCAGATCGGACTTGGCCTTGTCCACACTCGCCTGATTCGCCTTCTTGTTTTTGGCGAGATAGGCGATGCAGCGCTCCAGGTGGTCTGGCGCTCCTAGCTTACACTTCTTCGCCAGCTCTTCCGCTGCCGGGCTCATCGCCTTGGCAGGCTTCTTGGCCGCTGGCTTCTTTGCAGCCTGCTCGGGTGCTGCCTTCTTGGTCGGCTTCTCCTCCGCTGCCGGTGCGGCACCGCGTCTCTTCGTCGCCATGGTACGTCCTCCTGTCCAGAAAAAGTGACCAGTCTCCCTGCTGGTCTGTCCTCTACTGATAGGAACGCATCGGACCCCCGGAAGCGTTCACGGTCTCTGGCCGGGCCTCAGTGGAGGGCCTCGGGGCGTTCCGCCCCCTAGAACGCATCCGACCCCGCCGAGCGTTCATTGAAGCTGACGCGCCGTCCTCCGGGCGTCTGCTCCGTGGGGGGTACTGAGCTATCTCGGAAGCTCCAGGAGCCAGCCCGTGGACAGCTAAACTACTTTAGCTGGGTCGTCGTGGGCTACCCCTCCCGGAGAGGGGTGGATGGGGGGTGACGTCGGTGGGCTGTCGGAGGTGGCCGATGACATCCCGTGTCACATACTACGGGCGGGGGTCAAGACCCGCCTTGACCACAACGGGCTGGATTTACGACAAACCAGACATACGACGGACTGGGGCTGATTTATACCATAAACCCAGTCCGTTGTGGTGACGTGCGTTGTCATCCTATGACGCGGAACGTCATGTTGATTTAGGTACTCAACCACAACGTCTTGTGGTCTGACAAAGCCGATATACGACGGGTGGGTATGCCTTTCTGGCACGGAGCTTGCGAAAATCATACTCCCGGTTTCATTTTTTCGGGGATTGACAACCGAATAAGCGCAGCGGGCGGGAAGCCACCGGCCATCCCTCAACCGCGACGACCGACGCCAGCCGCAGCGGAAAGCGGCAGCACCCCAGCCCCCCACCGGGAGACTCGCTGGCAAGTGCGCAGGGCACTGGACATCATTCCCTGACCCAAAGTCCGACCACCCGACAGCGTCCACGCGATTCCAAGACGAGATGCGCTGCCGGTCGTCGCCCTCCAAACATCCGCCAAGCGACAGGTGAGGGGGCCAATCCCGACAAAGCGACGACACGGAAACGGCAGCGCCGAAACTCTACGACTCTTCGATAGCGTGCGGGACGACGCCAAGGATGGTGGTTCGACCAAAAAGTCGAAACGCTCGCGACGATCGCGCACATTTGATGACGGATCGATCCGGGCGTCTGACCGGGGTGGGACCCCGGCACTGATGAGACAACCAATTGGAGGACAGACGATGAACGAGAATGACATGTTTGATCAGCTCAAGACCGCATACGCCAGCATAGACCGCATCGGCGCAGACGGTGCAGACAAGCTGCTACGGATTTTGGACAGAGCACCGGATGCCGTGCTGCTGCGGCTGTTGGTGAACAAGGTAAAGTTCTGCTGGATGCCCGCTCGGCGTAGGCTCGTTGAGCGCGGCTACGATCTTTCATACTTGGCTTGGTAGAGGGAGGACGGACGATGAACAGGTGCATGACGAAGACCTTTCGGCGCAAGGTTCGGGCAGAGCTTCAGCGCATCCCAGCATGGGTGAAGCTCCACAAGCAGTCGCTGTCGGTGCTGGATCTGATCAACGAGATGGAGGAGAAGAGCGAGAAGCTCACGAACTCGCTCGACGACCCGGATCTCAGCGACTCGCAGCGCGAGAAGATGGAGGCATGGATCGCGGACCTCGACGAAGAGATCGAGGACAAGGGCGACCTGTACGACGAGCTGACGAACGACATGTGGGGCATTGAGAAGGAGGTTAAGGCGGCGGTCAAGGTGCTGGTCGAACTTCGGTAGGCCAGCTAGGATTCTAACCAGGAGGACGGACGATGGATAAGTCGAGAACAGAGGCGGACAGGATCGCGGGGTGGTTGAGTTCCGCGTGCTACGACATGGCCGGTGGGAGTGAGGAGGATGCAGATCAGATCTACAACGACCCCGAACTCCTGGCGCAGATGATCGGGGACCGGATCTGCGGGCGCAAGGACTACGAGGAGATCGTTCTGGCACTGGGAGAGATCCTGTATCACGATGCTGGCAAAGAGGCGGTTCTTAAGTTGATGGATTACGCATAGGAGGACGGACGATGAACCATGAGATGAGCATCGAGAAGAAGTCGGTTCATGAGGGGCACTGCAACGGGTGCAGCATCGACCAGGATCTGTACAAGATGAAGGACAAGGACTACGACCGAGAGGGTAAGATCCGCATGCGGATGCACATCAACTTCAACGGGCACGTCGTACGTCTGTGCCCCTCTTGCGCCAAACAGTTGGTCGGGATGATGATCGATTTCTAGAAGGAGGACGGACGATGAAGCGCACAAGCATAACGACCGCAGAGGAGCGATGCGGAACGTGCGGTACCAATTACGAATATGAGACGAATGTGTATATCAACGGCTTCGGTGGTGTTGATGCCGTGGTTAGTTGGGCGTGTGATGCGCGTTGCCCTGGCTGTGGATCTCGCGTTGACTTGGTTGCGCTCCGGGGTGAGCGCGTTACAGTATAGGAGGACGGGCAATGAACCAGATGCGAGTGTGTCAGGATTGCTTGGAGGATCTGCGCGACCACGGGACCGTGCTCGTGGCGCGCAGGCACGGCAACGTGTGCGGCAAGTGCGGGCTGCCGATCGTGCCCGGAGAGCTGTGGACCTTCACCACGGAGGCAACCGATGCAGACGTTCCTGCCATACGCAGACTTCACCCGGAGCGCGCGGTGTCTTGACTATCGACGGCTCGGCAAGCAACGGGTGGAGGCGCTGCAGATTCTGCGCGCGTTGCGCGGCAAGTCGCGCGGCTGGCGCAACCATCCGGCCGTGCGCATGTGGCGCGGCCATGACGGAGCGTTGATCGACTACGCTCTGGCGATCTGCGCGGAGTGGTCGGCGCGCGGCTACCGCGACAGCGTTGCTCGAAAGCTGCGTCGCTTCCACCCCAGAAGTCATGCCCGCCCTGCGTGGTTGGGCGGGCGTACATTCCACGCATCGCACCGAAGCAACCTGCTCCGCAAGGATCAGGAGTACTACGGGCGGTTCGGGTGGTCCGAGCCGTCTAATCTCGAGTACGTGTGGCCTGTGTAGGAGGACGGATGATGAACAGACTGCATGAGTTGCTGAACATGGAGGAGAGCGGGGAGTACATGACCATCGAGGAGCGCGCTGAGCTGGAGCGGGAAAAGGATGAATGGTTCCGGGAGCAGGACGCGCAGACCCGCCCCCAGAACCTCGCGTGTTTTCTGGATGAGGGGATGTAGCGACCACGAAGGAGGAGAACAATGAGAACAACCGAGCGAATCGCGG
>Ga0272441_10007454_pt1 | contig 17791 bp, 8 predicted proteins | sample SSMProp6N_FD_193582 | JGI IMG/M metagenome (GOLD analysis project Ga0272441, IMG submission 193582) | Marine sediment archaeal communities from Little Sippewissett salt marsh, Falmouth, MA, United States - SSM-Prop-6N | ecosystem: Environmental > Aquatic > Marine > Wetlands > Sediment ... | reverse complement strand
CGCTCGCCCCACCGCTGGTACCGCCGGCATCCCTGCCGGCTCTTAGGTCGCGAGGACGCTCACCCCACCAGAACAACATTTCGCAAACCTCATGAACTGCCCGGAATTGGCGGATATTCGCATTCCATGGTACTATTTGTAGTGTGTACAAAGGGGACGGTGGCTATGAGCAGGCCGGTCGTGGCGTTGTTGCTGGGTGCGTTGTCGGCGTTGAACGCCGCCGCCGTGGTGTACGTCGACAAGGACGCCACCGGGGGCGGAAACGGCACGTCATGGGCGGATGCTTTCACCGAGATCCAAGACGGCATTGACGCAGCCTTCAGCGGCGGTGGCGATGAGGTCTGGGTCGCGGCGCCCTACGAGGATGCCTATGATGAAACGCGGCCCAGTGCGACCGGGTCGGTGGTCCTCGAGGGGGGCGTGCACCTGTATGGGGGCTTCGCGGGCGGCGAGACGGCGCGCACCCAAAGGGACCCGGCAGGCAACGTAACAATCATCGACGGCGTGAACGGACGCGGCCCCGGCATGCGGGCTCGACACGTGATCGTCTGTGTCAGCAATTCCACCGTGGACGGGTTCACGATCACCCGGGGCCAGGCCGACGGCGCGGCTGCACCGGACAACTGCGGCGGCGGAATCTACTGCGCGAGCGTAGATGCCACGTGCGTGATCGCAAACTGCACTCTCCATGACAACGTAGCGGACGAGAGCGGCGGTGGCATGTACAACAGCGCCGCGTCGCCCACGGTAACCTCGTGTACGTTCTCCGGCAACCAGACGGTCTTGAGCGGGTTCAATCACGGCGGCGGCGGCATGCACAACGGGCTCGGCTCCGGTCCGGCCATAACGGACTGCGTGTTCTCCGGCAATTACTCGGCGGCCGACGGCGGCGGCATGTACAACACCGGGGGCTCGTCGCCTGCGGTCTTCGGTTGCGCGTTCTCGGGCAACGCCGCGCCCTCGGGCAGCGGCGGCGGCATGTACAATGTCGCGGATTCCTCGCCCGCCGTAACCGCCTGTGTGTTCTCGAACAACCTGGCCGACTCCATCGGCGGCGGCATGTGCAACGAAGAGGCATCGCCAACCGTCATCAACGGTGTCTTTTCGGGCAATGCCGCGGCCACCGGGAGCGGCGGCGGCATCGGGAGCGTCGCATATGTGGGCGTGTCCCTGCCCGTGATTACCAACTGCACGTTCTGGGACAACACCGCGCTCTTCAGCGGCGGCGCGGTGTGGAGTTCGAATGCGGGCGTCAAGGTGACCAACGGGATCCTGTGGGGCGACGTCCCGGACGAGGTCGACGTAGTGGGCGCCGGGACGGTAACGATTACGTACTCGGACGTCGAGGGCGGGTATCCGGGCGAGGGCAACATCGGGGGCGGCGCGGGCGACGACCCGGATTTCGTACATGCGGCCAGCGGGGACTTTCACATCGAGGACACCTCGCCGTGCATCGACACGGGCACCGCGACCGGCGCGCCCGCGGACGACCTCGACGGCATACCGCGTCCGCAGGCGACGGGCATAGACATGGGCGCGTTCGAGTTCTGGCTCCCGCCGGAGGCGTCGTTCACCGCCCTGCCGGAGGCCGGCTACGCGCCGCTCGAGGTCGCGTTCACGGATACATCGTACCCCGGCACGTCGCCCATCACGAGTTGGGCCTGGGACTTCGGCGACACCGGCACGAGTCCGGACCCAAATCCGAACCACACCTACAACGCTGCGGACACCTATTCGGTAACCCTCGGCGTAGCGACCGCGGTCGGTAGCGACGCGTCGGACCCGCTCAGCGTAACCGTTGCGGACCACCTGCAGATCGTTCAGCAACCGGTTGGCGGCAGCAAGCCCCTCGGCGGCTCGCACACCTTTGGCGTGGGCACCTCGGGCGGGCTCTATCCCCTGACCTACCGGTGGCACAAGGATGGGATCGAGATCCCCGGCGCCACACGGCAGACGTACGCAATCGCCTCGCTCGAGCTTTCCGACGCCGGCAATTACTACGCGGTCGTATCGGACAGCGCCGCGGACGAACGCACCTCCGCCGAAGCCACGTTGTTCGTAACCGGGGGCATGCCCGCGGCCACCGCAACCGGGCTTGCCCTATTGCTCGCTGCTTGCGCGCTTGCAGGCGCGGCGAGACTGGCGAAGAAACGGTGAGCTGGCCGCAAGCCTGCTCTATTCGCGACTCCGGCCCGGCATCTCCCCGTGCCGTCACATGAGTTGGGGGACCTTCCCTTGGAGCCTAACCGAGGGCGGATATTTGTCTGCATGGATCGTCCTGGGTAGTATGATCTGCCTCAGCCAGAACGCGAGAAGGAGAAGATTCATGAAGATTCGTACGTGTCTGCTTGTCGGCGTGATAGTGCTCTGCGCGTTGGCTCCATTCCGTGTCAGTGCCCAAGAGGTCTACCCGGCTTCGAATGAGGATGAAGCGGGTGTGGCGGTGGGCGCGCGGCCGTATGAGATGGATTGGGCCGGGCGCACCGAGCCGAACCACCCCCAACTGGCGGACTTCGAGGACCTCGATGGCTGGCGGGTGCGGTGCTTTGACGGGGCGGACGCGCGGCTCTACCGGTCACGGCAGGAGCTGCTGTTTGGCGAGTACACGGCGAAGGTCGTCTACAGTGGCGAAACCGCGCGAAGCCGCTTCATCATCGAGCCGCCGGAACCCATCGCGATCCCGGCGGCGTTTACGGGGGTCAACGTCTGGCTGCGCGGCAACAACTGGGGGTTCATCAACCCGCCGGCCACGGCGCGGGTCAGCATCAATGTCCTTGTGCGTGACGCCAAAGACGAGGAGTACCGCATCAACGTCGGCGTGAACGACTTCGACTACTGGTGTCTGTTGCACTGCACCTGCGTGAGTCCGGATGGCCGGGCGCGGCATTACGAGCGCGTGGATGATGGCGGCGACGACGCGATCGATTTCCCAGCACGCTTCGTGGGCATCGAGGTCACAGGGGTCTCGAACAAGCACCCGGCCCGGCTTCATTTCGATGCGCTGTGCTTGTACGAAATGAAGTACGAGCCGCTTGCGTTCGAGCCCATCCCGGAAGACCTGCCGTGGCCGACCACGCCGGACACCATTCTGCCGATCGTCACGAACACGGCCGAGCAGGTGGCGTTTTCGTATAAGCCCGGGGACGGTTCGCTCGGCGACTTGGCCGTCGAGGCCGGGGGCCAGCGTTTCAGGCCGTGCTGGAAGGGCGGGATCGTGTTCGAACTCGACGGCAAGTCCGTGCGCCCTGGGGACCCGGACGTGAAGACTGAGTTTCTGGGCGAAGGCACGGACGGCGGCAAGCGCGTGTACGACTGGGCGTTGACTGCCGGCGGCACGACGGTCCGGTATCGCTACGCCATTGAAGTGAAGAACAAGTCGTGCATCGTGGATGTTGCGGCGGATGGGGGGCACGCGACGCGCTTCGACGTCGGATTGGCAAGAGGGCTGCACGAGCCCAAGGCGGTGTATATCCCCTATCTGACTTACGGCGATGACTGGCCGCGCGTGGTTTGCTCGACGAGACCTGAGGGGCGGGTGTTTCTGCTTGCGGTTCTCGACTACTACAATTCGGACGCGTCGGAGCTGTTCGGCGCGCCGCGCCTGCGCGACGAGGGGGGCCTGGCCTACGCCGGGGGGTCGGTCTACAACCCGACGACCGCGGGCAAACGGAACCCGGTGCGCGAGCGGCTGTTTATCAATGTGGGCAGCGACGTGCACGAGGTGTTGCCCAACATCCCGAACCCGAAGTGCGACACGGGCGATCTCGCCCGCGAGTGCCTGTGGTGCAACATCGGCCAGGCATTCCAGCATGAGCGGCTCGGGAAGTACAAGGCGTACGGCATCGACCATTTCATTGCGTGCCATCACGAAGTCGGCTGGCGCGAAGCCGGCGAGAGCTTCACAATGCGCGACCGGCCGGCCCCGAGCATCGGCGAGGCGGAACTGGCCGAATACGGCGCGTGGGTGAAAGGATTGGGGTACCGTTTCGGGACCTACACCAACTACGTGGATTTCCCGCCGGTGAACGCCAACTGGAACGAAGACGACGTGTGCCTGGACCCGGAGGGCCGGTGGCAGCGGGCGTGGCCGCGCTGTTACGCGCTGAAGCCGCTGCGCGCCGCCGAGAAGGAGGCGTACTACGCGCCCCGAATCCACGAACGCTACGGCACGACGGCCCAGTATTGCGACGTACACACCGCGTACGCGCCGTGGGGCCGCACCGATTACGACGCGCGGACTCCAGGAGCGGCCATGTTCCGCACGCAGTTCAACGCATTTGCGCGCCTGCTGTGGAACGAAAGCACGGCGCACCATGGCCCCGTATTCAGCGAGGGCAATCATCATTGGTTCTACGCCGGGATCGTGGACGGCAACTACGCCACCATGCTGCCCTACGGTGGCGGATGGCGGGTCCCGCACATCGTGGATTTCGATCTGCTCAAGATGCACACGAAGATGACGGACTTCGGCATGGGGTACGGCAACATGTACTTCGGGCGCGACGGGGATTGGACCGAGGACCAGTCGGTCCACAGCCCGTGGTTCGACCGGTTCATCACGGCGACCGTCGCGTTCGGCCATATCGGGTTCTTGTCGTACGAGTGGGGATTCGAAGGGACCTTGAAGTCCTACTACATGCACCAGGCCCTCCAGAAGCGCTACGCCATGACGCCCGTCAAGGCGATCCGCTACTTCGACGGCACGCAACTCGTGGACACGTCGACCGCCATCGCCACGGACGCCTACAAGCGCTCGCAGGTGTTCGTCGAGTATGAGGGCGGGCTCAAGGTGTGGTGCAATCTGAGTTTCGACGATAACTGGTCCGTCGCGTTCGATGGGCAAGCCTTCGACCTGCCGCCTGCGTCGTTCGTTGCCCATAAGCCCGGTGATATCCTGGCCTACTCTGCGGCCGTTGACGGCCAACGCCACGAGGTGGTGCAGTGTCCCGATTACGTGTATCTGGATTCGCGCGGCGAGATCGTGCGCACACCGGCCATCACGGCGCGCGGGTGCGTGGCCGTGAAGCCGGACGGCGCGAACGCCTGGTGGATCATCCCGGCCACCGAATGCGAAGAGGTGAGCATTGCGCACGACTGGCTGGGGGCCGGCCGGGAGGTCACGTTCGCGGCTACGGCACACAATCTTGCCGGTGAAGAGGTTGGAGCAGCGGTCGTACTGCAAGGAGTGGACGAAGTTACGGTGCTGCCTTCTGATGATGAAGCAGTTGTGAAGTACCGGCTGACCGCTACCGCCAAGCCGGGCGACGTGCCGTCCGTGCGCCGCCTCGATCTGCCCGGACGCGCGTTGATGCAGGGCACGAGCATGCCGGTAACCGTTTCCGTGACGCCCCCCGCGGACACGTCCGCCCCGGCAGGCGAAGTCGTGTGGGCGTTCGGGCGGCCGGGTTCAGCCGACCTGGCTTCGGGCCGCGCCAAGCTGTCGCGCGTGGGCGATGCCCTCGAGGCCACGGCTACGCTGAGCTTCGAGATGCCGCAGAATGCACCGCTGCACGAGCGGTGTTGGTATCGCACGTGGTCGGAGTGGGCGAGTGGGGTCAAGGGCGCTGCGCGTTGGGTCGACATTACGGCAGTGCCCGCGTTTGACCTGAGCTTCCCAACGGCCGCCGTTCGTGCCCGTGCGGCCGAGCCGTTCAATCTCGCAACCCAGGTAAAGACCAACGCGGCCGCGCCGGTCGATGCCGCGCTGCGATTCGAGGCCGCGGCGGTGCTTGACGAACCGCTGGAAAAGGAACTGCATCTTGTGCCGGGCACTGTCGAGACGGTGGTGTGGCCTCTCGAACTGCCCCACGGGCCGGTCGCCACGGAGGTGAAGCTTCGGGCCGAGGCCGGGGGACACGCTACGGAGGCGGTTCGATATCTTGAAACGACGCCGGCGGAATGGGTGGTCGCCGACCTGACGAAAACGCCCTATCAGGCCGGCCAATGCCTGCGAGGTGAGGACGAGGCCGGGTATGATTCGGCCGGCACGCTGGCGCTCGTCGCGCTCACCAAGGAGACCGTCGCCGGGGAACGGCTCGATTCGGTGTATATGCACCCACCGTACAAGGGCGGGGTGGGCTATGTGTTCGCGACCTTCGACGTATCGCTGCCCCAAGGGCGTCCGAAGCTGGCCTTTGCGTTGGGATTTCGCAGCGGCTCGAGTTCGCAGGACGGCGCTGTATTCAAGGTGGTCGTGCTGCATCAGGGCCGCGATACCGAGGTGTTCAGCGAGCACTACGCGAACCTGGACGCGTGGGCGCGGCGCTCGGCCGACTTGACGCCGTTCGCCGGGCAAGACGTGTCGCTCAAGCTCATCGTGGACGTCGGCCCGGAGGACAACTCGTACTCCGACTGGGCCGCCTGGGGCGCACCGCGCATCGTTATGGATGACCCGGCGGTCGAGGTCAAGTGCCACGCGGACCGGCCCGCGCCGCGATTCCTGCCCGCTCCCGAGCCGTTGCCCGGCCTGTCGTTCGGAGACCTGGGCACGGTTGTGTCGGCCGAGGTCACGTTGGAAGCGGCGGGCGTCGATGGCGGAACGTATGCCTCGTACGTGTACTTCAACGGCATTCGGATAGGTGCGACGCCGGAGTCGAAGGGCGACACCGCGTGGCATCCCGCCGAGGTCCCGCTGACGAAGGAGGCGTTGGCCACCATCGGCGCGATGAACACGGTGGTCATCAAGAACCCGGGCCGGGACTACATGAAGGTGCGCGCGTTATGCCTGCGCTTCGAACTCGCCGACGGACGCCGGGGCTCGTCTTGGATCGATCAGGGCCCGTATTGCAGCGCGTCGGGCTGGGAGTTCGACGAAGGGACCAGCGTGCCCGTAGGCAGCGACCTGCCGCAGATGATGCTCAATATCCCCGTCACGAAGTAACCACAAGACACGTACAACACACACAAGAGAACGGGCAGGCCACAGGGCTTGTTGCCAAGCGTGTGTGCCGGCGTCGCGAAGGCGCCCATGCGCACTTCACGCCAAAGGGCCAAACGGTTACTTCCTGGGATACTTCTTCTCGAGATAGGCCACGATCTTGGCCGCGTTCTCGGGGGTTACCTTTGCGCCGCGCTCGTTGATCATGCGGTCGACGATCCCTTTCCAGGGCTCCTCGTCGTCGTACTGTTTGATCCGGTCCAAGCCGTGGCAACGAGTGCAGTTCTCTTCGAGGAGAGCCGCGACGTCATCGGTTTCCGCGGCTTGCGCTACCTCGGCGTTGGGGGATGGGGGACTTTCTTGTGTGGCCTCTGCAGCGGCCATGTCCGGGACGCGCGGCTCGGGGGCGGTCTTGGGCTTCCCGCAGCCGCAATTCAGAACCGCCAGACCCGCCGCCAGTAGGATGATGACTAGCGTTCTCATGTCCGGTCCTCCTCTTTTCGAATAGCACTTCCGCCCGATTCCTTGAAAGAACACCCTCACGCGGTGCCTTGCCGCGCCAGGATTGCGTCCAGGGCCTTTTTCATTTTGGCCTGCGTGTTGGCCGCTTCCGATTGACCGTAAAGGTTGTTGAATTCGTGCGGGTCGCCTCGAAGATCATACAGTGCGTTGAAGTCCTTTTCCAAACTCTGGATCAGTTTCCAGCGACGTGTGCGCACCACCCTTCTTTCCTGCGGGCCTTCGGCAAACGCGGCACGGCGCAACGGCACGCCGGAACGCTTCAATTGCGATGTCAGGCGCCGCCCTTGCACCTGGGCAGGAATCTCAATGCCGGCCGCGTCAAGTACGGTGGGCGGGATATCGGTGAGTTCCGCCAGGGCCGGGTCGCTCTCTCCCCGCCGTTGACCGCGCACCCCGGCGATCACGAGCGGCACGCGCAGGACTGAGTCGTAGCTCTGTCCGTTCTTGAGCACCAGGCCGTGCTGTCCCATGTAGTCGCCGTGGTCCGCGGCATACACGATGACGTTGTTGGTGTGCGCGCGGGAAGTGAGGGTCGCGAGGATGCGGCCGATCTGCTTGTCGATCTGGCTTATCAATGCGTAGTAGCGGGAGAGTACTCGGCGGAATACAGGTTCGGCCATGTGCCGGAAGTCCAAGGGACGTTGTTGCCCCGCGTCGGTCTCGGGGATAGGGCATCGCCACCCTGGCGGCACGGTGAGCGCGTCCGGGTCATAGAGTTGGTCCCAGTTCGCTGGCGGATCAAAGGGATAGTGCGGCTTAGTGAATCCCACCCACAGGAAGAACGGCTCGCGGGCCCGCTGGATGAAACGCACGGCCTGATCCCCGATCCAGGTGGTGGAGTGGAACCGCTCGGGGAGGGGGGATGGGGCGGCGCCAAAGGAATCCCAATTGGCCTCGACCGCGCTGTCCGCTTCAACGCCCTCTTTCTCGGCGCGCTTTTGCAGCCACTTGTGGTAGTCGTCTTCGTTACGGCCCGGGTCATGCTCTTCGGCCAACCGCATTACGTCAAAGCCGTACCTCGCGCGAGGAGGCACAAGACCCATTTTTCCGACGCACGCCGTATGATAGCCTACGCCCCCGAGAAGGCCCGGCAACGCGGGCGCCGTTTTCGGAAGAAGGGCGCGGTTGTCCCTCACCCCATGTGCAGCAGGGTACTGACCCGTCATGAGGGTCGCGCGTGAGGGTCCGGACAGCGGACTCTGGCATATGGCCTGGGAAAACACGAGGCCATGGGCCGCGAGCGCGTCGAGGTTCGGCGTCCGCACGTCCGGATTGCCCGCAAATCCTGCGCAGTCCCCCCGGTGGCCGTCGGCCAGGATCAGGATGACATTGGGTCGGGCCATGCCTAGTTGGTCCGGGGTTTGGGTGTTGGCTCTTGGTTTGCAGAAGAGGCCCGCGCCCAGGCTATTTCGGCACTCTGACGGGTTTGCCGGAATCGGCGGACTTCCACGCGGCCTCGGTGACTTCTATGGTGCGGAGCCCGCACTCGGGCGGGGTCTGCGGCACGTCTTTCCCGAGAATGCAGTCGACGAAGTTGGCATCGGGGTTCTTTTTGTATTTGGGGAGCTTGATCTTCACACTCTTGCCGTCGGCGTCCTGCTGAATGAGTTCTTCGGTGCCGCCCTGGCGCAGGAACAACGCGCCTTTGCTGCCGATGATGGTATGGTCTTCGTGCCAGGCAGGGGCATTGCCGATGACGGACATGCTGCCGAGTGCGCCGTTCTCGAATTTCATGGCGAGCGTGCTGTTGATGTCGACTTCGGTCTTGAAGTTCTCGCACTTGGCGAAGACCTCGCTGACCTTCATCCCGCTCACCCACATGACAATGTCGACGAGGTGGCTGCCGGAGTCGTTGAGCTGGCCGCCGCCGGACAGGGCGAGCTTCTGACGCCATGTGCCGCGTGTGCCCCGAAGCCAGTTCTGGCACTGGATCGCCTGAACGTATTGGATCTTTCCGAGTGCGCCCTTGGCGATTTGGTCGCGCATGTAGCGAAACATGGGATCGAAGTGGCGCTGGTACGAGATCATCAGAATCCGGTCCGCCTGCTTGGCCTTCTTGATGAGGGCCTTGGCGCGGCGAATGGTGCACACCATGGGTTTCTCGGAGAGGACGTGGAGCCCTTTGGCGAGCGACGCGCTGGTCTGTTCGAAATGCACCGTGTGGGGGCTCAGCACCACCACGGCATCCAGCGCTTCATTCTTGAGCAGGTCGCGGTAGTCCTTGTATACGGGCAGGCTATCCGCGCCTTCGCAATGCTGGCAAAACCGCTTCAGCGCTGCCTTGCTCGGTTCGTTCAGGGCGACCACTTGCGCCTTCTTGGTGGCATGGAGCCGTTGATAATGACCGATGGCAATGCCCCCGGCGCCAATGAATCCAACGCGAAGTTTCTTGGCCATAGCAGATGTTCCTTTTTCTCGAGTCGTACGCAATCCCGTCAGGCGGGCCAGTTCCGCACCCGACACCGGGCGGCATGGTACCAGCGTACTATAGAGAAGTCAACGATTTGGCACGGCAAAGACCGGCCTCTCAGTGCCGTGCCAGGGCGACGAGGCCGGCCGCGGTCAGGAGTGCCAGCATCCCCAAGGAGACCGCCACCCCGGCCCAAAACCAAAGTGGACGGTACTCGAACACAACGGTGTGCTCTCCGGCGGGCGTCACAACCCCGCGGAAGATCCCGTTGGCGCGCAAGATCGCGCAGGGCATCCCGTCGAGGCGCGCGGTCCAGCCCGGCTCGAGTGTATCGGCGACCACGGTGATGCCGGGTTGCGGCGCAGCCACGTGAACCGTGACCCGTTCCGCGCTGGGTTCCTCAAGGGCGCACCGGACGTCCGGCGGCGGGACGGGCGCGGGTCCGGCCTCCGGGTCGTGTGGACCAGGCACGGCCGTGACCAGTTGGCCGTAGCCCGGCGACCGGCGATCGATGACACATTCCCGCGCACCGTCAAACGCCGGGTCTGCGAGCATGCGGGCCGCTGTGTCCACACTGTCGGCGGCCCGCCACGCCGCCACCCAGTACGCGCGCGGCAGGGCGTCCTCGTTCACAAACACGCGGACGTTATCTTCTACGCGCGTCTCGCGCAGCCGGGGGCCTTCATCCCGCCAAGCGCCCTCGCGCAACGGGCCTTGCGGGGTCGCCAGAATCGCCCGGGCTGCCATGAAGTTGAGCAAGTTTGGGCGCTGGGCGTCGGGCGTTAAGCCCAGCATGTCGCCGGGAACGGACCCTTCCAGCGGCGCCAACCCTTGGCGCCAGATCGCCTCGTCTTTGGACAGGGGGGGGCGGCCGCCGGTGCAGTAGATGAGGGGGGCCAGCATGCCCAGGTTTGCGGGCATGCCGAAATCGCGCATCTGCGCCGACACGAGCACGCGGGCGCCGAGCGCCTGTTCCTCGGCCACGCGGAGGGCCTTGGCGTGGCGCTCATAGCAGGCGGGCGCGTCTTCAAAGGGATGGCCGTAGATGTTCACGTTGGCTTCGGCGAGGTCCGCAAACACGAGCACCCCGAAGGCGAGTCCGGCCAGTGCCGAAGCCCACCGCATACGGAGAAGCACGACCGGGACGAGCACCACGAGCGCGGCAATGAGGCGGCCCCGGGGACCGGTCCCGGTTACGTAGAACAGCCCGGCCGCTGCTGCAATGACCGCGAGTGCCGGGACCCAAACCGGCGCGGGGTGAGGAACACTCCTCGGCAACGAGAGCCGGTTGAACCCCAGCGAAACGAGCACGCTTAGACAGAACATTCCGGGGAAGAGGAGATACCTTTGGGGAAACGGGAGCGCTATGCGGCCTGCCCCGCCAAGCGCAACGAAGAACAGCAAGGCACCCGCCGTTGCGAAAAAGAGTGCGTCGCGCCGCATGCTGCGATGGAAGAGGGCGGCCGGCACGAGAACCAATGGCGCGACGCCGAGGTAGGCGATGCGCGGCAACGCCTCCGGCGTGGACACCAGGAGTTGCGCCAAGAGTTCGCGGGCCGACGCGGGGACTTGGCCCGGCAGGTTGAGCGCCCATAACGCCTCGGCCGGCTGCTCGCGCGACCACACCCAGAAGAGCGCCGGGACCCACTGAATGGCCGCAACACCCAACGCGACCGCGGCCATCAACGCCACGCCGCCGATTCGCCCCATGAGTGAAGGGCGCTCACGCACGCCCGGGAGAAGCGCCTTAAACACGGCGAACGCGAGTCCAAGGCAAAGAACAGACACCGCCAGCGCGTTGGCGCCGGAAAGCGCCACGAGGGCCGCGGCCAGACCGGCGAGCACGGCGCTCGCGCGTCGGAACCGGCGTGCGTACTCGTTCACGCTCCAGAAGAGAAGGGGCGCCCACGCGAGTGCACTGGCCAGCCCCGGCCGGGACATAGCCGCCACGGACGCGCCGCAGAAGGCGTATGCCACGCCGCCGACGAATCCTGAAGGATAGCTTGCCCCTAATGATCGGACAAACCCCGCGAACAGAATGCCCATCAGCGACAATGCCGCAAACGCCTGGACCGCCATGGCCTTTTCGGTGGGCAGCACCAGGAACAGTGCATTGAGGGGTTGGAACAGCGCCGTGGCGGGGTTGGCGAGAAAAGGCGCGCCACACCGTTGCTTTGAGTTCCACAACGGCATCTCGCCTGCACGCACTCTACCGAATCCGTAGTGAAAGTTCGGGTAGACGTCCTGATACAGGTCGGCATTCTCGTACGCCGATGCAATGGCGCCCTGTCGCATTTCGGTGCGGAGCCAAAACAAAGGCGCCGCAAGAATGAACAGCACGGCGATCACAAACAAGCGGGGCGAGGAGTATCGGGTCGCCTCAAAAGGAGATTCCGTCACTATAGGAACTCACTTATGGGTACGCGCCGGTGCTTCTGGGAAGCGCGAACCACAGCGAACGTACTGGCGAAACTGTTCAGATTCCGCCGGCCGCTGGTTTCCGGCTCGACGCCGGAGTCAAGGGCCTTGGCAAACGCGGCGCTCAAGTAGGCTTGATGGGTTCTGGGCATCTTGATGAGCGGCACGGGGCGTGTTCGCCCTTGCGCGCTCTCGAAACGCAACGCGTCGTCTTCCCACAGCAACACGCCCTTGCTTCCCTCGAAACGCCAATCGCCGTTCCACCCCGTTTCGGCGGCGTTGGACACCCAACTCCCGAAGTAATTGACCGCGACGCCGTTGTTGAGTTCGAGCTGCGCCATGACGGTCGCATCGCCCTTGTTCCAGTTCCACGGCGCGTTGACGCTGGTGGCCTGAACGGCCTCGATGTCCGCACCGAGAATGCCGCGCATGAGGTCGAAGTGATGGATGGACATGTCGAGCACGAGCGGATACGGCATCTCTTCGCGGTAACCGCCGAACTTGGGGCCTTTGACGAACCTGGCGGCCACGTAGCCCACGTCGCCCAGCCGGCCCTTTTCGATGAATCGCCGGGCGGTTTGCGCCACGGGTTGATAGCGGTAGTTCTGGGCCACCATGAAGGTCCGCCCCATTCGTTGTGCGGTGTTGATGATCGTCTTGGCGTTGCGCACACTATCCGCCAGCGGCTTCTCGGCAAGCACGTGCAGTCCGTGCTTGAGCGCGGTGCAGCAGACCTCCTTGCGGCACTGGGGCGGGGTCACATCCAGGAGGGCGTCGGCCTCGATTTCATTGAGGGCCTTGGCCAGATCCGTGAAGCAGCGCACCTTGCGCATGCCGTGACGCGCGGCCGCGGCCATCAGGTTCTTCTTGTTGACGTCGACATAGGCGACGGCCTCCCAGCGCTCGGACTCTGCGATGCGGTCGGTCCACCCGGCCCCCATGCCGCCCACGCCAACCTGAATGATCTTCCTCATGGTGCGCCTCCGCGTTCGCTGTGCTCGCCGCAAAACCTTCCGCATACCCGTTCACCAGGTAACGGGATCGTACCAGGCGGCCCGACGCGATGTCTATTCGCGAACAGTAACCCTGCATACGTTCTATCTCCGGCGAGCACCCCGGGTTCCGCTGGATTCAATTTCCAAGCGCAACAGCGTAAGAGCCCGGGCAGGGGGCGGTTGCACTTGGAAATTGAATCCGGGTCCCGCGAGCAGTTGCGAACTGGGCGCGTTTTCCCTAGACTCGTGGCCGGATATCGGCGAGGCTTCATGAGCGACACCCGGAAGGAGATGCGACAATGAGGAGTGTAAGCTTGTTGATAGGACTGGCCGCGTGTGCGGCGGTTGCGCTGACTGTGGGCACGGCGGCGCACGGACAAGAAGAACCCGCGAAGCTCTACGTGGGCACGAATGGGAACGATGCCTGGTCGGGCGCGTTGGCCGAGCCGAACGCGGAAGGTACGGACGGCCCCCTGGCGACGTTGGCCGGGGCGCGGGACGCACTCCGTAAGATGAAAACGGAGGGCCGCGTCGGCCGCCCTGTGCAGGTTCTGGTGCGCAGTGGCGTTTATCACGTGACCGAAGCGGTCACGTTCGGGCCCGAAGATTCCGGCACGGCCGAGGCCCCCGTCTCGTATGAAGCCTATCCAGGTGAGCAGCCCGTGTTGCATGGGGGGCGGGTTGTTGAGGGCTGGAAGCAGGAAGGCGAGTTGTGGGTTGCCGAGATCCCCGAAGTCGCCGCGAACGATTGGGACTTCGGCGCGCTGTGGGTAAACGGCGAACGCCGCACGCCGGCGCGCACGCCCAATGCCACCCATCCTGCCGGGGATGACCCGAGCGATGAAGACTTCTTCTATGCCGCAGGCCCCGTCATCGAAAAGGCTGCGGACACGGGTCAGGAACACAAGAGCAGTACGAAGTTCCACTATCGCGAAGGGGACCTCAAGGCGTGGACGAGCCTCAAGGATGCCGTTTTTGTGGTGTTTCACTCTTGGGAGACGTCGCTGCTCCGCGTGAAGAACCTCGACGAAGAGAACCATATCGTCGAGTTCACGGGCCCGACCCGCTGGCATTTCTGCCGGTGGCGCAGCGATCAGTGGTACTTCGTCGAGCACCTGTTTGAAGCACTCGATCAACCGGGCGAATGGTTCCTGGATCGGGACGCGGGCAAGCTGTATTACATACCGATGGATGGCGAGGACATGGCGACGGCAGAAGTCGTCGCGCCCGTGGCCCGGCAATTGGTGTTGCTCGAGGGAAGGCCTGGGGAAGGGCAGTTCGTCGAACACCTGAACTTCAAGGGGCTCCGGCTTCATTACACCGGATACCCCATTGAACCGGAAGGGCATAGCGACGGGCAGGCCGCGTTCTCTGTGCCGGGGGCATTTCAGGCGACCGGCGCGCGGCACTGCACGATCGAGGGCTGCGAGGTCGGCCACGTGGGCACCTACGGCCTGTGGTTCCGCGCGGGCTGTCAAGACAACCGGCTCGTGCACAGCGAGCTGTTCGACCTCGGCGCGGGGGGCGTGCGCATTGGCGAGGGCACTGACCCGGCCTCTGAAGACGAGGCCGCGCAACGCAACGTGGTCGACAACTGCTTCCTTCACGACGGGGGCCGGATCTTCCGTGGGGCGGTGGGGGTCTGGATTGGGCGGAGTTCGTACAACACGATCTCCCATAATGAGATCTGCGATTTTCGGTATTCGGGCGTCTCGGTGGGGTGGTCGTGGGGGTATGCGCCCAGTTCGGCCAATCACAACATCATCGAGTACAACCACATTCACCACATGAGCCATGGCCAGCTCAGCGACATGGGCGCCATTTACACCCTGGGAGTCTCGCCGGGCACGGTCCTGCGCTACAACTTCATGCACGACATCCTGTCCAACCCGAAGGTTTCCGGCGGCTGGGGCATCTACTTTGACGAGGGCAGCACGGAGATCCTCGCGGAGAACAACGTGGTGTTTAACACGCTGACGGGCACGCTGCACCAGCATTACGGAAAAGAAAACCGTGTGCAGAACAACATCTTCGCGTTTTCGCACCGGGGCCAACTCATCCGATCACGGGAGGAGGAACACATCTCGTTCTTCTTCGAGCGCAACATCGTCTACTTCAGCAACGGCCTGCTCCTGGGCAGCCGGTGGGGCAACGGGAATTTCCGGCTCGACAACAACTGCTACTGGGACGCGTCCGATGACGAGATCGATTTTGCGGGCCGGACGTTTGAGGAGTGGCAGGCCGAGGGCCACGACACACACTCGGTGATCGCCGACCCGCTGTTTGAAGACATCGAGGGCCAGGACTTCCGGCTGAAGCCAGAATCGCCCGCGCTCAAGCTCGGGTTCAAACCCATCGACATGAGCGAGATTGGGCTCTACGGCGAGCCGGAATGGGTCAACAAACCCAAGCACACAAAGATCCCGCGCGAACCCTTTGTGCCGCCGCAGCCGCCCGAGCCAACCACGGTTGCCGACGGATTCGAGGAGACCGCGGTCGACAGCACGGCCGCGGGCGCGAGCACGCAGGGCGAGGAGGGCGAGGCGCGCATTCGGGTAACGGACGAGACCGCGGCCTCAGGCACGCACAGCCTGAAGTTCACGGACGCGCCGGGCCTCAAATACGCCTTCAACCCGCACCTGGTCTATGCGCCGCACCTACGCAAGGGCCTGGCCGTGGCTGGCTTTGCGATCCGGCTCGAACCTGGGGCGGCGTTCTATCATGAATGGCGCGACAGCAGGAACCCGTACCGGGTTGGGCCGAGCATCTGGTTCAACGCAGAGGGCGACCTCGCCGTGGCCGGGCAACCGCTCGTGAAGCTGCCTTTGGGCCAGTGGGTGCGCATCGACATCGAATGCCGGCTGGGCGAGAAAGCAGACGGCACCTGGACCCTGACCGTCACGCTGCCAGGCCAGGACGCCCAGCGCTTCGAAGGCTTGGCGTGCCGCACGCCTCTGTTTCGCCGGCTGGACTGGCTCGGCTTCGTGTCAAACGCCGACGACGCGGTCGTCGCCTACCTCGACGATGTGAAACTCGACATCAAATAGGTCTGCCAGCAAAAAGGGGACTGACGCAAGGGCTCGTCCCCGAGCCCGACGGGTCTGTACCCTTTCTTGCGAACCCCCTCCAACACACCTGTTTCCTAGTCTGTCCCTGAAATACTCAGTTTCGCAAATGCCTCCCCGTGGCTCTGGCACGCCGCAGGGCAAACGCGCCCAGCGCGAGCAGGACCAGGGCTATCGGCGCCCACGCGAGCGGTACCGCGGGCGTACTCGCGGCATCATACGGGTCGGTTCCGTAGCGCATCTCGAGCGCATCCGAGACGCCGTCGTTATCCGAGTCGAGGTCCAGCCAGTTCTGGAGCCCGTCCTCATCGCTATCGGCGTCGCCCTCAATCACGTCGGCAATGCCGTCTTCATCCGTATCGACCTCAGGATCGACCGATCCCTCCTTGGCCGTGATGGTCACAAAGTTGCTGGCGAACCAGCCGCCCCAGGTCTCGCCGTCGAAGCACCGCACCCGGCAAAACCAGACCTCCCCGGCGTCTGTGGCCGCGGCAGGCACTACCTGCGCATTGAAATACGCCTCCTGATGCACGCCGTCCCTGTACCACCGCATGCGGTCGCCCGCCTGCGGGTCACCCTCGGCGTCGTAGTAGCTGTAGCCCACCGTCAAGTCGTCGCCCGTGCTCGGGGGATCGGGCGCGAGAGTGACGGTGTGCGCCTCCGGCGCGGTGTTGACCACGCTGACCCGGTTGCTCATCCACCACGCACTCCAGTCCGTCCCGTCGAACACGCGAACCCGGAAGTACCATTGCTCGCCCATCGCCGTCGCGCTCGACGGCAGAACCGTCAGGTTCGCATACGCCGCCTCATACACGCCATCCTTGTACCAGCGGATACGCTCGGCCACCTGCGCGTGGCCGTCCGCGTCGTAGTACGCATAGCTCGCCAGCAACGCGTCCACCGTATACGCCGGATCCGGCGTCAACGTCGGGTTCTGGACCTCGGGCACGGTGTTGACCACGCTGACCCGGTTGCTTACCCACCACGCACTCCAGTCCGTCCCGTCGAACACCCGCACCCGGAAGTACCATTGCTCGCCCATGGCCGTCGCGCTCCACGGCAGAACCGTCAGGTTCGCATACGCCGCCTCGTACACGCCATCCTTGTACCAGCGGATACGATTGGCCACCTCCGGGTCGCCGTCCGCATCGTAGTACGCGTAGCTCGCGAGCAACGCGTCGTCCGCATACGCCGGATCCGGGGTGAGCGTCGGGTTCTGGACCTCCGGCACCCTGTTGACCACGCTGACCCGGTTGCTCGCCCACCACGCACTCCAGTCCATCCCGTCGCACACCCGCACCCGGAAGTACCATTGCTCGCCCATGGCCGTGGCGCTGGACGGCAGAACCGTGAGGTTCGCATACGCCGCCTGGTACACGCCATCTTTGTACCAGCGGATACGATTGGCCACCTCCGGGTCGCCGTCCGCATCGTAGTACGCGTAGCTCGCGAGCAACGCGTCGTCCGCATACGCCGGATCCGGGGTGAGCGTCGGGTTCTGGAC
>Ga0272441_10007453_pt1 | contig 17792 bp, 17 predicted proteins | sample SSMProp6N_FD_193582 | JGI IMG/M metagenome (GOLD analysis project Ga0272441, IMG submission 193582) | Marine sediment archaeal communities from Little Sippewissett salt marsh, Falmouth, MA, United States - SSM-Prop-6N | ecosystem: Environmental > Aquatic > Marine > Wetlands > Sediment ... | reverse complement strand
CTTCCACATGCCGATCAGGCCCGTTCCGCCTCCCGTTGGGTAGACGATGATATCTGGCAGTTCCCACTGTAACTGCTCCGCAATCTCATACCCCATCGTCTTCTTGCCTTCCAAGCGGTACGGTTCTTTCAGAGTAGATACATCGAACCAACCTTCCCTCATAGCTTCTGTTTTGGCCACCCGTCCGCAATCTGTTATGAGACCATCCACCAGCGTGACATCTGCACCGAACGCTCGACACTCAAGCTGGAACGGAATGGGAACATCCCGCGGCATGAAGACGTGCGCACGCAGGCCCGCGGCAGCGGCGTAGGCGGACATTGCCCCCGCTGCATTACCCGCGGACGGTATGACAACATCTTTCACACCAAGCTCTTTCGCGCGTGAGACAGCCATACAGAGACCGCGAGCCTTGAATGAGCCCGTTGGGTTCAATCCTTCATCCTTGATATACAGATGCCGCACCTCTAGATCTGCGCCGAGCCGACTTGCGCGCAGTAGAGGTGTGAGTCCCTCGCCGAGCGTGACGCGGAGCTGCGGGTCGCCTGTGGGAAGGACCTCCTCGTAGCGCCACATGGAGTTTACCCGTCCGGCCAGTTGCTCGCGCAATAGGCTCTTACCTGCATGTTTGAGATCGTAGCGAGCCAGCAACGGACGCTCACATTCGGGGCACAATGTATGCAGATCGTGGCTCGCGAACTCACGCCCGCAGTTGCCGCATTCCAGGTGCGTTAAGTAGTTCATTGGTGATCGATCCCTTCTTCCACTCCTGTTCCATAGACTGCCAGCTACCTGAAGTCTGGGGTGCCGCATTCACATGACCGGTTATGTTCGTCACCTTGCTAGTTGTGGCACGTTCTCTGTCCTCTCCTGGCGCTCAGGGAAACGAGGCCAATCTGCCGCCACTGGTAGCTGGACGAGAGACATCCTCGTTTCATCAGGCTTCTACGGCGGTACTCTCCCAGCGCAATGTGCCGTTGTAGAGATCCTCAAGTATCGGGTTTCTCACACCTCTTCGAAGAGTTTCAAGAATCAGGATGTCCTGATATTGCTTAAGCACAATATTCACATTGCCTCCGAACTCCCGAATCAGCGCGATAGAAAGTTTCATTTCGCTGACACCTCCCGGAGCCTCAAAGAAGACTGTCTCTGCGGGGGTCCCTCCCTTGATGAGCTTCTGCCCTTCTTGCTCATCGAGCGCCACAATCACCCCTGCGGCTCCTTGCTCTACATCCCACCCGATCTGTCTTCGCATCTGCGCCAGCGTATCGGTCATTCCCTGTGAGCCCGCATTCATTGCCACCTCAGTCACAACGCGGAACCCCTTCTTCAATGCCTCATCAATCGCTGCTGCACGCTCTGCCTCACTCATGCGAACCGGCTTGTCATAGATGGAGACGGCCGACAACCCCAGATCCTTCGCTTGGTCAAGGAACTGCGAGTAGACTCCCTTCCATATGCAGACTCCAGCAAACGATCCGCCAGGCATCACATCGATCTGCTTGTCGTGATAGATCTTTATTTTTGCCCTTAAGAGTTCCTTATCAATGAAGAGTCCAGTTGCCCCGGACAGCTGGATGACATCGACTATGTCTCCTGCCACATCCACCAGATCCTGTGCCGCTCGGATTCCTAATCCTCTATCGATAAGCATTGTCCGGCCGTTTGACCTGGGCTTGCGGGTCCGAGCACCTGACAGCACGTTCAGATCATCTCTCCACTTCATGCTAGACAACCTCCCTCTCGTGGGTTGGTAGTTTTTTGCTCCCCTGCACTGCGTCCCCCATCCACAGGAACAATGGCACCCGTCACAAACGAGGACTCCTCCGAAGCTAGAAAGAGCGCAACTCTTGCCTGTTCAAGCGGTGTTGAGAGCCTTTTCATCGGGTGTTTCGCTGCGTAGCGGCGGAGCGCAGTTTCCTCATCGTCTTCGCCACTAACTGCACGCCGCAACATCGGGCTGTCAATGCTTCCTGGGCATATGCAGTTAACCCGGATGTTGTCTCGGGCGAAATCCAGGGCCATGGCCTTGGTTAGCAAAATGACCGCCCCCTTCGAGGCACAGTAGGGAGCAGCATCTTCCGCACCGTTGAATCCCCAAATCGATCCCACATTCACGATGGCCCCGCCGCCACCTGCCTTCATGTATGGAATAGCCGCCTTCGACATCAGAAATACACCAGTAACATTCACGTCGATTGTGTAGCGCCATTCATCTTCCGTTGTCGTCAGCACTGTGCGGTGTGGTACTGCGACTCCAGCGCAGTTCACCAACACATCAATACTCTCGTAGGCGTCTTGCGCATTCCGCATTGCCTTCTCGCAGTCATCGAGTTTTCGGACATCGCATTTGACCGCGAAACACTGTCCCCCCTCCGCTTTCGCCAGCCTTAGGGTTTCGGCGCCCCCGCTCTCGTCGTGGTCACAGACGACGACGTTCGCTCCTCTCTCTGCAGCAAGGATCGCCAGTGCCCTCCCGACCCCACTCGCGCCGCCACTGACTACAACCGTCTTGTTGCTCCACATCACTCGAGCACCCCCTTCCGTTTTCCCGTTCTTTCAGTGAAAACCCGGAAGCTCTCCCGGTTTTCCCATGTAGAAGCCTTCTGGGTAGGGGTCGCTGTCTTCCAGTAGAAACGAATTCAACCCCATTATGTAGGCCGAACCTCTGATTGCGGGTAGCACAGCATCGTACGGCCCCACTTTGGATTCCCCTACCAGCTCTCCATAGAAGAGTCCGCCGAGAATGCTCTCATGCACAAAGGGCTCGTGCAATGACAACTCGTTCCGTGCAAATAGCGACGCCATCCTTGCACTCGTTCCTGTCCCGCACGGCGACCGATCGATCCCCGCCGGCGGAGACACCACGACGTTTCTCATCGTCGCTCGATCGTCCCGAGGCTCAGCGTAGAACTGCACGAAGCTCACGACATCAATTCGTGGTTCTTCAGGATGATGCACGTCAACCTGTTCATTGATCGCTTCCTGCAGTTTAACTCCAGCGCTAATGATCTGCTCTGCATACTGTGGTTCTATGGTCAACCCTACGGATTCCGCAGATAAAATTGCGTAGAAGTTGCCTCCATAAGCTATATCTATAGCCACTTTCCCATACTCGGGCATCTGAATGACTACGTCTTTTGCGAGTAGAAATGACGGCACGTTCCATATAGTGACTGCACCAGCTTTCCCATCACATACTTCCACGTCAACGCGAATCGTCCCTGCAACAGTATCCAATACAATTGGAGTCGTTGGCTCTATTACGTTCACCATCTTGTGGTCTACTAGTATTTTACAGATTGCGATGGTTCCATGGCCGCACATGGTCGCATAGCCTCCGGGCTCCAGAAAGAGAACACCATACGAAGCATCTTGGCTGACTGGTGCAGTAAGATAGCTGCCACACATATTCCGATGCCCTCGCGGTTCGTTCACGAGAAGCTTCCGGACATGATCTAGGTGATCACGAGCATACGCATTCTTCTCGACCATTGTGTCGCCCGGAATCGGTGGAAGACCGCTGACCACAATCCTCTCCGGAGTCCCTTCAGTATGCGCATCGATTGTGCAGATTACACGTCTATAGGGCATCTCATCTCCTCAATGGCTTCCCAGCTCTACGCCCGCCACGGAAAGGGTTGCCGCGATCTCGGATTTCTCCCGCTCAGACAGAGGTAGTCTGGGTGTGTGTGCCTTGCCGCCAGCAAGACCCATCTGATCCAGCACAAACTTCAAGATCACCTGTGCCTTTCCGGACCTTTCAAGAAGCCAGAGCACGGGCAGCAGCCTGCAATAGGTATCCCATCCTGCCTTGAGATCATTGTCCCGAACCAGATCATTGAACAGTCTCACGCAGAGGGATGGCACGATGTTAGCCGCCACACTGACCCACCCCTTCGCACCCATGACAAAGGACTCGTAGGCCAAATCCTCCCATCCGCAGAAGACCGTAAGTTCGTCGTTGGTTCGGATACGGATATCCGCGATCCGCCGGATGTCACACGAGCTCTCCTTGATGTACTGCACCATGCGAAGATCGGACAGCTTCTGCACTTGCTCGGGTGTTATGTCTGTCTTAGTGCTTCCGGGATTGTTGTACACCATGATGGGGATGTTCACCGCATCGCTTATCCCTTTGAAGTGCGCAAGCACCTCAGCAGGCTTGGAGCGATAGTAGTATGAGGGCAGAACCAGGACTCCAGAGGCCCCCGCCTCTTCTGCATGGCGTGCCAGCGTAATAGCTTCGTCAGTCGTTTCAGCTGTCGCGCCAATCAAGACTGGAACCCGATTCGCGACGTGGTCGATCACATGTTCCGCAACTTGCATGCGATCTTCCGTATTGATGCTTGCGAATTCCCCGGTACTCCCGAGAGCAATCAGCCCGTGAACACCCTCATGGACCCACCAATCGATGTTCTTCGCCATTCCGTCAAGATCGATGTCTCCCCTCTTCGTGAGCGGTGTGACCATCACGGTGAAGACACCCTCTAGCACTCCCATGCTACACCATCCTTTCTTGCTGTTGTTTCACTTCAAAACGCTTTATAGACAGCGCTTCCGGCTGTATCGCGCACTTGGTTTCTGCAATCATCGACGCGATCATCTGCCCTGTAATCGGAGCTTGTGCAATACCCGTACCTTCATGCCCAGCCGCGATGAACAGGCCAGGGATTGACTCAACCTCGGAGACAATCGGCCGATGATCTATTGTGAAGGGTCGTAGCCCTGCGTATGTCCGAATTACGTGCAACTCCCTCAGGCATGGGAAGAAGCGAACAGCGCGTTTGGCAATCAGCTGCAGCACACGCTTATCGCACGTCGAATCGAACCCCGTGAATTCGCGGCTAGAACCCAGAAGGAAATTGCCACTCTCGCAGGGTTCGTAGACCAGTGCGACTCCCCTCTCTTCAGTCTCGCGATCGACATCACGCTTCCCAGTCTCCGGGTTCTTCGCCATCACGTACCCAAGCTCCTGGACCTTGCGTGTTGCCCTTATTGGGGTCTTTTCCCCCACAAGGATGTGTCCCTTTCTGGGGATGATTGGGATCTCTAGCCCGACGCTCCGAGCAACTTCCGCTGTCCATATACCAGTTGCAAGTACTACTCTCTTGCTTCTCAGAATGCGGCCCCGTGATCGCACCCCTTTCACTGCCCCGCAAGCATCGACAAGAATGTCCTGGGCTTCGGTGAAGGGCGCGATCACCGCTCCTCCCTTTCTTGCAGCGCGGATCATTGCATACGCAAACGCCATGGGGTTCAGCGCACCATCGGAAGCACACTCCACAAGGCCAACGACATCACGCGCCAGCAGCGGTTCCGATTCGAAGATCGCGTCGCCTTCGATGTAGCGCATTGGAAGCCCAGCTTGCTTCTGCCGTTCGTACCAACTTCTTGCAAATGCCACCTGGCTCTCGTCTTCAACAACGAGCACGCTTCCCTTACGCGTGTACTCAACATCACAGTCCATCTCTTCGACAAGTACTTCCAGCAGCCTCTGGCTTTCCAGAGTCATCTGGCTGTCGAAACCAGGTCTCTGTCCTATCGCAACGATGTTTCCATCACACGCGCTCGATGTGCCTGAAGCTACGTCGCCTCTATCGAGAAGCATAGTCTGTACTCCCGCCCTCACCAGGTAGTAGGCAACAGCGGCGCCGATCACACCGCCGCCAATGACTATCACATCCACACCCTTACTCATTCCGCTCACCGAGAAGAGCTGCTATCAGAGTCGGCGTGATGGGGGTTCGCACTGTGTCTGGAAGGAACGTCGCCTCGGGCAAGTGGAGCTCTTCAGCCAGCAGCTTGATCACCGTTCGCTCGCACGTTCTCCCCTGACACAGTCCCATGCCAGCTCGAGTACGCCTCTTCACGCCCGCAACATCCCTGGCACCCTCTTGGATTGCCTTTCGGATTTCTCCTACACTGACTTCCTCACAGCGGCAGACAATCACATCATCGTTCATCGCTTCCACCTCTGCGTGCAAAGGACCGGACGGCCATGGCGCTCTGCTTCGCCACCGCGATCGTCACAACCGGTGTTCGGTCATTGGCCCCGGAATTCGAGACTCGGAGCACTTTCGCTTCGCAGACTTCTCTTCCATCTGCGTCCACGGCCACTACGGACTCATCTATCCGTGGAACCGGCAAGTACTCATATGGGAAAGACATCGCAGCGTTGTCATCAGAATAGCCAAAATCCACAACGAAAATCGCAAGTCCTGGACACCTGGCGATGCAAAGACCACAGCCAACACACTTCCCTACATCCAGGGAAGGAGCAGCCGTGATGTCCTTGCCAATATGGATTGCGTTCTGTGGGCAGGAGACCTCGCATGGGTTACACGGGATCTCCTCCCAACACTCAATCACAGCGAGGGGTCTTTGCGTTTCTCTCGCCACGAAGAGGGAGCTGGGCTTTCCAATCTCTGCTGCAGCCTCTAGACCGTTATCCATGCCCTCCGCCCCTGATCTCTGATGTACCCATAACTTCTTCTTTAGCATGTCTCACCTTCTCAGCAATGCCTCCACGGAGAAGGCGCAGTTGGGTTGTAATCTCACTTCTTTCAGACGATTCCTTCAACGAACCATGCCCCAGTGCCTCGGCCGCGCAGATACCCGCCAGCTTCCCCTCTTCGATTGCTGTACTAGCCTCCCCTATTCCGGCTGCATCGCCAGCCACGTATATCCCTCGGCAGCTTGTTTCAAGCCACTTGTTGTGACTAGGAAGCCATCCCCCTAATACCTTTGAGTACGTGAGCCTGCACCCTGCCAAGGCGGCAGCCCGGATGTTGGGCCTCATTCCTGTGGCTATGCAGATCGTGTCCACGCCAAGAGGCTTCCGGCTGCCTTCAACCTCTCTCCCTTCTTCATCTAGCCGGCAGATGATCGCCTCATCCACGCGATCCTCGCCTGATGCGCTTACAACCGTGTGCCTAAGCAGTACGGGAACACCGGCCCTCCGCACCTTCGCAGCGTGCACTGAATACCCTCCAATCCCGGGCGCCGCTTCGACAATCGCAGCAACGTCGACCCCCGCCTGTAGCAGCTGATACGTAACGATCAGACCGACATTCCCTGCCCCTACCATCAGCACTCGATGCCCAGGTCTAACTCGCCAGACATTGGCCATCGTCTGCGCGGCTCCCGCCCCCATGACACCCGGCAGAGTCCAACCTTCAAATGGAATGGCGTTCTCCTCCGCGCCGGTGGCCAGAATGATGCTCTTCGCGGCGATCTCACGACAGTGGCAACTGCCAGTCAGGGAGAGCTGCGGGATGCCACCCAGCGAATGCTCTGGCGGGGCCTTCAACTGGCTATGGCTTGCGTCAATCCGAAGCTGCTCCCCATCGATGTTGAATACCTCCCAGTCCAACAAGAACTCAACTCCGACTCTCCTTGCTTCCTCGGCCAGTTCCTCTGCCAGTGCGAATCCTCGCTTGCCTGCTCCGCGCTCACGAGATCCGAAGAACTTGTGGATTTGCTTGACTAGCTGACCGCCGGCGCGGTGATTCATCTCAACGACAGTTGCCCGGCAACCCCTCTTCGCTGCCTCGATTGCTGCAGCCAGTCCGGCAGGCCCGCCGCCAATCACCGCCAAGTCAGACCGCAGCATTCGTGCCCCCCAAGTCGCGAACTCCTTGCGTTTCCACTTCCATGCCTTCTTCGACCTGCGTAACGCACGTACGGACATTGGGGACGCCATTGACGATCATTGCACAGTCCGTGCACTGACCAATTCCGCAGAAGACACCCCGGGGCTCCAAGCGCGACGGACTATATCGATGCACTCGGATTCCGGCAGCAGCCAGCGCAGCGGCAATTGGCTCACCCTCAAGCGCGTGGATAGCTTTGCCGTCGAACTGAAAGCAAACTCCGCGATGCCCCGTAGCGAGTCGCCCTAGGATCGGATGCTCTGTGATCCGCCAAACTGACAGATGCTGTGAATTCGATCCAGCATCCTGACCGCCCGGTCGCATCAAAGCCCTCCTGATTCCACAATCCGCCTGATCTCGTCTGCCGAGATGTCCTCAAGTCCTAAGTCTGCAACGTCCAGTGCTCTTGCGCGCAGATCCTCGCCGCTTGCAGCAGCGGCTACGTCCACAACCGCATCGATAATGGGCGTCTCAACCCCCAACTTATGACCGATCATTGCTATAGGTATCACCCCATAGCACAAATCCTCTGTAATGTAACGATGCTTAAGAGACGGCGGTGCGTTCTTGAGCTCTTTGTACTTCTCCTGATTCGTACCTCTCACATAAAGACGCTTCAGCAAATCCCGAGAAGATACCACTTCGATTCCTACCGCTTCTGCAATCAGCATCTTCTCGCCATCCATTGCCTCTTGAATGCGGCGGACGGCAGGCGTCCGCCCCTCCGCCCCGAAACTGAAGCCTCCTGCAGTTGCCTCTATCCAGCCTGCATTCAACAGCGTTCCTCCCGGATGTTCCCACTGGCTTGCATTGTTAATCGTTGTTTCAAGACAATTCCTCGCCGCTATCCAATCCGGGAAGGCTCTCTGAAGAACTTGGAGGGAAGGGTGCGTTGCTGTGCTTGGAAACGCAGCGTAAGGCAATCCTTCCTTTTTGCCTCTGACTAGTGCTTCTGTTGGACCAGTCCGATTCGACAAGTACACACAGGACATAGTCTCGCCAACTGTGATGTCTGCGCATACATTGAGCTCAGTAAGCACGTTGGACATCCGGATGGCTCCGAAATGCGAGATGAAGACTAATACTTGCCCATCGACAAGGAATGGCGAGCATTGTCTTGCGAATTCCTCCTGCCCGAACGCAGGGCAGCAGAAGAAGATGATCTGACATCCGGCGATAGCCTCTTCGATGTCGGTGGTGACTACGGGCAACTCAACGAAGTGTTCTCCATACTCTCCTCTCAGGTGAATACCACCCGCTTGCCTAATTGGCTCTATGCTCTCCTGAAAGGATGGCAGCTCCCCTACAGAGACATCTACCCCCTGCAATCCAAGCATCGCGGCGTGACACACCCCTACATTCCCCGTCCCGAGGATCGCAACTCGACTGGTTACTCCCATATCAGCATCCTTTCCCGCATACGCGTTCTTACAACCTCGTCAGCCGAGGATTCACGATCTTCTGAATACTGTCACCCAGAAGATTCGCGGATAGAACGAACAGTGATAGTGCTAGTCCAGGACCGATCATCAGATACGGCGCGTAGCGCATGGCCTTCTTGGCATCGTAGAGCATGGCCCCCCACTCAGGTGTCGGTGGTTGGATACCCAATCCAAGGAAGCTAAGGGCCGAGGCAGTAAGAACGAGTAGCGGGACCATGAGCGTCGCTTGCACAATCACAGGAGCCGAGATATTCGGCCATATGTGCTTCCGTATGATATGAAAACGGCCAGCCCCCATGTTCCGTGAGGCTTCAACGTAGCCGGACTTCTTTATCGACAGAGTGCTCGCACGCGCCAATCTTACGAACTGCGGAAGGGTGTAACTTGAGAGTGCAAGAATCACGCTCAACTCACCGGGACCTAGAATCGCCATGACAACGATCGCTATGAGCGTTGGGGGGAACACAAGCATTACGTCGATACCCCTCATTACAATGGCTTCTGTGATCCCACCGGAGAATCCCACAGCCATTCCAAGAGGAACCGCGAAAACGAGAGACATAGCAAGAGTACTCAGTGAGAGCTTCAACGAGATGCGCGCCCCATACAAGACTCTTGCAAGCACATCCCGTCCGAATCCATCTGTGCCGAGAAGGTGCGCCCGCGTGGGTGGCGAATAGGTCTCATCGTAGTTGAACTGCAGGGGATCATACGAACTGATGATCGGTGCCAGCAAGGCCATTGCGACTATCCCAACGAATACAACACATGACAGCATCCCAATCTTGTCTCTTGCCAGCTTTCTCAACAGGCGCACGGCTCCACCATCCCATATTCTCCCGACCGTCCTGGAGTTCTCTCATTCATACCGCAGCACCGGATTGATCACTGCATACAGCACGTCAACAAGAAGATTCGTGACGATGAAACCCATCGCGAATAGAAGCAAAGCTCCCTGAGTGACCTGGAGATCCCTTCGGAGAAGTGACTCGACAATGAGACGTCCTAACCCTGGCCACCCGAAAATCGTCTCGACGACCACTGCTCCTCCAATTGCATAGCCAAAACGCAATCCTATGATTGTTGAGATCGGAAGCATCGCGTTTCTGAGAGCATGTTTCACGAATACCCGCACCTCAGAGAGACCTTTCGAACGAGCCGTGCGCACGTAGTCCTCGCCGATGGTTTCAAGCAGGCATGTACGCGTCATCCTCGTTAGGAACGCCGTCTGATAGACCGCTAACGTTACTGTGGGAAGGATGTACGACTGCCATGATCTCATGCCAGAAAGCGGCAAGACTCGCCAATAGACGGCAAAAAGATACATGAGCAGGAGAGCTACTACATAAAGAGGTATACATATGCCAAGCAAAGAGAACACCGTGGCCACTGCATCCAGTGGACCCCGATACCAGTATACTGAGAAGCATCCAAGAACCAGGCTCAAAGCTACACCAACGACAGTGGCGAGTGCGGCCAGCTTCAGGGTGTTCAGAAATCGCGGCACGATTAGATCGATGACAGGCACGCGGGAGTAGTACGATATCCCTAAATCCCCTCGTAGGACCCTGGAGAGGTACATTATGTACTGGACGTGCAGAGGCTTGTCGAAACCGAACTTCACTCTCGTCTGTTCTAGCACCTCCTCGGTAGCTGTCTCTCCAGCCAGCATGACGGCAACATCCCCTGGAACAAGATGAAACATACCGAATGCCAGAGTAACGACGAACAACCCCGCAGGGATCATGAAGAGGAGTCGGCCCACAGCAACGCGCAACATCAGTGCCTCCCCTCAATGCTACGCCTTCCTGTGGAAGTGATCAGCAGAAACCCGTCGATCCTCATCTTGACTCACTCTTGCCCTTTGAACGCCGTCTCCTTGGTGGTCCAAATCACGCCCAATGGATCCCCAGTATTGACAACACCGTTCGTGAACAGCATCATCATTAGTCCGTGTACGGGAGACTGGATCTCCTCTAAGATCGTCCCTGTGGTTGATTCAACACTCCCAACAAGCTGCCCTTCACATAACTCATCGCCAATCGAGACTTCCGGAACGAAGAGCCCCCCGAAGTCGGCCACTAGTCGATAGACACCGGTAACTTCTCGGTACGTCTTCTGCACTTCGACTTCGCGGTCCAGAATCCCGATATGAGAGAGTACATTGTAGAGCCCAGACATGTGATAGTCGGTGTTCACCTTCGCGATCTTCCCTTCTCCGCCTGCTTCTGCCAGTATGCTCACGACACCAGCCTTTGCTGCCTCAGAGAAGAGACCTCCTCCTCGCGAGCCGGGGCCGCCATCCACAGGTTGAAAAAGGCCATCAGAGAACAGCATCGCAAGCTCACGCGCCTCGCGATCTACGCTTTCGGTGCCGGTAACGCAGTACTTCGTATGCGATACCAGACTCTCGAAGATATCACCACCATGCAGGTCAACAAGGTACCTACATGTGAGGACTATTTCGCTGAAGACCTTCTGAGCAATGCGATAGCTTATTGACCCATCCGAACTCCCCGGGAAGATGCGGTTTAGATTCACGTCATCAATGGGGCACACATATCTAGCAGCTTGCGCAAAAGCTACGGGATTCACAATAGGAACGACAATGACCGTCCCCGATATCGTTTCAGGATTGATGTCGTTGAACAGCTTAACAGCCGCCCGTATGCTATCATACTCGCTTCCATGGACGCCTGCAGTGATAACAATTCGTTCTCCCGGGGCTCTCCCTGCAGCTATCCATACTGGGATCGAGATCTCCCCTAGTGGGTCAGATCCAACAACCATGACGCCCTGGGTTTTTGACCCTGGCTCAGCCTCAATAATGCCTTTCTCGGCCTTCACGACGTATCCCTCCAAACGTTCTGTTGGTTCTCTCACCTATCCGCAGAAGAGACAAGAGCGGGGCGGCATACTTAGCTAGGCTCTCAGTACCACAGCTCCCTGATGCCACCCCGCATGAAACTTGCCAGATCTAGAGGCCCTGCGTACATTTCGCTCCGGTGCTACTTCGGAATCGAAGTCACGCCCCTACCGCGAAACACCCTGCCGTGCCATTTCCTCTTGATCTAGCCACGCGAAGGCGTGCGGGAATGCCTCGTTGCTTCGGATCTCATCGTTGTGTAGATAGGTCCGAGTAACGAGATTCAGGCTCAACGTAGGCATGAAGATCACGGGAGCATCTTCGACGACCTGCGCAGCCCATTGATCCAGCAGCGCCTGCCTTTCTACAGGATCGATCGCGTAGTGCTGTTCCATCGCTAGCGCATCAACCTCGGGGTTTCCGTAGAACATCCTGTTGATCCCAGGCCGGGGAAGGTCAAGATACGAATAAAAGAGGTTAAGAGCCACTTCATCCGGATCCAATGTGGGGATTCCCCATGCAAGCACACCTAGATCATACTCAGCACGCTCCGGCTCAAGCCGGAACTTCGCCGAGTAGGTCGCATGCTCAAGGATCTGCGTCTCGACCTTGACGCCCGCATTGCTCAGCATCTGCCCAAGAGCTTCGAAGAGCTTTACATCACCTTTGTAGTGACCCTCTTCTCCCCAGAGCTTGAGCGTCAACTCTTCTCCGTACGGGTCTTCGAGAATGCCGTTTCCATCACGATCCTCAAACCCCGCCAATGCGAAGTACCGAGCAGCCATGTCGAGATCCTGCTCGTACAGGCAGTCTTCTCCAGGCTTCGTCATGTCAGTGAAGAAAGCCACGTTCTCTGAGAGGATTGGTGCTCTCGGAACTGCGGCCCCGACCCCCGCAAAGACAGTCTGCACAATGCCCTTCTTGCTGACCGCGTAGTTGAGCGCTCTTCGGACATTCGCATTATCCAGTGGGTGAACCACGTTGTTGATGATGATGTAGTATTGCCGGGCGCTCGGAATTGTCCGCACGGTGATGTCGGCGGCCGCATCGAGTCGCTCCAGCTCGAAGTCGTTCACATTGATAGTTCGGTCTGCTTCTCCGGCTTCAAGCATCATAATGCGAACACTCTCATCTGGCACTATTACATACTTGATTGCATCCAAGTACGGTAGACCATCCTGCCAATAGTTCTCGTTTTTGACAAGCCGGATGTACTCACCGTGGACCCATTCATCAAGCATAAATGGCCCCGTGCCCAATAGGTGGGTATCCATGTAATCCTTGCCGTGTTCCTGATACAGCGCAGGACTCCAGAGAGACAATGAGCTGCATGACATGTTCGCAATGAAGCTTGCGAGCGGCTTGTCGAAATGAAAAACGACCGTGTATTCATCCGTTGCTTCAATCTTGTTAACCCCTGACAGCATCGATACAGAACCAAATGGAACCCGCAAGGCCTCAGAGTATACGAATTCCACAGCTTCCGCGTTGAACGGACTTCCGTCCGCGTACTGAATCCCTTCTCTCAGATTGAACGTGCACTGAAGTCCATCCTCAGAGAAGTCCCATGACTTCGCAAGATAAGGGACAAGTTCACCTTCAGCATTCCGCTGAACCAGAGTCTCAAGGCAATTCGCCCAGATCTCCATCTCTAGCCATCCCCAGACCGTGCCAGGGAACAGGCTTCTTGCCTCGCCCGGGTATGCATAGACCAACTCGCCCCCGTACTGAGGTTCCGCCTCACCAAACGCCCCGAGCCCAACTAGGCCCACAAGCAGGACGCAGAATAGAACCGCCACATTCATCACTCGCATCGGGTTCCTCCTTTGCTACTAGGACACGCGCCAGACCTCTCGATTGCCTTCGTTTGCCGTATGAGATCACCTCCATATCCTCCGATAAACTACTATAAGTCTCATCCCAGCAGTCTGGCGATACATCATTCAACCAGACTGACGCGAAGCCGTATTGGGAATGCACCGATCGGACTGCTGGAGGTGGCCGCAGAAGAAGCAGTGTTCTTGAGTTCGGCTCGCGGGGTTGATTATATGCCATAATTTTAGTATAGGCCGACTACAGTCTGCCGTCAAGCTCAAGCAGCTGGAGGAGGCACCCGTCGCGCCACCGGAAAGCCCCCTTGAGGAGATTGCGCTCCTGATAGGAACGGGAATGTGCCGAACTGCAAGCGAGAGAAGGCACTCGGACGTCTGCAGCGGGAACAGTGTGACGGCAGATCGCAACGGACATCGATTTCCCGGATCATGACTAGAACTCGCTCGCATTCTGGAGATGCAGCTTACGTGGGTACGGCAAGTAGTATGTGATCTGAGGCAGCGGGACGCTTTGAGCAGTCATGCGTGGGCACATGTCAACCAGCTTGACACGAACAGTGCTAGCTTGTCTACTCCATCAGTATTCGCGAACGTCGTTGCGGGTTTGGCTCAGCGAGACTACTCATCGCTGCCGAAGGTGATCAGCGACTTCCCATTTGCCTGCCTCAAGAACCCACACCAGGTGATTCGTGGAAGGCCAGCCGCCCCACACTAGTACTCGGGCTCAAGCGATCAGGATTCAGGACTTATCGGAGACTGCAGTTCACATGACACTCTAGTGCGCCACACGCCTGAACACTACACGCTTCTCAGGCAATGAGCAACTCCCTCCTAGTGCGGTCGAAGCCGACGTCACAACGGGAGGCCTTGTCCGCTGACTCAAGCGAAGCTCCCATCGCCCTGACCCGCCTGATCAGCTATTGCTGTCGATAGGAGGCGATCCAGAAGGGGTGAAGTACTCGAGCTATGCCGCTTGTTGCGTGGAGGTATAATCTGCATAATAGCTATATGGAAGACGTTGGATTGCGAATTCGGAGCATGAGGCAAGAGCAGGGGCTCACGCTCAAGGACATCGCTGAACAGGTGAATCTCTCAGTGGGCTTCCTCTCCCAACTGGAGCGTGGGAAGACTTCTGGCTCGCTTCTATCCCTCCGCAGAATCTGCGCAGCCATTGGTTGCTCTCTCTCTGAGCTTCTTGACGAACCACTTCCGGACTTGCACACAAGCGAGCCTCAATACGCGACCACAACTCCGCCAGAGCAAGTGCTAATCCATCTGCCGAAACCGAATCTGACCCATCGTGTACTGACATCGAACCTACACTCAAGAACTCTGGAAGCGCTGATTACAGAGTACCCCGCTGCTTACCACCAACGAAAGAACTACCATGAAAGAGAGGAATTTGGCTATGTTCTAGAAGGTGTGCTTATACTTGAGGTCAAGGATGACGAGATACTCCTCCATTCAGGAGACTGCTTCCAAATTCTGCCTTTCGTCCCGCATGCCTACAGAACGACAAAGGACGAAGGCGCTCGCGTGTTGATGGCTTCAACTGGGAACCTACTCCGTATCTATGGCTCCGACATCGCACCACTATCTGACGGCAGCCGCGAGAATGAATGAGATCGACATGCGCGAATGAGACCCCTAGAGGAAGACAGCATTGCCTCTCAAGGCCAATCCAACGCTGCCCCATGCATCGGGCAGCCGCGCGCAGGTCGGGTGGACTATTCCAAGCTGGATCATCTGCCGAGGAGCCATGGGCTTGCTCAAAGGCATTCTCCATCATCCGCTCACTGGCAGCCGGATCGCCTTCAACGGAAGAACTCGCGACAAGCGCGACAAGGCCGCCCGCTGCAAGCGGCTCGCATTCCTTCGCATGCCCTTCAGGCGAAGGCTAAGCACGTCATGCTGATCGGACAAGAAAGCCAGATAGATTGCATCACGGCGCATGGAGTCTCTCTACAAGATTCAGATCGGGAGGATGGACTATGGCAAGCAGGAGAGTAACCACAGACAGTGCACCGGCGGCAGTAGGTCCCTATTCGCAGGGTGTTCTCTCTGGCCAGTTGCTGCTGGTCTCAGGGCAGCTGCCCATTGATGTAACGACGGGACAGCTATCACACGACATCTCCTTAGCTACGCGGACCTGCCTGTACAATGTCTCTGCGATTGTCGAAAGCGCAGGAGCACGCCTACAGGATGTAATCCAAACGACTGTTTTCCTCGAGGATATGAATGATTTCCAAAGCATGAACTGCGAGTATGCAACGTTCTTCGGCGACCTTGATACGCCGCCTTCCAGAGTGTGCATCCAAGTCGCAGCCCTCCCCAAAGGCGCCTGCATTATGATCTCGGCTATGGCTCGTACCACAGCCTAGAGCGTCAAGTGTCGCAGTACTGCTTAGAGGTGGATAGGTGAGGCAGGGTTGGGTCGTTCAACGGGCATCCACAAGAGCCTGTTGCGCGACGCAGCAAACCTTTGGGGGCTGGAATTCATCATCGACCAGCAGATGTCTACGACAACGGGAAGCGGAGGCATGCTCCGCTGGGGGACACGGCGGCGATAGACTGCATCATCCGAGAGGGGATCCTGTCACAGCCAGCAGTTGGGTGGGCCGTTCTACGCACCTGAACTGGTGCAACACACCCGCCGCATGCCCTACGCAGCGCTAGTTGCCTGAGTCGGGGCTGGCCTCTACCTCTACCCGCAAGGCGGCAAGAACGCTCTGGGCAGTGGGAAGAATGTCCGCATACGTAGCATGGACGAGCCAATAAGCGTCGGCGCAACAGATCCCAAAGGTCTCTCTCACAGCAGCGCGATCCGCTGAGAGGGAGTCCTCTTCACTCTGTTTCTGCACAGCCCTCTTACGCATTTCTGGTTCCCCCTCGCAAGCTCATCAAGCACACAGGATGAGATCACGGATTTCTTTCTCCACATTCACTCCGGGTTGGGTCGGGTTTCCGGTCCTTGACCTCCGCGGCATTTCGCTGTTTTCGTCCCTGATACACACCGCTCTGATGTTGCTTCCACCGCCCACGTACCGGCATCATCCCTGCATCCTCAACTGCGCAAGAGCAAAAATACCGATGTCCTCCTACACCGCAATGCCTTGATGGTCTTGCTCAGAGAGGAGCAACCGCAGAAGCACGCCCGTAGGCCGCACCTCTTCCCACCACTGCACTCCCGACATCACGCTATTGAGGCTCTGCGGTACCATCGTGGCAGATTCGTGAAGCACACCACCTGCTCGTTTCGCACGGGGCTATCATACCCGAAGCGAACAGCGTGGTGGATACACAGACTGGCCTTTCCGCCGTGGTGGGCCAGTCGCAGTCTTGCCAAGCACCCTTCTTTGGACTCGTGGTTCTAGCAAACGCCAACAGCTCTCCAATCGTTCACCTCAGTCCAGCTACGCCCATCGTCGCCAAGAAGTGAGAGCAAGGAATCGTAGACGAGCAAGGTACTCCATGCCAGGAGCAGGAGAGAACGAAAGCTCTCCAATCACTCACACCGGCTCCATCTGGCGGGAGTCGAACTCGGCAAGTGTCTGTGGGGTCGGCAGTCCATGTCGACTGTGCAAGCAGTCGACTACGGGGCCCCGCAAGGGACGGTACTCACGTCTCTTCAGGGTCTCCCGCATAATAGGTGCGGAAGCTGTCCAGTAGGGGTACCCGACACGACGGGCTGAGATCTGCATGCAACAGCCACAGACCGCACCATCCGGGCAAAGAGGATGACCTGGCTGCAGCCCTCGGAAAGGCTGCCAAACGCGGCCCCTCCTCAACTCGGAATGCCGGGTCTTGGGCCTGTTTTTTCGTGGCTTGGAACCGCTACAAGGGCAACCAGGGGCCGCAATCGATTGCCCCTTCCCGGAGAGGGCTCAAATGCTGCCGTCCGTCTAGGAGGCTCGTCGAGCCCGCATCAGTGGAGCAGACTCGGGCGCCAAACCGTACCGCTGTTGATGGACCAGCAACAAGCCATGTCCGGCCAAGA
>Ga0272441_10007452_pt1 | contig 17796 bp, 13 predicted proteins | sample SSMProp6N_FD_193582 | JGI IMG/M metagenome (GOLD analysis project Ga0272441, IMG submission 193582) | Marine sediment archaeal communities from Little Sippewissett salt marsh, Falmouth, MA, United States - SSM-Prop-6N | ecosystem: Environmental > Aquatic > Marine > Wetlands > Sediment ... | reverse complement strand
AACATTCAGTAGCGGATGAGTGAAATCCAAAACCGACTGCAGGACATCATTGTCGTCGGTTCTGCAGGCGGTGATATGGTTCAGGTTGAGATGAACGGACACATGCAGGTGGTGGGGGTGCGCATATCCGAGGAGGTTGTCGATCCCGCGGAGATCCAGATGCTGCAGGATCTGCTGCAGGCTGCCTTTTCCGATGCCCTGCAAAAAATCAAGGACAGGATTCGGGAGGAGGTGTCTTCGCTGACCGGAGGACTCAATCTTCCTCCGGGTTTGTTGGGTTTGTAAGGTGACGGCGTTAGAACGGTTGATCGAAAATCTGGCCAAATTGCCGGGATTGGGAAAGAAGAGCGCTTCCCGAATCGCCTATTTCCTCCTGCTCGCCGATGCCGCCTACGTCCGGTCCCTGGCCGCAGATCTGTACGATCTCAAGAACAAGATGAAGCCCTGTCCGGTGTGCGGGAACTACACCGAGACCGTACCCTGCCGCATATGTTCGGATGATCACCGGGACCGGGCAACACTGTGTGTCGTAGAGGAACCGAAAGATCTCCTGTCCGTGGAACTGACGCACCAGTACAACGGTCTGTACCACGTACTGATGGGAGCCATCTCCCCGATCGACGGGGTCGGTCCTGAAGATTTGAGGATCGACAGCCTGCTCAAGCGGGTACGGGAGGAGAGTTTCGGTGAGGTTATCCTGGCGACCAACCCGACGGTGGAAGGCGATACCACCGCCGTGTACCTCGCCGGGCTGCTGAGAGAGTCGGGTGTTCCAGTCACTCGCCTGGCCCTCGGATTGCCCGTGGGCGGGGATCTGGAGTATGCCGATCGTTTGACTCTATCTCGTGCCCTGGAGGGGCGCCGGAAGATCGAGTAGGCGGTTATCAGATCTTATCGATCAGGATCGAGCACTTGCCCGAGGGAATGGGTAGTGTTTTTTTCTTGGAGTCGATCACATCGACGGTTAGGTAGTACAGCTTCTCCGATTCCAACCGGATCTCCCAGCCACGGCCGCTCTTGTTGCTCAGGATCGTGATCATATTTCGCTTCAGGGCGAGATCTTCGATTCCCATGATTTCCAGGCTGGGAATAATCCAATCCACGGTCTTTCGCGGCAGTGAAATATACAATCCGATAACATTCTCGATCATCAGAGCCACCGTGGACAGGGCGGTGTAGGGAAGGAACATCGCTCTGGGAAAGCCCGTATTACCCGGCCAGGAGGCCGCCCCCTCGCGGGTGGGTGCGTAGGCCTCCCAAAGGGTGCCTTTCATGCCCTCTTCGGTGTGCAGCCCCTCCAGCACGAAGTACAGGTGCTTGATCGAGCATTCCCGTGCCAGCTCGAATTTTCCATACTTTTCCAGTCCCTTGATGATCATGTAGGTGAGGAATGGAAAAACCGACCCGCGAAAACCGTACCCGCGTTCATCGAACTCTTTCTCGCTGGCCGCCAGCGAGGGGAAGGGATTCTCCAATCCGAACGTGTCCGGATTGGTGAGATGACCGATCAATCCCTCCGCGCGTACTTCGTTGGGGATCTCGGCGAGCAGCGGCCAGAAGGCGGCCGCGGTCTTCACCTTGATTTGGTTCTCCTCTTTGTCCAGATCGTAGTAAAAACGGTCCTTGTCGTTCCACATCAGAGAACTGATCCGGGTTTTCAGCGAGAAGTAGGCTTTTTTGTAGCGGTAGCTGATCTCCTTGTCGTTGAGGATATCCCCCAGGGCCGACATGTACAGAGCGTTGATCGCCACCTGGGTATTGAAATCCACCGGGTACTTCATCTGCTGTCGCGGACTGTTTGTCATCATGGTCGCCTGCAGAGGTACGGCGTACAGCCCATTCTGCTGCTTGCAGACCTGTTCCAGCCAGCCGAAGTAGCGTTCCAGCAAGGGCATGATTTCACGGACTCGTTTCTTGAGTCCGATCTTGTGATAGATGTTGTATTCGGCCCAGGCGAACAGGGGAGGCAGAACCCCTTCGGGATTTTTTTTGCTGAATACCGGTTTGCCGTCGGTTATGGAGTACTCGCCGCGGATCGCGCCGTCGTTTTCCTGCTTGTTGTAGAAGTTGTCCAGCAGCGACAGCACCGGGAATACGCGGTTACTGTAGACTAAAAAAAAAGTGGCCAGTGAGGCTTCGAACTGGTTGATCGTTTCGCTTTCCGGATAGCTGAAGTACTTGGGTTGAAGGTTGTTCTCGTCGGTTCCGCGCTTCCAGAATCCCTTGAGACGGTTGAAGGTAAAATCATACATATCCGTCAAATCGTGATCGTAAAAATGTAGTTTTGGGAACTCCTTCTTGCCCACTTCAACCCCTTCGAAACAACCCGGTGGTTGCTTCTTATTGTATCATCCCCTAGGTGTACGTCAAATTTTTTTATGAGAGGGTTTTAGTACGTTCTCGAGAGTGGTTTTCGAGGATACGTGCTGCAGTTGAACACATCTCTACAAGATTCAACGCGTATTGTACAGAATACGTTTCCGCAAAATTCTTTATTTGAATATAGTAACGCGGATTGTCACGGTCAAGCATTTTTCTCCAGGCGTCCAAGGCCCCTTTCTGTTCCTGGGTTGACACAGCCTGTAAGGCCGTGTTTAATGGGCTGCATCGATAGCATGGAACGGGAAGAACTGGATACTACAGCTCAACTGGCACGGCTTGAACTTTCTGAGGAAGAAACACGACGCTTCGAGCAGGCTGTTTTTCAGATGCTTGAGTATTTTTCGAAAATGAGAGAGTTCGATGTGGAGGGTCTGCCCCCTACTGCGCAGTTGAAGCAAAACAACACGACACGAGCGGATCGAACGTCCGAACAGCAGGATTCCGCATCTATTCTGAACAACGCTCCCGAACTGGAAGACCGTTTCATCGTCATTCCCAACGTTCTGTAGTCTCTTTTTTGACGGTCATGGACTTTGCACATGATGGAAGCCAACACGTTCTGGAATACTGTACTTACCGACCCGCTGCGGCAAGAATCATGGCTGAGCTCCGTCCGGGAGGTGGATCGAAAGATCCACGCCTTTCTGCAAATCGATCCCGAGTTGGGACTTGCTGCCTGTAAACAGACCCCTACCCCTCAAGGTAAGACGGATGGAATCGATCCGCTTCAGGGGATTCCCTTTGCGGTGAAGGATAACATCGCCGTACAAGGTTTTAAGCTGACCTGCGGCTCAAAGCTGCTCAAGGATTTTCTTTCTCCCTACTCGGCAACCGTGGTGCAGAGGCTTATGGAGCGGGGAGCCGTGCCGATCGGCAAGACGAATCTGGATGAGTTCGGCATGGGTTCGTCCACCCAGAACTCGGGATTCGGAATGAGTTACAATCCCTGGAACCTGGAGCGGGTCCCGGGGGGATCCAGCGGCGGTTCGGCCGCGGCGGTGGCCGCCGGATTGGTCCCCTTTGCCCTCGGTTCCGATACGGGCGGGTCGGTGAGGCAGCCCGCCGCTTTCTGCGGTGTGTACGGATTGAAGCCGACCTACGGGGCGGTTTCCCGCTTCGGACTGGTGGCCTACGCCTCTTCACTCGAAGTCATCGGAGTCATCTCCCGGCGCATCGACACGATCCGAAACGTGTTTCAAGCGATGCGCGGACAGGATCCCCGGGATCATAGCTCCGTCGCATACCAGCAGGCCGCAGAGCTGAAAGGGCGCCGGCTCACCGTGGGTGTCCCCGCGCTCGGATCCATCTCCCTTGAGGAGGAAGTCCGCGGTGCGTGGGAAAAAACGCGCGAGGGATTGAAACAGCTGGGAGTCGTCCTGAAAGCGATTGAGTTGCCCTCCCTCGAGTATCTGGTTTCCGCCTACTACGTGATCGCCTGTGCCGAAGCGAGCGCCAACCTGGCGCGATTCGACGGTATACGTTACGGATCGAGAGCGGTTGGCTTTACGGGAAATCCGGAGCAGCTGGTACGTCTGTCCCGCAGCCGCGGGCTGGGGGACGAGGTCAAGCTGCGAATACTGCTTGGAACGTACGTGCTGCGCTCGGGATTTCAGGATCAGTACTACCTGCGCGCCCAGCGTATACGCACGGCCATCCGCAGGGAGTTCGTAGAGGCCTTTTCCGGGGTCGATTTGATTCTCATGCCGGTGTACCCCTGCGCCCCGTTCAGATGCGGCAGCGAAGGACTGGATCCGTTCGCACAGAAGCTGTCCGACATCTTTACCTGCTCGGCGAATATGGCGGGTCTTCCAGCGGTAAGCTTTCCGGCAGCCTTGGAGAACGGGCTGCCGATTGGAATGCAGTTTCTGGGGCCTCCTTTCGCGGAGGAAAGACTGCTGCGGGCCTGTGAGCGCTTTGCCGAGGTAATACCTGTACCCGACTGCCCGCTGGCGTTGCGGGCGGATTCCGGAGGAGGGAAATCTCCCCGCGCGGGGCGGTAGCGGAGAATAGGATGTATCAATCTTATATCGGCCTTGAGATCCACATACAGCTTTTGACCGTGAGTAAGGTGTTCTGCACCTGCCGGGCCGCTTTCGGTGAAGAGCCGAACAGCAATATCTGTCCTGTATGCATGGGCTATCCCGGGGTTCTTCCGGTGCTCAACGAGGAGGCGGTGCGCCAATCCTATTTGGTTTGCCGTGCCCTCGAATGCCGTCTCAACCGGGAGGGGGTTTTCGAGCGCAAGAACTACTTCTATCCCGATATGCCGAAAAACTACCAGATCTCCCAGTTTGCCTCGCCCTTCGGCGTGGAGGGAAGTCTGGATTTGGAGTACCGCAAGCGAAAACGAGCGGTGCGCATCAAAGAGGTGCATCTTGAGGAGGATGCCGGAAAGATGATCCATGTGGGGGATTTGTCCCTTCTGGATTATAACCGGGCCGGAACCGCCCTGCTGGAGATCGTTACCATGCCCGATCTGGAAGTGGGAGAGGAGGCGGAGTTGTTCCTGCAGCAGTTTCGCCGCCTGGTTCGCTACCTCAATGTCTGCGATGGAAATATGGAGGAGGGTTCTCTTCGCTGTGACGCAAACGTCTCGGTGAACCTGGAGGGTCAAGGCCTGGGCGCCAAGGTGGAAATTAAAAATCTCAATTCCTTTAAGTTCGTGCGTAAGGCGTTGAACTACGAGATCGAGCGGCAGAAGGAAATCCTGGAGCGCGGCGGTACGGTGAGGCAGGAAACCCGGCTGTGGAATGAGAATCGTGATGTCACCGAAGGTATGCGAAGCAAGGAGAGTGCATTCGACTACCGCTATTTTCCGGAACCGGATCTTCCTCCCTTTGTTCCGGATGAAGCGTTCCTGGCCTCCGTAGATGCAGCCCTGGTGGAACTGCCGCGGGTACGAAGACAGAGAATGATCGAGCAGTACGGGATCGCCGAGTCTCAGGCGGATTTCCTTTGCGAGGAGAAGAGCACGGCGGATTACTATGAGCAGGTTGTGACCTTGGGAGCCGATCCCCAGGCGGCTGCTGTATGGTTAGCCGCGGATGTTCAGAAGATCCTCAAGCGCTCCGGTATGATCCTGAGTGAATGTCCCCTCGATCCAGGGCGCCTGGCCGAGTTGCTGCAGCTGCTCGCCTCCCGCCGCATTCACGGCCGGATCGCCAAGCAAATTCTCGAGGTTGTGTTCGAGGAGGATCGGGATCCGCTGCAGATCATCAAGGATCGCGGCTGGGAGCAGATTAGCGATTCCCGGCAGCTCACTCCGGTGGTCGAGCAGGTCCTGGCGGAAAATCCACAAGCCGTTCTGCAGATCCGCGAAGGGGATTCCCGGCCGATGGCCTTTTTGGTCGGCCAGATCATGAAACGAACCTCCGGCCGAGCCGAACCGAGGCTGGTCAACGAGTTGCTAAAAGCCCGCTTTCAGCTGTCCCTGATTCAGGTCCTATCCATGGGCGGTGCGATTGCAGGCCGGCGCAGCGGCGCCGGAGAAGTCTCACCTGGAGATCTGAAACAGGTCGCCGAAAAGCTGCAGGAACGGTTGCCCAAGGACGTTCGTTTCGAGGAGATCGAAATCAGCCGGATTCTGAGCGAGGAGATCACGCCGGAGGATTGGGCGTCGCTTATCACGGCGGTGGACACCACGTTGAAGCGGGAGAACACCACCGGGGTGGTAATCGCCCATGGAACCGATACCCTGGCCTATACGGCTTCGCTTCTGTTCTGGTTGTTTCCCGACGTTTCCGTGCCGATCGTCCTGACGGCGGCACTTGACCCCGGCGGCGCGGAGCAGGCGCTGAGCTCCGCAATTCTGGCCGCCGCCGAGCAGGCTCCCGGAATCTATCTGAGCCTCGAAGGCGAGCTGCTGTCCGCATTGAATCTCAAATTCGAGAAAGTAGCCCCCGACGGATTTCGCAATTGGAATCTCGAGCAACCTCTTTTCTCGAGCGGTTCTCTTGCCGTTGCGCCGTCGAGCCTTCCCCAGAGGAACGAGCTCCAAAAGCGGCTCGAGCATGCGATCAACTCGGTGTGCATCCTCAGGGTCTATCCGGGGATGAGGGGCGATTATTTGATATCGTTGATGAACTCCGGGGTACGTTATTTCATTCTCGAGCTCTACGACACCGGTACCGCCAATCTGAGGGAGTCGCCCTACTCTCTGCGCAAGGCCTTTATCGAAGGCAAGGCCAGGGGAATTTTTTTCTTCTGCACTTCCCAACAGGAAGGAATCGTGGATTTTTCCGGCTACGTCACCTCCCACGAGTTGTGGAGGGAGGGCGCCATTCCCATGGGATATCTAACCACCGAGAGCGCCTACACGCGTCTCCTTGCTGCCCTGCTGAGCTGTGATGAGGAGGAACAGGTGATCAGCCGGATGGAGGAATATAAATGAGAACGTTGTTGGCGAAGATCGGCGAGTACAGCGGCGAACAAGTCGATGTGCGCGGGTGGGTGCACCGCATCCGGGAGCTCGGCAGGATTTCCTTTATCCTGTTGCGCGATCGCTCGGGTATTGCGCAGCTGGTGGTGGATTCGGGTTCCGGAAGCGGAAAGACCATCGCGGGCGCCTCGCAGCTGAGCCTCGAGTCCGTGGTTTCGGTCTGTGGAACGGTGTCAAAAAACCAGAAGGCCCCCGGAGGATTCGAGATTCAAGTAGGGAAGTTGGAGGTGTTGGCACATGCCGAGGCGGACCTGCCCTTGGCGGTCAATCAGGCGCCGGATAAGGTCTCCCTGGATGCAATCCTTGAGCATAGGATGATCAGCCTGCGGAATCCGAAGATCCTTTCCGTGTTCCGTGTGCAATCGTCGATATTGAAATACTTCGCCGAGCACATGCGCGGCGAGGGCTTCACCGAGATCAAGACTTCCAAGCTGATCGGAACCGGTACCGAGGGAGGAACGGGATTGTTTGCGGTGGAGTACTTCGATACAAAAGTGTTTTTGGCTCAATCCCCTCAATTCTACAAACAGGTCATGGTCTCATCCGGTCTGGAGAGTGTTTTTGAAATCGGATGCGCCTACCGGGCCGAAAAGCACGAAACACCGCGTCACCTCAACGAGTATGTGTCCTTGGATGTGGAAACCGCCTGGATCGCCAGCGAGCACGAGCTGATGGATCTGGAACAACGGATTTTAAAAACGATCTTCCGGGGCGTGGAACGGGACAACGCCGATGCCCTGGAACTGTGGCGGGCGAGCATGCCCGCCGACGAGCAGATCGATCGGATTCCCCGGATTTCCCACGATGAGGCCAAGGAAACGATCAGCTCCCGGGGCAGCGGCAAGGTTTACGAGATCAATCCGGAGGGAGAGCGCATTCTCTGCGATTGGGCGCGGGAGCGGCACGGAGTGGAGGCTGTGTTCATCTTCGGCTGGCCCAGGAAAAAACGTCCCTTCTACACCTACCCGCTGGATGCGCGCAGCACAATGAGTTTCGATCTGCTGTTCGGCGGGCTGGAGGTGACCACCGGAGGCCGGCGGATCAACGAGTATCCGATGCTGTTGGAGAACATTGAGCTGTTCGGATTGCAGGCCGAGTCTTTGAGCGACTACATTCAGATTTTCAGGTACGGTTGCCCTCCCCATGGAGGATTCGCCATCGGCCTGGAGCGCTTGACACAGAAAATTCTTGGCCTGGCCAATGTGAAAGAGGCTTCGCTGTTTCCGCGTGATCGGCGCCGGATCCGCCCGTAGGGCGGCGCCGGCTGTACTACTACGTAGCAAGCTGTGGAGATTCAAATGGAGCGGAAAAACCAGTGTACGGTCTTCGATAAAATTCTCGCCGGGCAGGCGCCGGCGGATATCGTCTTCGAAGACGATGATGTTCTGGCCTTTCATGATATCAATCCCCAGGCTCCAATCCACGTGCTTGTAATCCCGAAGAGGCGGGTGCCCCGCTTCGAGCAGCTGGCCGAACGGGATGCGTTGGAATCGCAGCGTTTTCTGTTGGGTATTATCGAAGTGATCCGAAGGCTGGAGCTGCCGCGTGACGGATACAGGGTTGTGATCAACAGCGGTAAGGCCGGGCAGCAGTCGGTGGAGTATCTGCATGCACACATCCTAGGCGGCCGGCAAATGACCTGGCCTCCGGGTTAAAAAATCGATCGTCGGAATGCCGCGAGATGAGAAGCGGGAAATTCTGGGCGTCAGGGGGACGCTGCGTGCCGGCCGGCCGGCTCATCGCGCCTGCCCTCTTCCTCATGATGACGGCGATTCATGGCCTCTGGGCACTTCCGGATGTAGCGGGAGCGCCGCTCGGCCCGCTGTACGGGAGAAATCTCTACGCCCCTCACCTGCCCTGGTACAGCGCCCCGGCATACGCCGCCGTGGCGTACGGTGCAACCGACAGGCAGGCCGCAGGCTGGTCGATCCGTTCCGCCCTGTACTACCACAACGACTTCCGTGCCTACCCCTTCGATCCGGATGATCCGATCTACCAGCCCCTGGATGAGGAGGGCCGCCTGCGGGAGGAGGATCAGAAAGATCTCATCGCAGTTGATTACGAAGGTCTCACCTGGGAGATCGGCGCGGAGCTGCGGTTGTCCGAGACCTGGAGAATCGGGGCTGACTGGCGTTTGCATGCCCGCTACGGAGGATTCCTGGATGGATTTATCGAGGGATTGCACGGTCTGTTCGGACTTCCCAACGCAGGAAGGATGTACTTCGATCGAAACGCTGCGTACTGGCATATAACCGGCCGCGCGGGCTTTAGCATCGACGGAGAGCCGGGCGTTGCTCCCGGGGACCTGGACCTCTGGACGCTTTTCACCGCCGTGCGCCGAAAACGATGGGCCCTCGCCATTCTGGCCGCTTGCAAGCTGCCCACCGGTTCGGTCGCTTTCGGCGTAGGGACCGGATGGCCCGATCTGGCGCTGCAATCGGTTCTGCATTGGCACCCGTCCAGTCGCTGGGTGTTGTACCTGCAGGGTGGTTTGATACTGCCGATGGAGACGGTGTTTGCCGCGGCAGCCTCGGCGACCCGACCCATGGTGCAGCTGGTCCCGGTCGTTGAGTTCCGCTTGAACACCAACCTCTCGCTGCTGTTGCAGATGAATCTGCAGAGCTCGCCCTTTGAGGGAGAGACCCCGGTGATGCATCCCCTTTTCGGAGAAACACATCTGTTCGCCCTGCCGCAAACGGATGTTAAGGTTGGATTCCGCGGTCGCTTGCGCGACCGCCTCGGCAGCGGATTCTGGCAGCTGTACGTCGAAGAGGATCCGTTCACCTGGGAGGGGCCCGACATCCTGTTGAACTTCATGATGGAGTTTGCCCTGGTCTCGCCTCCCGCCTGCAGCTCGTCCGATTGACTCGATACACGCAGGTCGGTAATATGCCCTGACATGAGCACGCTACCCTTTGCCGAGATCGAGAAAAAGTGGCAGACCTACTGGGAGGAAAACAAAACCTTCCGGGTCGAAGAGGATCCGACGATTCCGCCCGAAAAGCGCGTCTACGTCCTCGATATGTTTCCCTACCCCTCCTCTGCGGGCCTGCACGTCGGGCATCCTGAAGGATATACGGCCACTGATATCTACTGCAGGTTTCTGCGCATGAACGGTTATCACGTTCTTCATCCCATGGGCTTCGACAGCTTCGGACTGCCGGCGGAAAACTACGCCATTAAACACGGGATCCATCCCAAGATCTCCACCGACGACAACATCGAGCGCTTTCGCACACAGATCAAGTCCCTCGGTTTTTCCTACGACTGGGACCGGGAGATCTCCACACATGAGCCGGATTACTACAAGTGGACGCAGTGGATCTTTCTCAAGATGTGGGAGCAGGATCTGGCCTACGAGGCGAAAATCCCGATCAACTGGTGTCCCTCCTGCCTGACCGGTTTGGCCAACGAGGAAGTGAAAGACGGACGCTGTGAACGCTGCAATGCCCGGGTCGAGCGCAAAGATCTGAGGCAGTGGTTGCTGAAGATCACGGTCTTCGCGGAAAGATTGCTGGCCGATCTGGACAAGCTCGACTGGTCGGAGAGCCTCAAACTGATGCAGCGAAACTGGATCGGTAAGAGTATCGGGGCCAATGTGCACTTTCCCTTATCCGAGGGCGAGGGAACGATCGAGGTGTTCACCACTCGTCCGGACACTCTGTTCGGCGCCACCTACATGGTCCTGGCTCCCGAGCACCCGCTGGTGGCTACCGTTACCACCCGGCAGCAGAGAGCGGCGGTGGACGAATACATCCGCCAGGCTCGACTGAAGAGCGATCTGGAACGTACCGCATTAGTAAAGGAGAAAACCGGTGTCTTCACCGGCGGGTACGCCGTCAACCCGGTGAACGATGAAAAAATTCCCGTTTGGATCTCCGACTATATCCTTATCTCTTATGGTACGGGGGCGATCATGGCCGTACCGGCTCACGATCAGCGCGATTTCGAGTTTGCGGTGCAGTACGATCTGCCCGTGGTCCAGGTCGTATCCCGGGACGGAAGCCGTTATCGGTTGGAGCAGGCCGAGACAACCGACGGCATAGCCGTCAATTCGGGCCCGTTCGACGGACTGAGCACATCGGAGTTCAAAGAAAAAATCGTGCAGTGGCTCGAGGAGCGAAATCTCGGAAGCAAGGCGGTGAACTACAAGCTGCGGGACTGGATTTTCTCCCGGCAGCGCTACTGGGGGGAGCCGATTCCCCTGATTCACTGCGAGAAGTGTGGAATCGTGCCCGTGCCGTACGGGCAGTTGCCGCTCATGCTCCCCGAGGTGCAGAGCTACACACCGACCGGGACCGGGGAATCTCCTCTGGTGGCGATCGAGGATTGGGTGAACACGGAATGTCCGCGCTGCGGCGGGCCGGCCAGGAGAGAGACCAACACCATGCCCCAGTGGGCCGGCTCCTGCTGGTACTACCTGCGCTATTTGGATCCCCACAACGACGAGGCGCCGGCGGACCGGGAGAAGATGGAGTATTGGATGCCGGTCGATCTGTACGTGGGTGGTGCCGAGCACGCGGTCCTGCACCTGCTGTACGCGCGGTTCTGGCAGAAGGTACTGTTCGATATCGGGGTGGTGAATACCGATGAGCCGTTCATGCGCCTGATCAACCAGGGTATGATCCTCGGGGAGGACGGGGTCAAGATGTCCAAGAGTCGGGGAAATGTGATCAATCCGGATGAGGTTATTCATAGTTACGGCGCCGACGCCATGCGTATGTACGAGATGTTTATGGGTCCGCTGGAGGCATCGAAACCATGGTCCACCATGGGCATCGCGGGAATCAAGCGCTTTCTCGACCGGGTCTGGCGTCTGTCGGAGCTGGAAATCAGCGACGAAGACCCGCCCCAAAGTCTGCTCAAGGTACTGCATCAGACGATACGCAAGGTATCCAAAGACACCGGAACCCTTCAGTTCAACACGGCCATCGCCCAAATGATGATTTTTATTTCCGAGGCGGTCAAATACGATAAGCTGTACCGCCAGGTGTGGCGCAGTTTTGTGCTGCTGCTCGCTCCCTACGCTCCCCATCTTGGCGAAGAGCTGTGGGAAAAGCTCGGCTGTCAACCCTCGGTGGCGTACCGGCAGTATCCCGGCTGGGATGATCGGCTGGCGCGGGAAGACACGGTGACTGTCGTGTATCAGATCAACGGAAAGATACGTGCCCGAGAAGAGCTGCCCCTCGGTTTGTCTAAAGCCCAACTGGAGCGCAAGGCCCTGGATCATCCCCGCATCCGCGAGTTGTTGAGCGCAAAGCGAGCGGATAAGGTGATCGCCGTTCCCGACAAATTGGTGAACCTGGTCGTTCGCTCGGTCTGAGAGCTCGTTCGTGGAGCATGGAAAGACCATGATCGATTCCCAAACGTACCGAAATCGCCAGATGAGGATTTCTGAGTACCTGAACGCCGAGGGTACGGATGCGGGAGTCATTGTCGATTTTGAGGGACTGCGCAGCCGTTCTCTTCGATATCTGTGCGGTCAGCCCTCCGACGCGTTGTTGTTTTTGTTCGCCGACGGCAAAAGCCTGCTGGTTCCCTGGGACGTGCCTCTGTCCCGTTCTCTGGCCACCGCGGATGAAACCATCGCCTACGAGACCTTCAGCCGCCGCGAGGCTGTCTGCATCCAGGCGATCGTGCGGGATCGCGGGATTCGGCGCATCGAGCTGCCCGGCTACTTTCCCTATCCGCTGATCCGCACCCTGAAGCGGGCGCTTGCAGGGGTGAGCGTCGAGTGCCGTAGCGACGGGATCGAGCAGGCCGTCAACGTTTTGCGAATAAAAAAAGACAAACAAGAGATCGAAGCGCTGCGGGAAGCTTGCCGTATCAGCGATCGGTTGATCGAGCAGGTTCCTGCAATGTTCGCCGCAAAAAATGAGGTGAGCGAGCTCGAGCTGGCCATGTTTCTGGAAAGCGAAGCCCGGCGCCGTGGCGCCGAGGGCATGGGCTTCGATACCCTGGCCGCATCCTCCCGGCGGAGTTTTGCGATTCACTGTTTTCCGAACTTCACCACCGAAACGATCGGAACCGAGGGATTTTCCCTGCTGGACTTCGGCGTGCGCTTTTCCGGATATACCAGTGATGTCACCTGTACCCTGGTGCGCCCTCCGATCACGGCCGCGGGGCGTGCCATGATCGAGGCGGTAGAGGAGGCCTACGAGCTGGCGCAAACACTATGCGGGCCCGGGGCGGATCCGGTTCTTGTGGGTGAGCGCATCCAGGAGCACTTCGAGAACCGGGGGATGCATATGCCCCACTCGCTGGGACACGGCATCGGTCTCGATGCTCACGAAGCACCCCTTTTTCGACGCCAGAGCCCGGGAAGCGAGGATCGCGGTGGACAGCCACTGGAGGCGGGCATGGTGTTTACTATCGAGCCCGGACTCTACGATCCTGCGCAGGGAGGCGTGCGCCTGGAAAACGATTTTCTCTGCACGGAAAACGGTGTCGAGGTTCTCACCTCGGCCCGCATCATCTACCTGTCCCGAGGCGCGTGACCTTTCGATCGTGCGTTGAAACGGAGCGAACCTTTTTGCTCTACGGACTTCTCGAAATCAGGACTTGTTCCTGCTCGACGTATAAGAGATACCAGACATTCGATTCCTCCTTGAACAGATAGTGCATTCCCAGGGGCACGGCTTCCAGGATCAGCGAGCCGTTCTCATACGCCGGCAGGGGATGACGGAACGGCGATTCGAGAAACCAGCACCCGGTACCCGGTTGCAACTGTAGCCGGCGGCTGGGCGCCGGGCGGATGTCGGTCACGCGGAACTCCCCGCTCGCCAAGCGCGAGCAGATGCGATCCAGATCCAAAGCCCAGGGATCCCCCGGGCAGCGCGCGGCCATCTCCCGCATGAGCCGAGCTGCATTCACGGCCGAGCCTTCCATTCCTCCTTCCCACAAGCGGCAGAGCACCCGGGCGGCCGCTCCGTGGCGCCAGCTCAAGGAGAGGGTTGTGCACGACGCATCGCAATCGAGGGGGTAAACGCCCCCGGCTGGAGGCAGGCGCAGGGATCGTTGCTCCCGGTACGGATACAGAAGCACGGGAACAGCGAGGGTCTTGGGAATATCGATAAGTATGTCGGCCGCTTCGCTGAACCACCGCTTTTCGAGTTCGCCGGTGTCGGTATTGGGATAGACGAGGCAATACTCCAGTGGCTCGAAGGCTTTTCGCCAGTGCTCGGGCGCTTCGGGCGCGGCAATGCTCAAGGTCAGCGAGGGATCGAAAAACCGGCAAGCGCTCAGAGCAATGCAGGCGGCAAGCACGACCGCGCTGAGCCGAACACCCGTGGCCGCGGTACACGCGTGCCGCGGCGGGAGGCGGTAACCGTTCATTTCATTGGGTTTCAACGGCCGGAGGGAAACAATTGCTTGCCTTGCGATGAGAGCCTTTTTTACCTTGATAATGCAAAACAGCTGCTCTATATTAGTGGCTACATGGAACCTTTGAAGAACCTCGAAGCAACTGTGACACCGCTACCGCGGGGTGGGTATCTGGTTAATTCCCCGGAGGGGTACATACAGTTTGGTTCTCCCCCGGAAACCATAAAGGATACCATGGCTCTTCCCAACTCGGTTCCCAGAATCTTTGTTCTGCCTCGAGCTCTATTCGACTGGCGGAAGGGTATCAATCTGGCGGATTTGGAGTTTCCCGTCTACTACAATTTCTTTTTGCGGCATGAGAAAACTCGCGTGATCTGTACCCGGCAACAAGCCGCGCGGTTCATGAAAGCGCTGCAGGAGGCGCTGTTCGGCCCAAAAGAGTTGCACATCGAAGGGGATGTATTCGGTGCAGACGGCGGCAGGTACGTACCGGAGATACGCAATGAGATGAACTATTTCCGGGGTTCCATCCGTTTCCGTGATGTTCTGCAGCTATCCATGTTCCGCGAAGGCAGCTACGTGCTGGGAAAAGTCAAGATCTCCATCGACAGCAACGGGGATTACGAGGTCTTCTTCGGAGGCAAGAAGACGGCCCACATCCCGGGGGTGATTCCCTGCAAACCGATGTACCAGATCGGACAGCGTTTGCCCGAACCGTACAAACCGCCTCTGTTCGGCGTGACCTGTCTCGGGCCGAGTCACGGCTTCGATCCCACGGCCAACACTTCGGGCTATATTATCTGGCTGAATCATGCCGGAATCATGATCGATCCTCCAATCAACTCCACCGAGTGGCTCGAGTCCTCCAATGTCAATCCGAAATTAATCGATAGCATCATTCTTACCCACTGCCACGCCGATCACGATGCCGGAACCCTCCAGAAAATACTGGAGGAGGGCAAGATCACGGTCTATTCCACCAAAACGGTGATGCGCAGCTTCCTCAAGAAGTACTCTTCCCTGACCGGAGAGCCGGTCTCATACCTGGTCCGCCTGTTCGAGTTTCGACCGGTGTATATCGGAAAGCCCGTGTTTATCCACGGAGGTCAGTTCAACTTCCACTACATGCTTCACTCGATCCCCACCATCGGTTTCACCCTGAACTTCCAGGATCGAACCTTCGTCTATTCCTCCGATCATCAGGGCGATCCGGTGGTGCAGAAGCGGCTTCTCGACGAAGATGTAATAGACGGGGAGCGTTATCGGCAGCTGCAGAACTTCCCATGGGATCGGGATGTGATCTATCACGAGTCCGGGATCGCTCCTCTGCACACGCCAATTGGGTATTTGAATTCATTGCCGAAGAAGATCCAGAAAAAAACCGTTGTCTATCACATCGCGAAGAAGGATTTTCCCAAAAAAACGAACCTGACCCTGGCCACCTTCGGGATCGAGAACACTCTGTATTTCAAAACCAAGGCGCCGACCTACGAAAAAACCTACATGGTGCTGAACGCCTTGAAGCACCTGGATTTTTTCGAAAGCTTGAATCTGGAGAAAATCCAGGAGTTTGTGACGATCGTTGAGGCGCGGAAGTACGGCAAGGGGGAGCACATCATCCGCAAAGGCGAGGTGGGAGAGTACTTCTATATCATTCGTAATGGAAGTGTCTCGATTCAGGACGAGGGGTTGATCGGCCGCAAACTGCTCGGAACGTATGAATACTTCGGAGAGGTGGCTCTGCTCAGTGAAGTTCCGCGGACCGCGGATGTCGTGGCGGAAACGAACGTTTTGCTGTATGCCATTGCGAAAGACAAGTTCTTGAGCTTCATCTATGGAACGGATTTCGAAAAGACCCTGCGTCGTCTGATCAACAACCGCAGCAGTGAAACCTGGAACATCATGGAGGGCAGCCCTTACCTTCAGCTGCTGACCACCTACCAAAAGACCTGGCTGGAATCGATTCTGGTGCCTAGAGAGTTCGACAAAGCCGGACGGCTGATCAGGGAGGGAAAATCCCTCGAGCAGTTCTTCATCATCCGGGAGGGCGAGATCGAGGTCAGCAAAGCGGGACGGGTGGTGGCGGTGTTGGGCCGGGGAGACTGCATCGGCGCGATTCACCGCATCCACCTCGATGAAATCGCCGAGTTCAGCGTTCGCCACAAGGGGCCCCTGTCGGTATTCGCCGTGGAGAGGAACGATCTGATCGATTTCCTGGAGGGTAATCCCGGCATCGAGATGAAGCTCGCCTACGACTACCAGCTTCGGGTTTAGATATCTTTAGAGATTCCGCAGCTCGATTCGATGCGCCTTTCCGAGCAGTTCCGCGTGAGCCGGCTGGCAGGTAAAGAACAGCAGCTGGCGGTTGAAGGCCGCAAGCACCTCAGCGGCGCGTTTCTGCCGTTCGGGATCCAGATCCACCAGCGGATCATCCAGAATGAGAAACCCTTCCCCATCACCCAGAAAGAACTCCGCCATGGCCAGGCGCAGCGCCAGGGAGAACAGATCCTTGGTACCGGCGGAGAGCAGCTCGTAGGGAAGAGCCTGTCCGTCGCCGCGAATTACCGACGCCGGAATCGTCGAATCGCCGGAGGCAAGCTCACGGTAGCGATCGCCGCTCAAGGCGGCCAAATATCGTGAGACAAGCTCGGTAAAGGGCCGTTCGATTCCCCGGTCCAACCGGTCCAGTATCCGCACGGCCGCTGCTTTTATGCGCAGCAGGACCTCGGCCTTGCTGAGTTGGGCCTCGAAGCGCTCGCGCGCATCCCGGATACGGCCTGACGCCTCCTCGCTCGATTCATCGGGCATCGAGGCTTCGGCGTTGCGGCAGTCGCTCTCCAGTCGGATTCGCTCCCGGTGCAGCGCCTCTACCTCCTCCCGCAGTGCTTCGAAATACTGAAGCAGCGACCGGGCATCGTCGTACCCTTCAGGAAGGGGGGAAAGGCCGGTGATCGTTTCCGAGAGCCGGCCTTTGAGCCCGCCCAGCTCCGCAATCCGGGCGAACAGGGATTCCTTGTCCGTATACCTCGCGGATAGCGTTTCGAGCTGTCTGCGATCGTCCTCCAGGACGGCCTGAACCTCGGTCAGCCGGCTCTGCTTGCGCACGAGCTCTTCGAGGATTTGGCTCAATTCCCGCAAAACGGATTTTTCCACCCCGCCACCGCAATGCTCCTGCAGGGTTTCGAAGCTCTCCTCGCCTAGATCCTCTTCGTAGCGCCGTTTGATGCTCTGTACCTCGTTGAGAAGAGTTTCGTAGCGCTTGCCCGCTTCCTCGGCCTCGTGCAGAGAATCCATTCCGAGCTGCTGCAGCAGTTGTTCGAATTGCAAACGTGCCTGCTCATATTGCTCGGCGGCCGTTCGGAACTCACCCTCTCCGGAGTAGACTTCGAGCGTCCATCCGGCCTGCTGGATCTGTATTCTTCCGGCGGCTTCGATTGATAGGATTTCCTCCTCGTCCAGGTGTCGTTCGGCCGCCTCCTCCATATCCTTCTGCGCGACCAGATCCATGCTCTGTTTGGCGTGAAGGGTCAGGGAAAGGTTGCCCGCCTCCAGGGAGGCCTTTAGTTGATCGATCTTGGCGGCGCCGGCGCGAAGCTGCTCCAGTTGGGCGCGGGATATGGATGGTGTCCGTCCGCGCTCGGCTTCGGCCTGCC
>Ga0272441_10007451_pt1 | contig 17799 bp, 14 predicted proteins | sample SSMProp6N_FD_193582 | JGI IMG/M metagenome (GOLD analysis project Ga0272441, IMG submission 193582) | Marine sediment archaeal communities from Little Sippewissett salt marsh, Falmouth, MA, United States - SSM-Prop-6N | ecosystem: Environmental > Aquatic > Marine > Wetlands > Sediment ... | reverse complement strand
GTCTACACTACATATGCTCAGAACACTTATTTTGAGCACGATGATTGGGGTCGCTATAAGGTGATGAGCGTCCTTGGTGAGAGGTATTTTGTCGGGTATGGAAACGACTGCCAAATCTCGGCCGTATGGTCAAGTCTTGTAGATGACCATCTATTGAACAAGGTGTTGCTTGATTCCAACCAGAGGATTACCGTTGGCAATGACGAAGACCTCTTGTTGAAAGAGGACTATAAAATTAGATTTGATGATGCAGAGAACGGAGTCAAAATATCTCTTTACAAAGGAAAAACCCTAGTTGATGTGGCGACAATAATTCCACCCAACACATACGTATATTCCGTTCAGAAGGGCGATGAAAATGTATCTCTTTTGGCGGTCAACGTGGAAGCCTACGTTAAGCTGAAGCCCACCAGCTATTATACGGTTCGAGGCTTGTTCCAAATCTCAGAAGACTTTGTAGAATTTGAGCTGGGATCAAAAGATGGATTGATGGAAGTAACGTCGCTGAACGGTGATCGGTTGGTCCTGAGTAATTTCCAAAATTTGGATCTCACGCAGAATAGCGATTTTGGACTGATGGGAAATCTCTGGATTAAAACCGCCAATCAAGAGCGAATATCCATTGAAGATCCTCTCAGGTTTTGCGTTTACGAGAGAATTGCTCAGCCTGGTGAATATGAGATTAGAGGTAACATTGGCATGGTTGTAGATGGTCTACAATATACTTGGTACCCCCGAGAATTTGCAGGATTTTACTACGACTTAGACGAAGACTTGGGTGGTGAATCCTTCATCCTTTCTGTAACCGGGGACGCGCTATCAGAAGACGTGCCTGCGGGCCAATCGAGGGGACTTGTTTACAGATCTGTGGGCCACGAAAAAGACATGGAATTTGATAATTGGGGCCAGTATTATGCCATCGGGCTATTTGGAGAACCGTACTTTGCAGGATACGTTAAAGACCAGGTAGATCCAAAACGAAATTCATACCTGTGGTATGAATCAGAAGATAGCAACCTTATGGTAGGCGAACAGCTAACAAAGGTTCTGGTGAATAACGGTGAATCAAACGTGGTAAAAAGTGGCGATATCCTCTCGTTAGAAGAAGGCTATGAAGCCAAGATTTCTGCAGACAATGCCTGTGAGATGGTATTCATAGAATTATACAGAAATGGCGACCTGTTGGACGTGGACTACTTCGCCGCGCCTGGAACTTACACGTACACATCTGATTTGAAAGCGACTGAAGACATCGTAACTTTGGCGCTGCATGTCGCTGAATTGATCTGTGTAGATGGTAATGCCTGTAAAATTGATGGCATTTGGCAAATATCAGATTCTCTTGTGGACATAAAAGAAGATACAACACATGGCAAGATGACCATTCAGACCGTAAATTCAGACGATTACGTAATTGAGATGGACAATGAAGACAACGAAATAATGCTCAACAAGAATTCAGAGATCAATTTAGTGGAGGACTTCTGGATTAAGACTTCAAACCAGGATGAAATTACTGCAGAAGAACCCCTCAGATTTTACATCTACAAACCGGTGATCGTTGACGCGTGAAGTATAGTGTTTAACGATACCTTTCGGATTAATACTCAAACTCTAGTGAGTTTGAGATTTGACCTATTCGTATCGTCAAGCACTATTCTGGCGAGAACAAATTAGTTTCATCTAATCAGTTCCCGACTATAATTAGGCGTCAACTGGCAAAGACTGTGAGGAGGTGACCTTCCTTCTCACAATTTTATTTTGTTGAACGCACGCGGGCAATTTCCATTCAATCTAGTTGACTTGAGTTTAAGCAAGGGAAATTTATTTAAACAAAAACGTATTTGGGTGGTTGTAGGTGGCACACTTCGTTGATGGTGCAACGCCTATTGCATAGAAACCACATACTGGTGCAGGTTTTAATTTCGTCGGCGATATGCTTTAAGGGGGGCTTTTTCCTCAGAGGAAATGCCTGCGCCAGCCTCCATCCTTTTATGATAAAAAATTATATAAAATGAGACGATTACAAAATAACAAAAAATTAAGCAAAATGATGGGCCCGACGCGATTCGAACGCGTGATCCCCGCCGTGTAAGGGCGATGTCATAACCACCTAGACCACGGGCCCTCGGCCCTCCATTTTACTTAGTCATATTAGATTCTATCGCTTCAACTGGTTACTTGGCTCGAATATAAAGGCCGGTTTTCGTCTCCTCCAAAATGTTGTCTGCGGGCTTCTCAGTCATAAGGCTCACAACTACCATGGCCGCAACCGATAGCAGGAAACCATATAAGCTGAAGTGAACTGGCAAAGGGGCCACAAACTGATGATAATATCCTGCGGCAAGGGCTCCGGCCAGGCCAAAGCCCATGGAGAACAAAGCACCTTCACGAGTTGCCCTGCGCCAGTAAAGGCCGGCCAATAGTGGAGTTACATAACACGTCAACATCAGTCCTATTCCCATCCATATCAACCAAGCCAGAAGGCTGGGGGGGTTTCTCCAGGCCATTATCAGAGTAATTAATGCCGCAGTGGCCACTGCAGCACGGCTCACAAAGGTGACCGTTTTATCTTTCGCCTGGGGGTTAATGAATCTCCTATAAATGTCCCAGCCAAAATAACTGCCGATGGTCAGCATCAATCGGTCTGTGGTAGACATTACCGCTGCCAGCACAATGACTCCCACAAATACTCCAATAACATCAGGGAAGGCATATTCTGCGCTGACTATGAACGAATAATCGGCAGGATTGTTAACCCCTGTTGGCAGAGACAACGTTCCTTCATTCACCAAAGCTCTGGCGGCAAAACCAGACATCTTTATGAGATACATCACCACTACGTATATGGAGAAGGCAGCCAGCGGAGCCCACTTGAAGTACGAGCTATCTCGCGCTGAGAATACGTTGTTTATCACATGAGGAGCGCTGGCCAACCCGAAGGACAAGAGGAAGAAGAATGACACCAAAAAGGCTGGCGTGGCGAAAGCGTATTCGGCGTAGGGCGGATCCATCTGGGGATACCAAAGATTGACGAAGTTAGGATCTATGCTTGATAATATGATGTTTATTTGAGTCAATCCGCCTGCTGCGTGTATAATTGATGGAGCTACAATCAAAACGCCCAATATGAGCATAATGCCCTGGATCAAGTTGTTCCAGGCCACTGCATATAGTCCGCCCATTATTACGTAAGCCGTTACTATCAAAGCCGAGACCAAAAGGGCAGTATGGTAAGGAATATCGAAAAGCCAGCTGAGTACCATGCTGATGGCCACATACTGACCCACCATGTAAATCAGTGATACCAATATGCCCGTTACAGCAGATAGACCACGTATGCCGTTTTGGCTGTAAAATCGGTGTGCGAAGTAATCCTGAAGGGTCAGATAATTCCTTTCAACACCTATGGCGTGAAGTTTGGTGCCGAAGATAAGTATACAAATCGCTGCGCTGAGTGGCACGAATATCTGTTCCCAAATGGTGGGCCAACCCGCTGCATAACCAAGCCCGCTTACACCAAGCAGGGTCATCCCGCTACAAATGCAGGCCACTATCAAAATGGTGAAAACCCAAAAACCAAGGTTTCTTCCTGCCAATATGTAGTCTTCTGAAGTTCTAACCTTTCGGGAGGCCCAGGCTCCAATTGCCATCAATCCCAAAAAGTAGAAGGCTACGATGATCGTCGTATCAAAGTTCAATCGCCTTCACCACCTCAGTGCCCAGAATAAGAGCACCAGAGCCACCAGAAGTGGCACAGCAATTATCGTGAAAGTCGTCTCAAAAGGCAATCCAAACAACGTTTTACCTCCATTACTATGCAATATGATAACTTATAGCATTTGCAATATGATAGCGTGTTGCATTATATCACATTAAAAGCTAACGGTAATGGACATTAATGACTAATTGATGAATAATTGATGAAGAGTTGTCCTGTGGGAGACTTTTATAAGAGTTCCCTGCTAGTTAACAATGATGAAAATGCCCACCACAAAAAAGCTGTCCTCAGAGGCGGCCACACTGAAAGAACTTTGTGATGCTACAGCGCAAGTTGTAACCTCGTCCATCAGAGATATGGTCGGCGACCCGGTCAGTGGTATAATTTTGAGGATGGGGGCAGATGGGACTCCTACCAAGAGCATCGACAAGACTGCAGAAGAAGCAGTGCTTCATTCGTTGGAGTCTTCTGGGATTGATTTTACGGTTCTGAGCGAGGAGATGGGAATGAAGACCATTGGCAAAAGTCCACAATACTTCATTCATCTGGACCCTGTAGATGGCACCTTCAATGCCGTAAATGGAATTCCCTTTTATTCGCTGTCAATTTACGTAAATAACGATATCAACCTCAAACGAGAGCATATTTGCAGGTTTGGCTACGTATTTGATATGGCTCACCAGATAAGTTATTATGCCGAAGAGGGTGGTGGTGCTTGGACTGAAGCATTGGGTTTTCATCCCCGCGCCATTGGGGTATCATCCTCCAAATCTCTGACGGACTTTAGCATTTCTGCTTATACCTTGAGGCCCCACACACGAAAAATAGTTCCATTGGCCGACGTAGTGAGGCGAATTAGGACCTTTGGGAGCTCTTCACTGGAGCTGTGCTTAGTGGCCTGTGGAAAGTTGGATGCATTTGTGGATCTTCGTGGTGGTCTTAGAGCTGTAGACGTAGCAGCAGGCTGTCTGATCGTTGAAGAAGCGGGTGGTGTTGTAACCGATGAAAGGGGGAATAAAATTCGCTTTGACGGTGATATGTGGCAGAAGAAGGACTTGGTGGTATCAAATGGTAACGCACACCAGGATATCTTGAGGCATGCAGGGGGTGACCGAATTTAAAATAGGTTTCGTTTGCAGGGGGGACGTCAAATCCATGAACATGGTTCGTGAATTGGTGAAGAGGTTTGAGTCCCGCGCAGGAATCTCTGTGGAACCAGAGACCGCAAAGATGCTTGGTATAAGTGGGACTCCTGTCAAGGACATGGACGTAGACTTCATAGTCTCAGTTGGCGGAGATGGTACCATACTTAGAACCATTCAACAGATGGAGGATCCACGTCCAATACTGGGGATCAATATGGGCACTCTGGGGTTCTTGGTGGATGTGGAACCTAAAGATGCAGTGAGAATCCTCGAACGAACTCTATTTGGCTTTCAGGTGATGGAACGAAGCCGGTTGCAAATTTGCTTGAATGGAATATTCCTCCCTCCTGCAACCAACGAGGTTGCGCTGCTCTCTGCCAGCCCCGCCAAGATGTTGGAGTTTGACATCACCGTAGACGACTCTTTTCTTGAAAGTCTGAGGGCCGATGGCCTGCTCTTCGCCACGTCCACTGGTTCTACGGCCTACGCCATGAGTGCAGGAGGACCAATAGTAGATCCACGAGTGGATGCGGTGGTTCTGGTTCCCATGGCGCCCTTCAAGCTTTCGGCCAGGCCCTGGGTGCTGCCCAGAGATTGTATGATTAAAGTTGATCTGAAGTTGGCGGAGAAGGAAGCCCTAGTTGTGATCGACGGCCAGAACGTGGCAACAATATCTCAAGATGATCACGTTACCATTAGCAGAGCTGAAAAACCCGCCAGGTTCGTAAAGACCCACAAAAACGGCTTTTATGAGAAGGTGAAAAGCAAGTTGTCCTGATTATAATTTTTTTTAATTTCCGTTCAGATTTAATTTTGGATATATGCTCTACCATACAAGTCATCACATAAGCCTCTTTTAGATTAGCACCAATGGTGATAATTCCATTACCTCGTGCCATGCAGCTCTTGCGATTCTGCAAAGCCAGGGATACTCCCTTGGCCAACTCTTCAGAATCCATCTCCACTTCTACAATGGGAATTTTGTCCAGAAAACGTTGTCCTTCGCCGTCAACAGGTTTGATATGGTCATCTATTAAAAATAGACAAGGCAGTAGCATAAGGTGGATGGGAATGAATTACGGCTTGGGCAGGAGTTTGGGCGTATAGGTACTTGTGAATTGCAACCTTGCAATTGTTCCATTTATAGTCGAAAACCAATTAGATGATATGTACGTGTTTAGCACCCCTATAATCGATTGCATGATGTTGTTTTTCTCCAGAATAGTGCTTAACGATACGAATAGGCCAAATCTATAACTCGTGCGAGTTCGAGATTTGTCCGAAAAGTATCGTTAAACACTATAATTGGTTTTCGACTATAAATGATAGTATAATTAAATATCTCATGTAATGTTGTTATCTTTTGCTTCATAACTAGATTATGGAATTGTGCCCTCTTTGATCACTTCTTTATACTGTTTTGTTTTTTTAATTCGCGTTCAAGTATTTCGATATGCTCTTCGATGGTGAATTCGTTCATCAAATGTACGTATTTTTGAATATTGATACTGCTCTCTTTGATGTATGCCAAACGACGGCGAAGTCGGTCCACCTCTTCACCGGGCTTTGCCTCTTCCAAATGCGTATTTGCTTGTTCAACTGCAGTTAAGTACGTTTGAATTATGCGTTTAATATTATCACTTTCTTGACTGATGATTTCATCTATGTCTGCCAATGATACATAATAATTTTTTTTATCACCAGGTTTTCTGACTATCCGAACAACCCCTCTATCTTCCAAAAAAGTCATATTGGTGCTTACAGAAGTCTTGCTGTATCCCGTTTCTTTCTCCAATTCATCCATACTGATGGGATCTTCGGCCAGAAACATAATTGCTCTAAGGGCACCAATGGCATCTTTTTGTCCAAGTGTTCGCGCCACTTGAGCACCGGCATCCATCATGCATCTTTTTGCATTCTCTTCGGGCTTCGATTCCTCATTCATAATATAGTCTTGCAACCACAAGCCTTATATAAATTCCGTAATGTCTGAAAGTTCGCAAATTATGGAAAGAATGGGAAGTATAAAATTGTAGAGGTGGCTGCAATAAACAACTGGGAGCGTCTTGGGGGGTGGATCGAAGGAAATCCTCTAGTAATTCTGATCATAGTAGCGCTTTTTACCGTCGGCTCCCTTCACTATGCCCAAGATATCGAAATGGCTACGGGAACGGAAACCTATGTAGACGAGAACTCCCGGCTATACGTGGAATATGACCATTTGTACCAGGACAAATTCGGCATAGAATCGATAGTAGTTTTAATAGAGGGTGATTCTGCCATCAAGCCTGGGACGTTGGGGGCCATTGATCGGCTTACCACCCACATGGAGACCGTCGACCAGGTACTGGGAACGTTTAGCATAGCCGAGATGATAATGGACTTCCAATTTCAGGAGACTGGCGTTCGTAAAATCCCCGACTCTCAATATAAAATTTATGAAATTATAAAAATTCTTGAAACACGCAATTCTGATACCTTACGTTCCATTTTGCCTGATGAAAGACACACCATGGTCTCCATAGAGGTTCCCACCTACATTGAAGATTACACCCTCAAGGAGGTTCTTCGAGATACCGAATCTGCAGTAGAGATGGCGGAATTTCCTCCTGGTGTAGATATCGTAGTATCCGGTGATGCGGCCCTTCGGGATGCAATGGAAGCTGAGATGAACGAGTCCATGGGCATTCTTCTCATGTTATCTGGGGTGCTGATGATTGTCGCCTTGCTTTTGGTATTCAGACACGTTCATTTATCCCTTCTCCCCCTCCCCATCGTTCTTCTGGGCATAATATGGACCTTCGGAATTATGGGATTTCTGCAGATACCAATGACCATGGTTTCTATGGCCGCATTCCCTGTCCTCATAGGTCTGGGAATAGATTATGCCATTCAATTCCATAATCGGCTTTCTGAAGAGTTTCAATCAAGCAAATCGGCAGCTATTGCAGTTATAAATACAGTTAGTCACGTTGCACCTGCAGTTTTAATCGCTCTAACGATAACCGCCACAGGATTTGTATCTCTCTTCTCGTCAACCGTTCCCATGATTAATGATTTCGGTCTACTCTGTTTGATCGGGATCGTCATGTGTTATCTCTCATCGATGTTTGTGGGAGTGACCATTCTTTACCAATCCGAGAAGAAACGCTCATACGATGGCCATGAAAAAGAAATTAATACATCAGCTACGGGAATTATTATCAGGAATTTGGTCATTTTTATCACCCAAAGATGGCAAATCATATTAGTTCTTGCAATCGTGTTATCTGGCCTGGGAATGTATGCAGATACAAAGGTAGGCATAGAAACTGACTTTAAGGAATGGCTACCATCTGACCTACCACCTTTAGTAGAGTTTCAACATCTTCATCGAATATTCGGTGGCACAGATGAACTTAACCTGATCGTTCTGGCAGATGACGTCACAGATCCTGAAACTTTGGAGTGGATGGACTATTTTGGTACTTACATAGTTGAGTCTCGAGAGAAGGTATACGGTGCCACCAGCCTGGCAACGTTGATCAAGACCTACGGAGGAGGGGATCTTCCTAGAGACAAAAGCAGAGTAGAAGCCATCCTTGACACCATACCAGATGATGCCAAATATGCCTATATCGACGGCCACGACACCGCCCAAATTCGTCTAGATATTGGCGAGGCTCTAGAGAACCTCGGGCAAGAAGGCATAAAAAAGCTTCAGACCGAGATAGATAAGGACGTAATATGGTTTGAGTCCCCTCCCTCTATTTCAGTTATACAAACGGGCGACATGTCGGTGATGAACTCTGTCGTAGAAGCTCTGACCTCTGGCAGGATGAAGATGACCCTTTTGGGACTGGTGCTCATATTCTTCGTCTTGTTATTGATCTACAGAGATCTGATCAAAGCACTATTGCCAGTTCTGCCCATGATCATGGTAATTAGCTGGATGGGGGGAGTCATGTACATATTCGATATGAAGTATACACCGCTCACCGCCACATTGGGCGCTTTGATTTTGGGTGTGGGCTCAGAATATGCAGTGCTTACCATGGAACGGTTCTATGAAGAGAACGAAAAGGCCTCAAATCCGATGGAAGCTCTCATAACTGCTATGAGCAGCATTGGTGCGGCCATTGTTGCTTCCGGTCTGACCACCGTATTCGGCTTTTCATCTTTGATGGCCTCACCTTTTGGGATCATCAGCAACTTCGGCATTGTAACCGTATTATCCGTGGTATTCGCCCTTTTGGCCACTTTCACAATATTTCCAATGTTAATGATTCGATTGGAATACTGGAGGGCGAAAGCGCAAAACAAAATTGCTTCTGATATTGATCTAGATGATTCTTTGGAGGACAATTAATTGAGATGGTTTTACTTAATTATGTCGTTGATGCTGTTGTTGATGGCTCTCAGCTTATCACAGGTCGTTCCCTGCGGCGCTCAAGATAACTACATCCCTTCAGTATCGCTGGACAACTACTGGACTTCTTTCGGTTCGCCTCAGATCGACGCCAGCTTGGCTGGAACAAACGAGTTCGATCGTGGCGATACCGTTGACGTTTACGTAACCCTCACCAACTACGGCCGTATCATGGGTTTCGATGCCGATAAGAAGGCCGACACCAGGATGGAGCAGGAACTATCTTCTCGTGAGTTTGATTTCGAGCGGGAAAGAACCACTGCCTTGGGAATAACTGCAACCCTCAGGTCCACCAATGATTTGATTGAGGTCAAGTCAGGGGACCAAATAATCGAAGCCTTGCGATCGGGAGATCGATCCAAAGATCCTATGACCTTTACAATCAAGATTGCAAACCATGCCCCTGCAGGTGATTATCCCCTTGAACTCGATTTGACTTATGATTATCAGTACAACGCTGAAGTTGATGCTGACGAGCTGGACCCCGAGATCGGATTGAGAGGATTTCAAACAGGTTTCTGGTACGAGACCGCCAACCAGACAATCGTACTTCCAATGATTGTGAAAAAGGAAGCGGATTTCGTGATCATCAATGCCAGTGCCGATCTCAAAGTTGGATTGAAAGGTGGTATTGTGGATGTTGCCTACAAGAATATTGGTGAGGAACCCACCGATGAGGCCATCGCTAGGATCAGTATATTCAATCCATTCTCCTCATCGGACGATCAGGCCTACATAGGAACTTTGCAACCGGGCGAAGAGAGAACGGTTAAGTTCAAGATCGATGTGGACGATGACGCAACACCTAAGCCCTATGGAATCAACAGCGAGATCAAGTACAAAGACATCAGAGGCGATACCATAATATCTCAGAGCATGAAGATCCCAGTAATCGTGGAACCTGCCAAAAAATCGTACACCATGATCATTGTTCTAGTTTTGGTCGTTTTGTTGGTTATAGGTGGGGGGTATCTGTACAGAAAAAGAGCTTAGGTGGTGTTCTTTCGAGCTAAAGCATCTGTAGTCGAGAACCAATTATAGTCGAAAGCCAATTAGATGATACTAATTGGTTCTCGCCAGAATATTGTTTAACGATACGAATAGGTCAAAGAGCAATACCTATCTAAATACATCGACTTTCCCTTTCGTACTGGTAGCTCTTCTCCTCTCTCTCTAAGATCTCTACCAGTTCGTCGACTGTTAACTTTCTTGCCAGTTCTATGAGCCTTTGTAACTTGGTGCAGTTCTCTTCAATCAATTCCAAACGTTCAACAAGTTCCTTTAAATCTTCATCATTCCCCGCATCCATGAGGGTTTTCTTCGTCTGTTTTAGGGAATTTAGAAATATTTGAGACGTTTGCCATAGGTTGTCAGTTTGGGCTTTAAAAATCACATTGCAACTATCCTCTGAAACGTAGTAATAGCGTTTGTCTCCAGGTTCTATAACCCTGCGAGCCATGCCTCGCCTCTCTAAAATGCCCATACTGGTGCTGACCGTAGATTTGCTATATCCTGTCTTTTTTGCCAGTTCGTCCATGGAGAGTGGCTCACTGGAAAGCAACAACCATCCTCTGAGAACTCCTGCAGCGTCGCTGCATCCCCAAAGCTTTGCTGTTTGGACACAGGCATCCAATACGCATCGTTTGGCCTGTTCTTCTACGGAGGATGGTTTGCCTTTCATGCTAGGTATTTCGGCCACAAGATTTAAGTGTGTTTCGTACGATCCGGACGTAAAGTCCAATCAGATTATTCCAAAAATTCGAATAAAATATTTAGAAGGTGTCGTCATAAGAAAAGGGGAGCGTCTAGGTGTTTGGATCGAAGGGAACCCCATTATAATTCTCACTTTAGCTGCGCTTTTAACCGTTGCCTCCATTCACTATGCTCAACAGATCGAGATGGAATCGGAGACTGAGACCTTTGTGGACAAAGATGATAGTCTCTATCAAATTTACACTCATCTATTTGAAGACAAGTTCGGGACCGAATCGATCGTAGTTTTGGTGGAAGGCGATGCCGTAATTAGTCCTGAGGCTTTGGAGGCCATGAATCGTCTCACCTCTCACATGGATACTGTAGATCACGTATTGAGGACTCACAGCATATCCAAAGTGATAATGGACATTGAAGAGCGGGAGACCGGTGTGCGTGAGATACCCCAATCTCAGGAGAGAATTGATGAAATATTGAGGGGCATTGGTCCCGATGTTATGCGCATGGGCTTGGCTGACGAAAGGCACGCCATGATCTCCATAGATCTGCCTTTGTATATATCATCAAAGGATCGGGAGATCGTTCTTCCTGATGTCGAAAAAGCGGTCATTATGGCGGAGTTTCCGCCCGGTGCAAATACGATAGTCACCGGTGAAGTTGCCCTCAGTGCGGCCATCCAAAACGAGATGAACAGTTCCATGGGCCTTTTGCTGATGGTATCAGGGCTGCTTATGGTGGTGGCGCTGTTTTTGGTGTTCAGACATGTTCATCTATCGCTCTTGCCCTTACCAATTGTTTTTTTGGGCATAATCTGGACCTTCGGAATGATGGGTTTTCTGCATGTGCCACTGACCATGGTGTCCATGGCCGCTTTTCCCGTGCTGATAGGTCTGGGAATAGATTATGCTATACAATTTCACAATCGTATTGAAGAAGAGTTTGAAGGGGGGGGGTCGGCTGCCACAGCAGTAGTGGAGACCGTAGGTCACACTGCGCCAGCGGTTCTAATTGCTTTGACCATAACCGCAGCAGGATTCGTCTCGCTTTTCACCTCATCAGTCCCCATGATCAGGGACTTTGGTCTGCTATGTGTGATCGGCATAATCATGTGTTACCTTTCGTCGTTGTTTGTAGGGGTAACTATCCTATATCAAGTAGAGAAAGGTCGTTCTGTCGATGACGTTGAAAAAGAGTGGAAAAAATCTGCCGTAGCGCCTTTGGTAGGAAATGCCGCCATTTTCTTCATACATAGGTGGAAAGCGGTATTGGCAATTGGTCTAGCACTATCTATGGTGGGCATGTATGCAGATACAAAAGTGCCAATAGAGACCGACTTCAAAGAGTACATTCCTCAAGATCTCCCCCCATTGATCCAATTTCAGCACCTTCACAACATCTTTGGTGGCACGGATGAGATCAACATAATACTTCAAGCAGACGACGTTACTGATCCTGAGACTTTGCGATGGATGGATGATTTTGGCGCTTATTTGACCGAATCCCGTGAACAAGTCCATGGCGTCGTCAGCCCAGCAACTTTAATAAAAATGCACAATGGTGGTGTAATTCCTGACGATCAATCCCGAGTGGAAGCCATTTTGGATGCCATATCTGAAGAAGAAAAGTATCCCTATTTGGATGGGCACAACACCGCACACGTCAACGTAAACATCGGTGAAGCGGTGAGGGATCTGGCTCAAGTGGGAATCAAAAGGTTGGTCGGTGAGATCCACAAGGACGTAGTTTGGTTTGAACCACCGCCTGGTGCATCTGTAATTCAAACGGGTGGGCTGGTGGTAATGATCACCGTAATTGATGCTCTGACCACTGGTCGAATGAACATGACCATATTGGGCCTGTTGTTGATATTTACCCTCCTCTTGTTGATATACCGTGACCTTATCAAGGCCATATTGCCAGTTTTACCAATGATAATAGTAATTGGCTGGATGGGCGGGGTGATGTACGTAGGCGGTATGGTATATACGCCTTTAACTGCTACCTTGGGTGCTTTGATTTTGGGCGTGGGCTCGGAATATGCGGTATTGACCATGGAGCGGTACTATGAAGAAAAAGAGAAAACTGATAATTGTTTAGATGCCCTAAAAACTGCAGTCAGTAGCATAGGTGTAGCCATAGTCGCTTCAGGTTTGACCACTGTATTTGGCTTTTCCGCTTTGATGGCTTCACCGTTCCCCATAAACAGCAACTTCGGGATTGTAACCGTGCTTTCGGTAATCTTTGCCCTCTTCGTTACCTTTTCGGTCTTCCCCGTATTGCTGATTCGGTTGGAATTATTGAGGAGTAAGAGGGCTTCAAAAAGTACTATAAGATAATTGTCGTTATTACATTTTGGAGGATGACCAATGATCAGAAAATTTGTTTGTCTCGCCTTGATGGTGATTTTGACATTGCCAATGCTCACAGGCGCTCAAGATAACTACATCCCTTCAGTATCGCTGGACAACTACTGGACTTCTTTCGGTTCGCCTCAGATCGACGCCAGCTTGGCTGGAACAAACGAGTTCGATCGTGGCGATACCGTTGACGTTTACGTAACCCTCACCAACTACGGCCGTATCATGGGTTTCGATGCCGATAAGAAGGCCGACACCAGGATGGAGCAGGAACTATCTTCTCGTGAGTTTGATTTCGAGCGGGAAAGAACCACTGCCTTGGGAATAACTGCAACCCTCAGGTCCACCAATGATTTGATTGAGGTCAAGTCAGGGGACCAAATAATCGAAGCCTTGCGATCGGGAGATCGATCCAAAGATCCTATGACCTTTACAATCAAGATTGCAAACCATGCCCCTGCAGGTGATTATCCCCTTGAACTCGATTTGACTTATGATTATCAGTACAACGCTGAAGTTGATGCTGACGAGCTGGACCCCGAGATCGGATTGAGAGGATTTCAAACAGGTTTCTGGTACGAGACCGCCAACCAGACAATCGTACTTCCAATGATTGTGAAAAAGGAAGCGGATTTCGTGATCATCAATGCCAGTGCCGATCTCAAAGTTGGATTGAAAGGTGGTATTGTGGATGTTGCCTACAAGAATATTGGTGAGGAACCCACCGATGAGGCCATCGCTAGGATCAGTATATTCAATCCATTCTCCTCATCGGACGATCAGGCCTACATAGGAACTTTGCAACCGGGCGAAGAGAGAACGGTTAAGTTCAAGATCGATGTGGACGATGACGCAACACCTAAGCCCTATGGAATCAACAGCGAGATCAAGTACAAAGACATCAGAGGCGATACCATAATATCTCAGAGCATGAAGATCCCAGTAATCGTGGAACCTGCCAAAAAATCGTACACCATGATAATATTGGTAATATTGGTATTGTTGGTGGCCCTTGTTGTAAGTTTATATATGAAAAAGAAGCGTTGATCGAAGTTCTGTCCTTTATGGGAGGGGTTGGCGAGATATTCTCCAAATTATAGTGTTTAACGGTACTTTTCGGATAAATATCGAACTCGCAAGAGTTTGAGATTTAGCCTATTCGTATCGTTAAGCACTATTCTGGCGAAAAATAATTAGTATCATCTAATTGGTTTTCGACTATACATTTTCTCAAGGGGGCTCTAACCATACTTTTTTATTTTAAAACGTGTGTGCTATTGTTTACCATTTGTTAACGTAAAACTTGAAGGAGGGGTAATGGGCATAGAACGGCTAGAGTGGGTGGGGCGTTTGGTTGCGGATAACCCCATAATAATTTTAACTTTAGCTGCCTTGCTCGCAGTGTTCTCTTTTCAGTACTCCCAGCAAATAGAGATGGAAGCGGGCCTCAAAGCCTTCGTGGACGAGAATTCTAGACTCTATCAGGAGTACAATGATCTCTATATAGAGCGATTTGGCACGGATACCATAACTAGTGCTAATAGAGGGTGAAGATGTAACCTCGCCTGAAGTCCTCAGAGCCATGGATCAAGTGGTACGGCAAATGAGGGATCAAAACCACGTTTTGGGTGTGCGTAGCATCGCCGAAGTAATTTTGGAGGTCCAAGAGACTCAAACCAGCAAGCGCAGCATACCTGATGATCAAGAGTTAATCAACAAAATACTGGAAAGCGTTGATGAAAATGCTCTTGGTCCTATAATGATCGACCAAAGCCACGCTTTGATGGCAATAGTCGTACCTTTGCACATAGATAACGTGCTGATAGAAGATTTGGTATCAGATACCAAGTCTTCTGTGCAAATGGCGAATTTCCCACCAGGATTGACGGTGGTGGTTACAGGCAGCATACCTCTGGAAATCTCAGTTAAAAACGAAATGTCTGCTAACATGACCCAGCTGTTGGCAATGGCCATAGCATTGATGGCCTTGGCGCTTTTATTATTGTTCAGACATTTCCGTTTTCCCATATTGCCCCTTCCTGTGGTACTTTTGGGTATAGTCTGGACCTTTGGAGCCATGGGATTTCTACGAATCCCTCTTTCTTTCGTATCCATGGCCGCTTTTCCAGTGCTCATAGGTTTGGGAATTGACTATGCCATACAGTTTCGCAATCGCATAGAAGAGGAACTGGCCAAAGGACGACCTGCACAGGAAGCTGCGGCTTAAACGGTCTCTTATACAGCTCCTGCGGTATTGATCGCTTTGTCGTTGACGGTCCTCGGTTTTTCTGCTCTTCTCGTATCTGCCATTCCCATGGTAAGGGACTTTGGAAAGCTGTGTATCATTGGTGTGATCATGTGTTTTATGTCTGCTTTTTTCGTGGGCATAACCACAATGGTTCGTTTGGGCAGCAACGCGGCTTACGTCGATGAATCTCAGAAAGGAAAGGGCATAGGACAGACTTTGGCTAAGGTGGCTAACTTATCGGTAAGACGGGGCCATTTAATCTTGGCTTTGACTATTTCCATGGCCTTTATGGGTTTTTACTTCGATGGGCAAGTGTCGGTTGAGACCGATTTCAAGGAGTTCGTGGCACCAGATCTCCCCGAGCTGGTAACTTTTCAACACATTACCAAGCTGACGGGAGGTGCTGATGAGATTAACGTCATCGTCCAGGGCGATTCCATAACCGGTTTGGAAACCATCAAATGGATGGATGAGTTCGGACACTACGAGGTAGATTCTAGAAATGAGGTACGTGGAGCCACAAGCATTGCCACGTTTCTCAGGAGAATGAATCATGGGGATCTGCCCAGGGATCAGAAAGATCTAGATGAATTGTTGAACGTCGTGCCCTCTACAACCAAGGAACAATATATCGATGGCCAGAATACCGCTTTAATTGACCTATACTTGGGAAATGGCCCTGATAACATTGGGGAAGAAGGTGTCGATCAGCTAAAGGGAGAAATCGCAAAAGACGTAATCTGGATGGCGCCGCCACCGGGGATTTCGGTCATCCAAACAGGTAAAACTACGGTTAGGTCTACGGTAATTTTGGCACTCACCAGAGGACGACAAATGATGACCTTGTTGGGCCTGGTGATGATCTTTTTAATGTTGCTGTTGATCTATAGAGATCTCATCAAAGCCGTCTTACCCGTTTTGCCCATGATTGTGGTTGTTGGTTGTTTGGGTTTGTCCATGTACTTTGGAGGACTTGAATACACTCCCATGACGGCCACTTTGGGGGCCATGATTTTGGGGGTGGGGTCAGAGTACGCGGTCTTGACTATGGAACGGTTCTACGAATAAAAAGAGAAGGGTGCGGACTATATGGACGCCTTGAATTTAGCCATCGAAAGCATTGGTGGTGCCGTCGCGGCATCTGGAATGACCACAGTGTTTGGTTTCTCCGCCCTGATAATATCGCCCTTCATAATAACCAGCAACTTTGGAACGGTCACCGTCTTGGCAGTGATCCTGGCTCTAATGATGACCTTTTCTTTATTCCCCGTGCTTCTAATTGCATTGGAAAGACGGAGGATCTGGTTGGAGGCTCGATTGGAGTTTGTTAAAGGATTGTTCAAACCATCCTAATTAAATCTATAGTGTTTAGCGATATCTTTCGGATTATAGTGTTTAACGATACTTTTCGGATTAATTCCAAACTCACGAGAGTTTGGGATTTGGCCTATTAGTATCATTAAACACTATTCTGGCGAAAAACGATTAGTATCATCTACTGAGGATGATCTTAATTTAATTCATAACATTGTTATATATCTTTTGGGATTTGACTATACCAAAAATTTATCTAATACCTATACAAATAAGTTAGGTAGAGGTGTTTAGAATGGCCAATTTAACGGCATTGGATTGGATAGCGATAGTATTGGTGATAATCGGTGGTTTGAACTGGGGATTAGTAGGTGCCATTAACTTGGATTTGGTGGATACTATCCTGGGAAGCGTTCCTGTCTTGGCGAAAATAGTGTACATAATAGTCGGCCTTGCAGCCGTATATTTGGCGGTGATTGCCAAAAACTTATCTAAAGTGTGATGATAAAGTGCAAGAGCAATGAATGAAAGGGGACTTCCGATTTTTATTTTTTTTATTTCATATCTGTTTTATGCTTGGATGAAACCTGGACCAAACGCTTTTACGATGCCTATTTGATGTGTTTATTATATAGTGCTTAGCTCATCTCAATCAGCATCATCAAAGTCATTTCTTGAAGTCTCGCGTGGCCAGTTCCAGTGAGTTATAGTTGAAAACCAATTAGATGATACTATGTCCATAAACCTAAATATTAATACAATATCGGGTTAATGCTTTATCGTGCCTAAATCTGAACAGATCCACATTCAAAAACACGTCAGTCTTGAAGAACTCAATAAGAAAATACGATCTGAGCGCGATGGAAGGATTCTAAAAAGATTATATTTTGTTA
>Ga0272441_10007450_pt1 | contig 17799 bp, 10 predicted proteins | sample SSMProp6N_FD_193582 | JGI IMG/M metagenome (GOLD analysis project Ga0272441, IMG submission 193582) | Marine sediment archaeal communities from Little Sippewissett salt marsh, Falmouth, MA, United States - SSM-Prop-6N | ecosystem: Environmental > Aquatic > Marine > Wetlands > Sediment ... | reverse complement strand
TGTAACCAGAGGTTTTACTTTTTCCTCAAGGATATTCTTGGTGCCATCTTTAGAAGCATCATCATCATCAACAACGATTATTTCTATGTCATCAACATCGATGGCTTTCACGCGCTGCACGATCTCGAGTATCGTGTCTACTTCATTGTAACATGGGATAACAACTGAGAGCTTCATCTTGATTCATATCCCTCTATCTTACCATTACCGCAGCTTGATTTCAATTTCACAAAAATTAGATAATCTGGATTTCAGCTAAATTTGTGATTTGCTCTAAAATTAGCCCCAAATTTTACGGAGTTCCGACTACAGATTTCTGATACTCTTGCCACTAGCAAAATAATTTATCAAAATCAAAAAGTTGGATATATTCAAGTTTCAAAACCGCATACCCTTTGGATATCAAACAATTATTCAAATTTCAATTTTTTTGAAACGTTTTGTCCAGACCACCCAACAAGCCTGTGCACCGGTTGTAGGACGATCTGGACATTTCGCACAAGTTCGGACCTAATCTGGATCATCGTCAACGAACCTGTTCCGTTTCTTCCGACCACGGGATCACAGGCCTTCCTCATATCCAAACCCTATCGCGGAACCCAGGAAAAATGCATCCCTGGCCGTGAAACCATCCCCTTGTGATTCAGCCTGATTAAGTTCGGCATCACATTCAGAATTGCCGTCAAGTGGCTCATCCATTTCCGTATCCCCATCGTAGTCACCCTCAAAATCATCAAAGTCGTCAAAACAATCCATGGCCCCCTCCTTTGGCATATTGTGTCTGCTTATTTTGGTTAGCAAGCTTTGTCCTTGTTATCCATTGGCGAGTCCAGGGAATTAAATGTCAAATGCCAGGACATCGATAACTCAGGTCTAACGGTAAAAAGTGCCAAGACATCGATGACTCCGGCAATAGATTTATCCCATTTTCTGCCTGGTACGGCGGTAGCAAAAAATCATCCTGGGCGAGAATGGGCCCCTAAAAATGCTCGTCGGAGACCGGGATGATTTTTTTGCGGTTTCAATGACGAGGCCTTACAGGCAATTGGTAATCAAATGAATCGATAAAATCGTCACCATGATATATTTGCAAACGATGAATTTGGGTTACGATAATTGCCTTAACATATGAGGTTGAACGCCAAAATGGAGACAAAGCCGGATAACCAAACCAAAAGATCTGGGATACCTATTACTACCGCGAAAGCTTAGCTCATTATCCATTTGCAGGTAATCTTTGCAAAACATGTGCAAAATCCCATCAGTGAAAAGCCCGGTCCGTAAATGCGGATTGGGTTTCGTCATTTGGCCCTAACCCATTTTCCCATGAATCCGTAAATGCGGGTTGGGTTTCGCCATTCTGCCACAATCCATCCTCCATTGAAATAACTGCCGTTCCTTTACATCCCTTGAATTTCGTGCAGTCCAAGAATTTATATCCACGATTTGGTCCATTTTTCGTTTCTCGGACAACACCTGCTATTCCTTTGAACCAAGATGATTTCAGCAAGCAAATAACGAAAATAATAAGTATTAGAACCAAGACCATCGAAGCAAAAGGGTTGATGAATAGAAGAGAACCCATAAAATCCCCCAGATTTCTGCGGTTTGTTACTATAAAAGCGCCAGTGCCAGATTTTTATATCTGATATATTCTCGGTTAGTTTAGAAATAGCATTAGGGGTTTTTGAAAAAATGACCGTTCCTGGCACTTAGCGATAAAGAAGCTTTGCATAACATGAGCAAACTCAGACCAACGGAAAACCCGACCGGTTTTAAGCGGATCGGGTTTTGTTTTTTGTACACCTGCAGTTATCTTTAATCCTTCCCTAATATTCTGGAGAATCGGTTCACCCATGACTACAGCCTGAAAAATGGCTACAAGGACATGGCTTGTGCGTTGACTATTTCAGCCACACACCAGATTCCCCTTCCCGTGGTCCAATCTGCCACCGCCACGTATCAGAAGGCGCTCCGGTCTGGCTATGGCGACGGTGCCGAAGTCGTTTTCGTCTAGCGGCTTGTCAAAGAACCATGGGGTTATGGCTTTGGCGTAACCCCGTAAGTGGCGTTAGAAGCTATACCCGATGGACAAATGAAATCGGCCGGCCGATTCGCCTTCCTCGTGGTCCAACTTGTGGCCATAGAGCAGGCCCATGGGGCCGATCGGGGTGATATAGCGCAACCCCAGGCCAACGGTCGGGCGGAAGCGATCTGAACCCTCATCTATTAGCGCATCCTGCACGCTGCCGATGTCGAAAAAGGTAGTCAGCTCTAAATTCAAACCCAGATCGATGCGGGCCTCGATGCTGCCGACAATGGCAGTCTTGCCGCCAACGGGTGTGCTTTCACTGTCGAAGCGCAGAAGATTCTCTTTAAACCCCCTCACGTCGCGGATGCCGCCCAGGAAAAATAGCTGGTCGTCGGGAATCAGGGCGCTATCCGCATACGGCAGCACCTGCCCGATCCTGGCCAGACCAGCAATCGTCACCCGTTCAACCGGGGTAAAAAAATAGCGTGTATCGAACAGGTAGCGGACGAAATCATCCACTTGGTTGTTAACACCCTTGGATATGTCGACACTCAGAGAGGAAAATAATCCTCTGGTGGGACGCACAAACGAGTCTCGACTGTCATAGCGAATAAACGGCGTGGTGACGAAAATGGTGCGGGTTTCCTCCTCCACTTCAGAAAAGGGGTCGTCGTCGACCCTGAACTGGTCGCGTCGTTCCAGGTTGAAACTCAGCGCCGTGGTGATGTGTTTCCCCCATTCGCGACCGAATCCCACCCCCCCTCCGATCGTACGGGTGCCGAAAGGCTGATTGAATTCGGTCAGTTCCTCAATGTAAACCCCGATACTGGCGGTGGTGTGGGTGTTCAGAAAGCGGGGCTCGGTCAGCCGGGTTTCCAACCGGTATCCGGTTTGGCTGACTTCGCCGCTGGCCCACAGATCCTTGTTGAGGCCGAACAGGTTCCGGTCACCGACCATGGCACGGCCGAACAGACCGCTGTCCGACTCGTAGCCGCCGCTGACCTGGACAAAGTAGGGTCGGTTCTCCTCAACCTCCACAAACAGGTTGACGGTCTCCGCTTTCTCTTTTAGGCCAAAGTTGCGAAACCCCACGCTGTGGAAGATATCCTGATCTCTCAGCCGCCGTTGGCCATCATAGAGGGTCTGCAGGGACAGCGGCATGCCGGGTTGGACCTCCAATTCCCGACGGATGACCCGGTCTGCCGTTCGCAGGTTGCCGGATATGAATATCTCTCCCAGGGTCACCCGCGGGCCCGGGTCGACGTGGTGAACAATATCCGCCTGCGTGCGATCATCGCTGAAGGTGACACCGGCTTTCACCGTGGCATGGGGGTACCCTTGCTCGGCAACCAGACTGGTGATGGCTTCCTTTTCCGCTTCCAGGGCGGCGTTGCGAAAAGGGGTGCCGATCTCATGGATCAGCTTTTGCCTGGCCTCTGTCTCCGGCACCACGATCGATCCGCTGATGGTGATGGTCCGCACTTTCGTCTGCGGGCCCTCGACGATTTTCAGTGCGACATCCGCACCGGTTTTATCCTCGCTGAATTGGATGGCGGATTCCACCGTACGATCCTGAAAACCCTGTTTGGCATAGAGGGCGGTAACCGCATAAACGTCTTCGTCCAGGGTTTCGGGCACCAGCGCACCCTTGTGGAGCAGACTGGGTGGACGGGTGAGAATTTGTTTTTTAATTTTCTCCTCCGGCAACGTCTGGTTGCCGTCGACGGAAACGGCATCGACAATGGTTTGCGGACCTTCCTGGATGACGAACCGCAGTTGACGGATATCAGTCGGCTCGCCCGGTAGATCCGTCGGTTCGGTCTTGATCCGGGCATTGAGAAACCCGGCTGCGCGATAGCGGTTCTGCATGTTGCGGATGCTTCTTCTGACGCCGGTATTGCTGCGGTTGCCATCAGTGGTGATGACCACGTCTTTTCTTAGGGTGAGGTCCCAGAAGTGTTGGTTCCCGTCGAATTCCACCCTATAGCGCCGCCCTTCTTGGATTTGAACGGTTACGTCTACCTGGTTTGAAGCGCTCATGTCGCTGATGCGATAGGCAAGCTTTGCGTCCGCAAAGCCTTTCCTGCGATAGTGTTTCAGCAGTGCCTCGATGTCCTTTTTCAGTCGGGACTCACTAAACCGGCCGATTCTGGGCACCAGCGCCGCCCGCCAGACCACCATCCGCCATCTGAGCGCCTGGGCGGAAATGCCCCGGTTGCCTTCGAAGGCCAAGGTGCCCAGCACATAGTGGGCGCCCCGCTCGATATCCACGAACAACACGACGGTCTCGCCATCGGGATCCTCCTGAAGTGTTATCGTCACCTGCGGGTCGATGAAGCCTGCCCGCCTGTAAAGTTCGGCAATGGCTTCGGCCTGAATGGAAAGATCTTCGCCGGTATACGGGTCGCCCGGGTAGAGTGTCATTCGGTTGAGGATATTGCGTTCGAAAAGGGGATAACTGCCCCGAATACGGATATCCCGGATATATCGATAGGGGGTCAGGGTGATCGTCAGTATTTCACCACCGGATGTGGACGTTGAATCCACGTGGATTGCCGCAAAGCGGCGGCTGAACGTTAACGCGTCGACGACTTTCTGCACGGCAGCATCGGTCAGCCGATCTCCGGGCTGGATCTCGATGATGCGCCTGGCCATATCGGCATAGTATTCCTGTTGGCCGGGCGACCCCTTAATAACCACGCGTATATCGACGATCAGCGTGGCTGATTCATTGGCAACGATAGCGGTATCGTCGATGGCGATGTCGTCTTCGGCTGAAACCTGGGCAACCGTGACCATGCAAAAACATAGCACGATGGTCCACCGATATATCCGTTTTATCGAGGTTAACTGCTTCACAGGCAACTCATCTGAATTCGATCCGGTAGACCAACTCCGCCCCGAACAAACCGTTGGTGCTCTGGGAACCATTGACCAGAATACGCTCCAACAATTTGTATTCCATGATGGCCCTTTGTATGGTTTCGCCGTTGGTCGTTTGGATGGCGTATTTAACGGTCATTCGATCCGAAAGGTGCTTGCCGAGCGTCACCTTGACACCCCCGGCATCCTGGTTGCCCCTGCCGTCTGTGCTCTCCACCTGCAGAATGTCGACACCCGTGCTGCGCTTGATGTCGTCGCCGAAGGTGTCGGTGATCATCCCGGCCATGATCTGGCTGGTGGTACTTTGTGAACCGCCTGCGCCGCTGGTGAGTTCCCCCGTGGTCCGACCGAGGAGGATCAGTGAAAGAATGTCGGCTTCGGTTTCAGACGGTACGGAGGTGAGCGTGACATCGAGGTTGTCCGGTGTACCCTTGAGCGCCAGGTTGATTTTCCAGGTGCGAATCTCGGCCTCGCTTTGAATGTCTATTTCCGGCACGGTCCGATAGGGGTTGATGAAATCGATGATGCCCCTTCTCACCTCGAAATCCCGCCTTTGAAACGTGACGGTTCCCTCTCTCACCTGGGCCCGTCCGCTGACGATGGGGTTGTTCAGGGTCCCTCTGATCCTGAGATCCGGGCTTATCTCCAGTTGGGCCACATTGTTCTGGACATCAAACGGCTGCCGGTGTCTGATGGCGATGTTGAGACCGATCGTATCGAAATAGGGAATGGTTATCGGTCTGCTCTTGGGGGTGATGGTCCGCTGGCGAGCGGCTGCGCTGGATGCCACCTGCAGCAGGCTCACGTTGACATCCTTGTAGTAAACGCCTTCCAGCAGAACGATTTCCCCTGTGGCGTTGGCCTGACGGTCTGCACCGCTGACCTGGATATCACCGTTGACCAGAACCGCCAGCGTGTCGGGAATTTCCAGGGGCAGGGATCGGGCATTCATCTCGAGGTCGATGCGGACCGGTTCGAAGCGGTCGTGGTCGATGGTGCCCGTTATTGCAAAGGATCCTGTATCCAGAAATCCCGCGAGGGTGTCGATGCCAACGCGCTCATTCGTCAGGTGGACGCTGCCGTTCAGATCGCGAAGTCGCTGAGCCAGGCCGGGCACAGTCATGCCGATATTTTTTAGATTGAGCCGGGCATCGACTTGAGGGGCGCTCGTTTGACCGGTCAGAGTCCCCTCCAGGTCGACCATGCCGGTGGCATCGCTGAACGCATCGCTGAAATGCTTTGCCGCAGCTAGTGGTATCCGGCCATCGACCGCCATATCGAGGGGGCCGCCGATGCGTGCATCACCTTTCAGCCGAAGGTGGCCCTCGGAGAGAATGGCCACGTTAACGTCGGAGATGGATAGTGTCTGGTCGGATAGCTGTAGCGCTATTCTGTCGGACTGAACCAGAGGAATTTTCTCGAACATGAGATGCAGGGCATTCAGGTCCACCTGTGCCGAGGCGTTGGCGGCATCGCGGATGTTGCCGACGGCTTGCACGCGGCCAGTCAGCGTGCCGTGCAAGCCCGGTTTGCCGGCTGCCTTGAAGTAGGCCGCCGTTTCGGTGCGGTCGAAAACCAGGTTGACATCGAAATCCCCTTTCCTGAGGTCGCAGGTGGCGTCCATCTCGAAATTCAGGTTGCCACTGGCCCTGGCCTGCATATCATGGAGAGTGACGGCGAGGTCGATGTCCTCCAGGGCCTCATCGTTGACGACGATATCGGATACGGTCAGCCGGCCCTCGATATCCGGGTTGTCGATACGCCCCTGAGCCGACATATCCACATACAGGGTGCCTTCCCCCGGAAAAAATTCATTCAGTTGGTCGATGCGGGAAATGGTAATACTGCTGGTTTTCAGATGCAAATCGACGACGCGGTCCAATCCCACCCATCCGCCCCCGTCGACCTGCTCACCGGGGGCAACGGCCGCCACGAAGTGGTCCAGCCACAGGCGTTGTTCCTCGAAGCGGGCCTCGAGGGAGAGGGTCTCCACGGCCTGACCGGCAAGGTTCGCTTGCCTGCCGGTCAGCGACAATTTGCCGACGGGATCGTTAAGACTGCCCGTCAACTCGCCGTTGAAAGAGAAATCGCCACTGGCCAAATCGACAAAATGCCCCGGATCGATATGATCCGAACGGGCGCTGAAATCAAATGTGGGGTCTGCAAGGGGGCGCAGCGTTCCGGGGGTCAGCAGGTCAATGCGACCCGTTGTGGCTATCGCGGATGCCTTGTTTTTCAGGTGGAGCCGATCCACGACGACGGTGCCGCCATCCAGGCGGATGCGGGCATCCACATCACCGAGGGTGGCGGCATCGGTTTTTAATCCGGCGGCGTCGAATGACAGCTCACCGCCTAACGAATCCAGCGTACCGGCCAGTTTCAGTCGCCCATGAAGGGTGCCGTCAATGGGCGGGGCGTGCATGAAGTCGCTTGCGGACACATTCTCCAGGGACAGTTCAAGGGCATTTTGGTATGTGGTATCGATACCGAGGCCTTGCGGCAGCAAACGCAGACGGCCGTGCCCCTGAACCCGGGAATCCTGGTTCTGCAGGGCCAGATCGGTCAACTGCAACCGGCCTTCGCTGTCCATGGCCGCCTTGAAGGAGACGTTGCCGAGGGTATAGGCATCGATCTTAAGGTTTTTTGCAGCGACATCTGCCGAAAACTGCGGTTGGCGCAGACTGCCGCCCATGGATAGGGCGGCGTTGCAGGCACCCTCCACGAACGGTAAACCTACCACGGCCAGGGTGTGGGCGAGATCGACCGCGGTCACGGCCAGGTTCCCGGCGAGGGCTTGGTCGTCGATCTGAAAATATCCATCGCCGGCAAGTTCAAGGCCGTCGGCGACAGTTTCTAGACGGGCGACGGTAACCTTCCCCTGGTCCATCTGGGCCGCCAGGGTCACGTCTGCATTGAGCGGCCGGTCCATCCCGGGGGCCATCAGATCCTGACCGGATCCGCTCATCGACAAGCTGGCGGAGATGCCCGCGGGCGTCACGCCCTTTCCAGAGAGGGACCACCGGCCGGTCATGCGGCCGGACAGGTCGACGAATCGATTCAGCCAGGGGTTGAGATCCGGAATGTCCTGCACCACATCCAGGGCGTAGGCGATGTTGTCAATATCTGTTGGTGATGAAAATAAATTCTCCGGGAACGCCTCGCGAAGGCTTACCGAACCGCTCAGGGTCACCGATCCATCGGCCAGTCGAAAGGATAGGGGGGCTATGCTTACCTGTCGATCCTGCAGGCGAAGGCTAAGATCCCCACGGTCCACGGGTTGACCGGCCAGCCGGCTATCCGCGACAGACATGACGAGCCCGGCATCAGGATTGGCTGCGTCCCCCGAGACGGTCAGCCGGGCCTTCAGCGGTCCGGCAAACGATGCTGAAAGACCAAACACCTTCGCCAATTCTTCCAACCGCGTCTCAGCTGTCAGGGTACCTTCCACTCTGGGCGATCCATATATCTGGTCAGCTTTTCCGGAGAGCCTGGCTTCGGTTTGGCCGTAGACGACCTCAAAAGCGGAAACGACCAGCCGATCGCCATCCAGGCGGGCCTGCAGGTCGATACTTGCCGGTTCCGGATGAATGGCGTCGCTGTTGAACCGGACATCTCCCATTTTCAGATCCAGGCCACCGGACCGATCCATGATATTCCCGGCGGCGGACAGGGTGATCCCGGTGGCATCCAGACGGCTGCTGCCGTCCGGCGCCGTGAATGACATTCGGCCGCCGGTCAATCGAAGGTCTTGAACCGTAATATTAAGCGGAGATCCTGATGGGTCCGGTCTATGTGATTCGGTCTCCTCCCGGTCGGCATCCGGAATCAGCGCAGCTGAAAGATTGAGCCCATGGGTTGCATGCACGGCGAGGTCGGCCCATGGTTCCGCCAGAAGGACCTGCTCAATGCGGATCTCTCCCCGAACCAGGGGCCACCAGTCGAGCACCACGAAAAAATGATCGAAACCCACCAATGGGTCTCCGCGGGGACCATAGAGTGCCACGCCATGCAGGTCAACGCGTGGTTTCCACGGCGACAACCGATGGTGTTCAACGGCTATGCGTCCAGGGATCCGAGAATTGATCCGGGACTGCACCCAGGCGAGCGCATGGCTGGATTGAATCCACCATAAAGCCCCACAGCAGACAATGATGATCACCGCCACAAGTGCGGCAGCCGAGAGCAGAATGAATTTCATCATTGTTTTCATCGCGTAAAAAAATACTGCCTTTGGATTAAAAGAACAACCACAAAGGGCATATTATCTGAGCGTTGGTGTGTGCCTATTCCCTAAAATTCACTGATGCATCACACCACGATTTTCTACCGGCATTGCTAGATTCCCTACCTACGGGCGTGGAGAAATCGGTCAACTGCAGGCATCCCGAAATTGGGTGTGATAGAGGCGCGCATACAACCCGTCTTGTTCAAGAAGCTGCTCGTGAGCGGAACGGTTTTCGATGCGGTGGGCCTGCTCGACAATACGGCCATGGTCCAATACCAGGATTACATCCGCATCCAGAATGGTGCTGAGCCGGTGGGCAATGACCAGGCTGGTGCGCCCTTTCATAATCCTTTCCAGGGCCTCTTGGATGAAGGCCTCGCTCTGGCTGTCGAGGCTGCTGGTGGCCTCGTCCATCACCAGGATGCGCGGATTTTTGAGAATGACCCGGGCAATCGCGATCCGTTGCTTTTCACCCCCGCTCAACCGATAGCCCCTGGCACCCACCACCGTGTCGTATCCATCCGGCAGACTGGCGATGAAATCGTGAATATTGGCCGTCCGACAGGCTGCTTCAATTTCGGCCTGGGAGGCGTGGGGTGCAGCATAGAGCAGGTTTGTCCTGAGCGTATCGTTGAAAAGATAGGGTTCCTGGGTGACCATCCCGATGGCTTTGGCCAAAGAAACCTGGGACACATCTCGCAAATCATTCCCGTCCAGACGAATATTGCCGGTCGTTGGATCGTAGAGCCGCGGCAACAAGTAGGTGATGGTGGTTTTCCCGGCACCGCTTGGCCCGACCAGGGCCGCCAATTCACCGGGCTTGATTGAAAAGCTCACGGCCTCCAGTGCCATTTGGCGGCTGGGGTGTTGAACTTCCGCCGAGACCGTTGAGGCATTCTCTTGGACCTGTCGATCGCCTCTCATCTCCAATACGCCCGAGGCGCCATTGCCATCTGCCGTGTAGCTGAAGTTGACATTTTCAAAGGCGACCTCCCCCGTAACGTCTGGCAGCATGATCGAATCCGGCTTGTCCTGAATTTCGACAGGCAGGTCCAGCACTTCGAAGACGCGCTCGAAGCTGACCATACTGGTGGCAAACTCGACATGGGCATTGCTGATGGAACTCAGCGGGCCATAAAGCTGGGTCAGGTAGGCACCGAAGGCCACAATCGTCCCCACGGTGAAAACACCCCGTAAAATCATGTGTCCACCCAACCAAAACACCAAGGCGGTTCCGACGGCGCTGATCAGACCCAAGCCCATGAAAAACCAGCGCCCCACCATGGCCGAGCGAACGCCGATGTCGGCCACGGCTGCGCTGCGCCGACGGAACCGGTCTCCTTCATCGGTTTGTCGTCCAAACAGCTTGACCAGCAAGGCCCCGTCTATGTTGAGGGTCTCTTGCATCAGGACATTCATCTTGGCGTTCAACTCCATGCTCTGCCGCCGGATGTGGCGCAACCGGCGTCCGACCCGCCGGGTCGGCGCCAGAAACAAGGGCACGATGGCAATGCTCAAGAGGGTCAGGCGCCACTCCAACGAGAACATGATGCCTACGGTGGCGACAACCGTGACGATGTTCGTGACAATGTTGATAAACGTGCCCGTCAGGGCCCGCTGGGCGCCGACCACATCGTTGTTGAGCCGGCTGATCAGCGCGCCTGTTTTGGTATGGGTAAAAAAGCGCAGGCCCATCCGCTGCATGTGGTTGAACAGGGCATTGCGCAAATCGGCGATCAGTCCCTCGCCGATGGTCGCGCTGAGGTAACGCTGCCCGAAGCCGATGGCCGCGCTGAGCAAAGGCACGCCGATCATACCCAACGCCAGCCAATTGAGGCGGGTCGTGTCTCCATTCATGATGGCGTTGTCGATCAGGTCGCGATAGAGCAAGGGGGGAATCAAGCTTAAACCAGTAATAGCAAAGATGGTCGTCAACAACCCTAAAACTTTAATTCGATAGGGCTTTGCGTAGCCCCACACGCGTCGAAGCAAGGTCCAGCTGATCTGGGGGCGATCGCGTTCATCGTCGTAGCGTACATATGCCCACCAACCGGTGCCGATATTTTGTCTCATTATTTTAGCCCATATCTCAAGGTCATTTTTTTAAGGTTAATTACCGCAGTTGTACCCTAACCACTTGACCTCTGTCTGTAAATGCGCTGCTGGCATAGGATTATATAACAACAGACGCGACCCCTTAATGTTAGCAAAATGTTGGGGAGGAAGACTGTAGACTGGAAAATGGCGGCCCTTATCGTTTGACAGACCCGGAAATGGACGCATATTTTTCTTAAACACCAACCGGCAGGGAACTGCTTAGTTTTCAATAATCGCCATGCCTGAGAAGGAAAGACGATGACCGTCGATGATTTTGTACAAAGCGTGGCCGCTGAAAGACCGTCGCCTGGTCTATCGGGAACGCTCACATCCCTGTGGTGGGATAAAAAGGGGGACTGGAATAAAGCGCATGCCATCGCCCAGGAGATTCCAACCGTCCAGGGCAGTGCCGTGCATGCCTACCTGCACCGTGAGGAGGGTGTGTTGTGGAACGCCGATTACTGGTATTCCCGCGCCGGACGGCAGCGGCCGGACACCCCACTTGAAGAGGAGTGGCGGCGGTTGGTTGAGGAGATGCTTGATTGTTTAACATAAACGGGAGCTGATATTTATCAGCCGGAAGAACCATCCATCAAAACCAACAGGGTTCCATCATATCAATGAAGATGGGACCCTGTTCGTTTCCATTATCTCGTGGACGCCTGCCGGTTTAAGCTGTGTTTCCCGTGCGCTTGCGCTGATTCCTCAACTCGGCGATGTGCTTTGCCGGGTAAACCCCGGTGGGACAGACCCGGCTACAGACCAGGGCGCGCTGGCATGAAGGTTCGCCATCCGGCGCGGCCGCGAGAGACAGCAGGTCGTTTTCAGTGGACGGATTTTTTTTCTTCTCCCGATTGATGGCTGAAAGCACGGCGGGGCCCAAAAAATGTCTGTTTTTACGCGCCACCGGACAGGCGGAAACACAGCATCCACACTCGATGCAGTTTTCAAATTTGGTGATCGCTCGGCCGTCGCCGCTCAAGAGGAAATCATGATTATCCCTTTTATCGTCCGGCTGCAGGCAGGACCAATCGGGATGCATGAATTGAAACAGTGTGCTGCGCACCGTCACCAGGTCACCGATGCGTTGAAAACAGTGCAACGCCTCCAGGGTGATGGCCTGAGTCCCCAAATCAGCGAGTTTGGTCTTACATGCCAGGCCTTCCACACCGTTGATGGTGCACGCACACGTGCCGCATGAAGCATGATGGCAGGCGCGCCGATACATCAGGGAGGGCTCCTGATGGATGCGGATTTGCTCCAGGGCATCCAAAACAGTCCAGTCGGCATCCGGTGTCAATTCATAGCTGAAAAAGGCCGGCGGGTCGATGATGCTCGGTTTGAATCTTGATATCTTAATTTGAAAGCTGGACATGAGAATTTATCTCCAAAAAAATCGCCGATAGTGCTTTAAAACCGTGTGCCCGGTCGTGCAGGGGATCTCTCGACCGGTTTTGGCACACACTCGATCAACCACCTTTTGGGCCATCGCCCGCATGGTCGTGGCTTTCCCGCCAACCACCGACAGCAGCCCTTCCACCCCATCGGTTAGCGCATGATCGATGACCTGCGACGCGCGGCTGATCTTGGTCGGATCCGCTTCGGCAGCGCTGACCAGCAGCGGGCGGGAAGCGCTCCAGGCCGCAACCACCGGCAGGTGGGCGAGTTGCGGCAGCATCTGCGCGCATAGTTCGATCATCTGCTTGACATGCTCGGCGGGCAACATCACCTCGTCAGGGTCGTCCGCGATCCATGCGGTGGTGCCTAAAATGCTCTGGTTGCGCTGGGGAACGACAATGTCCCCCTCGCCGGCGGGGTGAAGGCGATTGATCACCATGCCGACAAGCCGCGGCTGCATGCTGACCATGACACCCGGCGATGGCTTCATGGGCAGATGGATGTCGAGCAGTGCAGCGATTTTGCCGGCCCATGGGCCCGTCGCATTGACGACCATATCCGCTTTTTCGACATAGGTCGCTTGACGCTGATGATCCCTGACCTCCACCCCGGTAATGGCCCCATTGTTGGCAAGCAAACCCACGACTTCTGAAAAAGGACGGATGTCGGCACCGTTGGCCCGCGCAGAGGCAAAAAAGTGCATGGCCAAACGCCAGGCGTCCATGGTGGCGTCAGGCACCTGCACCGCCGCCTTGATGGTGGGAGACAATTCTGGTTCCATGCGCCGTGCTTCGTCGACACGCAGCTCTCGGTAGGGAATTTTGGCGGCGTTGCAGGTGCGAATGAATGGCTTATAGTGGGCCAAATCCGCGTCATCCAAGGCCACAAATAAACCGTCGTTTTGCTCTACCGCCTGGTGTGCGATGGTCCGCAGGATGCGATTTTCCGTCATGCACTCAGCCGCCGTTGCGACATCATGCAACGCGTAGCGGGCGCCGCTGTGCAGCAGGCCATGGTGTCGACCGGTGCTGCCGCAGCACAGCTCGCCTTTTTCCACCACGACAACTGAAAACCCCCTGAGGGCTAAATCGTGGGCGATCGCGCCGCCCATTCCGCCCCCGATGATGACTATTTTTTCCATCGTGTATCTCGCGGTCAACGCTTGGTCTATTGAGACGCCACTGATGTGGTAACCTTAGCCCCATCGCAGGTGATAAGCAGCCTTTCCCGGATGATGCCTCTGGCTTGTTGCAAGACCATTCCGACATCGCTGTCCTGCCGTTCGTCAAAACGTAGACATATAGTGAAAAAAAGTGGATGACAACCCTTGGCAACCTGAATAATGACTTTATCGCCAGGCTCACGAACTATCAATGGGAGGATAAGGGGTCGGCTCGGCAACACCTGAAAAATAGGAAAAATAATTCTTAATTATTGGGTATTTCTCCACCCGATAAATCCATCTGATTTATGTCCTGATTTGTAACATTCTGGAAAAATATGGTTTTTAAAAATTTGCACGAATATTGCTTCATGCTATGGACATCGCCACGCAACAATGTGGTCCTGCAATCGTCTTGAGCGAGGTCCGGTGGCTGCGCAACGCGCCGGTATCCAATGAATTCGATCGAACATGGACTGCACGGGAAAGATCAACAATGACACAATTGGCTGGCTTGGAAAGGCGTTCCGGACAAGATCGTCGCGAGGACAAACGCCCTGTGTTCAAAAAATTATATTTCAAAGGGATGCGCGCATCCGTAAGACGCACCGAGGACCGCCAGCGGATCGTTGCCCTGGATCTATACAAACCATCCCTGTTCATTGGCATCATGATTGTCTTGTGTCTGAGCCTGTTGGATGCGCTGCTCACCTTGATGTTGATTGCCCAGGGGGCCAGGGAACTCAATCCGGTGATGCAGTATTATCTCAGCCATGGGCCACAGGTATTTCTTCTCGTAAAGTATGGTCTCACCGCATTTTCGGTACTCATCATTGTGCTGCTCAAGGAATCCCTCATCACCCGCTACCGGATCGGCACCGGCATGCTCCTTCATGTTTTTGCCGCCTTTTTCGGCAGTGTGGTAATCTGGGAGCTCTATCTTTTATCCATTTAGCAGATTGAAGCACCCGTCACAGTGCATCGTTGATCTCCGCGTCGCTGGGTCCTAATGGCACAACCCTGTTTTTGCGTATTTCAATGCGTGTTCAAGGTTTATTTTTCGAATGATCCGAAAATAAAAACGGCCCGCGCCTGATTGCCTCAGGACGCGGGCCGTCATGATTTGGGGTACCGTTTAGTCTACACTGCGGGCATCCAGACCCAGGGCCTTGCGCTTGCCTTCGATGGTCCGTCGCAGGAAGACGGCCGCCTTTTCGGGGTCGGGCTCCACGGCAAAGGTGGCGCCGACCACATCCTTGAGACCGGATGTGAGCAGGTTGACCACGTTCATGCTGCCGGTGATGGGCGGCATGGGGCCCAGATGGGTGGTGACGCCCGAGGCGACGAAATAGGTGCCGATGGTGACTGCCTTTTCCGAATACCACTCAGGCGCCGAGCCGGCCACGGGTAGGTCGCTGATATCTATACCTAAAGCATCGGCCAGCGCCGACACCAGCACCAGGATGCGTACGTTATCCACGCAACTGCCCATGTGCAGCACCGGCGGGATGCCCAGCGCGTTGCAGATGGCCTTGAGCCCCGGCCCGGCCATGTCGGCAGCCGCCGGCACCTTGAAGCCGGCCTTGGCGGTGGCCACGGCCACACAGCCCGTGTCCACCACCAGGATGTCGTTTTCGATGAGGCGCCGGGTCAGGGTCACGTGGCCGTAGTCGTGTTTAATTTTGGGGTTGTTGCACCCCACGATGCCCACGGCCCCACGGATTTTTCCCGCCTTGATAGCCTCGATCAGCGGTTCGGGTGTGCCGCCCAACGCGCCCAGGATGGCTTCCACCGAAAAACCGCCGACCGCCTCCTGGGATGTCACCGGGATAAGCACCTTGCCCCGGTTGACGTAATTTTCAACCGCCGAGCGGACCACCTCCACGGCTTTTTTCTCGGCGTTGTGCGGGTGGAATTCGTGGTGCGCCATGTGGGGGAACTTGGCCTTGTCGCTGGTGCTGACCATGCGGGTATGGTAGCAAGCCGCTACCTTGCCCAGCGACGGCATGATGCACTGGTAGTCCACGATCATCATGTCCACGGCACCGGTGGAGAGGATCAGCTCGGTCATCAGGTGGTTGCCCGCCATGGCGATTCCCCGGCGCATGAGCAGCTCGTTGCCCGTGCAGCATACCCCTACCAGGTTGATACCCCCGGCACCCTTCTCTTTGGCCAGATCGACGAGCGCCTTGTCCTGGCAGGCCTTGGAAACCATTTCCGAGACCACCGGGTTGTGCCCGTGAACCACGATGTTGACCTGGTCGTCCTTCAACACGCCGGCGTTGACCGTTGTCGGCCGCGGGGTGGGCACACCGAAGAGAATGTCGGAGACTTCGGTGGCGATCATGGAGCCACCCCAGCCGTCGGACAGGGAATTGCGCATGGCCTGCAGCAGCAGGCTCTGCCAGTTGTTGTCCACCCCCATGTGGGTGCGGTGCATCATCTCCGAGGTCTCGCGGTCGATGCCCCGGGGGGTCAGACCGAACTTTTCCCACACCGCCCGCCGCTTTTTGGGTGCACGGGCGACCATCTTCACGGCCTTTTGGCGCATGCCGTAGTCTTCCATCATGGCCTGGGCCAGTTCGCCGGCGATGACCAGCGGCTTTTTGTCTTCGGTGGCGACGCCGTACTCTTCGGCCAATCGCCTGAGTTTGGCTTCGTCGCGAATCTTGTATCCGATGGCGCTGCCGTCGGCCACGCCGGCCAGCACCTCCACCAGATCCCGCCCGTGGTCGGAATGGGAGGCAGCACCGGCGGCGATCATGCGGCACAAGTTGCGGGCCACGATGATGTCGGCATCGGCACCGCAGACACCGGTCTGGGGCCCCTCACCGAACGGATCCACCCGGCACGGCCCCATGATGCAGATGCGGCAGGAAAGGCCCATGTCGCAGAAACCGCACTGGGGCTGCTGAGCCTCGTGGCGCTCCCACACGGTTTCGACACCGTCCTGTTGTGCTTTGGCAAAAAGCCGATCGCCATCCTGGGTAACCGACAGACTCTCTCTGGGATCAAACATGGCGTCCTCCTTGATGTGGCTTCAGCTGCCGCTGAGCTGCAATTCAGATTGTTTGATGGACTTCAACAGGGCAACGCCGGCGGGTATGGCCGACGGGTCCGCGTCCGTTGACATGCTGTGGGCCACGGCCCTGGTTTTGCGCCGCATGGCTGCATCCATCTCCTCGTAGGTCAGGGCGCCGGCCTTGCAGATCTCCACGCAGGCAGGCGTCTGTCCCTTGGCCACCCGGGCGCTGCAGTTGTCGCACTTCACGGCGATGGCATGCCCGGACGGACCCAATGGGTCCTCATGAAAACGAATGACCCCGTATGGGCAGGCCATGGCGCAGGAGGCGCAGTTGATACAGCGGTCCGGATTGATCATCACGGTGTCCACGCTGTCGCGCCGGTAGATGGCGCCGGCCAGGCAGGCCATTTGGCAAGGTGCTGGATCGCAGTGGCGGCAGCGGTTGGGAAAACCTTCGTTGAAGCGTCCAGCCCCCACGTGGATCCTCGGTTTGGGCTGGGGGGTCTCCTGCACCGCGGCGAACAGCGTCAGGCTGCGCGAGTGGGCCGTGGCGCAGGCCAGCATGCACTGCATGCAGCCCACGCATCGTTCCGGGTGAACAACGACTTGTTTCATGGTTCCTCCTTGATAAGTTCAATACAATAGTCGACCGAAGTTGAATCCAGGCGTCATGAGGGTTTCGGGCGGCACTCGGATGGGCATGCGGTTCTCGATCAGGGACCTCAGTACGCCCCCCTGTTCGATGCGGTTGATCATCACCGCCCCCACCAGGACGTCGTCCCTGAACACCAGGCGCCGGTAGTACTGTTGCGCGACGCCGCCGGACTGCAGGACGCGGCACCCTGCATCTTTGCTCGGATTGGCGTTGCCCACGGTGAGGACATCCAGGTCGAAGACGCGCATGACATTGCGGCTGAGGCTGCCCGGATAGGCCACCGGCCGCCCGGCCATGTTAAGACCGGCCACGCGGCCCTGGC
>Ga0272441_10007447_pt1 | contig 17802 bp, 11 predicted proteins | sample SSMProp6N_FD_193582 | JGI IMG/M metagenome (GOLD analysis project Ga0272441, IMG submission 193582) | Marine sediment archaeal communities from Little Sippewissett salt marsh, Falmouth, MA, United States - SSM-Prop-6N | ecosystem: Environmental > Aquatic > Marine > Wetlands > Sediment ... | reverse complement strand
GCGTACCCGGATTGCTTCTGGCTGCACGCGGACTGCGACGAGGATGGGGATGTCGATTTTGACGACATCAACCCGTTCGTCGCCTTGCTGGGCGGCTAGTCCGCTCGTCGCCGGGCGGCTGCTCTGCTCGGCGGAATGTGAAAACCTGAACCCCCCACGGCCGGCAGCCGCTCACCCCCGAGCGCCTGCCGGCCGGTCTTTGCGCACACACATCGGCCTGGGCCGGCGGTCTGCACACCGCCGAGGGGGAAATGAGTCTTGCGGACGGTCGGGCTTAGCCTCGGAAGAAAACCAGCGTCAGGACAACGAAGATCGGCAGCAGAATCAGCCCGGAATAGAGCATGTAGCCGAAGAAGCTGGGCATTTTCACGCCGGACTGCTCGGCGATGGCCTTGACCATGAAGTTTGGGCCGTTGCCGATGTAGGTGTTGGCACCCATGAAGACGGCCCCGCAACTGATGGCGATCAGGAGCGGGATCGGAATGGAGCCGGTTGTGAGCCCCGTCATCATCTGCATGCCTTCGGGTGGCAGCGTACAGGCTGTTTCGAAGTAGACGACGTACGTGGGCGCGTTGTCGAGGAAGCTACTCAGAATGCCGGTGGCCCAGAAGAACTGCCAGGGCTGGTTAAGACCTAACTCGGGGCCCTTGGCGCGGAGAATCTCGATCGGGACCTGCATCGTAATAAAGATACCGATGAAAAGGCAGGCCACCTCGCCGATCGCGACGTAGTTGAACTGGTTCTCGGTGCGTAAGATCTTCTGCGTCGTGACCAACGAAAGCACGACCATCAGGAGCTGGACGCCCTCTCGCAGATACGGGGGGGCGTGCCACGCTCGGCCAAGAATGGCCTCGGAACCGGGGAAGGCGGTACCTGGATCGAGTGTTGCGACGGCGGCCACCACGCCGAGCAGCCAGAGGACGTTGATCAGACCGGCGACGCGCATCGGCTGCCGGCGTGTCTCGTCGAGGGTGATGTCAGCCGGCGCCTCGCGCTTGTAGGCGTAGCTGTCCCACAGGAAGTAGACGAACAGCACGGCGGCGAGCATCAGGGCCCAGTATTTCCAGAGGCCCAGCGTCCAGAAGAAATTCACGCCCCGGAGATACCCGAGGAACAACGGCGGGTCACCGATCGGCAGCAGGGTTCCGCCGATGTTGGCGGCGACGAAGATGAAAAACACAACGGTATGGACCTTGCGTTTCCGCTCGGAGTTCGTCTTGAGCAGAAACCGGATCAGGAGCATGGCGGACCCGGTCGTGCCGATGAAGCTGGCGAGGAGGCCACCGGTGCCGATGATGCAGGTGTTAACGAGGGGTGTGGCGCGCAGATCGCCGCGTACAACGATGCCGCCGGCGATCACGTACAGGCTGAACAGGAGGACGATGAAGGGGATGTACTCCTTGAGCACGGCGTGGTCGATAACGGCCCAGACGGTCGCCCAGCCGGTTTCGCTGAAGTGCTTCTCGTGGTGCGTGTCGGAGACCTCATCGTCGTGAGACTCGGTCGCGGCGGGAGCCTCGTCGGTTGTCGTAGTGGCGGCGGGTTCAGCGGGCGCTGGCTCCTCTGCAGGCTGGTGGGCATCGGCGGGTGTGGTATCCGCATGGTGGGCCGTCTCGGCCCCAGCGGCATGGGCTTCGTCGGCGTGGCCGTGCACCTCGACGCCGTGCTGACGGAAGCCGTAGTAGAGCAGCGTCACCGCGGCGAGGGCCAGGGCGACCAGCAGCTTGCTGCGGTTTTCCTCCCACCAGTGGTGCGTCTTGCGCAGCAGTGGCAGGATGGCGATGGACAGGAGGATCGCCACGAACGGCCAGATCCAGAAGAGGTGCGGGACAAACGTCTGCGCGTCGGCCAGGATGGGGAGCATCGCATCAGTTCCTTCATGCGCGTCGTCGGGGGAGTGCCACTGCATCACGCGACCACGCCGGTACGTGCAGGGTGGATTCTAGCGAGATCGGTGGCGGAAGCAATTTGCGTCAAGCCCTTGTCAGGGTTAGCGGCAAAGACGATGCTCTGTGCGTTTGATCAGGTGCGGCATCTCGCCAGCGTGTGCACTGGCGTGGGGCGCACTGACCGATCGGGGTCTGACAGGCTATGTGGTTGGCTCACGTTGGCGCACTCGTGGCGGGGCTCGTCGTTCTTGGTGGCGGCGGCGAGTTTCTTGTGCGCGGTGCCTCACGCCTAGCCAAGAGCCTGGGGGTATCCCCCCTCGTCGTCGGTCTCACGGTGGTTGCGTTCGGCACATCGGCGCCCGAGGCGGCGGTGACGATCTTCGCGACGATCGAAGGTACGGCGCCGCTGGCCATCGGCAATATTGTCGGCAGCAACATCGCCAATATTCTGCTGATTCTCGGCTTTGCCGCAGCCGTATCGCCGCTGAAGGTCTCCGCCAGCCTAATCCGTGTCGACGGGCCGATCATGATCCTGGTAGCGGCACTGTTCCTGGGGCTGGCGGTGATGTGCGGACAGATCCCGACGTGGGCGGGCATCGTGTTCGTCGTGTGCCTCGTTTTCTACACGCTCCTGGCGTATGCCATCGCGCGGCGCAGCCCGATCGAGTCAGAAAAGCTGGGGAGCCCGGAGACGGGCGTCGGTCGGCGGTGGTGGCACAACCTGCTGGCCATCGGCGTGGGCATCGTGGGACTGGTCGCGGGCGCACGCCTGATTGTCTACGGGGCGACGAAGCTAGCGCTGCTGCTCGGCGTGGACGATCACATCGTGGGCCTGACCATCGTGGCCATCGGCACGAGCCTGCCAGAACTGGCCACGGCCGCGGTCGCGGCGCGGCACAAGCAGCCCGACATCGCGATCGGCAACGTGGTTGGCAGCAACATCTTCAACATTCTCTTCGTCACGGGGATTGCGGCGATGATTCGTCCCCTTGACGTTCCCGTCGACATCGTGCGAGTACACGGGCCGTTGATGCTGGCTGTTTGCGTGCTGTTCTATCCGCTCGTGCGGACAGGCCAGCGAGTAACTCGCCAGGAGGGCGTGCTCTTGCTGGTGGCGTACGCCGGCTATCTCGCCTGGACGGGATCCCGCGTCGGATGAGTGCCGGATCAGAACGTCGTCACGGCCAGGGCATTGGCGAGGGCGACGACCTCGAACTCGACGTCCACGCCATCGACGGCAAACGTCACGCGTTCACCGATGCGCCTTCCCATCAACTTTTGCGAGACAGGGGCGAGGTAGCTGTATACGTCGCGCTCCACGTCCGTATCAAACGGGCCGAGGAACGTCCTGACCTCCTCAGCCCCGTCATGCACCCTGCGGAGCGTGACGCGGGAGCCGATGCCGGAGTGATTCTCCGGGACATCATGCGGTGAGAGCGCCCGGGCCTGTGAAAGCTCGTCGTTGATCTTGGCGAGCCGGGCGCGGAGCAGGTCTCGTTCTTCGAGTGCGAACTTGTACTCGGAGTTCTCACTCAGATCGCCGTGCGAAGCAGCTTCCCCGATCCGCCGGCCATTCTCCGGCATCTTCACGTTGACGATCTCGTCGCGTTCGGCCGTGCGCTTGGTGATTCCCTGCGCGGTCGTCCAGAGCGTCTCAGGGTCTTCCCACGGTTCCAGCCTGCGTTTTCGCTCGACCCACAACTCGGGGTGGGCATCGCGCAGGGCATTCAGCATGCGTGCCGGTGCGTTGTCACCGAGCCCCTCGAGGCGCTGGATCTGACGGCGGATGGTGATCGCCGCGGCCCCGCTGGTCTGCTCGAGGCAGTGACGGGCCTTGGCGTAACTCCGCAGCGTCAAGGCGGCTTTCATGCGCAGTCGGAAGCGGCGGACCACGGCGGGCTCCGCACTCATCGTGCGACCCAGCGAGCTCAAGGTGTCGAGAATCATGCGGAACAGCTCGTCGTCGGACGGCAGCCGCAGCGATTTCTTGCATTTGGGACCCTTCCAGAGCCAGAAAAGCAGTTCCGGGTGCCCGGGCAAATCGTCCAGGCCGACATCGATGAAACGCTGGATGTCGTCGCCGCGTCCGGCGTCGATCGCGCCGCCGGCCAGCTCGTCCAGGAGCCCGGCGGGCGCCGTCGGCAACCATTCGATGGCATACCCGGCCCAATCATCGGGGCGTGCGGCCTGAAGCACGTGCAAGCCGCGCTCGCGCAGCCCTTCGTGCTCAATCCCGGCAAGCAGACGTGCCGGCTCACGTGTCTCGCGCACTATTTCCGTTGCGATCGCCTGGGCTTCCCCGGTAGGCGACAGGCCCTTCTCCTCCAGGCGATCGAGCAAAAGAGTGCAAGCCAGGGCATCACCCGGCCGGCGGCGGCGGACGGCCGCCACGTACTGCATGACATGACTGCGAAACCGCTCGAGGAGGCCCGCATCGGGTGTTTCCTTGCGCGCAGTCTTCTCGCGCAGGTACTTCTCGGCAGTGGTCAGCCAATCCGCCGGCTCGGATTGCCCCTCCAGTTTCTCCCAGGTCTCGTCTTCGAGTGTCCGCTCTTCGGCGGTGTAGCGAAGGACGATGGGGGAACGCCCTTCCATGATCACATGGGGGGATCGTTTGAGCTTCGACCGCGCCGCGGACCACCACCGTGCCCACTCCCGGGTCTCGATGTACTTGGGAACCAGCTCGTGCTTGAGCAACTCGTTGTCGAGCTGTTCGCCGTGGGCATGGATCAGGCCGACGACGACGGTGACCGGGTCCTCGCGAATGAGCTCGGCGAGCCTCTCGGGCCGCAACTGGCGCAACACGCGAAAATCGTCTGCGGCGATGCGATCAAACTCGCGGACGACCTCCGGCCCGGGCCGGGTCGTCGCCCGGCCCTGCTGCCGAAGCGTGAACAGGCCATGCTCGCGATCGATATCGGTGACCTCGACGACGCGGTCGTCCATGCGGCTGATCAGCGTGTCCCCGGGCTGAAGTGTCAGGCACAGATCGAGGAGCTTGAGGGCATGGCGAATGGGGCGTCCACCGTCGATGCCCGATGACTCGAGGACCGCGTTGAAGCGGATGGCGTGGCCGTAGATGCGCCGGTACAAATCGATGGTAATTCGTCTCAGGTCCTCGCTGCTGGGAGAGCCGATCAAGGCAATCCGAGCCAGTGCGAGGGCGGCCTGCGGGTCGGAATCCACATCAACGCTGTCCAGGACCATCTGGGTGAGCGTGGCAAGCCGATCGGACGTGGCTTTGCGATCGAGTTCCTCAAAAGGCCGAACCAGTTGCTTCAGCGTAAGGTGGCCGGCCTCGAGCATTTCGAGGCAGGTCGCCTCGAACTGGTCGTATGATTCTGATTGTGCGAGTTCGAGCAGTTTCGCTACGGGCATTGTCTTCCCAAATCTTCGCGGCCGGCACGCCGATCAGCGCTGGCGTGCGGATCGCCGCTGTTCACATCGTTTACGACTCTTCCTTGTCCATTTCATCACGAGCGCGGCGTTTCGCGCGGAGCAGCCGCGACGTGTATTCACCTTCTGATTGAGGCGGTTTCTTCCCGGTCGGCCGGGCGACGACGGGCGCATCCTGCTGCGTGGCGCCGCCCAAGGCGCGTCCCAGTTCCTCCGACGCCTTCGCATCGGAGGCCGCGGCCTCGTAGCGTGCGTCAGGTCGCGGCTTCGGCTCTGCAGTGTCGGCTCCCGCGGCCAGACGCTCATCACGCACGCGCTCGCGCGTTCCCTTCAGTGTCGATAACACGGCCGCAGCCTCGCTGGCGGGACGACCGCGGCCAGCCATCTCGCCGAGAAAGGCACGTGCCTTGCGGTACAGCGCGGCCGGGTTGATCGCAATCCGGCGGATAGCGACATCGAGCAGAAACAAGACGAGCATCCACTGGATGAGATTCTCCCACATCGTGTGGCGTGCTTCCGCTGTCGGCAATCCAGTGCGATCGAAGACCGTCTTCGTGTCACCCGCCTGCAAGGCCCGCCCCGAAGCACGGGCCCGCACTTCCTCGAGCAGCGGCAGGTTGGGTCTGAGCTGGCTGTATTCGGGGGAGTAAGCGACGGAAAGCCCCGTTCGCAGCGAACCGCTCGCCGCCTGTTCGCCACGACCGATGTCGTACCGCAGGTTGACGATGTAGTCGCCGAGGTCACGGGCCTCGAACTCCGCCTCGTACCGGCCTGGTCCCGTCTGCTGCAAACGCAACGGCATCGTCTCCGCTCCCGGTCGCACGAGACCGCCGCGGACGCGCATGAAGTTGATCGCGCTGGCATTCTTGTCGACCGCGTCGATGCGTAACTTCGCCACGCCGCCGTGCAACGTGGTCATGACATCGAACGCGGCTTCATCCGATTGTCTCGCGGCCCAGCGCGCGATCTGGGCCCAGAATTTGCTGAACTTGACCCATTCGGTCCACTGGCCGCCCCAACGAGGCCACATGCCGCTCGTGAAGGCGACGGTCTTTCCGAGGCCAACTTGCCAGTGTGCAAGAATGGGATCTTCGGCATCGTCCGACTTTCGGACAATCGGTACGTCGGCCAGGGGCCGCCGTGTCGTAAGCACGTAACCACCGAGGTCAGGGAGTCCGCCGCTGGTCAAGCCCGACACGACCGGCGAGAAGGGATTGAGCAACTGGGGCGTGAACTCGAACTCCTGCACGAGCGAGCGGCGGATCTCGCGGGCCTCCTTGATGAAGATCTGGGGCAAGCGCCGCTGGTCGTTCGTGCGGTAGAAGGTGCCGCCGGTGGAATCGGAGATCCAGCGTGCCTTTCGTTCATCGACCTGGTGACCACCGTAGATGGCGACGGTCGAGCAAGTGACGCCGTTCTTCTGCATCATCTCGATCAGGTCCTCGCGTGGCTGCTGCGGATCGAAATCGGAGATGACGATCATGTGCTTGGGGCCGCCCTGGAGGTCCTTGCGGGCGATCATGGCCTCGACACCCGGGCGCATAAGCTCGTCAAGGTCGGGCAAATCGCCCATGTCCATCTTCCGGATCGCATTGATGATGCGTGTACGATTGCCGACTTCCTGAAGGGGAACGGTCCAATGGCCCTCCTCGGCCGTCCAACGGTACGCGAGCACACCCACCAGATCATAGCGGCTCAGAGTCTTAACGGCCTCGATGGCACAGCGTTCACCGAGATAGTTGCCGCGCGGGGCCTCGCTGGCGTGCATCACGAGCGTCAAGGCGCCGCGCAGGAACTGCTTCTTATGCTTGACATCAAAGCTGACCGGCATGATCTCTTCGACTGGACTTCCGAGCCAACCGCCGGCGCCGAACGAATCGGCCCCGCCGACCATGATGAGCCCGCCGCCCAAGTCACGAACGAACGTGGCCAGGGCGTGTTTCCCCTCATCGCCGACATCGCCGGCCGGGACGTCCGAGAGGATGACGAGCGAGTAGTTGAGGAGCTCGACCTGGTCGAGCGGCGTTTCGCCGGCGACCTCGAGATCGCAATCAAGGCCTTCGGCCTGCAAGGCACGCTGGAGAATCTCGGCGCATGGCTGATCTGACTTGAGATCCTCTCGCGTGGTGAGGATCAACATCTTGCCTTGCTTGCCGACCACCGTGAACGCGCGACCGGTGTTGTTGTCGTCGATGGTGTCAGCGCCATCCTGATCGGCGTCGAACCGCGCCCGAAACCGGTGGGCCCCCTCCTGCCGCAGGGGAACGGGGATAACGTGGCGGTTGGGCCCCGCCTGCAACTCGACGCTCTGCCCCGTCGCGGGTTCGGGACCGTTGAGATCGACGAGCTTGTCGTTCTGCCACAGCAGGATCTTGCCCCGCGTGGGCTCGCTTGCCCACAGCACCATCTGGAGGTTAATGGTTTCCTCCATCGTGGCGTTGGGTGGCGTCTTCAGTGATTCAAAGATCACCTCGTTCGCATGTTCATACTGGATCGGCAAGACGTCGATCGGGACGCCGGCCGCGCCCGCGCGATCGGCCTCCTGGAGAATATCTCCGACATTCTCGTTGCCGTCGCTGGCGATGACGATGCGGCCCATCGTGTCCGACGGCAAGAGCGCCAGGGCCATCCGCGTGGCACCGGCCAAATCGGTTTGATCCGGATCGCTCGGTGCGCTCAGGCCGCTGATCGCGAGCGTCGTGTCGGGCAACTGCTCGACGTCGGCGGCGCCGTCAAAGGCAATGACACCAATCTGATCATCTTCCTCGCGGCCCGACTCAGCCCGGGTCAAGCACCGGAACGCCTCCCGCTGGAGATCCGCGGGCACGCTCTTGGAACGGTCGATGAGAAACATCACCGAAAGATCATCGATCGTCTGCGTCCGCTGCGCACCGGCCAGAGCCAGAACCATGACACAGACCACGAGGCACCGGAAGGCAATCGCCAGCGCACGGCGGACGCGCCCAAGGCCTGCCAGTGAGCGGTAGGAAAGCGCGAGTAGCAGGGGTATCACCGCCAACAGCACCAGGTAGCCTGGCGACTCGAATGATACCCACGCGATGAGATCCATCAGATGCATCACCTTTAATCTAGCACGATTCGGCCCAGCCGGAAACGCCGCGCTTCACGAACCTGCTGCGCGACACGCTCACGGTTGCCACGCTTTCACCTCCATCGCTTGCACGACCAGCACGCGGTTGTTCCCCGAGTCGACGACGAACATTCGGTCATCTGCGCTGACTTCGACGGCCCAGGGATAGGCCAGTTGCCCCCGGCGACGTCCCGCCTGCCCCCAGACCCCGAGCGAGCGACCCGCCGTGTTGAATCGCTGCAACCGGTTGTTGCCGTACTCGCAGACGACGAGTGTGCCATCGGAGAAAACCGCTAGGCCGTAAGGGTAGCGCATGGCGCCCGACTCCGCACCGCTGTGGCCAATCGCCCCCAGGAACGTCCCGTCGGCGTCGAAATGGCAGATCCGATGGTTGCAGGCGTCGGCGACCCACAGCGTGTTATCGCCCGCGATGACGAGCGACTGCGGCCGCAAGAGCCGTGCCTCCCCCGTAGCGGGACCACCAAAACTCGTCAGATACCGCCAATCGGGGCCAAACTTGCTGACGCGATCGTTGCCGCCGTACTCGGAGACGAAGATCGTCCCGTCGGAAGCTACCGCCACATCCGTCGGCATGATGAACTGCCCGGGACCATCGCCGCGCGACCCGATCGCGGCCAGTTGCTCGCCATCGGGAGCGAAGACCATCACACGGGCGTAGTGCGTGTCGGCGACATAGACGCGGCCATCGGGGCCGATGCCGAGCCCGGTCGGCTTGCCGGCCGCAGAATCGGGCATGTGCCAACCGGCAATGCGCTCGCCTTCGGGCGTGAAGCACTGGATCCGTGCGGTCTTATCGACGACATAGAGATGGCCGTCGGGGCTGAGGGCCGCGGCACGCGGGTAACTGAAGCGCCCGGGTCCGAAACCGGTCCGGCCAAAAACGTGCCGGACCGCCGACGCGCCCTCATCGCCGGTATCGTCGCAGCCGCCCAAAAACATCATCAGGGTGGCGACGAGGCCGATGGCGCTGAGACGCGGGCGCACGATCACGGCGGTGTTCCCTCCGGGGCCGTTCGGGGCTGCGTGCTGGGTGCGAACGTCGCCTTGGCCAATCGCATGGCCTCGAGCAGATCATCACGCGTGATGGGGGCGTCGGCCCGGGCGAGGATGCTCCTGTCCGGGGTCACGATCACGTAGGCCGGCGTCTTCTGCAGCCGCCAGCGCCGCGCCAGTGGCTGGTCGTAGTCAAAATCAAGCGGGACACAGACCATGCCGCGCGTCTCCGCGAGGACCTCCGGGTGCTTCAGGATGTTCTCCTCGAAGCGGGTGCACTCCACGGAATACCAGTTGCGGAAGTAGACGAAGGTCAGCTTATTGGCATCGCGCGCGATCTCGTGCGCATCGCGAAAGGTTCGGAATTCCCACTGCACACCGCCGTCGCAGCCGGCCAGGAGGGGCAGGGCGCACACCGCGAGCGTCCCCACCCAAAACCGCCTCGATACGGTGGCCCGGGCCCGCACACGATCTCGCGGCTGGCACGATGGCCTCATGCTGAACGCCAACGGTCTTCCCCTTGCGCTCATCCCATTTGACAGCGTGGCCGCTCACGCGTGCTCTGACGCGCAGACAATAACCAACCACGCCCCACCAGACGGATCGCACAGACACTCCGCCGACCCGGTGTCGAAGGATGACTGGTTTGCATTCGAGCCCAACGCCCTGCACAATCCGGCGTCAGGCTGGCAGCGAATTCTAGCGAGCGGTCGACGTGCCGCCAACCCGGCGAAGGTGGAACGGTGGGTATACGACCCGTGGGTGCGATTGTACGAGTTGAACCGGCTGAGCTGCACGAGACGCTTGCCTGCGTGCTTACGCCGCCCGCGCAACGCAGGATGTCGGCGCGCAGCCGGCGAATCACACGCTTCTGCGAGTACATGACGCAGGCGGGTGTCGAATGGGAAGCGTGGCGCTGCGGGACAGCCCATTCGCCGACCGGGCTGTTCCTGGCCCTGCTGCTGCCGGGATCGGCGGCCGTCGTCATGGTGCCCGATCCTGATGAACGCAGTATCGATCGCGACGATGCGCAACGGGTGATCCGAGCCGGTCTGTCACATCTCCAGCCGCGTGGCCTGCACTACGCCCAGGGTCTCGTGGAGCCGCACGCGTTGGCACAAGCGGCGTTGCTGGAAGAGGTTGGGTTCCGGCATCTGGCGCCGCTGGCCTACCTGGAGCGTTCCGCGAGCTATCCATGGGTAGACCCGCCTCGGGACAGCGAAGCTGAGTGGGTGCCCTACGGCCCCGCGACACACGCGCGCTTCGCCGACATGGTCCAAGCCACGTACGAGGACAGCCTCGATTGTCCGGAACTGGCGGGGCTGCGGCCGATCCACGACGTGCTCGCCGCTCACAAGGCGAGCGGGCTGTTCGATCCCGATCTGTGGGAGCTGGCGCAGATCGACGGGGAGCCGGCGGCGTGCCTGCTGCTCAGCCGTCTCGTTCAGGTTCCAGCGCTCGAGGTTGTGTACATGGGCGTGATCCCGCCATGGCGCGGACGCGGCGTCGGGGGGTTGCTGCTGCGTCGGGGGCTTCAGCGATGCCGGGAACGGAAGGCTGGTCGGCTGACGCTGGTGGTGGACGATCGGAACGGACCAGCCAAAGCGCTTTATAATCGCCTGGGATTCGAACCGGTGACGCACCGTGACGCGTGGTTGTACCGGTGGCCGGCGGGGACGAGTGGTTCGTAGCACGTGGGCGCGACGATGGAGAGTCTGTGGATAACCTGTGCACCGAAGTTTTTTTTCGGTCCACGAGCGTTTGCGTCAACACGGCTTACGCGCCTGTCATTCGTTTTGCGTAATGAAACCGTTGCGTCGGGGTTAGCAGCGCGTTATTATCCGGCTCGCGGTTAAGCATGTGGGAGACAGGTTCCGGTTACATCCGTTAATCGTATCTTAGTCGATTTCTAATCAGTAGCACTGCTATTCGTCCTCTGAGGTGAACCGTGGAGCAAACGGTAGCGGAGAAGGTCTGTACTATCCGTGCGAAGGTCGCTGACCTTGTTGGCAACAACCGCTATCGAACGTGGTTCGGCGGTGCGACCGACTTCCAGCTAGAGGGAGAGCAACTGGACGTCACCGTAGCCAACGCCTTCATCGGGAGTTGGATCACCGCCAATTACATGCCCCACCTGATCGAGGCGACGCGCGACGTCATCGGCGCGGAGCCGCATGTGCGGGTGCGCGTGGGCGAAGATGGCAACGGTCACGTTCCGTACGCTGCGCCGGTTCAAGCGGATCAACGTGCGTGTTGCGTCCCCACCGAACCACGAGCTACGTCCACGTTGCGCCAGACAAGCCAGCCCCGGACACGCGCGAAGCTGCGTGGCCAGCTCGATACGTTTGTCGTCGGCCCGTCCAACGAGTTGGCGTACTCGGTCACAGCGGCCGTATCGCACGCCCCCGGCGAGGCTTTCAAGCATCTGATTCTGCACGGCGGCTGCGGCCTGGGCAAAACGCACCTCCTTCAGGGGCTATGCAACGCCCTCAGCCGGACGCACCCCGAACTCGCTTGGTGCTACCTTTCGGGCGAGGAATTCACGAACGAGTTCATCTACGCGGTGAAGGCGGGGCGCATCGATCGGTTCCGCGCCCGGTTCCGCAACGTGGATGTCCTCGTGATTGACGACATTCATTTCCTGGCCAACAAGAAAGCCACGCAGGGCGAGTTCCTGCACACGTTTAACGCGATCGATGCATCCGGCAAGACCGTGGTGCTCTCGTCGGATCGGCATCCGCGCAGCATCGCGACGCTGAGTGAGCCGCTCATCAACCGGCTGATCGCCGCGATGGTGATTCAGATCGATCCGCCGAACCTGGCGACGCGGCAGGAGATTCTCCGTCGCCGGGCGGCGAAGATGTCGTGCAAGCTGCCGGACGAAGTCCTCGACTACGTCGCGCGGCACATTGTCCGCAACGTGCGTGAGCTCGAAGGTGCCCTGTACAAGCTGGTCGCGCTCGCATCGCTGACCAAGGAGCGCATCAACCTCGACCTGGCGCGGCGGACGGTGGAGGACTATGTCTCGAATGTCCAGCCGCCGGAAGCCACTGAGATCGAGCGTATTGTGGCCACGCATTTTGGAGTGACGCGGGAGGCGCTGCGTTCCAGTTCCCGTGACCGCGCCGTGACGCATGCGCGCGGCTTCGCGATGTACCTCATCCGCAAGCACACGCGGTTGAGTTCGCCGGAGATCGGACGGCTGCTCGGTAAGCGGAAACACTCCACGGTGCTGATGGCCTCGCAACGGATTCAGAAGCTGATCGACCAAGATGGCGTGGTCACCTGGAAGACGCCTTCGGGCATGTGCGAAGTGCCCGCCCGGAAACTGCTCGAAGACATCGAGCAGCGCCTGCTGCGACGGCGAGACACTTCCTGAACACTATCACGTGCCACGGCGTCGAGGCGGCGGCATGGAGGCCGCCGACTCCTTTTTTCCCTCCCCCACCACGCCTCCCCCCCTTCCCGTCACTCCCCGGGTCCCCCCTACGAGTCGCACCTGTCCGCGCGTAGAATGACCGCGCCGCTATCCTGTACGCGACGAGCGCGGGGAGACGTGCGAACCGCAAAGCCGTGTTCAACCGAGTGAGGGAGCCATCATGGCGGACATCGTCGCGCTGAGGGCGAAGGGCGGACCGCTCGAAGAGCGCGTTCGGTTACGCGTGGAGGAGACGGTTCGCGAGCGTTCACCGTATCAGCCCCTGCCGCTGCACGTGGAAAGCTGGTTCTCCGCAGATCGGCGTTTCGCGTGTTGGCGAGCGGGGCCGGTGGCCGCTGAGCGACGCGAGACGGGAGCACGGTGGTCTTCCACACACTGGTGTGGCGTAAGTGGGAAGATGGACGGCATCGATGGTGCGCGGGGGGACACCCCCCCTTGTACAGGGGGACGGAGATATCGAATCGTGGTGTCAGCGCGAGGGGACGCGCGGCGGGGCGTTCGCGCTCGTCGGTGTGGATGCGCTGGCTGACGTCGCCATAGCCGTGCCGAATCTGACGCGTATCGAGCCGGTCTACTGGGGGGAGAACGATGCGTACATCGTCGTGGGGACGCGCGCCCTCCTGGTGCACTGTGTGCTGAGCGGGGAAAGACTGCCGCGTTACGATCTTGACTCGCTGGCATCGTTTCTCGCAGGCGGTTTCTTTGCGGGCGAGGACATTCCGTTTCGGGGCGTGCGACTGGCGCCGGCAGACATGGCGGTCGTAGTCGAACGGGGGAAAGTCCGCCTGACACCCACGACGGACGTCTTGCAGAACGTCTCCACAGAGGAGCCCTCGAACGAGACATACGATGAACTCGCGAGCGCGTTCCAGGGTTCGTTTGATCCGTTGCGCGGCGCGGGGCAGGCGATCCAGGTCGGGCTGACGGGTGGGAAGGATAGCCGGTTGCTGTGCGCAGGTCTGAAGGCCGCCGGTGTGCCCTTCAGCACGTTCATCGTCGATTATGGTGCGGCGAATGCGGCGGATGTGCACGCATCGTCGCTGGTGGCGCGCGCCATGGGTGTGGAGCACGACGTGCGGTCACGCTCCGGCCGAGCGCAGAGCACGCGACACGTGCAGTCGGTCGACCTCCTGCAACGCGTTCGTGATACTCTGTTCGTCACGGACGGCATGCTGTCCGGCTACGAGAACGTGCCGCGTCGACGGGGTCGCTACTCGACGACCCTGAACCTGGGTGGCAACGGCGGAGAGCTGCTGCGCGGCGGCTACGCGAAATCGTACAAGGCGAACAGCCGTGAGGATGTGCGTTCGGTTCTGGTCAGCAACTTCGGGCGCTTCAACGAGTACGTTCGTGCAGAACATGCCGCGAAGCATGCGGCGTTTCTCGAAGACTGGATCGACGAGCAGCCAGCGGACCTCGGGCCACCGGCCTTGCTGGACCGGTTCTACCTGTTTTATCGATGTGGGCGATGGTCGGCGGCGGCAAGGGCGGGGATGGGCACGTGTCAGGACATGTTCCAGCCGCTGTTTGACAACAGGCTAATCGGGACGGTTCAGTCGCTGCCGTTGGAGCCACGGTTGGACGACCGACTGGTCTACGAGATGCTCCGCCGACTTGTGCCGGAGGTAGCGGGCATCCCGCTGGCGCACGGGCATTGGCTGTTCACATCGCCCGAGGAGCGTGCGGCGGAGCGACAGGCCTACCCGCAATTGTACGAGAAGCCGGAAACGTCACGCGCGAAGGGGCCGAATCTGGACTGGCGTACGCGGTTCGCCACGCAATTGCGCGACGAATTCGAGCTTCAGATCTTCCGCGGGCCGGCGGCAGATCAGCTATTCGATGTTCTCGATCGAGATCGGCTGCGGCAGCTTTTCGAGAGCGAGGACATGCGGAATCCGGCCAACAGGGTGTTCCTTTTCGCCGTCTACACGCTGTCCGTTCTGCTTTCGAACGAATGGCTGGAAGAGCACAGCGTCGGGCGTGCGATTGAGGTCGATACCGTTCTGCCTTGATTGCGAAAGACGCGTGGAGAAGACGACGTTTCTCTTCTCTGCCATCCGCTCACGACGTGCGGCGGTGGCTTGCTAGCGTGCTCCGGACAGCACTAACCACGGCCCGGCAAACTCGCTGGGCCGGGGTCGACGCTGGGGAAGACGCCGGTTAGCGGGATGGAACGAGGGGAGTGGACGAAAAGAATGTCCCCTCTATCCCACTTCATTCCTTCCACGGGCTGGGAAGCACGTGGGCGCGCTCAGCCCAACGTTGCCAGCTCTCGGCCATCGTCTTGACGCGCTGAGGATGCTCGGCCGCCAGATCGTGTGTCTCGGTGCGGTCCGCCTCCAGATCAAAAAGTTCCCATTTCCCTTTGGGGCCCTTCGCGACGAGCTTCCATTTGCCCATGCGCACAGCACGGTTGCCCTCGTGCTCCCAGTAGAGTGCCTTTCGCCGGAGCGGTGCGTCGCGGAACGCTGGCACGAGACTGATCCCCTCCAGCGGTGTAATCGACTGCCCCTTGTGCGTTGCGGGGTACTTCGCACCGCCGACCTCAGCGCACGTCGCCATGATGTCGATGATGTGCCCCGGTTGATGGCGTAGTTCACCGCGCGCGGCGATTCTTGCCGGCCAATGCACGATCAGCGGCGTCGCGATCCCACCTTCGTGCACCCAGTGCTTGTAGAGTCGGAACGGCGTGTTCGAGGCGTTCGCCCAGCCGACCCCGTAACTGGCGAACGACTCGGGGCCGCCGGTGGTGATTGTGGGGTCGTTTCCAAACCGGATTTCCGTCCCCTTGGGCACTGCGCCGTACATGAACGCCCGGCGTTCCTTAGCCCACCATTCCTGCAACACTTCCGCGCAGCCGCCGTTGTCGGACAAGAACACGAGTAGCGTGTTGTCGAGTTCGCCGGCATGCTCCAGCGCGGCGACGATCCGACCGATGCCCTGGTCCATGCGGTCGATCTGGGCCGCGTACACCGCCATGTTGTGGGCGTGCCAATCCCGGTGGTCGGCCTCGTTCCACGGCCGAACACGCTCGTCACGCGGTGTAAGTGTCCATTCCGGCCGCATAATACCTTCGGCGACTTGGCGCGCCAGGCGGCGCTGGCGAAGCACGTCCCACCCGACTGTGTACTCTTGCTCATAGCGCTTGATGTCCGTGGCACGCGCGTGCAGCGGCCAGTGCGGCGCCGTGTACGCCACATAGAGAAAGAAAGGACGATCTTCCTGCGCTGCCTGCCCGACAAAGCGCGTCGCTTCGTCGCTGATGGCGTCGGTGAAATAGTAGTCTTTGGGGATGTCAGTAATCGGCGTGTTATCGCGGAACAGCCCGTGCGGGTAGAAGTAGCTTCCCCCACCCGAGATCGAACCGTAGAAGCGGTCAAAACCGCGTTGGAGCGGCCAGACGTCCCGGTCCCTCGCGGTGTTGGTCTGGTAGTTAAAGCGGCAGACGTGCCACTTGCCGGCCGCCATTGTGCGATAGCCGGCCCCGCGCAGCACCTCGGCGATCGTGACGCACGAGTTATTCAGCCGCCCGGTGTATCCTGGCTGGCCGCGATCATAGACCATGTGGCCCATGCCGGCCTGGTGCGGATACAGCCCGGTCAGCAGCGAGGCTCGCGTCGGACAGCAACGCGCCGTGTTGTAGAACTGCGTGAAACGCAGACCGCCGGCTGCCAGGCGGTCCAGCGTGGGCGTGCAGACTTCCCCGCCGTAGCAGCCTATGTCGGAGAAGCCCATGTCATCGGCCATGATCAGGACGATGTTGGGGGGGCGATCGGGCGCATCACCATACGCCGTTCGCATCAGTCCCGAGAACGCCAGTGCGCTCACACCCACCGACTTCAGGAAATCACGCCGACTCGGATGCCGCGCGGTCGTCATCGTATCGAACCCCTTTCACACCATTGCTGCGTCAATCCGAGCGCGGCACTATTCGTGCGGCATGTGGTCGCCTTGACCCGGATCCCGACTGCAACGGCGGACATCAGAGCGTACATGGCCGTGCCCTCCCGGTGACACACTCGATCGCGTCACATGTCACAGGTACCGCGGAATCCACACGCACCGGAGACGGTAGCCCTTCAGGACGCCGAGACAGGATTGCCTATTGCACGCGCTTCTAGTTGCGAATCCGCTGGACGTCAAGTCGTTCGAGCCCGAGGGCCGATTCGATCGCGCCCCGGCCCGACGCAAGCAGGTTCGGCCTGCCAGATTGCTCCCGCCGGACCGCGCGACACTGGCACCGCGAGGCGGTCGTTGCCGGGTGGCCCTTGAGGCGTGCCGGACAACGCAGTGGCTGGTGAGGTTCCCCGCTACAAGCCGCTGGCGAGACCCCGTATAATACGGCCGCCGTTGTGGCGTGCGCGACGAGCGGGCTCGTGGGCCGCACGCAGCGAATCGGAGCGCCAGCGACGCACACGGAGAGAGAGGATGCGCAAACGCGGGAGCCTTCGCCGGCTGCTCATCATCGCACCCGCCGGGGGATTGTTGATGATGGGCGGCTGTCTGGCCGCGCTGGAACGTGGTGTGGATCTGGTGCTTTCCCCGGGGGCGCTCGCGAACACGCTGGTCGCTCCGTACGACCCGCTGATGTCACTCATCGGCGTGTTCGCCCGCTCGGGACTCGGGTAGCGATGATGCGTAGTCTGATCGTCCGGTCACAGGAAGGCACGTGCGCCACAGTGGAGCTGTCTGAGCAGCCGGTGACAATCGGGCGCGCCGAAACCTGCGATATCATTCTGCGCAACGATGGCGAGGTTTCGCGCGAACATGCACACGTCTGGCTCGACAGCGCCGGCCAGGTGCTCGTCGCCGACAAGGGGTCCAAGAACGGCACGCGCGTGGATTCAGGCGAGTCCTTTCGCAACGTGGTGCGACGGGCAACGCGCTGGATCCGAATCGGCGAGTATGCGCTGCAGATCACGGGTGAACCGCCGGCCCAGACGGTGAAATCCGATGTCTCGTTTCAGCCGGAC
>Ga0272441_10007446_pt1 | contig 17803 bp, 11 predicted proteins | sample SSMProp6N_FD_193582 | JGI IMG/M metagenome (GOLD analysis project Ga0272441, IMG submission 193582) | Marine sediment archaeal communities from Little Sippewissett salt marsh, Falmouth, MA, United States - SSM-Prop-6N | ecosystem: Environmental > Aquatic > Marine > Wetlands > Sediment ... | reverse complement strand
GATGAAAGCAAGATAAAGGTCGGGAATAAGGTCCGGGCGGTTTTTAAAGAGCCGGAACAGATGCAAGGGAATATAGAGGATATTAAGTTTTTCGAAATTATTTAATGCAGTAAATAAAACATTTTTCGATTTATCAAGATTAACAGTGTCTTGGGGTTCGTTTCAGGAAATAGTATGTGATTATATAAGAAGTCGTTTCTATTGAAATATAAAATGTCTTGCAAAGGAGATGCACTACTATGGTTAAGAAGGTTTGTGTATTAGGTGCCGGAACCATGGGTTCGGGAATAGCTCAAGTAACAGCAGAAAATGGCATAGAGACTATTATCCGGGATATGGAGGATAGATTTGTTCAAAAGGGTATTTCAACTATTAAAAACTTTCTCGCCAGAAAACTTGAAAAAGGCAAAATAAGCCAGGATCAGTATAATCAAACGCTTGCCTTGTTAAAAGGAACAACGAATGTCCATGAAGCTGTAGAAGGTGTTGATATGGTCATTGAAGCTGTCCCTGAAGATCTTGCACTTAAGGTAAAAACATTTGCAGAGCTTGATCAACTCTGTCCACCCAAAGTTATCTTAGCTACAAATACCTCCACATTAAGTATTTCCAAAATAGCTTCCGAGGTCATACATAAAGACAGGGTTGTCGGGACACATTTCTTTAGCCCTGTGCCATTGATGAGTCTTGTAGAAATTATTAAGGGCAGCCAAACTACTGAGGCTGTCATTGATACCGCCCGGGAATTTTGTAAACAGATTGGAAAGACATCGATAATTGCCAAGGACATCCCGGGATTTATCGTCAATCGTTTTATGTGCCTTCTTTATAATGAAGCGGCTGATCAGATCTATAACGGAATGGCATCTGCCGAAGATATCGATTTGGGAATGAAACTCGGGGCTAACCATCCTATGGGGCCGGTGGCTATTATGGACATGGCGGGCGTTGATGTTGTCTATAATGCTTTAAATGCACTTTATCAAATGACTGGCGAAGAACGCTATCGACCGTCTCCCATTTTTCAAAACATGATTCGAGAAAACCGTCTGGGGAGAAAGACTGGACTGGGGTTTTATGATTATAAAAAATAGGGAAGGGGATTTTGCATGGGCTTAAACTTTTTTAAGCGAGGAAATCGGGATGTCCAATTTGTATTAAAAGAACATCTCGAAGTTCATAAATTGTTAGAATATGATGTCTATAATCAATTCAGCATGGATGATTTTGACATGATTCTTGAGCAGGCTATGAAAATTGCTCACGATGAATTAGCCCCAACATTTCAAGACAGTGACCGCGACGGTTGTTGTTTTGAAGATGGAAAGGTCAAGGTTTCCGGTTCTTTTTCGCGATGCTGGGATATTTTTGCAGCAGGGGGCTGGTTTGGATTGGCAATGAATCCTGAGTATGGAGGCCAGGGTGTTCCTTTGGTAATCTCTGAATCCGCTGAGGAATTTTTCATGAGTGCCAATTTTGCTTTTTGCTGTTATTCAGGTATGGGACCAAAGAACGGTGAAATAATTGAACATTTCGGAACAAAGGAACAAAAAGAACTGTTTTTAGAGAAGTTGTACAACGGCACTTGGAGTGCTTCCATGTGTTTGACCGAACCCTCGGTCGGTTCTGATGCACATATGGTAACAGTAAGGGCTGTGCCTGAAGCCAATGGTAAGTACTATAAAATTCAAGGAACTAAGACATTTATTACTTCCGGAGAGCATGATCTTACAGAAAACATTATTCATCTTTTAATCGGGAGAATAGAGGGCGATGCTCCCGGAGCCAAGGGTGTTTCGCTGTTTATAATCCCGAAAATATGGGTAAATGACGATGGAAGTCTGGGCGAGAATAATGATGTTTCTTGCATAGGAATTGAACACAAGATGGGGATGAACGGGTCTGCAACATGTGTCTTGAATTTCGGGGAGAACAACAGTTGCCGGGGATTGTTGCTGGGAGAACCCGGGAAAGGCCTGGCGTATATGTTTGATATGATAAATTCTGCCAGGATGTCGGTCGGTCTGGAATCTGTAGGTTTCGGAGCGAATATCTATGCTAATGCGTTGGAATATGCAAAGCAACGCATTCAAGGTGTTGTCTTTGGTAAAAAAGCATACGATCAAGTGAGAATAGTAGAACATCCCGATATACGGCGGATGTTGATGAATCTCAAATCACTCACTGAAGGTATGCGGGCTCTTGTGTATAAAACATACTATCTCTTTGATGTTGCAGAACATTGTCCTGATCAGGATCAACAAAGAAAGGCACGCAATCGGGTTGAACTGTTCACTCCGATTATAAAGGCATATTGTTCGGACAGGGTGTTCGAAATGGGAAGAGACGGAATTCAAATTCTCGGTGGCTATGGATATACCAAGGAGTATCCTATTGAACAGTATACACGCGACAGTAAAATTCTTTCCATATGGGATGGTACAAATTATATCCAGTCCATTGATCTTGTAAGCCGGAAACTCAGGATGAATGATGGAATGGTGTTCAACGACTGGATCGACGAGGTGGAGCAGTTTGCCAACAGCAATATTGCTTCCAGGGTGTTAATTGATGAGATGAATATACTAGAGGAAACAATTCAGATATTAAAAAAAATAAGAGACAGCTATATTGATGCATTTAAGAATGGTGACGTTAATTATATACCCTTGACCTCAACAAAATTTTTAGACAGTTGTGCCGAAGTAGTGATTGCACACCTGCTTTTAGAACAGGCGCTTATTGCAAAAAATAAATTAGATGAATTAGAATCTGATCATTATGATGTCCCGTTCTATAAAGGAAAAATCGAGACTGCAAAATATTATGCGAGAAATTTCTTGCCTAATGTGTTCGGTAGATCAATGATTATTGGATTGAAGGATGCGTCGGCAGTGAATATACTGGAGGAGAGTCTATAGGTAAATTGTTTTCCGGTTGTCGTCATGATATGATAGCTCAATTTTAGCCATGTTGGATAGCCTGCTAAAGTGCAAAGAAATATTGTATCATGCCTCTGCCAGGCATTGCCCATGACAACAGTGAATCTGTGGAGAAGATGTCAGTATATTTTATGTGAGAGATTGGATTTCTGAAAGGAGAGAATCTTTTTGCCTATACATCAATCATCAAAACGAGGGGAGATCTCTTGCGATAAAAAAGATGTTGTTTTATTGAACAGAAAGGAAAGATCAGCCAAAGTGCCTGGTGTTTTGGGCGCCAGGCTCTGTTCAGGCACTGGGAAATCCCCATTTCTTATGGGTGTTGGGGACTGTATACTCCTTGATTTTTCAAAATGGTTTTTTGCTGTCGGGGATAGTCCCGAATGGAATACATCGTCATCAAGAGTATTCATGATTAAATTTGACAGGATGTTGGCTGATTGTCTTGATAATAGCTCTGATTGTGTCTATTCTCAACAAGAGTGGGCGGACCTGAAAGATGTTATTGTACAACATACACACATGTTGCTGGAATCTATACTATTCGAGGTAAACTGTACATTCACTGGAATTCTCATAGCAAATACAGATTTGGGGAGAGAGGGGATTGTTTTTCACACAGGAGACAGTTTGTTATACCAATGCAATAATAAAACAGGCAAATCTTCTTTAGTGACACAAAGCAATTTCTGGATGATCGGAAAAACAAAGCAACTTTATCAGGTAGATACTATGGTGATTGAGGAATCAACACGATTACTGATAGCTACTGATGGTTTATCTGATATTGATGTAACAGACGGTGTTGATAGAAATGAATTCATAGGTAACCTTTTCCAAGAAAATGCTGTAGAAAATATACCTTGTGTCTTATTGGATAGGGGAAGACTGAAGCAGGGGTATGTCGATGATGTCGGGATTATTACCATCAATCCCAATGAACTCTATTCTGATGACAAGATAGTTGTTATTGGAGGAACTACATCGAATGTTGAGCAGATGTTTCAAGAAAGGGTGGCCAATGAGTATTATCAGGACAACTATATATCTTTAAAGAATGAATCCGGCCTTATCATCGTGATATAATCCAGATATATGTACATAATATTCTTAAAAAAAAGATTGGTTTCAGATGGAAATAGACCTGCATATCCATACAAATCGATACTCCGGCTGCAGTAATATAAATCCGAAAGAAGTTTTAAAAAAGGCCAAACGTGTTGGATTGGATGGTATTGCTTTTACCGAACACGGTATTCGCTGGTCAGATGAGCAGATTTCCATTTTGATCGAAAAAGCCAAGATTGAAAACCTATTGGTGTTTGCCGGTCAGGAAGTAGCGTGTTACACATCATACGGGCAATTTCAGGGCGAGTTATTAGTTTATGGCTATCCTAAAAGTCTCGGATCGAATCGATCTATCGAGCAGGTCATTCGGCTTGTTCATGCTGAAGGCGGCGTTGTAATTGCAGCCCATCCTTTTAAAAAGCTCCAGACAGGTGAAGGGTATTATGGGGTGGGTCATACAATATACGATTTTTCTGTAGATGGTCTGGAGATTGAGCATCCTTCCTACGACGATGACAGCCGGAATCTGGCCAAACAAGCAATGAAACAAATGAAGATTGCCGGAATAGGAAGCAGTGATTCCCACGATCTTAGGTCGGTTGGAATGTGCCGGACGGTTTTTGAGAAAACAGTGACCAGCATGGAATCTTTATGTGAAGAAATCAGGGCAAAGCGTCTGAAGGCCATTAATCTATTGCGGTAACGTCGAATTTTGTACTGATTTGCCGCTTACCAATTTTCAGTACCGGATATATTCTCCGGTAATATGATAACAGGTGTTATTGACCATATCGAAAAAACGATCAGTTTTTACTTCAACAATATTTCGGTGAAGATTGTTCCATTGCATCCTGTTATAATTATTTTCTCTTCGGAGATTAATATTCGAGTGTTGATAATAGGATTCTTATAGCTTCCAATGGGTTTTTAACAGGATATTTGAGTCCCATCCAGAGAAGGTTCGCATAATTCTTTTTTCCGCTGGTTATATCAAGATATGCCTCGGCAAGCTCGGTATTTTGTTTCAGTGTTTTAAAAAAATGATCAGGTAATTTATAGATAATCTTTGCCATAAGGTATGCTTTTTTAAGTTCACTGAGAACTGTTTTTTTCATCATCGACCGGTATGTTCGAGATGGGTTGTTTGAAATCAGAGCTTGTGCTGCAAGTGTTCCACTTAAAATTGCGTGATAAATACCTTCGCCGGTTATTGGGTCAACCAGACGGGCTGCATCCCCTGTAAAGAAAATCCTTTTGTTGGTCAGCGTTGAATCGAGGGAATACATCGGCAAGTTGTATCCTTTGGGTTTTTCCCATTTAATCCCATAGCGATTAAGGAATTGGGTATAATATGTCATTATGCTGGGCAACATATTCCGATATATGGCAACCCCGATAGAAGCGTAATCGCCTTTCGGGAATATCCATGCATACCCTGATTGAATATTTCCAAAATTTAAGATTATCTCGTCATGTTGTGGTTGCCATGGGACCTTAGCTTCAAGACAAAAGGCACTACACAATTGTTTTTTCTGGGATGTCAATGATCGAATTGTACTATTTGCACCATCTGCAGCAACAATGTATCTGGCCTTTAAGATATCGCATGAGTTCGTTTGGATTTCTACATGGTTTGCATATTGGCATAAAGCTGTTACTTTTGTTCCTTCTCTCAATAGGGCTCCTGAAGCAATCGCTGCATCCAAAAGATATGAATCAAAATCTTTTCTTTCGACCATATAAACACATGGCTCTTCGGTTTGCATGCTTATAAAGGATTCAGGCCTATAGTAATGGAGAGATCCCTTCGTTATTGCTGCCTTATAATAATTATGAAAACCTCTTGGTAGGAGTGGAACAACCTTGGCAGTTACACCACCAGCACATAGCTTGTCTCTGGGAAAGCTGGCTTTATCTAAAATCAGGATTTTTTGTCCTGAATTTGTAAGCGCCTTTGCAGCTGTTGCACCAGCAGGTCCTGCGCCTACGATGATTGTATCATAGATCATTATATTTTCCCGGTGTAAATCTTAGTTGATCCATTTATAAAAACTAGTTATTAACTTTTAAAGCTACTAAAGACTACGGGCAATTGCAATACTATTCTATTTTGAGGCGCTCAATATATCATGTTTCATGAAGGTGGGTTCTTGGCGAAAGGTTATGAAATGATTGTTTCATTACAGCTGTATTCATAATTCAGGCATTAATCTTAAGCAACATGTATACAGAGCATTATTTTTATCTGATGTATCAACGCCAGGAGGGTGCCCTGGGTTCATCGATGAAATGATCTTGTCATTATTTTATTAGAAACGGATTTTGCTAAAGATTTATCCCCGAAAATACTATTCTTTTTGCAATTCGATACTGCATTCATCCTATGACTGGTTTTCATAAGCGGATTCTCAATAATATAGAGGTATGAGGAACTTGCATAATTGTGGATATACCAGATTTCCGAATAGTCGCTGTTAAACGAGATGTAGTTATGCCTGTCAGGTTGCAGATGAATGATTCCAATGAGTTCATAGGTAGTATCGTCGTAATACCTGATCCCATCGGATTCGACAGTAAATATGGCATCGTGTTCCTTATCAAAAGCTGCAGTGTAAATTTTGTCATGGGTAATCTCCTGGATGAATTGCAGGTCGTTTGATTGCTGTGATGAACAGGAGAAAATGTCTCCTCCCATGGAAAGAAGATACATTCCATCCGGATGAATGAATAGCCCGTCTTTGATCCGGTGTTCGCCATTATATGGAGAATCCCCCAAATACTCCACTTCGCCTGATGAAATTTTGTACCTTGCAATATCATCATATGATACAGCGTAGAGTGCGTTTTCGAATGGCTCAAGAGCTATGATGCTGTTGTAGCTAATATTCTCTTCTCTCCCGATGCGTTCTTCACTAATGATATTGTAACCGTCGATACAGCCTGAACTGCTTGTGGCGTAGACATGTCCATCCGAACTGGCAACCAAATCGAACGGATTGATATATATTCTGAAGTTTTTCACCAGTTCAGCGGTTTTCGGATTGATTTGGGCGATGTATCCGGAGTGAGAATCGCATGAAATAGCAACATAAAGGGCTGTTTCGTCCGGAGAGAGGGTGATTGCTCCGGGCCGATATGAGAACTCGATCTCATGTTCAATCATGCCGGGATCGATGTCAATAGAGTATACTATTTGATTTTCATATGATTCGGAGCTGACAAAAACATGAGAGTTTTGAGGACAGAATTGGGCATCTTCTATCGGGATGTTCAAGGAGTAGTCGGATAGAACCGCCGGATTGGTTGCCTCTCCCTGAGTAAGAATATTATCAGATGGAGGTAGGAAGGTAGTTGTCCAGGAATAGTAGATGTAGCCATCTATCTGATCGTCTGCATTCTGATCTATGCGGATGCTTTCGGGATCACCATAAATGTCATAGTAATAATATGCTATAAAGTCTATTGTTCCGTCATTATCCGAGTCTTCCCGATAGGTTGTGCGTTTATGAGAGGTGTTGTATTCATAGTAGATAATGACGTCAATACTGCCGTTATTATCAATATCGTACTCTTCTTTTTCAAGATCCCCTGATGCATATGAGTAATAAATGCTTTGATCGATGGCTCCATCGAGATCAATATCCCATTCTTCTTTTTCTGTTTTGCCTGAATAATTAAGCAGGTAGTAGCCCGTGATATCGATGATTCCGTCGTTATCCTCGTCCCGATCTTCCCGTAGTTCCCTGGTAATATGGTATGAGTCATAAAAATGATATCGGCAGGTATCGATTTTCCCATTGTTGTCAAAATCAAAATTTTCCCTGAACATCTGACCGTTGTCCCACCAGAGGTAGGTGCCTTTTTCTTCTACCGATCCATTGTTACCGTAGTCCCATTCCTCTTGGATTAGTTTCCCAGAGCTGTTGTAAAAGTATTTCACCCTGGTATCGATCTGACCGTCTGCATCAATATCAATTGTCTCGTTTACGAGATACACCTGAACCTGTTCAGCCGATCCGGACCCGCTGTCACTGCTGTTGCTGCTGCCTCCACATCCACAAAACACAAATGCTGCTATTGATACCAGGCAAAAAAATTGTTTCATGCTGATCCCTCCCCGCAATCTCAATGGTAACAATATAAAAGGGTCTAAATACGTAATCTGTTATTTATAATAATCAACAGACAGGCCAAAATCAAATATGTGAATTATAGATACTAATTAATACAATAATATATATGGGGATATAATATTAAAATAATAAATGTTGCTTTATAAATAAAGATTCGATTGGTTTTTTATCCGGGCTATGTACGACATTGACATTAATGGAAAATTAGAAGGTTCCCTTCATATTGAATTTTGGGTATATTAGATACGAATTAAAAAGGGTAAAGGATAATCAGGGGAATTATTTCTTGGTTTTTTTACTCTATTCAATTGAATAAATAAGAGGAAAACAGATGCTGAGGGTATTAGTTGCCGATGACCATCCGATTGTACGCACCGGAATCAAGCAGATACTGGCCGAGGATCCTGATGTTCATGTTATTGGAGAGGCGGAAAACGGCTCGGAAGTAATTGATTTTCTGCTAAAAAACACTTGTGACCTTGTTCTGTTGGATATTTCCATGCCCGGCAGAAGCGGTATCGATGTAATTAAGGAAGTCAAACAGATTTATCCTCATATTGCTGTCCTTATTCTGAGTATATATCCCGAAGATCAGTATGCTGTCAGGGCTCTTAGAGCCGGCGCCTCTGGATACATTACCAAGGCAAGTGCTCCAGACGAGTTGATCAAGGCTGTACGAAAGGTTGCCGGAGGCGGCAAGTATATCAGTCCTTCCCTGGCAGAAGTGCTGGCCATGCAGATTGACCAGAAAGGTGCTCAACAGCCACACGAGCGTCTCTCTGACCGAGAGTATCAGGTAATGCTGATGCTGGCTGCCGGCAAAACCGTGACCGAAGTCGCCGATGAACTGTTTTTAAGTGTAAAAACTATCAGCACCTACCGGGCCCGCATCCTGGAAAAGATGAATATGAAAAACAATGCCCAGTTAACAGTCTATGCGGTAGAAAATCGCCTGATTGAATAATTGTATGTCCCAGGATTCAGTAAGGTCTATGTACTCATTCCATCAAGGACATAATCCATATCTCTTATATACGATTCCAATGTCTGAATATAGGACATGAGACCTGTTTGCAACTAGGGTGCATCTGCAGTAAGCATATTTTCCCAGCACCATGTTTCTCCACACGTTCGTCATGTAAGCATTGAAAAAAGGAGAATATACCCATGCCGACTATAGTAAATGGAGTTATAGTTGTAATTATCTAATCACCAAACCGGATTGCCGTTCTATCCTTGATAGGACCGAAAAAAAATGATCCTCTCAGGACAAAAGAGGGAACTAGTATAATTCTACCAAACCCCGTTATATATACATCAAAGTCTTGACTATTTTATGATACATTTTGAAAAATCAAGATTCAATCTCTTAAAATGTAGAAATGGCTTTCCAAAGGAAGCGCTTGACAATTATTGAATAGCCTCCTACTATTTTTCGTTACCAGAGACCAAAGAGGGGACAGTTCCGATAAATTTTGCTGTCGTCTGACAAATCATGAGTGAAAAACATAAGACAAAAGAACAGCTTTTAGAAGAAAATACAGCTCTGCGCAAAATGATCTTTTCGCTCGAACATATGCCTGAAGACGCAGCATTATACCGTTTTCTGATTGACGTATTTCCGGATGCGGTTTTTCTTGAGCGCATGGATGGAAGAATCATCGAGTGTAATCAGGCGGCACTTTCTATGTATGGCTATACCAAGGATGAAATACTTAAGCTCAAAGTTAATGATCTGGTTCCTGACGAAGTCGCCCGGACAATCCCTGATGTTTTTGATGAAAAAAACACTACAGGCGGTGTGTTCGTCTGGGTCAGCAGCAAGAAAAAGAACGGGACCCTGTTCCCCGTACAATACAGCACTCGTATAATAACTATGCACGGGAACAGGTTCGTAATTGCCTTTGTGCGTGATGTAACGGAAAATTACTGGCGTAGACACTACGCCCATTTGGGAGACGTGAGTCTGAGTGATCTCGATAATCAAGGTATTCCCATATTAAACTTGACATGGGAAAAAAGAGAAGACGATTTTATCCTTATCGGGTATGACGCTAAATCGGAAAGGTTCACCAGGGGGTTGATATCCCGATACACGGGAGGCAAGGCCTCAGAGATCTATAGAAATCGTCCCGATATCGTTACTGATCTTGAGCATTGCTTAACTGATAAAGCCATTGTCAAACGCAAGACCCTCTATACCATGTTCACAATCAAAGAGGACTTTATTGCTGAAATTACTTATGTTTTTGTTCCTCCTAATCTTGTCATCATGCACTTCGAGGACTTTACCAGCCGGGATGCTGTGGAGGAGTTAAATCGAACTCTTGTCGACAGTTCCCCGGTTGGGCTGTGTATAATTCAGGATGGGATGTTTCAATTTGTCAATCCGAAGTTTCTGGAATACTCGGGGTACAGCGAAGATGAACTGTTGAGAATGGATCCGATGGCATTGGCGCATCCCGATGACAACTATTGGATGGGTCAAATCATAACCAATTATAACCGCAACGACGTCGCAGGGTCACCATACAGGATACGCATAATACGTAAAGACGGAAAATTGTTGTGGACGATGGTCACGGCCACCTCCATCTTGTATAAGAGAAAGCAGGCCGCACTTATCAACTACACGGATTTCACCGAATTAAAGGAGACCACAGACAGGCTTGATGAGCTGGCAGCCCTGCATTCTTCAATCCTGGAGGCCATACCGCATGCTGTTCTAGGTCTGGATAATCGCAGGATTGTATTTGCCAACCATGCGGTTGATGCGGTTTTTGGCTGGAAGCCTGCAGAACTGATCGGTAAAACCACGAGGGTTCTGTTTCACTCCGACGAGGAGTACGAGGCAGAAGGCCGGAAATTTTATCCGTATTTGACGAAAAAACATACACATAGCCTGGAGTTCATCTACAAACGTAAAGACGGTTCTGATGTAACTTGTCTGGTAAAGGTTTCCCGTATCGGCAATATACCCAATGATAGGCGTATCGTGGCTACCTATACCGATATAACCGAACTTAAGCACACAGAAGACTCACTTAAGGAAAGCCAGCGGGCTCTCTCCACCCTGATGGGGAATCTTCCCGGTATGGCCTATCGATGTAAAAACGATCCACAGTGGACAATGGAGTTTGTCAGCGAGGGTTGTTATGAGCTTACCGGCTATAGGTCGGAAGATCTGATCAACAACTATATGATATCCTATGGTGATTTGATCCATCCTAATGATCGACAGGATGTGTGGGATAAGATCCAGCAGGTGCTTAAGGATGGTGGTGAACATTTTGAGATGATCTATCGTATCATGACCGCATCTCATTCACAACGCTGGGTCTGGGAACGGGGTATGGGAATCTATTCGCCGGAATCAGGAGAACTGGTTGCGCTGGAAGGATTTATAGCGGATATTACTGTACGAGTGCTGGCCGAGAAGCAGCTCGAACGATCGAGCAAACAGCTGAGCATTCATGCCGAACATCTGCATTCCGTGCTGGAAGGTGAACGCACAGAAATTGCCCGTGAAATCCATGACGAACTGGGACAGATCATGACCGCCCTGAAGATAGACCTGTTCTGGCTGGCAAAAAGGATTCCCAAAGAGCCGAAAGAAACAAGGGCAAAAGCCGATTCGATGATCGACCTTATCGATTCCACTATTAAAACAGTCCAGAGAATTTCAGCAGAATTGCGACCGACAATGTTGGATGATCTTGGGCTTACATCGGCCATCGAATGGCTGGTAGAAGAATTTCAGAATCGTACCGGGATTGTATGTGAAGCGATTCTCGACCCGAAATCCGAGGATATCGACAATGTTGAGAAGATATCTATGGCTGTCTACCGTATATGTCAGGAAGCCCTGACCAATATTTCCAGGCATTCCGGGGCAACCATGGCCGAAATCGAACTGAAATTCAGGGATACTTTTGTCGAGCTGATTGTCAGGGATAACGGGCGTGGTATCAATAAGAATGAGATTAATCAGACAAACTCCTTCGGGATTCTCGGTATTAAGGAACGAACGAATCTGCTCGGCGGGGTTGTGATGATACGCGGCAGAGAAAACAAGGGAACGACCATCAAGGTACGTATCCCGACATTAGTGCCTGCTGCCAAGAAGTCTGAGTGCGTATCCGATTTGCAGATTTAAGATACGATAAAACACGAACAAATTATTATTGATACCATTGTTAAGTACAGAGAAAGGATCGGACACTTACCTCCACCGATATAAAAGAAACGATATCGTAGAGAATCTTTTATTCAGCTTAATTGTCATTAGTTCTTGATTATTTTTTTCATAGTTACATTATAGGTAATACAAATTTGGAGACATCGGGGGTGGGCTATGTCGGAAGAGAGATTTGCCAGAATGGAAACAATGCTGGCATTTCAGGAAGATACCATCCAAAAACTCAACGATGTTATCTACAAACAGCAGGTGCAGATCGAGAAGCTTGAGGAGAAGGTGGCATCTCTTATCGAGTTTCTGAAAAATCCCGCGAAATCCGTTCCTGACATTCCGGATGAACCCGAGCCGCCACATTACTGAAATTATAAGCCCCAATCGAGGCGGATGTGCAAAAAACCCACGTGATTTCCATGTTGGGCAGGCAGGCAAGATTGCTTACCCGAAAAAACCGATCAGGAAAACGCCGGAAATCATTATGAGGGCTCCGGTCAAACGCTCGGCAATCTTTTCTTCCCTGAACCAGAGGGCGCCAAAGAGGACACCGAAGATCAAACTGGAACGCTTGATGGAAATCATATAAGCCGCCTCGACCATTGATATCGCCAGGGTATGGCTGAAGATCATCAGGGCCATGGCTGCCCCGAGCAAAAATCCCGCAATGGGCTTGGTGATCAGAGTGCGGGGGGTGACATCCGGCACAAAAGGCACACATGCCATCATCATGAAGGCGAAAGCCACAAAATAGAAAATTCCGAAAAAATACGGATTCGAATGCTGTATCCCGACTTTGCCGATTGTCGCGGTCAGTGAATATATAAAAGCCGCAAGCAGCATGAGCCATGAACCGGGCTCCCTGAAGATCGCCTGGACAGGTTCGAAGATCCCGGTTTTGATTCTTGACAGATTAAGGAAATATGAGCCGATAACGATCAGAATAATTCCAATTATACCGGGTGCACTCAACCGTTCTCCCAGGATCAGCCGGCCGGTCAGGATTATGAAAAGTGGGGTGAATGCCAGAAACGGCAGGCTCAGCGACAACGGCGAGATTTTAATGGCCTTCATGTAGCAGTAAAACGCCAGGGCCTCCAACGGCAACCCGCATGCCAGGCAGATAAAGAAAACCCTGTCCGGATGAGCCGGCGGAACAAAGAAAACAGCACCAAGCAGCCAGGGCAGGGTGTAGGTCAGCCGGGTCAGGCCCATTTCATAGGGGCTTAAGTCACTGTAATAGCGTTTCGTCAGGGCATCCGCTGTGGCAAAACTCACTGCGGACAACAGCGAAAGAAAAAACCATGACATATTTGCACCCGTTTACTTAACCGCACTGTATTGGATGTGTTTAAGATGATCATATTTGTCATGATAAAACAATCATAAGGTGAGCCTCGTTTGAGGAAAACAACGAACAAGCTTTTTATTCCTTAAATGAGGAATACGATAGAATAATGATTGCGGGAAGATATCTATAATAAATTTAAAGAAGTATAATATGTGAATCCGCCCCGATTTACACACCGCTGAAAGAAAAATATTTGACGCCCCAGTGCGTTTCTTATACCACAACGCTAATCAACCCTGATAAAGGAGCGGTGTTTATGATATTGCGGATCGATCACGTTGCTGTGGCAGTGAAGGATTATGAAAAGGCCTTTCACTTTTTCACAAAAATCTTAGGTGCGATACCCGGCAGCTATGCCAGCGAAGCCCCCATGCAGTATCTCTGGCAGAATATGGCACTGGGTGACCTGAGCAGGCTTGAACTCCTCACCCCCACAGGCGGCCGGAGTTTCCTTGATAATTTCCTCAAAGACAAAGACGGCGGGGTTCACCACATAACCCTTCAGACTTCAGACATCTACCGGGCCAAAGATCTGCTGGATCAGAACAATGTCCCTTATTTCAGGTTCAATGACTACGGCCTCTTCTGGAAAGAGCTCTTCATTCATCCCAGAGACGCCTTCGGCGTGCTCATCCAGATTGCCGAGTTTCAGGCCGACGACTGGATTGCACCGCAGGTGAAGATGCCGAACGACACCAGATGGAAAGTCAGCAGGAATGCGAATGGCTGTGACCTTGTCTTTGCCCACCCGGGCGGCGGCAAGGTCACCCTGGAACTGGACAAACAGGAAATCTGCAAACTTATACAGGACCTCCGGGAGATGATGTAAAATCTCTACCTCTATACAGGGTCGTTTAGCGCATTACATATTTTGCCACTTTCTTTGCTTGCACGAAAGAAAATGGCGCAAAGAAATGCACCCCACGGAGCCGCCCTTCGGGTACATTCGTTCGTTTGGAAAAATCCGGTCGCGATTAAACTCACTTTGTTCAGACATAAATCGCTTTCCCCGGTTTTTTCCGGCACTCACTCATCGGCTTCCAAGGGGACCCCGTTTGAGAAAAATAACGAACAAGCTTTTTATTCCAGCATTGGGAATACAATAAGAATAATGATAGTGAGAAAATATCTATAAAAAAGTTATGGAAGTGTAAATTACGTGCCAAAATCGCTATTCTGATAACATTGCAGGATCAGTATAGATCTCTTTTGAAGTTTATAGCTGTTCAGAATTCGAGAATACTTGGAACAATCTCAGCAATCTTTAATCAAGCTGCTTATGAGGTAGTAAATAAACCATCTTTTATTTGCACAAACCGTAAAGACATAGCAGGCGTGACTAATGCGCCTTAATGGGTAAAAAAGCTATAAGCTTCTCAGGCATTATGCCGACTATCGATATACGCCATCAAGGCAGCGTCCGCTCTTCCACAAGAAATCCATAACTCAGGAACTGAGTAACAGAGGAATTGCAAGTTTGAATAGAGAATCAACCCATCATCGCCTTCCAAATCGCTAAAGGCCAGTTCTGTTAGCCAATCACCTACAAATTCTCTCCAGTCATTCATTTCTGAACGGCTTGCAGCGGCAATGAGGCAAATTTTCATAGCTTCTACGATAGATAACTTATACTGAGCATCGTGCCTATATCTCCGAACAAGAATTCGTAATCCATCCGCAAGAATGTGACTCCTAGCGACAGCGGCAACAGTTGCTAACCCATCCAATACAACGAGAAGCTGTGTCCTGTTTTCTATGTTTGCGAGTCGATAGTTGACAGACTTCAAAGCCTTTGCAGCTAATTCTGCTTGGGCTGAATCAACACGGAAGATAAGAGCTGAATTCACAAGAGCAATAAATGATGATGGTCCTACATCCTCTGCGCTGAGTTGTGTTATAATCGTTTTTGCGATATCGGTAGGCAAAATATTCCGTGTTTTATCGATACCTTCTAACGGTACCGGCAAGTATGTGCAAAAATAATCACTATGAGAGTAAAGGCTCCCTGTTTTAGTCGCAAGAACTAGGTCAAACAGCTCGCTATTCTTAATGTTTGTTTCGTTGTTTTTTGCTGCGACTATGATGCGGCCAAGAAAATTTGCCTTTATTTGCGAAGCAACTACAAGGTCGGGATTCCAGTGCGGCTCCAAACGCATATCGACGAGAGATTGTAGATAATACTGATTGCTGCGATTGCTGACCGCCCATTTATAAAAATGATCAATATCAACTGTTGAATTTGCAATTTGACGCTGAATCAAAGAGGCTTGTGCTAGGGACGCCAATCTTCTGTAGAAAGGAGGTTCCGCTGTAAATAACTGTGCTCTGGACAACTCTCCATCCACAAGTATGAACAAAGCAAATAGAAGCCTGAAACTGCTCGACTGTTCGTTAACATCATCATCTCGAATCAGTTCAATGAGACGAATAAGATTTTGCTCAATCTCAGGTCTTGAATGAAAAATACGCAAACCTATTTCAATTGCACCCAATTGTGAGATTCTATCTCCATGCTTTTCTAGGAAGACAAAAGCGCGTAAGAGGTCTTCACTTGACAATTGATCGACATTAATTTCGGACGTCAACGAAGAATGCGATGATAGAAAAAGGCAAGATAAGAAACCCTCATAAGATTTCCATGCAGAAAGTTCATGAAAAAGTGCTTTGCCGCGACTGGAAGCATAATCTCTTATGGTAGCGCTACCGTCATATTCTCCAATCAGCCTCTCAAAATATTTTCTTGAATAAGGAACTAGAGACGATATGCTGCTCTGCCCCTGAAAAATCTCTTCGCGTATGGAACGAGCATTATTTATTGGTGTATCGCGAAACTCACAGTGAAAAGCATCAATCTCGTCATCTTCGAGAGCGCCTTCTGTAAGAATATTATGCCATAGATCCCTTGCGCTGCTGGGTAGATTAACTTCAAAAGCAGCCTCATCAAGGGCACGCAAACGTAAGTCCCGATCTGAGGAAAGTGCACAGAAGTCGGGCAGGAGGATACGTTGCTTGCCACGAGAAAGCGTAAGCTTCGGTGGGTCTCCTTCTCCGCTGATGTTCTTGAGTTTCCATTTCTGACCTGCAGTGTCGATCACTTTTACTTCTGAGTTTCCTGAAAAGAGGTTCCGAATAGCATTCAACAAATCCGACCGCTGCGCAGATAGACCAGAATCACCGAAGGAAAGAACAGCGTCTGTTGTAAGACTATAATTTTTCAGAAAGTCCGCGTTCTCAATCAATGACTGTCGTATAAGAGGCGGTGCTAGCTCCAAAACAGTCTGCGCCAGTGCAGACCTAACATAGGAGCTATTCGTCACGTTACTCCTCTCTTCGGCTAGAAGCATCTCAACTGTTTCTGTAATCTTTTTTCTTAGCCAATCGACAATCCAGGAATACCTATAAGGATATTGTTCTTTAATGGGAAACAAAACCCTTTGTTCAACCCAATTCCAGTATTCTTTTTTGACATTCTGTGGGATGTTGGATGGAGGAGCAAGTACTGTCAAAATGTGAACGTCTCGTCCAGCCTTGTCCATGTTGTCTCCATCATCATCACCAAGGCTGTGGGGCCAGCGACGAAGATCAACTTGATTCATGATCCAGTCGGATCGAGCCCTCAAACCGGAAAAGTCTGCATTGTTTCTCCAAATGCCTTTCAGCACCTTGATGAATACTTTGTACGAGATAACAAGCCAGGGTGTTTCTTTCGGAAGCTGAAGCCAATTGCTCATTTGAACTAACAGAATATTTTCCCTAACAGCTTTTAGTTCGGCTGTCTCAATTACATTTTCATCCTTGATCGCAGAGGCATTAAGATAACCTTCCAATTTTTTCTCGCTTACGGGTATAAAGATATATCCAGCTCGACGTAGCTTAGTCTTGTACTCCGAACGATCTTCGTCTGTAATAGAACCAGTGGAAACCAGCGTATCCAGAAGGTCTAATGTTGAAAATATCGGCACTTGAGCACTGTCATCATTGATGTTAGCATGCTGATTGAGGAACCTATCGTCAAAAATGATTGCATCACAATCCCTTGCTAGAGCCATTAAACTCAAAGTGGGATGCCCGGATATCAACTGATCTTCTGACTCATTAATATTTTGTTGTCTACCAAACT
>Ga0272441_10007445_pt1 | contig 17803 bp, 16 predicted proteins | sample SSMProp6N_FD_193582 | JGI IMG/M metagenome (GOLD analysis project Ga0272441, IMG submission 193582) | Marine sediment archaeal communities from Little Sippewissett salt marsh, Falmouth, MA, United States - SSM-Prop-6N | ecosystem: Environmental > Aquatic > Marine > Wetlands > Sediment ... | reverse complement strand
GAGCTTCTGCAGCGGTTTCGACACGGGGAAGGGAAGCTCAGCATCAACAGAATCGCGGATCGGCAGTGCGGTCACGGGTCTGCTCCGTGCTGGTCGCTGATGGCGGCCGCGTCGAGAAGGCATCCTTGCCGACCCGCACACCGCCGCAGCGCAGCGCCATATCGGCCGAACACACGGATCGACGGCCAGTTTCCCGCCGGTCAGGTTATCGGGCGTTGGGTCGCCGGCGCATTCTCACGGCACGATCACGCGGCCCAGACCCAGGGCGCGGCGAAGATCGATGAGTTGACCCGTATGCGTGCCGTTGTGAAACGCCAGGCGCAGCACGAGCGTCCGCAGCGGGATCTCACCGGTGGCCCAGGGCACCATCTCCGCCAGCTTTGCGTCACCGGCGCTGCCCGCGCCGGCGGCGAGGCGCGCACACGCCGACTCGAAGATCTCCCTCGCCCGCTGAAGCGTGGGATATTGCTGCGGCGCATCGACCGGCGTGGAGCCAAAGCAGACAGACTCGGTGTCGAAGCAACGGGCATCGCCGGCCGTCCCGTCACCGGTGATGAACTCGCCTTCCGGCAGCGACCTACCGTCGAAATGTTCAGCCGCGCGGTGCAACGTCAGCGCGCAATGCCCCAGCGTCCAGGCGACGTGGTTGGGCATGTCGGCCGTCTGCCTCGTGCGGTTGTCATCGTCGAAGCCGACCAGAAAGCGCAACAGCAGATCGCGCGAAGAGAGGATCGATTCGGCCAGCGTATCCTGTGAGGTCATGGGGATTCTCTCCAGACATTCATCGCGAAGCGAGACGGCAATCCGCCCCGGTGACCCGCTCGGCCAGCTAATCGTGCAGGCCGTGACGGCGCAGGTGCTCGCGTATCTCCTCGTTCTGCCGCTGAAAGATGAGCGGCACCAGCGTGGCGTGCGTGGCGTACGGCACAAGCCGAACATACCCGGGCCCGCCCCCGGAAGTTCCGGAACCCCCGGAACCCCCGGAACCATCGGCACCATCGGCACCCCCGGAACCACCGGAACTCTCGGCCAACTCCTCCACCGTTCTCTTGAAACGCTCCACCGCCCTCTCCAGGTAGTAGGAATCCCGATCACCGCAGGTCAGGCGCACGTGGTGCGTGACGATGGGGCCGTAGCGCGCCCAGTCCGCGGCCACCATGCGCGTGATGTCGAAGGCGCTCCATTCATTCACCACCTGCCGATCAATGGCGCCGGTGCGCGGATCAAACATCGGCCTGGGCAGCATGGTCTGCGGATCGCGCGGCGAGAACATCGCCTCCCACGCATCCCACTGCTGACCGGAGGCGCCGTCGGGGTCGAGCACATACTCGATCGTGCACTCCTGGCGCACGGTGAGCGTGACCTCCATCTCGCCGGCGGCGCTGACCATCTCGCGCAGACAGGGGCGGACGTTCCCCTCCGCGTCGGTGTAGAGATTCTCATCTTCGTAGAGGTTGCACGTCTGGAAGGCGCTGAAGTCGATCGGATCGGGCGCGGTCGCCCAGCAGCCGCCGAAGGTCTCGGGATAGCGCAACTGAAGCCACAGGGCCGAGAAGCCGCCGGATGAGTGGCCGGTGACGAGGCGCGCCTCGGGTCGTCTCACAATGCGGAACTTCTTCTCCAGGTAGGGGATGAACTCCTCGACCAGGGCCGTGCCCCGCGGGCCGTTGTTGGCCGAATCGACGAAGCCGTGATGTCCCAGCGGAGACTCGGGATCAAGCACGACATACACGGCAATCGGCGCCACCTCCTCCACTCCCTTGTTGGCAAGCATCTCCGCATATGACACGGCCCCCTCCTCCCGATCACCGAAACCGGGAATGACGAAGACGACCGGCCACTGCCGGTCAAGGGCTTCCGGGTCGTAGTAGTCTTTGGGCAGGGCCACGCCGGCGCGATGGTTGATCCGGCGGCCGTAGAAATCGCTCAACAGCGCGCTTCGATGCTCGACCCACTTCAGATTGCTCATCCGCACGACGGCCCGCGGCGGCCGGATGGGCTCGGAGAGCCGAAGGCTCACGGCATCGTCCCGGTCGGCGCGGAGCTCCACGGAGACGATGTCGCTGAGCACGTTGCCCGGCCCCTCCAGATGGGACCGCTCCGTGCGGTCGGTATCCAGCGCCGCCTGCACCCGCATCGGCCCATCCAGCGCATCCAGCGACTGCGGGAAGGCCAACGCCGTCCCGTCCAGCGTCACGGACTGACCGGGCCTGAAGTCCTCCACGGCGATCGAGGCCAATGGCTGGGGCGGCTGAAAGAACGGCCCCCTCGCCGGCGGCCGCCGTGCCCACCACACGCCGGTCTCGGTGATGAAAAAGAGGATCACGCGACCCGTCGCGGGCGTCCGGCGGGCCGACGGATCCAGCGTCACCGTGTAGGTGTCCGCGGCGGCGGGGGCGGCGGCCGCAAGCAGGGCCGCGAGCCCTATGAGCGCAAGCAGTCGGCTGAGCACGGCATCTCCTCCTTGCCGGGCGCGTGGCGGCAGGGCATCCGGCCGCCGTCGCCCGGGCGGTGTTCTACCACATCGCCCGCCCTGCTGCGGGCCGGCCTCCCGAGCCCCCCGTCGGGAGAAAAGTCGTTTCTCGACCTGCGCCAGCCCATTTCCACATGCCGGCCGGCGATCCAACCGATACTATCGGGCGTACCACGACTCTGCCGGGCTGTTCTTCTGCGCCCGCAACTGGATCGAACGGAAGGCATTGATCATGCGACCGAAGATCGCCGTCCCCTGCTCCATCCTGGTTCTTTCCGCCGCCCTCGCCGGCTGCGGCGGGAACAAGACCTTCGTCTCGAACTTCGGCACGTGGGCCTGCTCCACCGCGGACAAGCTGGCCGAGGCGAACGCCGAGGACCAGCCCCTCATCCTCGATGTCCTGGGGCCGGTCGCCGTGGATGTCGAATCGTTCAACGGCGATGTCACCGTCATCGCCAACCCCAAGCTCGAGCAGGCCCTCATCACCTTCACCCGCCGGGCCACGCACGGCTACCAGCGCACCGAGGAGGCCGAAGCTTCCCTGCCCGAGATCGGCTATTCGGCCGAGATCGTGCCCGGCGAACTCGGCCAGATGCTCAAGGTGCGCACCACCACCACCAACCCCGAGCCGCATTATCTGCGCGTGGACATGCTCATCGAGCTGCCCGAGGTGGACGGCCTGCGCGTGCGCACGCACAACGGCGGCGTCATCGCCACCGACATCGAGGGCAAGGTGGACATCGTCACCAGTGACGGCGCCGTCCGCGTCGCCACCAACCATCCCATGGTCCGGCCGGTCACCATCATCAACAACTGCGGCGACGTCGAGTACCGCGTGCGCAACGAGTCAACCGGCGATGTGGACTGCCAGTCCGTGCGGGGCAACGTGAGCCACCACGCCGAGTTCGGCAAGTGGATCATCCATCCCGGCACCGATCACGACACGCTGCTCGCCTCGTTCAACGCCGGCACGAACCCGATCATCCTCCGCGCCGCCGATGGGGACATCAAGATCGCGGTCGTCGAGAACCCCACGCACACCGGCCCGTTCAGCTTCCTCCGGTAGCGGCTTTTATCCGACGGCGGATCTCGTTGCGCACGACCGCCGCCGTTCGGCGGTCGCACTCGATCACGACGCGGATGGGCCGATAAACGGTCCATGATCTCAATCCTCTCGTCAGGACCAGCCGCCATCGCGATCCGCGCGATTTCCTCACACGGACTCCTCGAAAAGATCTCCACGCCTCGGAGCTGCGGCTTTTCGCTCCCGGCTTTCTCATCACGAATCCGTCGGCTTCCATGACGAGAATGATCTCCGGCGTGCCGTGCCGCCGTTTGCCAAACCTGTCGACCGATCCAATCACGCCAGCCAAGAACACAACAAGAAAGACTGCGCACGCTGAAATGGGCATCAACAGCATCACCACCAGCAGCATGACGATCGCCGCCACCGTAAGCAGGATTTCGAAGGAGGACAGATCGAGACGACGCTGCAGGATTGACGGCCACCACGCCGGCAGATCGAACATCGTTTCGTCGTACTCGAACCCGCATTCGGGGCAGCGGTGCGCCGCCGGCAGGCCGGTCAGGTCGTATTCGCACTTCGGGCAGCGGTGCAGCCTCAGGATCTCGCGCGCCTCGCCGGGCATGATCCACTCAGCGTACCCTATACAAAGACCCATGGCACGCGAGATCCAGGATCATTACTTCCGACAGGCCAAGCGCGAGGGATACCTCTCCCGCGCTGCCTACAAGCTCATCGAGATCGATGACCGCAAGAAGATCCTGAGCCCGGGGGCTCGCGTCCTCGACTGCGGTGCGGCTCCCGGAAGCTGGCTCCAGGTCGCCTCGCAGCGCATCGGGCCGAGCGGCCTCGTTATCGGCATCGACCTCAAGCCCATCAAACACCAGTTTCCCGCCGGCAATGTCCGCACGCTTGTGGGCGACCTCCGCGACATCCCCATTTCCGCGCTCCTCCCCCAAGCCGGACCCCCCCAAGCCGGACCTGACGAGGCCGCTGCGCCGGCAGCGGCCGAGGAAGGTCCGGGTCACCCCCGGAATGGTCCCCGCCCCCGGAATGGCCACCGCAAGCGCCCACTGCCCTTCACCGTCGTCCTCTCCGACATGGCCCCCTCCACCACCGGCGATCACACCATCGATCACCACCAGTCAGTGCGCCTCTGCCAGGCGCTGCTCGATCGCTGCCGCGATCTGCTGGCCGACGGCGGAAACCTGGTGATGAAGGTCTTCGAGGGCGAGGGGTACCCGGACCTGCTCGCCCGCTGCCAGCGGCTCTTCGATTCGGCCAGGGGATTCCGACCCAAGGCCTCGCGCGGCGAGTCACGCGAGATGTACATCATCGCCCACGGCTATCGCGGCCGCGATGCCGAGCCGGCGCCGGACGAGACCACATCGCCGCCGCGCCGACGACCCTCGAGCGGCTGGGGGAAGTGATAAGTGATGAGTGATGAGTGATGAGTGATGAGCGATGAGCGATGAGCGATGAGTCATCGGCCCGTTTAGCGACGCAGTTCACCCGCGTATCAGGCGTGGGGAGCGATCAGGGCTCAGCCCTTGGCGAAACGCCGAAAACCGAAAGCCGAAACGCCGAAAACGGAAACGCCGAAAGCCAACAGCCAACAGCCAGCGCCAGGACATAACTTATGCCGGATCCGGGACGATTCGGTCCATCCATGACGCGCACGATTGGCATGCCGGTCGGCGGAAGGGGCGCTGATTCTGCGCAGGGGCGGCAAGGTCTGCGTCGCGCGGCCGGCCGGCGCGGGCGATTCACGCCGCCGGGCGATCGGCGCGGCGTTTGCCCCATATGCCCCGCAGCAGAAGGAGCACTCGTTATGCAAGTCCACAATGCTCTGCTCACATCCATGACGACGCTGTATCGCCCTCCGACGACGAGCCCCGTCGATGAGCCATCGACGAACGCCGCCGGTGGGCGGTCGATGATCGCCCGAGCCGGGACCCCGCCCGTCTCCCCCGTGGCGGACCAGGCGGCCGTCTCCATCGCTCCACCCCCCGGCAGCGGCGTGGGCGTGGAGGAGATCGAAGGTCTGACCGTCGAGGGCCTGCTTGCGGCCTGGGGCACAAACGATGATCGCTACGACCTGAACGCCGACGGCACGGTGAACGTGCGGGATCTTCTGTCCCTGCTGGCCGAGTTGAGCGACACCACCAAAGCCGATGAAACGACAAACCTCACCGGCGCGCCGCCCACCGGGCCCGAGGCCTTCACTGATCTGGATGGGCAGACGCCACCCCTGCCGCCCGAGGAGGATCCGCTCACCATCGAAGGGCTCCGGGAGGCCTGGGGCACGGACAACGCCCGCTACGACCTGAACCTCGATGGCACGGTCAACGTGCAGGATCTGCTGGCGCTGCTGGCGCAGCTCAGCGGAGCCCGGCCCCAAGTCGAGTCCGGAGTCCCCAGCGCCAACGGAATGGGTCCCGTTGCGTCGACCGTGGATGCGGCCTCGACGCCCGTGACGCCGCCGCTTCCTCCGGAGGAGGTGCCGCTCACCATCGAAGGGCTCCGGGAGGCCTGGGGCACGGACAATGCCCGCTACGACCTGAACGCAGACGGCACGGTCAATGTCCGCGATCTGCTGGCGCTGCTGGCGCAGCTCGGCAGCGGGCAGTCTGAGACCGTGGCGGATCCCGCCGATGCGGATGTCCTGGTCGCGGCAAGCGAGACGGCCTCCGCCGATGACATCGTTGACGAACCGACGCCGCTGGAGCAGCTTCTGGCCGCCTGGGGCACGGACAACCCCCGCTACGATCTCAACCTCGACGGGACGGTGAACGTGCAGGATCTACTGGCGCTGCTGGGGCAGATGAGCGGCGGTCATCCGGTGACCTCCTCCCGCCTCGCGGCGGCCGGCGAAACCGCCCGGCCTGTGGCCAGCTCACTTCTCAAGGAGCTTGAGGCGGCCGGCTTCGATGCGCACCCGCCATCGAACATCCACGAGCTTGTCGGTCAGCTCAGCCTCGCGCCGACTCAGCGGGCCGCGGTGCTGAGCCAGATCGCCGCCCGTTACCCGGACGGCCTCGGCCTGGACGTCGTCGTCTGAACGCGACGGGAGCAACTCAACCGGACCGCATCAGGGAACCGTGAGCCACCTCGCGGTTCCCTGTTCATGCCGCGGAAGAGGGACGGTCGGTGTCTTCCGGCGGTGTCTGTGTGCGAGCGTCCTGGGGGGCGCGAAGACGCAAGCGGCTGATGGACACGTTCCCACATTGGCACATTGCCACATTGGCACATTGCCACATTGCCATATTGCCACATTGCCACGATGCCTCTCTTCCCTCGATGCCATGATCCCACGATGCCATGATGCCTCTCCTCACACCATTCTCGCCCCGGCCTGACGGGCGGCGGCAACGATGCGCTCGGCCGTGCGCACCGCGGCGAACCCGGCCTGGGCGTCGACGGCGGGGCGGTGGCCGGATCGGACAGCAGCAAGGAAATCATCGATCTGGAGCTTCAACGGCTCGCCTTCCCCCACCTCCAGCTCATCCACCTGCACCAGCTCCAGATAGTTGATGCTGGAGAGGTCCTCGCCCGCCGCCAGGCGCTGGCGTACCTCGGCCAGTTGCTGTTCGTTGGCGGTCTTGCGCACCACGGTGCCGGCGCGCTTCACGAAATCGGCCGAGACGTACATGTCCTCGCTGATGATGCGGATCTTTCGCTCGGTCTTCAGCGCCAGGCGGGAAGCGGTGATGTTGGCCACGCAGCGCAGGCCGTCTGCGGAGGGCGGGAAAGCCAGCCGGGCGTTGCACACGTCCTCGGCCTCCCCCAACACGCACACCGCGCTGGCATGCACTTCTTCCGGCTCGGACCCGAGCAGCATCAGCAGCAGGTCCAGATCGTGAATCATCATGTCCAGCACGACCCCCACATCGACGCTGCGGAACGTCATGGGGCTGATGCGATCCATCTGGATGAAACGGGGCTCGAGTCCCTCCAGCTTGCGGATCGCCAGCATGACCGGGTCGTAGCGCACGATGTGCCCCACCTGGAGGATTGCCCCCGAGCGCTCGGCGGCGTCGGCGATGAGCTGCGCCTCGGCGGCGTCCGGGGCCAGGGGCTTCTCGATCAGGCAGGCTACGTTCGCCGCCAGCAGCCGCTCGGCCACGGCTCGGTGATGGCTGGTGGGGGTGGCGATGGTGACCGCGTCGACCCCCGCATCCAACAGTTCCTCGACCGATCGGCAGGCGGCGCCGCCCCACTCGGCGACAACCGCCTCGGCCGCCTCGGCATTGACATCCGCCACGCCGATGAGCTCGGCGCCGTTGCTCTGGGCGTAGATTCGGGCATGATGCCGGCCCATCCGGCCCACCCCCACCACGCCGCAGCGGATTACGCGCTCACCCATCGAACTGCCACCTGTCCTCTCATCGTTCTTTGTCTCGCCGGGCGCGGGCCGCATCCATTTCCGCGACCGCGCCGGCCACTTCCTCGCCGTACTCCTCCGCGCGCCGGCGCTGCCGGCGCAACCGGTCCTGGTATTCGCGGGCATGCCGCACCGACCACGTCAGCGATCCGCTCAACGAGAAGAGAGCATAGACGAAGGCGCAAACGGATGTCACCCAGATCAGCCCCAAGGCGAGCCCCAGGAGCAGGATCGGGAGGTTGACCAGCAGCAGGGGCGTGGTGATGGGTATGCCCCACGCCGTCAGGTTGAACGCCCGCTCGGCGTTGCCGTCTCGGGCCCACTCGGCCAGGCGGCGGAGCTGGATGGCCAGCACAACGATGCCCGCCAGTCCGATGGCAATGCCCAGGATGCCTGCCGAGGCCAGCAGCGTGGGCAGCACACTGGCGCCGGCGGTCTTCGTCGCCGCCTGCCTGAGGAACGCCGCGACGGCGGCAAGGATCCACCCGGCCTGAAGCCCGCGCGCCCAGAGGCGCAGCCGCCCGGTAGGGGAGAAGCCGTGGAACAGGGCCTGAGGCATGTCGTAGGCGCCTGTCAGGAGCCAGACCGCCGCCGTCCACAGCAGTGAGAAGGCCGCCAGCAGCGCCGCCGGGGCCGGAGCGCCGAGGGGCATCCAGCGCCCGGCGATCACCAGGACGATCAGCCCCACGGCGCAGGCCGAGGCGAGCCACGATGCGGCCTGGAAGGTCCGGATGACCCGGATCGGCATCGTGCACAGCGGCTCGTCGATCTCTCCCGGCGTCACGATCGGCAGACCGCACTCCGGACAGCGCCCGCCGACGGGCAGACCGCGCAGGCTGTAGCCGCAGCGCGGGCACGCCCGGCTTGCCGCATCGAGGCCCGCCGAAGGCGCCTGGCCGGCTGCCCGCGGATCGCTCTCACCGGTCGCGGCCATGGCGCGTGCATCGTAACCGCCGCGCCGAGTGCCCGCGATGCTCACCGCTTGGTGGGCGGGGGCGATCTCCTCGGCTCCTCCAGCGCCACGTCCCCCTTCGATTCGGGGACCGGACGAATCGTGGCCTCGATCTTCTCATCGAACGCCCGGCGCGTGCGCTCGATGCGCAGGGGTCGTCCGACGGCCTGGCCGGCGTGAATCTGCGTCCAGCGCATGTGCTGATACATCGCATACAGGCTCGACAGCACCATCAGCAGCGCCCAGCCCCAGAAGAGGAGGATCACGATGAACAGGAATGCCAGCGGCCCGAAGAGAAGCAGGGAGCTCCACGCGATCTGCACCGGTATCACCAGCAGAAAGACCGTGGCGATGGGAAGAAACCACAGGGCCAGGTTCAGACGCCGGACGGGCCCTTCCAGTTCCGCGGCCTCGGCGATGCGCAGGAGGATGAAGACCATCAGAAGCAGGCCCACGCCCGCCGCGGCTCGCCCGGCGAGGCTGAGCAGGAACAGCGCATGCCCGCGCCCCGCCCCGGGCAGGGCCAGCCAGACGATGAGGCACGCGTAGGCCGGCAGCCACAGCAATTCAAGCCACCGCCCCGCCAGCCGCATCCGGCGCAGCTTCGGCCACTCGTCATCGAGCGCCGGCGGCGTGAGGAGCCAGGCCGCCAGCGTCCAGCCCGTCCAACCGGCGGCCGCGGCGATCAGGTACGCGCGGGCCAGTTCCGGCCCGGAGAGCGCGGTGCTGGCCACGAAGCAGAACAGGCGGGCGGCGAGAATCACGCTCAGGCTGATCACCCCAAGCCCCAGCCCGGCCTTCCACTGCGCCCGCTGAACCTCGTCGCCGGACAGAAGAGCATCGCTGGCCGTGTGCGTCAGCTCGATGGGCGTGCCGCATTCCGGGCAGTTCCGCCCGTAGTTCAGACCTCGCAGGTTGTAACCGCACCGCGGGCAGGGCAGGTCATGATCGATCGGGCCGCGCTCCGCGGCGCGATGATACTTGAGGAATCTCGGCGAGAGGAAGCGGGACATCGCCCCCTCATCGTACCGGGCGGTCAGGCACCGGAGGGCACAAGATGATTAATCAAACGGCGGCGAACTGGGCGGCATGGGCCACCGCGTTGCGGAACATGGCCAGCCCCGGCGGATCGCCAGCGCGCTGATCGTCGCCCAAGCGCGTCCAGAACGGATGCTGCGTCCAGCGGGTGTAGCGCTCGGGGTGGGGCATGAGGCCCAGCACGAGGCCGCTGGCATCACAGATGCCGGCGACGTTCGCCACCGAGCCGTTGGGGTTGTCATCGGCCGCATAGCGAACGGCGATCTGGCCGCCGGCCTCCAGGCGGCGCAGCACCTCATCGGAGGCGGGAATGAAGCGACCCTCGCCATGGGCGATCGGCAGCCGGCCGCTGAGAGCGTTGACGGTGATGCCCTGCGTCCAGATGCAGCGCGTGGCGGCGGGGATCTCGATCTTCACCCAGCGATCGATGAAACGCGCCGAGCTGTTGTGGGCCAGAGCGATCGAGGGGGCGGGCGGCGCCGACGGCCACGGCTCGCCCGCCTCCGGACCGGGCAGCAGGCCGATCTGGGCGGCGATCTGGAACCCGTTGCACGGGGCGATCATCGGCACCCCGCGCTGAAGGGCCCGCACCAGCGGGCCGTACAGATGCCGGCGCATGAGCTGGGCCATGATGCGGCCCGCCGCGACGGCATCGCCGTAGCTGAACCCGCCGGGAAGGCCGATCAGGTCAAAGTCATCGATCAGCGACGGGTCGGCGATGAGCTCGTTGAGATGCCTGAACTGCGCGCCGGCCCCGGCCAGCTCGAAGGACGCGGCCAGCTCGCGGTCGCAGTTGATGCCGGCGGTGGTGATGATCAGGGCGCGGGGCATGGGAGGATCATAGGCGGAATGGCCTCAAGGCATCGTGGCATCGTGGCATCGTGGGTCGGAGAATCGCGCCCGTCAGCCGCTTGCGTCTTCGCGTCTCCACCGCTCGTCTCACCAGTCCAACGTCTCCAGCCAGGCGGCCTTCAGATCTGCGGTTTCGATCTCGACGTCCGTGCCGGCGAGCGTGAGCGTCGGCGCTTCATTGAACTGGCCGACGATCGCATACGGTACGCCGCCGAGCCCTTCATCAATCGCATCGAGATCCTTCCGCTTCACCTCCAGCAGATATCGGCCGGGCGTCTCGGCGAAGCACTCGGCGGTGGGATTCAGATCCCCGGTCGTGGGCAGGGCGGTCAAATCGAGCTGCAGGCCAACGTCACCGGCGATGATCATCTCCGCCGCCGCCACGAGCAGACCGCCCTCGCTGCAATCGTGCGCCGCCTGCGCCAGCCCGCGCGTGATGAGCCCGTGCACGGCCCGGGCCGTGCGCGGACCGGCGTCAAGATCGGCCATTGGCAGGCGCTGTGCGCCTCCATCGTTGCCGTAGAGCATCTGGTAGTGCGATCCGCCCATCTCTTCGCGTGTGATGCCGACGATCAGAAGCAGATCTCCGGCGGCCTTGGCGTCCATCGTCATGCAGCGACTTATGTTGGGCACGATGCCGAAGCCTGATATGAGAAGCGTGGGCGGGATGCGGATCGTGTCGCCATCTTCTGTCGCAAACTGGTTATTAAGTGAATCCTTGCCGGAGATGAACGGCGCGCGGTAGGCCTTCGCACCGTCATAACACGCCTCCGCGGCCCGCACCAGCTCACCCAGCTCGCGCTCCTCGGTGCAGCTCGGCCAGGAGAAATTGTCCAGCAGGGCGATCCGCGCCGGATCGGTCCCCACGCAGACAAGGTTGCGCACGCACTCATCGATCGCCGCCAGCGTCATGACGTACGGATCATCCTTCAGCGCGGTGGCCAGGCCGTTGGCGATCGCCAGTCCACGCATCGATCCCTTCACGGGCAGGATGACCGCCGCGTCGCCCGGCCCTTCGCCGGCCGGCCCCACCAGCGGCTTGATCACCGACCCGCCCTGCACTTCGTGATCGTATTGCCGGATCACCCAGTGCTTGGAGGCGATGTTCGGATGCGAAAGCAGACCGAGCAGGGCGTCGCCGACCGAGAGGCGCAACCCGGACGCCTCGTGCACTTCGCGCGGCGCGACCGCCGGCGGCGACCAGCTCGCCCGGCGCGTGGTCGGCGGAAGGCCCTCGTGGAGGAACTGCATGGGCAGGCGGCCGACCTCCGTGCCCCGGTAGTTCAGGATCAGGTCGCGCCCTTCCGTGCCGAAGTGACCGAGCTCGCAGAGCTCGACATCGTGCCGCCGGCAGATCGCGCGGAGTTTGGCGATGTTCTCCTCGGGCACGGCCAGGGTCATGCGCTCCTGGGCCTCTGAGATCCAGATCTCGGTGGGCGTCAGGCCTTCGTACTTCAGGGGTGCCCGCTCCAGGTGCACGACGGCCCCCAGTTGTTCGCCCATCTCGCCGACGGAACTGGAGAACCCGCCCGCCCCGCAGTCGGTGATGGCGCTGTACAGACACCCCTCCTCGTGATCGCGCGCTTCGAGGATGACATCCAGCATCTTCTTCTCGGTCACCGGGTCGCCGATCTGCACGGCATGGCTGAACTCATCGGCGTGGGTATCGGTGAGCTCGGCCGAACTGAACGTGGCGCCGTGGATGCCGTCGCGCCCCGTGCGCCCGCCCACCACGATGATGCGATCGCCGGCGCGGGCGGCCCCGGTGATCATGTCGCGGGGCATGACGCCGATGGAGCCGCAATAGACAAGGACATTGCCGATGTAATCATCGTCGAACCACACCGCGCCGTTGAGGGTGGGAATGCCCATGCGGTTGCCGTAGTCGCGCACGCCGGCCACGATCTGGCGGAGGATGCGCTGCGGATGCAGGCAGCCGGTGGGAAGTTCCTTTTGAACCACCGAGGACGCAGAGGGCACAGAGGTTGGATTGTGCTTGGCGTCTCCCGGATCGTGCGCGTCCTGCGCATCAGGCTCAGCACCGACGGTCTCGGAAACCGCCTTTCCCGACCCTTCTTCTCTCCCCGTGTTCTCTGTGCCCTCGGCGGTTCCATTCCTCCTCCACCGATCGGGGAACGCCACGCAGAAGACATCGGTGGACGCGATGGGCTTGGCGGCCAGGCCCGTGCCGATCACATCGCGGATGACCCCGCCGATGCCGGTGGCCGCTCCGCCGTAGGGCTCGATCGCCGAGGGATGGTTGTGCGTCTCGACCTTGAAGCAGACGGCATGATCATCGTCGAAGGCGATGACGCCGGCGTTGTCCACGAAAACCGACAGGCACCAGTCCAGCCCGCCCTCCATCAGCTCGCGCGTCGCGGCGGCCACGGTGGACTTGAGCAGGTTATGAATGGTGATCGAGCCGTCCTCGTTCAACTCGTGCCCGGGTCGATCGGCGAGGGCCGGGGCGCCGGCGGCAAGGACGCTCTCACCCGTCTGGCGGTAGCGGATCGTCGCCTTCAGCGTCTTGTGCACGCAATGCTCGGACCAGGTCTGGGCCAGCGTTTCCAGCTCGATGTCGCGCGGATTGCGCCCCAGCCGACGGTACTCGGCCTGGATCGCCTGCATCTCCTCGAGGCTGAGGAACAGGTGCGCCTGGCGCGACAGGTTCCGAAGCGCCTCGTCATCCAGATCCAGCAGCGGCACCTCGACGATCTTCAGCTCGCGCGGCGAGCCGGCCGGGAACGACTCGGGGTGATAGGGCTTGTCGTGGATCGCGTGGATGACCGGGTTGGCCAGGCTGCGCTCGGCGACGGCGCGGGCCGCGGCTGAACTCGTGCCGTGCAGGTCATAGCGCCGGCCGGTGCGCACCGTCGCCTCCACGCCGAGCATGGTCCGGATCGCCAGCTCGACCGGCTCGGCATCCGGATCCATCACCCCCGGAAGTGGATGCACCTCGATGAGGGCATCGCCCTGCGGCGCGGCGCTGCCGATCACCGCCTGCTCCGTGACCGGATCGGCCAGCAACTCGCAGGCGATGCGCTGCACCTGCGGCTCGTCCAGATCGGCCTGGATGAGATAGACGCCGGCGCAGTCGATCTGGCGGGGCAGCGGCGCCACGCCGACCGATTGAGCTTCGCGGCAGGCGGCGGCGCCCTTCGGATCCGGAGCGCCCGCCCTGGGGCGAACCTCGATTCGGTGAACGGAAACGTCGGTCATGAGCCTTCAGCCGTTTGCTTGCCGGCGGTCGTCGCCGGGGGAGCCGATCCTACCGTCTCCGGCCTGAAGCGGCCACGACGGGTTCAGCCGGCCGACGATCTCCCTAGAATGGCCGGCCATGCCAGACCGCGACGATGCACTGCCCCACGTTGACCTCTTCACCGATGGCGCTTGCTCGGGCAATCCCGGCCCCGGCGGCTGGGCCTACATCCTCCATCACCGGGACCGCGACACGGAAATCGTCGCCTCCGACGGCGAGCGGCAGACCACCAACAACCAAATGGAACTGCTGGCGGTGATCAACGGCCTGAAACGGCTGAAGAAACCCTGCCGCGTCGACCTCTATTCCGACAGCCAATACGTCGTCAAGGGGCTCCAGTCCTGGATGGAGCAGTGGAAGGCCAAGGGCTGGAGACGGGGAAGGCGGGAGGCCGTGAAGAACCTGGCTCTCTGGAAGGAGCTGGATGCCCTCCGCCAGATTCACCGGGTCAACGCGACCTGGGTGCAGGCGCACGGCGATCACCCGGAGAACGAGCGCTGCGACCAGTTGGCGGTCGCCGCCGCCGAGCGGTTCAGAGAATCGGTAAACGGGCCGTCATCGACCGATGAGGGATGGTGACCGGCCCGGGGTGTGTCCCTTATGCTGTTGCACGCGATGCGAAGGTTCAACCTGACATCCTGGCTGCTGCTGTGCCTGGCCGCGCCGGCTGCCGCCGCGGACGAGACATTCACCGTCTTCGAATCGGTTCCGATCGCCCACGACGAGGCGCTCACCGAGCCGGTCGAACGCGAGGGGCTGACGGTCCTGAGCTTCGGGCAGACGGTCCAGGCCACGGTTGTTCTGCCGCCGCTGCCGACCGATCAGCGCGAGGCCCGGCGGATCGTGGCCACGGTGCGCGTCGAGCCGGTCCTCACGGAGATCCGGGGCAGAATGCGGCCGGGCGACCCCTGGACGCGGGTCGGCTCGGTGAGCATCGTGCGGGAGGGTGAGGCCGGCCGTGGGCCGGTCGAGATCGAGCTGATGCGCTTCATCACCGGCTTCGGTGGGCCGGGCACGTTCCAGGAGGATCTCACGCCGCTGGCCCCCCTTCTCAGCGGACCGACGACCTTCCGCCTGTTCATCAGCACCTATCTCAATCCCGGCTGGCACGCCTCGCTGACCCTGACCTACTCGACGGAGGAGGCGGGCTTCCGCCGGCCGACGTTCGCCCGGCGGCTGTTCAACGAGCCGGAGGTTACCGCCAGGGCCGGCACGCTGGAGGCTCGCATCCGGATCCCGCCTGACCTGGCCCAACCGAGGCTGCGCCTCATCTCCACCGGCCACGCCACCGACGGCACCAGCGGCGACGAGTTCACCACCCGCACGCACATCCTCACGATCGACGGTGAGGAGATCGCCCGCTGGCGGCCGTGGGCCGAGGAGGGCGGGCCCCTGCGCCCGGCCAACCCCACCAGCGGCCGGATGACCATCGAGGGCCGCGAGCTGTGGTCCAGCGACCTGGATCGGGCCGGCTGGCACCCGGGCGCGGTGGTGAGGCCCCTGCTGATCCCGGTCCCCGAGCTGACGCCGGGTGAGCACACCATCCGCCTGGAAATCCGGGGCATCCGTCCTCAGGCCGAGGAGGAGGGCCCCTACGGCTACTGGCGGGTGAGCGGGCTCGTCGTCGCCGATGAACCCTGGCCGGGCCTGGAGGAGTAAGCAGGCCGCCGTTGGGCAGCGGCATGACGCCGGCGGTTGCCTTGAGTGATCGATGCTGATACAGTGACCGGCTCGTCATTTCAGCGAGGTGTTGTTCTTATGCCCACCGTCAATCAGCTTGTTCGCAAGCCGCGGCGCTCTCCCCAGGAGAAGTCCAAGGTCCGCGACCTGGACGCCTGCCCGCAGAAGCGCGGGGTGTGCCTGCAGGTCCGAACGGTCACGCCCAAGAAGCCCAACTCCGCCCTGCGGAAGGTGGCCCGCGTCCGCCTGTCCAACGGCAAGGAGATCACCGCCTACATCGGCGGCGAGGGGCACAACCTCCAGGAGCACTCGATCGTGCTCGTCCGCGGCGGCCGGGTCCGCGACCTGCCCGGCGTGCGGTATCACGTCGTCCGGGGTTCGCGGGACACCCTCGGCGTGGACGGCCGCAAGCAGGGACGATCCAAATACGGCACCAAGCGAGGGAAGTAAGCGACCAGCATCAACCCGTTTAGCGACGCGGTTCACCCGCGTGCCGAGCTTGGAGCCGCGACGACGATCCCGGGCTCACAGAGCTCGGCTCCGAATCCAACAACTAAGAACCAACAACCAACAGCCGACAACCAATCACCCAGGCAAGTAATCGCAGCAAACGCCTTCCGAACTGCCGCTGCTGCGGTGAACAGACAGCCCGACCGCCTCTCCGCGGCGGGCCGATGAGCCGAAGGAGGCAACCACCATGGCCGGACGTATCACCAAGTCTGAATCGCAGCTTCGTCCCGACCCGCGCTTTCACGACAAGATCCTGGCGAAGTTCATCAACTGCGTCATGCTGGAGGGCAAGAAATCAACGGCCCAGAAGCTCATCTACGACGCTCTGGACCAGATCGAGGCCCGTCTGGTGCGCGAGAAGCCCGAGAACCTGCCCAAGACCCCCCTGGAGGTCTTCCACCAGGCCATCAGCAACGTCAAGCCCGATGTGGAGGTTCGCTCCAAGCGCGTGGGCGGGGCCAACTACCAAGTCCCCATGCAGGTGAATCACCGTCGCCGCCAGAGCCTCTGCTTCCGCTGGATCATCAACGCCGCCCGCGGTGAGAAGGGCAAGCCCATGTCCCAGCGCCTGGCCCGGGAGCTCTACGACGCCGCCCGAGGCGAGGGGAAGGCCATGCAGATCCGCGAGCAGACGCACCGCATGGCCGAGGCCAACAAGGCTTTCGCCCACTTCGCCTGGTGATCGCAGGCGATTCCTCACATGCCCCCGACGGCCGCCGCGCCACCCGGCGGCCGTTGTCATTCCTGCCGAAAGGGCGTGAACCACTGAAAACACAGAGAACACTGAGGCAGCAGCGGAATGGCGGAGCGGCGGAGACTGAGCAGCACACTATCGTGAGACACGCGACTCCCCGATTCGCTCACGTATCATCCCCTGTGCACTCGGTGTTCTCCGTGGTTCGAGCGATTCTCTCGTGAGTGATGAGGAACACCGCAACCTGATGCGCTACCACCGCCAGATGCTGCTGGGGCAGATCGGCGAGGCGGGCCAGCAGCGCCTGCGCAAAGCGCACGCGCTGGTCGTCGGCTGCGGCGCCCTCGGTTGCGTCATCGTCGATGCCCTCGCCCGGGCGGGGATCGGCACGCTGACCATCATCGATCGAGATCTCGTCGATCTCACCAACCTCCACCGGCAGATCCTCTTCGATGAGCGCGATGCCGAGGAAGGGATCCCCAAGGCCGAGGCCGCCCGGGCCCGCGTGGCGCGCATCAATCGCGAGGTCACCACCCACGCCCACGTCGATGACTTCAACCACCACAATGCCGAGGCATACATCCATGGCGCGGATCTCATCCTCGACGGCCTGGACAACTTCGCCACGCGTTACCTGCTCAACGACCTGGCGGTGAAGCACGGCCTGCCCTGCATCCACGGCGGGGCGGTGGGAACCACGGGAACGGCGCTGACGATCCTCCCGCACCCGGCGCACCGCGCCGGCGAGAGCCGATCGGCGATCAGGTGGACGGCCGGGCAGGCCACGCCCTGCCTGCGCTGCGTCTTCCCCCAGCCCCCGGCCCCCGGATCGGGCCCGACGTGCGATACGGCCGGCGTTCTCGGCCCGCTGGTGATGATGATCGCCTCCCACCAGGCCGCGGAAGCGATCAAGCTGCTGACCGGCAACATCGACGCC
>Ga0272441_10007444_pt1 | contig 17804 bp, 14 predicted proteins | sample SSMProp6N_FD_193582 | JGI IMG/M metagenome (GOLD analysis project Ga0272441, IMG submission 193582) | Marine sediment archaeal communities from Little Sippewissett salt marsh, Falmouth, MA, United States - SSM-Prop-6N | ecosystem: Environmental > Aquatic > Marine > Wetlands > Sediment ... | reverse complement strand
GCTTCATGGCGTCTGCTTCATGGCGTCTGCTTCATGGCGTCTGCTTCATGGCGTCTGCTTCATGGCGTCTGCTTCATGGCGTCTGCTTCATGGCGTCTGTTTCATGGCGTCTGCTTCATGGCGTCTGCTTCGTGAGTAATGGTAATTAATAACACAGTTCTGTTTGATCCTGAACGATCCGCATCTGTCGCCGTGTTTGTCGCCGTGTCTGTCGCCGCGTCCGTCGCTGCGTCCGTCGCCGCGTCCGTCGCCGCGTCTGTCACGCCACATCTTCGATTGACAACCCCCGACCCCTGGTGAATCATTCCGCCCGGGAGGTCTTACACATGACCAAAATCGTCGACGTATTCGCCCGAGAGATCCTGGATTCCCGTGGCAACCCAACCGTGGAGGTGGAGGTGGAGCTGGAGTGTGGCGCCCTGGGTCGCGCCGCGGTGCCTTCGGGCGCCTCCACCGGAGAGCACGAGGCCCTGGAGATGAGGGACCGGGACGCGTCCCGATATGGCGGCAAGGGTGTGCTGAAGGCTGTGGCCAACGTCAACGAGAAGATCCATCCGGCGGTCCTGGATCTGGACGCCATGGATCAGATCGCCGTGGACCAGGCCATGCTGGATCTGGACGGCACGGCCAACAAGGCCACCCTGGGCGCCAACGCGATCCTGGGGGTGTCCATGGCCACGGCCCGGGCCGCGGCCGAGGCCTGCGACATGCCCCTGTACCGCTACCTGGGCGGGGTGGGCGCGCGGCTCCTGCCGGTGCCCCTGATGAACATCTTGAACGGCGGGTCCCACGCCGACAACAACGTGGACATCCAGGAGTTCATGGTGGTGCCCGTGGGCTTCGACGAGTTCGCCGAGGGGCTGCGCGCGGGCGTGGAGATCTTCCACAGCCTCAAGGGGGTGCTCAAGGGCCGCGGGCTCGTTACGGCGGTGGGGGACGAGGGCGGGTTCGCGCCGAACCTCCCGTCGAACTTCGCCGCCCTGGAGGCCATCGTGGAGGCCGTCGACAAGGCGGGGTACCAGCTCGGCTCGCAGATCGGCCTCGCCCTGGACGTGGCGGCCAGCGAGTTCTACGACAAGGAGAAGAAGGTCTACAACATGGCCGGCGAGGGCAAGGTCTTCAGCTCCGAGGAGATCATCGGCTACTTCCAGGAGATGACGGAGAAGTTCCCCATCCTGTCACTGGAGGACGGCCTGGACGAGGACGACTGGGACGGCTGGGTGGCTCTGCACAGCGCCCTGGGCGACACCGTGCAGCTGGTGGGGGATGATCTCTACGTGACCAACACCGAGCGGCTGGCCAAGGGAATCGAGCTGGGGGCGGCCAACTCCATCCTGATCAAGGTCAACCAGATCGGCTCGCTGACCGAGACCCTGGAGGCCGTGGACATGGCCCACCGGGCCGGCAACAGCTGTGTTATCAGCCACCGCAGCGGCGAGACGGAGGACGCCTTCATCGCGGATCTGGTGGTGGCCACGGGCGCCGGTCAGATCAAGACGGGGTCTGCCTCGCGGTCGGACCGGCTGGCCAAGTACAACCAGCTGCTCCGTATCGCCGATGATCTCGGCGAGGCCCAGCTCTATGCCGGCCCGTCCTTCCCCTACAAGAGGTAAACCGCAGTGCAGCTGAGCCACCGGCCGCCTCCCGCGCTCCGGCGGGAGCGTGCGGCGCGGCGGCGTCTGCGCGTGGTCTGTGCGGTGGTGGCGTGGCTCGCCCTGGGGGTCACCGTGGCAGGTCTGCTTCGTGGGTTGGCCAGACGCCTGGAGCCCACGATGGTCCTCTCGCCCGGGCTGTTGCTGCCGCTGGCGCTGCTCGCGGTGGCGGTGGCGGCCGTGGTGGTGGTGCGCCGCAGCTTCGGCCGTAGCGAGATCCGGCTCGCGGGGGGCGAGGTCGCGGTCCGCCCTGGGCTGGTGGCCCGGATGGTCAAGGGCGCAGCCTCCCAGACCCTCGCCCTGTCCGAGGCGCAGGCCGTGAGGCTGTTGGCCACCCGGGAGGGCGCCCGCTTCGCCTTCTTCGGTCCGGACCGTGACTCTCCGCTGCTGGTGACGCTCGCCCGGGTCGAGGTGGAGGCGCTGGTCGCGGCCGCCGAGGCCGCACCCGACAGCGCCTGGACACCCCGGGCCCGGGCCGTCGCCGAAGCGCTGCGCGACCGTGGCGAGGCGGTCCTGCAGAACCGTCAGACCCGGACCTCGGGCCCGGCGCTGGCCGCCACCTATCGAGCGGCAGGGCTGTGGCAACTGGCCGCGGACGAGCTGTGGCCCACGGTCCTCGCCCTTCCCGACGCCCTCGACCATGCCCTCGACCTCCACGCCGGGGAGCGACATCGGCTGCCCACCGTGACGAGCCTGGGGCTGATCCAGGCGCTGGTTGCTCTCCACCCGCAGTCGCCGGTGCTGCTGCTGGACTACGCGCGCCTGTGCCTGGTGCTGCGCAATCGCCCCGAGGCCCGGATCGCCCTGGACCGGCTGGTGGACCTGCCCGACCCGCCCGCCGCGGGGGTCCATTGGCGCAGGGTGCTGCGCGAGAAGCGCCGGGTGCCCGCTCCGCCGAGCAAGGCCACCATGGGCATCGAGGTGAACCTGCCCAGCCACCGCGTCGACGGGAGCGACCTGGTGGTGGACGGCCGGTGGCGGGTGGGCCTCGACTGGTTCGTGGCCTATCGGCTCTTGCCTGGGTTCTGGGGGCTCCCCCGGCGGTTGCACCTTCTCGACGTCTGGGGCGCCAAGCACGTGATCATGGGTGACGCCCTGGACTGGGCGGCCAGGCTGGAGCGCGCCGCGCCGCACCTTTGCGAGGTGCACGACGAGGGGCTCTTGTGGCCAGGCACCGGGGCGCGAATCCGCAAGATCCGGCGCCACGGCCAGCGCCACGGCCAGGGCCACGGCCACGGCCACGGCCAGGGCCCGGGTTCCAAAGAGGCGCCGCGGTGACCCGGTGCTACATCCCGAGCGCGTCGAGCACCCGGTCGAAGTGATCCACGTACCAGTAGTGGGCGGCGTCCTGGATGAACACCGGCCGCGGATCCGCCAGCTCGGCCACCACCTGCTGGGCCAGGGCCACCGGCACGTTGGCGTCCTGCTCGCCATGGAACAGGTGCACGGGCAGGGGGATCGTGGACAGGGCGAAGCCCCAGGGCTGGCGCATGAGGCTGATCTCCTGGTTGAGCCCCGCGGCTCCCTGGTGGAAGGCCTCAGCGTACTCGTGGGCGAGGGCGCGGGCGACCTCGGGCCGGTCGAGCACCTCCCGGTCCGACGGCGGGGCCGCCATGCGCATCTGGCTGGCCATGAGCGCAGGGGCCACCGTGGCGCCGAAGGCCAGGATCCAGACGATGCCCTCCGAGGCCAGGGGCGACAACCCGTTCAGCGTAAAGGTGAGCTGCACATGGGGGTCCAGGGTCGCCCGCGCGGCCTCCTTGTGGATGGGCCCCATGCCGCTCACCACGGCCAGGCCGGTCAGCCGCTCGGGCAGCCGTGCCCCGCAGGCCAGGGCATAGGGTCCTCCGTTGGAGATGCCGATGACGCCGAACCGGTCGAGCCCGAGGTCGTCTGCCAGGGCGGCCACGTCCAGGGGCCAGTGAAGCGGGGTGCGCCCGGGCTGCGGCTCTGACCGGCCGAAGCCGGGGCGGTCCGGGGCGATGAGGCGCACGCCGCGCCGACGGCACAGGTCGTCCGCCAGGGCGCCCATGAGCCGGGAGCCCGGCCAGCCGTGGAACAGGAAGCAGGGGACGCCCCGGGGATCCCCCCAGGTGGCGTAGCAGAGCTGGCGGCCGTCCGGCAGCGTAACCCATTGGAGCTCGGTCATCTGTCGTTGGTCTCCTCGACCCGACCTGCGGAGGGGCCCGATCAACCCACCCAGTATCGGAGTCAGGGTCCCGGGGGTCAACCGTGTTTGCGGTCCGTGTTTGCGGTCCCCGATGGCCCTCGATCTGACGTTTGTGATACGATGGGACGGTCAACAGAGCGAGGCGCAGCCGTGCCGGAGGAAGGTCTACGATACAAGTGCGTTGGTGGCCTGGAGCTGGTGGTGAGCGTCTTGGTTTGCGTTGGTCTGCTCACGGGCTGCCTCAATGACTTCACCGACGACAGCGTCGTGTGTGGCAACGGTCGGCTGGACCCGGGCGAAGCCTGTGACGACGGCAACACCGTCGACGGGGACACGTGCCGCGCCGACTGTCTGCAGGACCTTGTTCTGTGCGGAAACGGCACCCTCGATCTGGGCGAGACGTGCGACGACGGTGGGACCGTTCCGGGGGACGGCTGCACGGCGGACTGCCAGGTCGAGACCTGTGGCCAGTCGACCTGCCCCTGGGGCTGCTGCGACGGCCAGGGGATCTGCCTTCCCGGCACCCAGGACGCCGTGTGCGGCATCGGCGGCGAGGTCTGCGCCGACTGCGAGACCACCGGCGCCATCTGCCGCGACCAGCAGTGCCAGGTTCCTGGCAACTGTGTCCCCGACGAGACCGAGGCGTGCGGAGACTGTGGAACCCGAGTGTGCGACGTCGACTTGACCTGGGGCGCTTGCCTTCACCAGGGCGAATGCGCCGTTGACCAGGTGGAGTATGGCGACAGCTGCGGCCTGTGCGGCCACGAGGAGCGGGTCTGCGACGCCGACTGCACCTGGGGGGATCTGTCCTGCGTGGACGAATCCGGGGAGTGCGAGGCCGACACGGTGGAGGTGGGTGCGGCCTGTGGCGGGTGCCAGCACCAGCAGCGGACCTGCACCTCCCTGTGCCTGTGGGACCCGTGGGTCTGCACCGCCGACCCGCCGGTGACCGACTGCGGCCTCTGCGTCAGGTGCGACGGGAGCGGCAACTGCGACAACTACTACAACGCGGGCGTCAAGGATCTTGTGGAGCCCCAGACCTGCGATGCCCTCCACTACCGGTGCGACGGAAACGGCGACTGCACCGCGCCGGAGGTCAATGTGGACCACGACTACTGCCTCCAGGCCACAGAGGCAAAGTCTTGCGACACCTACTGCGCTGACCAGGGAGCCATCTCGTGTGTGGGCAAGGAGATCGGCTGCCTCCAGACCAACCCGGTCTTCTACGACGTCAGCTGCGGCAGCAGCCAGTCCGGCACCCAGTTCTGCTGGGACGCCCACGGCGACGCCTACGTCTACCGCATCACCTGCATCTGCCACGAGTATCTGTACGACTAGTGCGCATGATCCCCAAAGAGCAGAAATGACCCTCGAGATCGGGCTGGTCCTTTCCATCCTGGCCGTGTCCTTCGTGCTGTTCGTCACCGAGTGGCTGCGCATGGACGCCGTGGCCCTGCTCGTGCTTGGCGCCCTGGCCGTCACCGGGTTGGTCACTCCCACCGAGGCGCTGGCGGGGTTCAGCAACCCCGCCGTGATCACGGTCTGGGCCATGTTCATGCTCAGCGCGGGGCTCACCCAGACCGGGGTCGCCGACCTGCTCGGCAGGCACACCCTCCGCCTCGCGGGGCGAGGGGAGGCGCGGATGGTGGCGGTGATCATGGTGACCTCCGGCGTCCTGTCGGCCTTCATGAACAACATCGGGGTCGCGGCGCTGATGCTGCCGGTGGTGATGGACATGTCGCGACGCACGGGCGTGGCCGCGTCCCGCCTGTTGATCCCCCTGGCCTTCGGCTCGCTGCTGGGCGGGCTGACCACGCTCGTCGGCACGCCGCCGAACCTCATCGCGAGCCAGGCCATGCAGGACCATGGGCTCAGGCCCTTCGCGCTGTTCGACTTCACCCCCGTCGGGGGGATCGTGATGGTGGCGGGGATCGCCTTCGTGACCCTGTGGGCGCGGCGATGGCTCCCCCGGAAAAACCCGTCCGCGACGCGATCTGCCACAGTGGATTCTGTGGAGGCTTCGAGCCTGGAGGAGCCCTATGCCCTCCACGAGCGGAGCGCGGTGCTCCGGATTCGCGAGGGCGCCCCCCTGGCGGGCCGGACCCTGGAGGAGAGCCGGCTGGGATCGGCCACCGGGCTCAACGTCTATGCCGTGGTCCGGGGGGACACCCCGCACCCGGCCCCGGCGCCGACCTTCCGCCTGGAGGCCGGAGACCGGCTGGTGGTGGGAGGGAGGATGGATCGGTTCGACGATCTGCGCGCCTGGCAGGCGGTCGTGGTCGAGGAGCAGGAGACCACCCCTGAGATGCTGCAGTCGGCGTCCCTCGAGCTCGCGGAGGTCCAGATCCCCGACGCGTCGGAGCTCGTGGGCCGGACCCTGAGGGAGGTGGCTTTTCGCCAGGAGCACCACGCGGCGGTCCTGGCCCTGGCCCGGGGAGCGGACCTGCAACATCGCCACCTCGCCGACACGCCCCTGGTCGCCCGAGACCGGCTCCTGATCGAAGGCACGCGCGAGCGCATCGAGTCCCTGCGCGCCTCGCCCCAGTTGATCCCCGGACCAGACACGCCCCCGGGGGAGCTGACCCGGCGTTACGGCATCGACGAGCGCCTGCTGACGGTCCGCTTCTCTGATGACTCCATCCTGGTGGGCAAGACCGTGACCGAGAGTCGGATCGGGGACGCGCTGGGCCTGGCGGTGATCGCCATCCTGCGCAACGGGAGCCATCACCTGTGGCCCGGCTCCCACGAGCCGCTGCAGGCCGGCGATCGGCTGGTGGTCCGGGGTCGGCCGGAGGATCTGTCGGTCTTCTACGGCATCCAGAGCCTCGAGGTGGAGCAGGAGGTGCCCGGGGACTCTGCCAAGCAGGTGCTGGACCTCGGCTCCGATCGGATCGGGCTGGTGGAGGCCACCCTCGCGCCCCGCAGCATTCTGGCGGGCAAGACGCTCCGGCAGGCGGGCTTTCGCGGACGCTATGGCCTGCGGGCCCTGGCGATCCAGCGGGGGGATCGGGTGTACCGCTCTGATCTTCGCGACAGGAAGCTGCGCTTCGGCGACGTGCTGCTGCTCATGGGCGAGCGGGACCGCGCCGCGCACCTCGGCCGGGAGCCGGATCTGCTGGTCCTCTCCGAAGCCTTCCGCGCGTCCCGCAACACGTCGCGGGCCCCGGTGGCCGCGGCGCTGATGATCGGGGTCCTGGTCCCGGTCCTCTTCGGCTGGCTCCCCATCGCCGTGACGGCGGTGATCGGCGCTACCCTGATGGTGGTCACGGGGTGCCTCACCATGCCGGAGGCCTATCGGGCGGTGGAGTGGCGGGCCATCTTTCTCATCGCGGGCATGTTGCCCCTGGGCGTGGCCATGCAGACGAGCGGCACGGCGACCCTGGTGGCCGAGAGCACCGTGTCTTTGGCAGGGCACCTCGGGCCCTGGGGCGTCATCGTGGCGCTGTACGTCATCACCTCCATGGCCACCATGGTCATCCCCACCGCGGCGTTGATCGTGCTCATGGCCCCGGTGGTCATCAAGGCGTCGGCGACCCTGGGCATCTCCCCCCACGCCACGATGATGGCCGTGGCCATCGCGGCGTCGGCGAGCTTCACGAGCCCCATCTCCCACCCCGCCAACCTGCTGGTCATGGGCCCCGGCGGCTACCGGTTCGTGGATTACATCAAGATCGGCGTGCCCCTGACTTTCCTGATCGGTGTCGTCACGATGCTGGTGCTCCCGTGGATCTGGCCGCTGTAGCGCGCATCAGACGACTGCAGCGCAGGTCGGTGCGGTCACACGAAACCCGGAAGCGCCAGACTTGAGGTACTATGATCGGCATGACGTATCCAACAAAAGAGACACTGTTCCCCATCCTGTTGGTGATCCTCTCCAGCGGTTGCGAGCGCTCCGTCGGCGCCGGCGACAACAGCAACACCAACGTCAACACCAACAATTCGGCCTGCGTGGAGCTGGGCGAAATCGATTGCCTCGCGAGCCCGGACTGCCTGGCTGTCTATGACGGCAGCACATTCCTGGAGTGCATCCCCCTACCCGAGGTGACCTGCCCGCCATCCCGCACCATCTCCAGCGGCACGGATCTGGTCGCCGCCCTCGCCGAGGTCATTGAGACCCCCTGGCCAACGGGCAACACTTGGGCGTCCGGCCGCTTCATCCTGACGCCAGACCTGGAGGTGAGCACCACCATGACCGTGGACGCTAGCCAGCTCGCCGCCCTGCACCCCGGCTGCAACACCAGATACCCAGGTGTCTGTGAGCCCCTGCGCTTCAAGCTCGCCAGCACCGCCGTCAACGCCGACATCCCCGGCGTGACCTTCTCCGGAGAGGAGTGGAGCTACAACATGACCGATCCGACCATTACCGGCGCCTACCCCACCATGACCATCGACGCCGGCACCACGGTGCGTCTCGCCTTCAAAGTCTACACACGCGGCAACCAAACCCCCATCCACCTCATCGAGCTCTACACCCCTTGCCCCGAAACCTGCTCCACGAACAGCCTCCGCTGCCCCTACGGCCCACTGTGCTACTCACCCGGTGACCTCTACTGCCGCCGATGCCACGAGGGACCACAGCCCACCTGCGCCTGTCAGGGAACCGACGGCACCGAGACCGACGGCACCCATTGCTCCTACCTGCTGTCCTCGGAGATCCAATCCAGCGGAACCTGCGAAGAGGGGGTCTGCGTGACGGATTCTACCTGGTAGTAACCGCGACTCTGGCAGAGCCTGCCGCGCTCCTGGCAGAGCCTCCGTCCGACCTCGTCGTTTTGTCTTTGGGGTTGGCCAATTGCTGAGTATACCAATGGTCATGCGATCTGATCTCTCTGTTTCCTGCGCGGCGCTGACTTTCTATTTGGACTACCTCCGGGAGCGATCGGTTCCGGCCGAAGGCTTCCTGTCGGGGCTGCCGTACTCGCCGGACTATCTGCGACGTCGGTTCAACTTCGTCGACTACGAGACGCTTCTCGAGCTCGAGCGGCGCTTCGAGGATCTGTTCCCCGGCGAGCCCGACATCCACTTCAATTTTGGGCGGTTCTTCAGCAGCCGGGGCGCAGGGGGCTGGATCGGTGTGATCTTCCGGGCGGTCTTCTCACCGCAGGCGGCCTACCGGGGCATCCCGCGGGTGGCGGGGCTCCTGTTTCCCTTTGTCTCGGTGGAGGTGAACCAGGTCTCGGCGGATTCGGTGACGCTGGACTACCGGTTCAAGGACGGGTACCCGCCCAGCGAGCGGTTCCTCGAGACCGTACGCGGCATCCTCACCGGAGCGCCGGTCATGGCCGGCTATCCGGAGTCCACCGTCACCTGGCGCTGGGTGAGCGAACAGGAGGCGATCTTCGACGTGCGGATCGCCCGCTTCTCAGACGACCCCCTGGCCCGGATCCGACGGAGGGCCAGCCGCATTGTGCGGGTGGCCTGGATGCAGGCCGCCAACTTCGGCAATGCCATCGGCGAGCTTGAGGAGACGAACCGTTTCCTCCACCACAGCGTGACGCGGCTCTCGGAGGCGAAGCAGGCCCTGGTCGAGACCAACGAGCGGCTCGAGGCCGAGATGGCCGAGCGGCGGCGGGTGGAGCAGAAGCGACGGGAGCTCGAGGCGCAGCTGCACCAGGCGGCCAAGCTCGAGGCCGTTGGGCGGTTGGCCGGCGGCGTGGCGCACGACATGAACAACATCCTCGCCGGGATCATGGGCTACACCAACCTGCTGTCGGCCGAGCCGACCGAGCCGGTCGAGCCGGCCGAGCCGACCGAGCCCATCGACCGCCGTGAGATGCTGGACCGGATCGTCGCGGGGTGTCGGCGTGGGCGGGACCTGTCGGACAACCTCCTCGACTTCGCTCGCAGCGGGCGTCGCCCCATGGAGTCCATGTCCCCGGCTGAGTTGATCCGTGAGTCCCTGTCGCTCATCGGCCCGACGCTGGACAAGTCCATCCACGTGGAGATCGACGTCGCCGAGGACGTCTCCTCCGTGGTAGGGGACCGCGTGCGGCTCACCCAGGCGCTGATCAACCTGGCCATCAACGGCACGGACGCCATGCCCGACGGGGGCACGTTGACCCTGGCGGCGCGCAACGAGACGCGTCCCTCCCCGACGGCGGAGAAGTGTCCGGGGATGCCCCAGCGGCGCCACGTGGTCCTGGAGGTCATCGACAGCGGCGTCGGCATGGACGAGGACACCTTGGCCCGGGTGCACGAGCCATTCTTCACCACAAAGGGAGAGGGCGAAGGCACGGGCCTGGGACTCTCGATGACCTACGGGGCCATCCGCGATCACGACGGTACCCTCGAGATCGACTCCGCGCCCGGGAGCGGAACCACCATGCGGGTCGTGCTGCCCGCCTTGACCGCGGCCTCGCCTGACGCCCGGATCGAGACGACCCCCGAGCCAGCCCGGTCGCCTGACATCCGCCGTGGCACGTCACCCAGACCCGGCATCCCGGCCCAAACCCTGCTGCTCGTCGACGACGAGCCGGATGTTCGGACCTCTGGCGCGATGCTGCTGGAGATGCTGGGATTCGATGTTTTGACGGCGGCCAACGGCGCCGAGGCGGTGGAGGTGTACCGCCAGGATCCTGTCGGCATCGAGATGGTGATCATGGACATCCGGATGCCGGTCATGGACGGGGCCGAGGCTTTCCGGCAGATTCGCGCCCTGGATCCCACGGCGGCGATCCTGATCATGTCGGGCTACGCTTCTGACGACACGGTGCAGGAGCTGCTCGCCGAGGGTGCGGTTGGGTTTTTGCCCAAGCCATTCGATCTCGCGCAGATGTCCGTGAAGCTAGCCTTGGCCAAGGAGTGAGGGGTCCGGGTCACTGCGGCGGTCGGATCAGGACCTTGAAGCACGCTGGGCGGCGGGCGTGGTCAAAGGCGAGCGCTGCGTTTTGCAGTGGGTAGGTGGTCTCGATCATGGGCAGGGGGTCCACCTTGCCGTCGGCCAGTAGGTCCAGGGCCTCGTCGAAGGGACCGCAGCGGGAGCCGATGACCGTGATCTCGTCGACCACCAGGGAGGAGAGGTCTACCTGGGCAGTGCCGTTGAAGGTGGAGTTGAGCACGATGGTTCCACCGGGGCGTACGGCCCGGCGGGCCTCGGCGAACCCTGCGGACGAGCCCGTTGCCTCCACCACCACGTCGAAGGACGTCGTCACCGTGGTCAGCTCCTCGGGGAGCAGCAGCTTCACGGACCGCTCTCGCAGGGCGTTGCGCTGGACCGGGTATTTGGCCAGGGCGTGGACCCGGCAGCCCGCGTTGACCAGGACCTGGGCGATGAGCTGCCCCAGGCGGCCCGAGCCGATGACCAGGACCTGGTCGCCGGGCGCCAGGGCGACCTGCTCGGTGATGCGCAGGGCAGCGGCCAGGGGCTCGGTGAACACGGCCTGGTCGTCGGACACGCCCTCGGGCACGGTGTGGAGGTTGTCCACGGGCAAGGTGATCAGCTCAGCGAAGACCCCGGGGTGGTTCGAGATGCCCAGCACCGAGCGGTGGGCGCAGTGAGAAGTCCGTCCGGCCGCGCAGGCGGGGCAGTCGCGGCAGGGGATGGTGATCTCCCCCACCACCCGGCGTCCCTCCCAATGCCTGTCGGTGGGAGCGGACATCACCTCGCCCACGAACTCGTGGCCCGGGATGCCACAGTAGGGGCGGGCACCGCTCAGGAGCGCAAGATCCGTGCCGCAGACGCCGGCCAGGCGCACGCGCACCAGGGCGTCCCCCGCGGCGGGCTGGGGCACCGGGACCTCACGGATGGTCAGCTGCTGGTTTTCGAGCCAGAGACATTGCATGGCATTGGGTGTTCCATTGATCAGTCCAGGTAGGCCGCGAAGTGCGACTCCAGATCCACAAGGCAGTCCTCAACGTCGATCTCCGCGGAGGTCGCAAAGGCGTCCAGAAAAACGAGGCTGTTTACCGTGGCGTCCGCCTCCGAGGCCGCCCGGATGCGCTCGGCGAGGTGCTTGTTCACCTGGTGCAGCTGTGCGAAGAGCCGCAGCAGGCCCTTGAGCTCCCAGTCGGGCGGTCCCTTCCCCCGGGTGGAGCGCAGGTACTGGGCGATGAGGTACATGCCCACGAACCGGAACATGGTGTGCGCCTCGTCGCCGAAGGGCAGGTGGTGCTGGGCCATGGGCCGGAGCTTCCGCATCACCGGGCAGGAGGAAAGGGCCATGAGCAGCCCGAGGAGGGAGCGCACCGCGCCCTGGCTGGCCATGGTGTGCTCCAGGCGCCCCCTGGGGCCGGTCACCACCACGTGCACAGTCTCGTGGGACAGGCGGTTGGAAAAGGCCTCGACCGCGGGCTTGATGGAGACCGCCGCCGGGCAGGTCCTGCGGGAGCCGGCAGGCACCGTGCAGTCAGCGCAGCGGTACCGGTCCAGGGCCAGCCAGTCGGGTACCGGCTCTGCGGGGTCCTTGGCCGAGGTGTCACTGTCGACGTCCACCTCGAACTCGATGGAGGTGGTCTGGTCGAAGGTGAAGGTGTATGCGATCATGGCTTCGAAAGGGTCCTGGTCCGCTGGGGCCATGAAACCACAGAACCGGCGGCGGGCAAAGGGCTCAGCGGCGGCGGCGGCGGCGCGCCCGCTTGTGTGGGGCCACGAGCCGGTGGGACCGGCCCCGGCCCCGGCTGCGGAAGCGGTCCAGTCGGGCCATGCAGGCGGCCCAGGTTCCCCGCTCCTGTTCCGAGAACTTCACGGGTGACACCAGGGCCAGCTCCAGCTGGGATTTTTCGAGGCGCTTTCTCCGGTGCATGATGCGCAGGATGCGGTCCACCCAGTGTCGCCAGACTCGGCCCACCTGGCCCCGGCAGAACTTCTTGTAGTGACGCTTGGGGCTGGGCAGGATCGACGCCAGGTAGGCCGCCTCCTGGGGCTCGAGCCCGCTGGCGTCCTTGCCGAACAGGTGCCGGGCCGCTCGCCCGATGCCGAAGATGCCCGGCCCGAACTCGATGACGTTCAGGTAGATCTCCAGGATGCGATCCTTGCGCAGGTGCTTTTCCAGATACCAGGTGATGATCAGCTCCTGGAGCTTGCGCGACAGGGTCTTGTCCCGGCCGAGGATCACGTTCTTGACCATCTGCATGGTGATGGAGCTGGCGCCGAAGACGAAGCGCCGGGCGATGAGGTTCCTCGCCAGGGCGGTCTGGAACTCCCGGGGGATGAAGCCCCGGTGGTAGAAGAACCGCGAGTCCTCGGTGGTCAGGATCGCCTTGATGACGTGGGGCGAGATCTGCGCCAGGGGCACGAAGTCCGGGTTGTCCGGGCCCACCTCGAAGCCGATGCGGTTGCCAGCGTCCACCAGCTCATGTCCAAAAGCGCCGGCCAGGCGGGCAGCCGAGAGGTCCCAGTCCACCGCGGTCACCCGGCAGGTCCGGGCATCCACCCTGCCGTCCAGGTACACGCTGGAGGTGGTCAGGTAGCCGAAGTCCGCTTCTGCCTCCACCTTCATTCCGAACCACCCCGCCACCCGCATCTTGGCCAGCCGGGGGATCATGCCGCGGGGGATGGCGTTCAGCACGTGGCCGCATCGGGTGCGGGGGATGGTGAGGGCGATCTTGATCCGCGGCTTGCCCCGCAGACGGAGCACCTCCGCGGTGAGCTCCACCACGAGGCGCCGCCGCTTGAGCCGGGCGCGTTCGATGCGCAGCAGGTCCCGGTCCACCAGGTAGCTTCCCTTGACGTGACCCTCGAAGCCCAGCTTCTTCACGGGCAGTCTCGACAGGTAGGGATCCTGGATCGTCAGGCCCGACAGAGAGGCGTTGCCGGCAAAGGTGAGCCGCCCCTTGGCCAGGGCCAACAGGAGGTCTGCGCTGACCTGTGCCCGACCCGGGTTCGGGATGAGTCGCTTGGGCAGGATGGGGGTCAGCTTGTCGAGGCTGAAGCGATCCGCCTTCAGCCGCACCGACACCTCGGCCCGTCGGGGGTCGAAAAGCCCCCGGAGCCGGGCTCGGACCCTGGCCCGCCACAGGGTCTGGTCCACGTCGCCGTAGCCGCCCCTCAGCGTTGCCTGGAGACGACCCTTGGTCGCGGTGACCCGGCCGGCCATGTCGGTGAGCACCAGCCTGTCGTGCAGCCGAAGGCGCCCGCCGTTGAAGGTGAGGTCGGGCCATCCCTGGAACCGGCCCAGGCGCGTGCGGAAGTGGACCTGCACCTGCTTGGCCTGGAAGGGGGAGAGCCGTGGGGAAAAGAGCCAGACCTGACCGAGGGTCACCACGGACCGTCCCCCCGGCCGGAGCGTCGCGTCCAGGGTGGGTGCCTTGAGGCGCAGGCCTCGCAGCGCGTCCCGGCCCTCCAGGGCGCCTTGCTTCAGGGTCACCGTGGAGAGGCTCATGTCCAGCCGGTGGCTCGGGCGGCGGCGGGCCAGGCGACGGATGAGGTCGGTGACGTTGTCGGTGCCGTCTGCGTGGCGACGCAGGCAGAACTGCGGCCTGACCACGGTCAGGGACTTCAGCCGCAGCTTGCCGCGCAGCAGCGGCCAGAATGCATAGGTCAGGATCACCCGCTCGGCGCGCATGAGGGCCCTGCCGGCGCAGTCCCCGGTGCCTGCGACCCGCACGTCTTCGAGGACCAGGCGGCCTGTAGATCCGCGCATGCGCCCCACGCTGATCTTGCGGTCGAACCGCTTCTCCAGGGCCGGCAGAACCCGGGTGCGCACGAGCCGCTCTCCCAGGCGCGGTGCCATCAGGGCCGCGGTGATGCCGAGGCCCGCCACCAGCGCTCCCACCACGCCGGCCACGATCCACCGGCGGCGCCGCTTGCGCCTGGCTCGGCGGCTCACCAGCCGGGCGGCGGCGTCGCTCTCGTTCTCGTCCGCTTCGCTGGGCGCGGGCGTGCCTTTGTTGTGGGGACCGGGATCCATCGCTGGTAGTCCGTTCGCGGGGTACAAAGCCTCCCCTCGCCCGAATCCTAGCCCGGGTCTGGGAACAGGGCAAAAACCCGACGACCCCGTTCCCGTCCCAGAAGTGGCTTCGAAGCGAAAGCGCGACAGGGGCGTCGGATGTGCACCGCCAGATCTGGTGGTCGTGCCGGGCGTAGTACCCCAGATTTGGTGGTGTACAGACGGCGTGCATGGCGCGCTTGCAGCCGAAGCCCACTTCTGGGACGGGAACGATCTACTTGCAGCTGATACCGATGACCAGCTTGCCGCCCTTGTGGGGCGGGCCCACGAAGAAGAAAGTGCCACCGCGGTCGAGCAAGAGGGTGGTCTTGAGCATTCGCTTGGCGGCCTTGTAGCGGGTTCGGCGGCGGTACAGGGCCAGCTCGAACCGCAGCCGGCGCTTGTGCCGGGAGGCGAGGACCTGGGAGATGAGCTGCCCCTCCAGGCGGTAGGGGCCGACGAGCTTCACCCGGGCGATGCGCCCGGCGGCCAGCTTCATGGAGGCCACCCGGAGCAGCTTGAAGGAGAGGAACACCTTGAAGGGCTGGGCCTGGAGCCGCCGCTTGAGATGGCGCAGGGACGCGGGGAACTTGCCGGGCACGTTCAGACCATTGATCACGTGGATCTTGCAGCCCGCGCTGAGGCCGCCCGAGGCGACCTTTGCCTTGCGGGCGTGGGCCTGTGGCGCCGATACCATGGCCGCCGCCACCCCGAGTGAGCACAGGACCCACTTCAGGGGGCGTGTCGCGTGTCGGTTGGCAGGTCTCATATCGGATCCGTGGTCCCTGGATCGTCCCCGTTGTCCGCTCCGGGGTCGTCGTCGTCCTCCTCCTCGGGGTAGACCCAGATCACCGTGGTGGTGCGCTTGCCGTCCTTGATCTGAAAGATGTCCGGGTGGCGGCCCTTGAACTCCATCTTCTCGATGTCCAGCTCGTCGGACGCCGGGCTCCTGGCGCTGGGTCGCTCGATCGGGGGGGCCTTCGGTGTGACGGACAGGCTGATCACCACGCCCAGGACCACGGCGGCCGCCACGGCGCAGAGGCCGGCCGTCGCCCAGCGGACCGGGTGGGCACCCATGGACAGCCCCAGCCAGGCCTTGAACCGCGCCACCACCCCCGGGGCGGCCCCAAGGGCCTTTGCGGTCTCGGTCGGGTCATCCTGCCGGATCCCGGCGGCCACAGCGGGCCAGAGCCCCGCGAAGTCGGCGGCATCCGCAGCGGCCTCGGCATTGGCGCGGATCAGCTGCCGCATCTGGGCCAGCGACTCCAGCCGTTTGGCGTCGTCGGCGTTTTCAGCGACGGCCTCCCGGGCCTTGTCGACCTGGTCTTCGTCGAGGTCTCCGTCGTAGAGTCGCTGTAGGGTATCGTCGTTCAGACCGCTCATGGCAGCACCTTGGGTAGTCAGACGGCCTCGTCTGTGTCTTCATTCAGAGCCCCGATCAAATAGGCCTGAAGTCGTTTCCGGGCGTGAAACAGGCGCGACATGATGGTGCCCTTGGAACACTCCATGATCTTCGCCATTTCCTTGTAGGAGAGCCCTTCGAGCTCCCGCATCATGATCACCGCACGATGGTTGGGCGACAGGTGCGCCAGGCCGGCGCTGATGTGCTCGAGGATCTCCTTGTCCCCGAGCGCCTGGCGGGGATCGGTGCCCTGGCGGCTGGGCACGATGTCAGAGGCCGCCAGCACGCCCTTGGAACGATCGATCGCGTCGTCGTATTCCACGCTGTAGGCGCGGCCGGCCCGCCGCAGGTGATCGATGCACAGGTTCACCACGATGCGGTATAGCCAGGTGTAGAAGCTCGCCGATCCCTGGAACTTGTCGAGGTACCGATGGACCTTCACAAAGGCTTCCTGGGAGATGTCCATGGCGTCCTCGGGACTGTGCACGATGCCATAGGCGAGGCTGTAGACCTTGCGCTGGTAGCGCTTCACCAGCAGCTCGAAAGCGCGGTGGTCACCGTCGCGGTAGCGGGAGACCAGCTCTAGGTCCTTGGGCTCCAAGCGTCGCACTCCCCGGTGGTGGTGGGTCCGACCGGACCAGCCGGTTCGGCAATCGCTCCCTCGCTGGAGCTAATCCCTGGACTTTGCACGACTATATGCGTAGCACGCGCGACTCCCAGGAGGCAAGTCTTATCCTGTCATAGGAGTAGAGGGAGCATCTGGCCGGCTACGGGCTACGCAGCTACCATTGGAGCAGTCCAAGCGGTTGATTCTCTGCACTATATCTTTGGGCATAAATTGTTGAGGTATACTGCTGATATGGAGCGGTGCTTGTCCATACAATAATGTAGCGTCCATTCTGATCTGACTTACATTCCGCACATCTCAAGCGCAATTTGGCTGAATTATTGTTCTTTCTTTTTCTGCACTTCGGCGATTTCGTCAAATTCGCGATTTAGGATTTCAGCGATAGTTTGACGCTCCCACTCCGCAAGTAGGCGCTGAATTTCGCGATAATTACCAATTGCTCTTTCGACGAGCTTCGCTTGTTGCGGAGTGACGATGTGGTGCACAAGGCGGCCCTGCTCCCTGCGACCCCATTCGTGGTAAGGACCGTGCCTGGCGTCCGGATCCGTGGCACAGCGGCAGTTCTTGCGCCCGCAGACCTTGGTCCGGGTATGCAGCGTTCCCGAGGAGACGAATGCCATTGAGCTGATCGCCTGCCTTATCTCCTTGGTGCGTTGGCGGAGCTGTCTTCGACTGGAGACAGGTTTTTTCGTCTTTTTACTTGACATTGTTACAAATCTGGCGATAATATGACCGCCAGATGATCGAAAGTCAACAGTTTTTTCCGATCGACGACTCATTGAAGCTGCGTGTCCAGCGACTGGGCCCTCTTCCGCTCATCAACCACTTCCTCGAGCGGCTTGAGTTGGAGGAGCACCTGGAGCGCCTGGTTCCCACCACAGACCGACGAATCCGGCTCCCCTACGCCAAAGCCCTGGGCGTCCTTCTGCGCTCCATCCTCGTCGAGCGCGAGCCCATCTATCGGCAGTGCGCACCCTGAACGCTATTAGCTTTTGGCGGTTGGCATTTAGCCCAAGCGACGCTTTTTGCGACTCTGGACGCAGCGGCTGGGCGAAATGAACGGTCAAGTCCATGGAAATCCATAGAC
>Ga0272441_10007443_pt1 | contig 17808 bp, 34 predicted proteins | sample SSMProp6N_FD_193582 | JGI IMG/M metagenome (GOLD analysis project Ga0272441, IMG submission 193582) | Marine sediment archaeal communities from Little Sippewissett salt marsh, Falmouth, MA, United States - SSM-Prop-6N | ecosystem: Environmental > Aquatic > Marine > Wetlands > Sediment ... | reverse complement strand
TCATCGGTCCACTGGCCAGCTTTCAAGTTAGCGTTGATGGGGCTGACGCTGTCTCGGAATCGCCCATCCCAGTTCATCAGGTTTTTGCCCGTGAAGTGGTGAGTCTCGAAGGGCATTCCGAGAGCATCCCCAATGGCTAGTCCGAGTACGCTCATGGAAGACTCCTCAAAGTCGATCTCCAATTCTGTTAAACGGTGTACAGTAAGGCGTGGCTCTAGGCAAGTACGGTACTCACGGGATTCAGTGTGTTTGTGGAGCGGTAGAACAACTAGCAACACTCGGCAAACACCGGTACGACAGACAGCCCCAACAATACCTTCCCAAAGGCTGGTCTCGATGGGGCTGGAAGTACTTTCTCTGTGACAAGTGTTCCGAAAACAAGGACCTCCTGGAAGAACTGCATCACTCCTACGTATCCCTCAGTATCAAATCAAACTCAGGGTCCTGGTGTGTAGATCTGGTCGAAGGCGGAGTGAACCTCTGCAAAGAGGAGACCGTTGTGCTTCGAGTGGAGCCTCGGGAGCCTGTGGTTTACCTTCTGGGGGAACCTTTCGACGGAGGCGTGGAGGAAGCTTTAGCGTCTTCCTTGGCCAAGAGCTGGTTGGCTGAGAACGGAGGCTGACCATGGGCCCCGAAGAGCTCCGAAAACTCCGGGAGAAAGCAGCCGACTTGCAAGAAGAGATGCTTTCTCATTTACCCCCAGCTCAGCGAGTGTGCCCTCCCAAACGTGATCTTGTCGAGATGGGGAAGGCCCTTTGGACGCAGAGTTACCGTCATAGTCAGGATGATGGAGAAGCTTTCGGTCACCTGTTCTGGTGGTTCCGAGAGATGGCTAAACTGAAGCCCGAGATAGTGCCTTTGGCCTCGGCTTTCATTTTCCTGCCTCAAGAGCAGATCCTGCAGTGGTGGTCAGCTCGATGGGCAGACCAAGGGTTTCCCACCTTTCAGCTCGGTCACAAGTACGCTGCTGCCCTCATGGCCACTATGGTGCGGCCCCAGGATGTGCAGGACATCAGACCTCCCTTCAAGGCGTTCTTAATCGAGGTACCCAAAGGGTTGTTGAGCGTCTGTCACACTGAACAGGACAAGCAGTACCCCATCATCAAAGTTGCCGTGCACTACAATCTCCGGCCAGATGGTGAAGCGTCTTGGAACTACTCAGCCTTGACCGAAGGCCCAGTCACTACTTGGAAGCACGGGCTTCCCACTAAAGTCTTGGCAGGCGAAGAGTTTGAAGGAGCTATGGAGGACTGGGAAAGCTACTCTTTCGCTTTCGAATTGGGCGATCAAGACGAAAGGGTCAACGCTCTAATTTCTCGTCTCATTGTGGGCGTTTGTTTGACGGCCTCTTCCCCGGACGAATCCAAGCCGGTAGGCAAGGGACACCAGAAGTCCGCGGGCCAGCTTCGAGAGAGCCCGGAGCCTGAGGTACGTACCTACGTGTTGGGGAAGCCTATCAAGCTAGACGTGCGGCAGGCCATCAAGGACTACGTGGCCGGAGGTATCAGGAAGAGCCCGAGTGTCCAGACGCTCGTGAGAGGGCACTGGAAGAGGCAACCCCACGGACCTCGCTCATCCCTTCGGAAGTGGATATGGAGAGAGCCTTTCTGGCGAGGACTTGAGAACGCTCCTATCCTGTGTCGCCCCCACCAGATTGGGGAGTGATTCTTGATGGTACACAAAATCAATAGGAACGTCCCTTCCCAGACTCTTTGTGGGGTACTCCTAGAGAAGCTTGCGATCAACGAGTACACCTACGAACGCTTGTTTTCTAATATGAGTTTGGGGGAGCCGTGCCCTGTATGCTGTGGACTGCAGGAGCTGGAAGAGGAGCTGGAAGATCTTTCGGGAGAACAGGATACTTGTAAAGAGAGATGCAACATCCTGGAAAGAGAGGTAGCCTTTCTTCGAGAGCGGACCGATGTTTTGAGCACAGCCTTGGCTTTGATGGTTCTGGGGGAAGACTTTAAGGAACGCAGGAGACTCCAGGCTATCTCGAAACAGAACATCAATCTTCGTCTCCGGATCTTTCCGGTAGACGGTCCCCCATACTTCAGGGTAGAAATGCACCCTGGAAGGGAGCCTGACCTTGAGCCGGAATTTGTCACTGCCTGGGATCGAATCCGAGAAGATGGTTGAGCGACCGAGCTTCGAGCAGATCTACATGCATCTGGCTTGGCTCATGTCCCAACGCTCGACCTGCAAACGCCTGAATGTCGGATGTGTGATCGTGAGCCCCGACTACCGCAAAGTCATTGCCGTGGGGTACAACGGCAACGCTACGGGGCTCAAGAACGAGTGTGACTCCTCCGAGCCCGGGAAGTGTGGGTGCATCCACGCTGAAGAGAACGCCGTTATCAACTGCGACGTTCCTCGAACCACCCCCAAGGTTGTGTTCTGTACCCACTTGCCTTGCAAGATGTGCGCTAAACGGTTGGTCAATCTTGGAGGGGTCCGGAAAGTCTACTACGACGAGGACTATCGCCTTCGAGAGGGCCTCGATGTCTTAAGAGATGCTGGAATCCGGTATCAGAGACTGTCAGTTCCGAAAACAATCTGTCTCGTGACCGAGAAGAACGGTGTATAGGGGAGTTATGCCCAGAATCACATTAGAGTTCTCTGACCCGGCAATGCGTCGTCTGAACGACTTGGCAAAGGATCCTGCCCATGACAGCGTTCCCAAGGTGATCATGAACGCTCTTCGGGTATATGACTTCACCTACGATCGAACCTCCAAGGGAGCCAAGATCTTCATAGTCTCCCAAGACTCGACCCAGGAGCTTCAGATGCCTTCCCAAGAGGTTGGGAAGCAGAAGCAGCAGCCGGACCAGCCAAGGTCTGTGTGGGATCGGATTGGAGACGACGAGGACGATTAAGCCCTCTTCGACTTCAGTCCACGTTTCCTGGGATTGACGGCCTTCCGTACCTCTTCCTTGACCAGCTCTTCTACCAAGGTTTTGAGGGAGGCTGTGAACTCTTCGATGAGGGGACGGGCAGCTCTTTTGACCCGGGTCTCGAACTTCATGCGGCCGAGTCTACCAACTGGGCTCCGAACTTTTCCACCACAATCTGGACCCCAAGTCGAAACTTGAGCAGGGCCTCTTGTTCAGAGTCAGTGGCGTCTTTGATGGGGATGGTACTCTCTCCTTCCACCACGGATGTCAGAGCCTGGATTCGGCCTTTCTCAACGGCCTGGAGACTCACCCGGATCTTTCGGGGGCTTCCGTTGATTCCGCTTTCTAGAACCAGACGGTGTCCGGCTAGTACTCTTTCGAACGCTTTTTGTACGGCTTGTTGATGCATTGATCCTGTCCCAACATGTGGGGAACTTTAGGGGCTCCCCGAGAGGCTCGAAGACCTCCAGAAATTTGAACAACGGCCAGTTGACCTTGGTTCTCTGTATGATTCCTCGGTCGGTCTGGACCGTCCCCCATCCGTTTTCGTGATGAAGATTCACTTGGAGGACCTCTACCTCGTAGCCAGTCTTTCGGTGTCTCCAGCGACGGTAGGGGACCTTCAGGAGTTCAGACTCAAGCTTGTAGTTGGTCCTGAACTCTTCCCAGGTTTCCAAGTAGACTTCCTGGGTTCGCAGGTTGCAGAGAGAGACCTCTCGCTGCCTTTCCTGAAGGAGCTTCACAAGGTCTCCAGGGACTACGTCCATTTCCCGTAGTCCCTTTCTCGTACACCTCCAGAGTCGCTTACTTGGGTCCACCCGTCGCCTTTCGGTAAAGGGCCACGCACTTAGGGCAGACGTTTGTATCCAGCTGTCGTTCGGAAATTTGGACCTCCAGATCCCAACCTCCCCACCCCTGCTTTCCTTGAGCGTTGACTTGGTTCGTGGGGACCACGTGTCCACACAAGCTGGGAGTGTCGATTCCTCCCCCGTACTTGGACCCTGCTTCGGTGAGGGGGCGGATGTGCCACAGAGAGGTGGATGAAGCCAAAGAGGACTCACAGAAGCGGTAGCGAGGCATAGGAGGGAGCTCCTTGTAAGGAGGCCGGTGGAAGAGTTTGAGAAGGGTCTCGCCGACCCAGATCAGGATTCTGAGCATTGGGGATCCTGGATGGCTTCGGGGATGTCGTTGATGTCGCACTCGGACCAATAGCCGCCGGCTCCGGCCCAACACACCATGGGGGGGATGTTGACCCCCTCGTGGGTGTACCCGGAGATGAAATGGTCAACCCTGACTTTGTAGGTCCGTCTGGAGATGTTGGTCCCTTTGTTGACGTTCCGAACCAAGGTTCCCTTCGGAATGGTCACGGTATCCCCCTGCTTGATGGGTAACTCGTGATCGGGGACGTAACCTTCGAATTTCCTAGCCATTGTTCTTCTCCCGGCAGTATTCGCACCACTCTTCTGGATGAGGGGCGTGGGCCTTAGCTCTACCCAAAGAGGAGTGGTTGAGTACGCTTCCGTGATCTTCACACACAGTTACCCAGGGAAGCTCCCCATCCTCATCGTCGAGATCGGATTGGTCCGCCCTGTAAATCCCCACGAAGGTGCCTGTGCTTCGGACCTTGTGTTTGTAGGCCAGTCCAGCAATTCCGTGTAGGTGGTACTGTTTGACTGGCCTTGCCACACCCCTACTACACGTGAGAGCCCCAGATCTTAACCCGGGTCCCGAAGTTTCCAGTCCGAGCCGTCTGGGCTTCTCAACTCTGTGCCTGGTACTACCACTGCCTCTACCCTGCCGAAGGGGGTATCTAGCTTTTCATCCAGGATCACGATGTAGGTGTGGACTACGTGGAAGGAAGCTATCCCGCCCACCCGGCCTGTAACCGGATCTGGTTGGTTGTGGTAGTTGTCGGGGATCACCACGGGGGCTCCCAAGGGGACGGACTTGTGCAGAGAGGGTTCTGGAAGGCTGGTGTTCATGCTCTACGATACACCTGGGAGGCTAGGATCTTGATCAGAACTCTCGTCTAACAGACGATCCCAGACAGTTTTACGCACTAACCTCTTGTATTTACTTGGAAAACTCTCAAAAGAGGCGCTTACCGTCCTTTTGTGATCCAGGTCCTCCAGGAATACTCTGCGTCCCTGGATGTCGTACTTGAGGCCAATGAGGTAGGCCCCTTTCCCGTCAGTGTATTCGGCCCCGACTTCAAACTTGGGAGGCTCGGGCTTCTCTCGGGCGTAGTGTTTCCAGAACCCTTCCAGAGGGAGGTTGTGACGTTTTTCGTCTACCGTCTGGTACTGCACTGTCCGGCGTTGCTCGCTGTCACGATCGACCCCCAGGACCAGTACCGGAGCTTCCAGCTTCTTCCCGGTGACCTTCCACCATTTCTCTCGGGGTTTGGGCATCCACTCCAGATCTTCCAGGCTGACTTGGAGTATCCTTTCAGGGGGCGCCCTGTTCGGGAGGTCTTCAGAAGGCAGCCATACCTGTGTGTTCCATGGTCTATGCCCCGCACACACCTTCACGATTTGCTCTGGCGAGAGGGCTACTCGGAACCAGGCGGGGTAGGCACACCCTTTCACGTGGCATTTCCAGGTCCAGTCGGCTGCTTGGACGAATTCCCAGCTCAGGACAAAACTCCTGAGGGACATGCTCTGAGGAGCCCCTCGTCGGCCTTCGAAGTACAGACGATCGTATTCCACAGAGGTGATGACTGCTTGGGAGAGGTTGTCTGGGCTACGGATTTGCCAGACTTCTCCTACCTGAGGATCGTCTAGTGGCATACTGGTGACTGTACACCATGTTGGTGTATGGTAGGAACCGTGAAGGTCCTCATCTTCGGATCCCGAGAGTGGGTGAGTCCCGAGCCTATCCGTAAAGTTCTGCAGCAGCTGCCTTCCGGATCGATCGTGGTGGCTGGAGCCTGTCGAGGGGCAGACAATATCGCCGCTCACGAGGCTCGCAAGCTCGGTCTTCGTGTCAGGGAGTACCCCGCTGACTGGGACAGGTTCAACCTGGACGCTGGTCCCATGCGCAATCAGCAGATGCTCGACGAAGAGCATCCTGACCAAGAGGGAGTCCACATTGACCGTGCCTACTGCTTTCATCGTCAAAGGAGTCTAGGCAAAGGCAGTCGGGATATGGCAGAACGTGTCCGGAAAGCTACCCCCACAATCCTTCTCAACATCACCTGCAAGGTAAAAGGATGAGCACCAAGATCTACAACGCCTACAGAGTCAAGAAGTCCCGAGACCTGTGGCCTCTTCTACGGGACATCCGACGCATAGCTGAAGCGAACGTTCGTCGGATGATCAACGAGTTCTACGACGATGTCCACAAGGATATCAGCACCAAGAGTCCCCTCTACAAAGCGGCCCGGAAAAGGGGTTTGAATCCCTACGAAGCTAGAGAATCGGTGACTCGTAAGGTGGTGCATCGGGGGTACCGTATCCAAAGCACCACCATGGAACGGACGCTCTTCAACTTCGACGCTTCGGTCACGGTGAGAGAACACAAAGGTCGCTACTACCTCATCACCTACGCCGATTGGTTCTCTCCAGTGGGCAAGTGTTTCGAGTTCCTCCGAGAAGATCCTCGGCTAGAGGATTACCACTACCAGAACCAGTGCGATCGTCCCAAAGAGATCAGCGCCCGTGCGTGGAAGGCTCGGGAGAAAGTTTGGGACGCCATTGACGAGGCTGGATGGTGGGACTACCTGAGTCTGATCATCTGTGATTGGGACAACTTTCGCCGGATAGATCCTTGGCTGGATCGAGTCAGGGAGTACTACCAAGAAAAAGCTCGCAAGAAAACCCGGAGCAAGAAGAAATGAACAAGCTGCAACTAGCCCAATACATTGTTGACCAGCTCAACGAGATCTACTCCCATGACCCCGAGGCCCTCCATGCCTTGTGTGAGAGCCGGGTCCCCTGCAACGAAGCACTTAGGAAGCACCCGACGGTCCAGGTTCTTGTGGAGGGGGGTGGAACCGAGTCCAGGGTGGGACTTCTTGGAATCCTCAACGGGATCGTCGGCATCCAGGACGACGGGTGGGGGTACATATCTGCCATATACGACGAAGATACCATGAAATTACAAGGCTTTAACGTTCTTGTGGGCCCGTCCAAGGTTGACAATTCGGAGCCTTAAGTTGACAACCCGTTGGCCTAGGTTGACAATCCAGGGCCTTGAGTTTCCGGCCCGTCATCCAAAGGTTGACAATCACCGCCCTCATGTGCAGACTGATGCCGATGCACGAATCGTAGCTGCACCGCCCCCGATCACGATCCCCTCCTGTTTGGTCGTTTGGCCCAAAACCCACAACGACTGAAAACAGGAGAAGTGTCATGAAAGCATATTCGGAAGCGATCGGGAACCTCAGGACGAGAATCAAGAACCTCACCGAGAAGGCTCGGGAGAACAGAACGGAAATCGCTAGACTCAAGGAGCAGCCAGACACAGGGGTGGAACGCTGTTCTCTGAGGAGCGACTACTGCACGTACACTAGGTCGGAGGCTAGGCACGTGTTGCTGGCCTACGCTCTACTTCGAGGACGTCCCTACCTGGCGCTCGAACGTAAGTGTGAAGAGGAGCCGTCTGCCAATCGCATCCTGAAGAAGATTCAGGAAGCCTTCGGAGAGGACTACCCAGATTTTTCTCTTCAAACCATCCTCGATTGGCTGGAGGGAAAAGTCGAACAGCGGGCGGCGTAACCTGGAACCTGAAGCAGGCAAAAAAGTGGCCGGAGGCTCTCATCAAGGGAGTCTCCGGGTTACCAGGGCGCCCCCGCTACTTGTGGTCTTGCACACACTACGACGGAGCTCTTTCTGGCGTCTGTCTCCACGAGGGTCGAGAACACTGGTTCGAGTGTGTTTATGACCAGCAGTGGATTGACAGTAGTGAAGGCGAACCAGAGTTTTTCCAAGGAAGAATCTTCGTACTGATTGAGCTGACAGCAGACGACATCAAACACGAGTACTCCCTTCAAAAACGGTTCAGCTTCTTCCTGGGAGGGCCCGTGGTCATGTACGAAGAGGATGGGTCTCGAAAGCGTGGCAGGCTAGTCAAGGATGGTAGGTTTGCCAGGCTGAAGAGGCGCATTCTGAACGGACCTTGGCGTTGGAAGCTCTACAACTGGTCTGTTCGGAACAAACCTAAGAGGGACTACTCCACTCGCAAGGTGGTTGGTTGGTGGGGGACCAAAGGCTTCAGCTTTGACATGTGCCTGGCTTACGGCCTGCACAAGAGAGGGCTGCTCTGATGAAGAACGTAGCTACTCTGACAGTGGAGGATGTCTACATGATCTCCTACCTAGTCATGCGAGGATGGAAGCATCAAGGGTATCCAGACTGCTGGATCAAGGAAGGTTTCTACCATACCAAAACACAGCGGGCCGAGAGGTGTAACTGCGGCGGGTGTTGGGAAGATGTGGAGACCAATGAATTTGATTTGGAAGAGGCATACTATGTCCAAGAAGAAATTGACGCTAATCCAGACGGCGCTTCAGCCCCTCAAGCAACAGATTGAGGGTAAGGGGCTCCCTTGGGAGGAGCCCTACGTCCTGGAAGAGGCTCCAGACTTCGCCGAGTGGGTTAAGGCCGATTGTCGGCTCGGGGCCGATGTAAGTTCTGGGAAGCTCTGCATGTGGTTCATCACCAAGGATGACCTGAAGTGGCAGCATCCCGACTTCAACCCAGAGCACCATCTGGATTTGTACCGGCGGTACATCGAATGGGACTACCCGGTGGGGCTGAGTCAGCTTGGCCGCCAGTATCTCGACATGTGGCGCAAGCTCGACGCCTTCTGGAAGGAGGGAAAGGGAGAGAGCCCGGAGGCTGATGATCTACGGGACGAAATGGACCTTCCCTACCGGAAGTTGCCCGAAAAGGACCACGAGATCTTGGAAGCCCACTTCAAGGAGGTGGACGGTGGACAAGCTCTACCTTGTGACCCGTTCTGACTTGCCTCCGGGGCAACAGGCCGTCCAGGCCGCTCACAGCCTCCACAGCTTCGAGTCGGAGCATCGAACGGTCTACGTGGCCTGGCGAGATGAAAGCCAAACCTTGGCCTTCCTGGCTGCCCCCAATGAGGGAGCCCTTCAGAGGCTCTTGGAGAAAGCTGAGTGGGCTGGGGTCCCTGCTGCTGGATTTCTGGAACCAGACTTGGGGAACTCCTTGACAGCAGTGGCCCTTGGGCCGGAAGGGAAACGGTTGTGTCGGCGCTACCCGAAGGCTCTGTCCGGTGTATAGTAGTTAGGCGGCTTTTCCTCAAAAGGGGTGATTCTGGTTTGACAAGGCAAGCTTTTTCGGAAGAAATGAGGGGGAAACAACACCAGCTCTGCGGTTTTAAGGCAGAGACTAGTTAGGTGCCTCCCCGGAATTCTCTCTACGAGGTGGGCTCGGTCATCGAGACCAGTGATGGCCTGATGGAGGTTCGTCCGGAACGCTATGATTATGAGAATGCCAAACACACCTGCCCTGTCTGCGGGGGCATTGGTTGGGTTTGGCAAGGAACGTTCACCTGTGATGGGAACATCAACTGTCAGGCTAGAGCTCTCGTAGCCTGCGGTACTGTGTTTGTTCCTGCTCACAATACGTGGCAGCAGAGAGTGCTAGATCAGAAGCATTTGAAAGGAAGGTGATCCCGATGTTTTGAACTATGCACATCAATCATCGACGCAAGAACGTCCATCGGGCCAAACACCACAACCGTCAGGTCATGCCACTGATGAACTCGTCGAGGCCGTTTCGTCAGGTTAGGAATCGAGAGGCTAGACGAAGCGCTCGTAACCTCATCAAGGGCGGCCTCTTCGACAACATTCCTGAGAAGTACCCCAGGAACGTTCGCTGGGAATACTGGTAATGCTCTCGAACCCCGTGGAAGGGGCGGCGGATTCTAACACCGTGTCAGAGTGAGGGTTCAACTCCCTCCGGGAGCGCTACGGGGACGTAGCTCAGTGGTTGAGAGCGGCGAGCTCTAAACTCGTGTCTGTCGAGGGTTCAAGTCCCTCCGTCCTCACCAACTAGATCTTCGTGACCCGGCTGATCTCCTTGATCTGCTGCAACATGGTCGGCTGGAAGTACAGTTTGTTGTCCCGGACTTCGAGGGATCCCCCTTGTACGTGTCCTGGTCGTGTGGATCCGCTGCTGACGTACACGACCAGGTTCCCGCCCTTACCTTCCTGGGCGGGGCTATTGACTTCCACGACACGAGGTTTCTTCAACCACGAGGCTTCGATCCTCACCTTGTCCCCCTTCTTGAGTTTCTTGAGGATAGCAGCTCCAATAGGGGTAGCAGCGGTTCGACGATCGTAGTCGTAGTCGTAGACCATACCTTCGTTGGGCATAAATGAACTCACCAGGCCACAATGATTCGCTGACCATTCAAGGACTTTATGTCCGTGTTCAAGAAGCTCTTCATGATCTCGGGGATGTAGCTGTAGAGCTTTCGGTTCTCTCGCCACACACCTTCTATGATTCGTCCTTTTCCTGTACGGTCCCCCTCATCCACAGTGAAGTAGGCCACAAGAGCGTAGCTGGCTACTTCAATGACTTCCTCACGCTCTTCAGCCTCCCAGAGCTGGTCCAACACGTTTGACACAGTGGCTGTTTCGGCTCCTTGAGCAAGAAACTTCAGGACAGCCTCGTTGTGGGTAGAGGAGCAGTGTTGGGGGTCGTACACTAGGTTATCCACCCCGAGCGTACGTAGAAAGTCGGCTGTCTTGTCGCAACGTCCTCCCCCAACATCGACATTGATCATCCCCCGTTTCCACACTCTCGCCTCAGCCAACACTCTGTACAAAAGTGGGACTTCCTCGCAACAGCAAGACGTTTGTGGGGCCACTCCGCCTAAGTGACCCCACAAATAGTTCAGGCTTGGACCACTTTCAGGTGCTGTAACCGTTCCAGATCAACGTCGTGAGCCGTGTTGTCAGTATCGGTCCACTTCATGCGTTTCCCGGACTTCTGGATACGTGTCACTCCCACGATCTTCTGCACTCGGTGGCAACCCTTACGCCCTGGGATGGGTTCACTCTCAGATAGTTCTACCAGGTCTCCCACTCGCAAGTGGTCGGGGGGAATGTAGACCACCTTAGAAGAGTTTCCTTGGTGCCGGTTAGCCAAGGCTCGGGCAACCCTTTCTTGGAGCTCCTTTTCGGTGATGAGAAGGTCATTGACCTGAGTAGGATCCGAACTGGCTCTCGTGACGAAGTCTCCTGGTAACTGGGAGGCTTTCGTAGCTAGTCCTGATTGGATCTCCTCATCCATGTCTTCTAGCTGTGTCCGTGTAGGAGGCATCCGAATGTTGGGGCTGACTCCTCGTTCCCTAGCGTTGGCGTGAATGCGTTCGACGTAGTTGAGAGGTAGAGGAGCTCCCTGAGCTGGGACCACGAAGGGAATGTCTAGATGACCACTCTCCTGCCCTTCAACCAAAGACTTCAAAGTGAAAGGTTTCACCTGAAGTAACAGGAGTTGGTTGGTCCAGAAAGACTCTTCGGCTTCCGGGGTCCTCTCAACGGAGATCCCCAAGCTTCTAGCTTGATCGAAGAACCCGCTACCTGGCTTTTCAGTCTCGGCATTGACCACTACCGCCGTCGAGAGGGGGCGTTTATCCTGGTGGTCTTCTTCGGCAATGATGGCCAGAATCTCGGCCAAACCCCGCCCTCGAATGGCGTGTTTGACCGTATCGGCTACGGCTCCGTAGCTCACGAGAAGGTGTAGATGGTGGGCATAATGGGAGAGGATGCCTCGGACACAAGCTACGTGTAGGGCGTCCACTACCCGCTTCTCAGCGTGATTTAGCGTCATGACTGACTCCGTTCGATTGTCGCTCGCCAGTTTGTGCGAGCCAGCGACAGACCATCCCGTCGCTACCTGGAGTCACCCTACAAGTAGAAGTTCAACCTGGCTTGGTAACTTACTTGTAGGCTTCCCAAAGCATGAAGAACTACGACTACGATCGTACAAAGACGGCCGCCAAGGCCAAGGTACCCGTCTTCTCGAAGTTCGAGGTCAAGGTACCTGCCAAGAAGATCGAGTCAGAAGTAGCCAAGCACTACGACGTGGTACCCGGATCTTGCAAGTTGCAAAGAGGGGTTGAGCAGAAGCACAACGGTGCTTACGTCAACTTCACCTGCCAAAGCAAGGATGGGGAAACCCTGACAGGCTCCGTGACCACCTCTTTGGAAAACCACGGGAACTCCATCAGGGCCATGGCCTTCATCAACGTGGACGGCTAGTCTGACTCGATGACACAGAGGATGGTGTCCTCTGACTGGACCACTACCTCTTCTCCGTCGAGGATGGTTTCGTTGCTGGCGTAGGACTGGAACACCACGTGGTCCCCGACTTTGACCTCCATTGGAAGTCGCTCGCCGTTCTTCAGGAACTTGCCGGGGCCCACGGCCAGGACCTCTCCCTCGTAAGGAGTTTCTTTGGCGGTCGGGGGGATGTAGATCCCTCCGGCACTCATCTCTTCAGCTTCTTTTCGCCGAATCACTATCTGGTTGTGAAGAGGTCGTAGCATCTCTTGATCTCCATCTGAAGTAGAGCAACAGCAGGCCGATTGCTCCCCAGAGCCCTGTGACGGACCACATGAGAGGGTGTTTGGCTGCTAGGCTGAGCAGGACCAAAGCTACCAAAGGTAGACCAAAGGTGGCAAGGTCCAAAACGGTTCGTTTACTCATCGGGGAACTCTTCGGGTTAAGACCCGTGAACGTGGGCGGTTGACTACTTCAAGAATCTCCAAAGAGTGGGTTTCTCAGACCCTACTTTCTCTAGAAGTCCGAGACGTTGCAAGTATACTAAGGATCCTGAAATGGTACTGCCTGGAACCCCTAACAAGTTGGCCGCCTGTTGAGCGGTGAAAGTGGGGTGCTGCTCGAACGTGTCTTTCAACTGCTTGGCAAGAGGGGGTAGATCAACAGGCTTTTCCGGATCAATATCAGACTTGGCTCGGACTCGGTAGACTCCGTGTTTGATTCGTTCGAAGGTGTCTACATTCCGTCCCAGTGCGTAACTTACGTAACACACAGGGTTATTCTTCGTGACAGGTTGCCAGCCTCGGGCAGCCAGTCTCTCAAGAACTTCTGGGGCTCGGAACTCGGCTACACCTGCCATTACAGTGAGGATGGCTTCTTTCAAGCTCGGTTTAGATGGGGCTTGTTTGAGGCCAGGCTTGGGGCCTGGTATACTGGCTTCTTTTACCAAGCCTCTGCAGATCAGGAGGGTGCTTTCCAAGGGAACCCCTGGGAACTGACGCTCCCAAGCCAGATAGGCTTCCTGAGCCTTCGCTAACGCAGGGTGGCTCAGCCTGCCGCACAATAGCTCAAGGCAGAAGGTATCGGAATGCTGGCCTTTTACTAGCCGAACACCTTCCAAAATGGAAACAGCCAGCTGGGTTAGACGATCGCTTTTTTTAGACATACCAGACTATACACCGAGCCCGCTGGTTACTGGCAGTACGAGCAAGAACACCCGAGCCTTTCCAAGGTCATGCAGTCCACTTCCAGACCCGTACAGGAGTTGGAGTCTCCGCAGGCACACCCGGCAGCGTAGATGCAAGCGTCATCACAATAGAACACGCAAGTGTCGTACACATCATAATCAGGAGTGAGACACCTTTCCTCTAGCTCAGCTTGAGTGAGCAGGCAGTCGTCTCCTGAAGATCCCCCCGAAGAAGATCCGCCAGAGCCTCCCAGTATGTCTTCTTGGCAATCCCCGTCACAGTCGAGGTAGGCACTCTCATCCGCTTGAGCCTGCGCTTCGTCAACGAAGGTTCCTTGTTCTGCGTCCCACACACCCTGGTCTTGCACCGGGGCATTCCATCGCAAGGCGAGTCCTGCACAAGACACGTTTTCGATGCAGGCGACTCGACAAGCGACGTACTCCTCTGGGTAGTCAGCCCAATCATTAGCGTGACGGGCATCTAGCTCGCAGTCGTAAAGCCTCTGATTGTAGCGGGCTGTCAGATCAGGGTAACTGTTGTGTGAAGGCTCATCTTCTTCCACTTCTGGGAGAAGTCCACAAGCCGTGAAAAGTGCCGCAAAACCAAGAAGAGTTTTCGTTGTCATGTCAGATCATACACCGTGACGGGGACTCGGACGACCTTCTGAATGATCTCTTCGATCCGACTCCAATCCCCTCCAGCCAAGCCAGCACCCATCCGGGGCATGTGGATGGTGGCGTTGTTGATCCTGGCCCGTACGTTGACTTGGAAAAGTCCTGAGTGGATAGCCTCGTAACGAATGGGGTGCTTGTTTTCCGTTCGTCGAACTCCGTGCTGGCCGATGACATTGGCCACCCAGAGCTGGGTCTCCACTTCGATGAACTGGACGCTTCCCAACCCGAACTTCCCCACGACCTGGACTCGGCCATCCAAACAACGTCCCGTCCGATACCATAGACGATAGGCGTTCTCGACGTCCGGCCAACGACGGGTCAGAGCCTTGACGAAACCCGCACCCCACCGGCCTTCATCGTTGCAGCAGTGAGCGATGATTTTGGAGCCTTCTCCCCACGGACGGGTGGCGTCACCTTTGACGTACTGAATCAATGTTCCCAGGACAAATAGGACGGTAGTAGTTGGCTAAACGGATGAACATGTGTGTTCTATAGGTGAAACGGTTGTGAAGGATGTTGTGAATGCCCACCTGGACGTTCATTCCTCCACCCCCTTCTACAAGATTAGTGGCCTCAAGCAGGCTAACCTTGCAGAATTTACAGCAGATTCCGTGACTTCCTGCTATCCACCTATGCTTTTTCAAGCATCTGAAGAGCCAGTCGAACATGACTCCGGAACGTACCACATTTCTTTGGGTTTTGCCTGGCATTCCGGGCAGACCCAGATCCGGGGATCCTCGGCAGTGGGGCCTGGTCGGGTCACGTACCCAACTCCCCGGGCAGAGTCAGCCGCCTTTCCTGGGTCTACAGCGGGCCCTGTAGCAGCTTTCCCACACAGGTCACAACGACACACCCAGAATGGCCGAGACTCTTCATAGAGGGGGCTCGGGGCGTCCACAAGGTACTCTTCTTTGGTTCGTTCAATCATGAGTCCAATCCCAGCCAGTGGGTCCTTTCTTGGGGGGAGACGGGTGTGGTTGCTTACTACTCGTAAGTAGCCCGTTGAAAGAGTCGGGGTGTTGTCAAGGCCAGTCGAGTTACCCGAGCTCCCAGACGGGTGCACGCTCGGTGGTAGGCACTGGAAAGGTGGTCGCTTGAGTACTCGTGGGCGTACTCGTGAATCAGCAGACTCAGAAGGTCTTCATCGTCGAACTCTCTGTTGGGCCACTCCTTTCCAAGTCGCCCTAGGTTCAAGCAGAGCCAGCCGCCTTTTTCGTAGTTGGCCGTCCAAGTCACGTGAGGTTCTAGAACGTAGCGAACCGTCACCGTGTGGTTGTCGAACAGGTTGCTTCCCAAAGCTACACAGAAGCCGCTCAGCCCTACCATCTCCTTGGTCCAAGACTCTTCAGGAATGACTTTCTCGGGGTGTCCGTTGGGATCGTAAGGCTTGGGGCTAGGGGTAACCTGGCCGGCGGGAAGGATGGCTTCGGTTTCCTTGATTCGGCCCCATACTGCCTTGGAGTAAGCCCCACCGGGAACCACCGTGTATCCCTGGGAGTGAGCAAGCTTCGTTCCCTCTGAGTCACTGGGATCGAAGATCACAGCCTTGTTTCCGTGTTGGGTGATCACCACGTCTTTGACCGCCCTGGACTCAGTTCGAGGGTCCCCCAGGGCCTCTTGCAGGAGCCCCGAAGAAACCTCTTCTGCAGACAGCTTGTCGCTCAGGGCATTGAGGATAGCCACTCCCAAAGCCTTCCGATAACTCGGAGGGACATTGTTCCGTTCCCAGTTGACAGGGACCTTCTGCTGGACGTCTGCATGGTAGGTCAAGGACTCGTCGAGCTCAACGACGGGGATGCCCAGCTCGTAGATGTGGGCGGTCTCTCCCTCCCGAACTTCGTAGAGCTTGATTCTGGTGTTGCGAGTGGTGGTTCTGAGATTACCCTCGTCGTCTGCTCGGACCGTTTGGAGGGGCATCTCGACGCTGGCCACGGAGCTTCGGGACTTCAGCCGTTCTCCGTTGATGTAGGTGCCCACGTCCTCGGGGGGAGCCAACTTGTGGATGTCCTGCATCATAGTGGCGTACTGATCTCTGGTCATCCGGATGTGGGCCGTGATGAGGGATCCTGTTTCCCGTTTCCTCCTACTATGCTGTCGCTTCCCATCCTGGATGGTGATGGTACCTTTCGTAGTCTTCAGTTCAATGAAGGTGGAGAGGGCGATCACCAGCTTCTCTCCAATCTCGAACCGTCCTCTGAGCTCGGGATTAGCGGCCTTCTTAGAATCCCGGTACATCGTGAAGAAGGACTCCAGGAAGGCAAACCCTTCGGGAGAGTCGTCCTCGACCAGAATCTCACAGACAGGACGGCCGGGGAGCATTTCGGCGGACACCCTCACGTAGGTGACCCCGGGCTCGTCCCAGGCATTCTGGAGCAGCTCGTAGATGACGAACGCTTTGGGGCGATGCTCTAATTTGCGGGCCAGTCCCTTCAAATCGACGACAATTGCGGGCTCACTCATGGGATCACACTCCACTGTACACCAGGAGACCTGGATCTAGGGATTTTCCAGTAGAACACCTGAGGGGCCTCAAATTTAACCCAGGGGTTTGGCCCGTTGGCCAGGAAACTCTTTCGATGCTCCCCCTAAAACGTGAGCCTCAACGCTGATGAGATTGTGCCGGGACTATGGCAGGGAGCCGTACCTGACTTTGGACCTGCCGTAGCCCAGGCCGGATTCGATGTGCTGGTTCTGACCGCCTCAGAACATCAACGCTCTCCCGTCTACTACCCTGACGTGAAGGTCATCCAGGCCCCCAACGACGACAGCGTGGGGCGCCCCCTCACTCCCCACAAGCTTCGGACCGCTGCCAGAACAGCTGTGGAAGTGGCTCGGGATGTTCAGCAGGGGAAAAGAGTGTTGGTGACATGTGCCGCTGGCATGAACCGTTCAGGGTTCGTGGTAGCCCTAGCACTTCACCTGCTCTACGGGATGAGTGGAGAGATGGCGATCCAGTGGGTCCGCTTCAAGCGGCGTAGAGGACATGATGGGTATCGCTCCTTGAGCAACGGGGAGTTCAACGAGGTGTTGAGACGGTTGCCCACCGAACCTCCAAAGATCCCAGCCCCCAACATGCTGGTAGAGAGAGCTCCTAGATTCTTGCTCTAGCCTTTTAGTTGCTGCTTGAAGTACTCCAGCAGCTGCTGGTAGAGCTCGGGATTTTTCTCCTGCATCGAGTGAAAAGAGCTCGATTCGTAATGGAAGTAGCCCCAACTATGCAAGTAGAGGTAGTTTCCGCAGATCTTCTTGCAGAGATGAACCTTGACGACAGGGAAGACATCTTGTTGCGTCTCTTCTAGTGAGATGTAGAAGGCATCACAGTCCTCAACTAGTAGACTTCGAGAGCACCACTTCTCATTTATCAAAACAGCATCAGGGTACTGTTCTTGGACCGCCTGTATGAACTCCAAACGGGTTTGCAAGTAGAGCTCTTCGTTTTGCAGGTGGGATGAAGGAGAGGGCATTGTTTACCTCAGAACCACTTGAGAGCCAGACCGTTGATGATTAGGTGGAGGGTGTTGTCTGTGAAGATCATGAGCCAGACAGTTAGCCAAGCAGGTCTGTTAGAGGGGTAGCCCGTGACCGAACAATCCTTCCAAGGGTAACTTCGGATCAGCTTGGTTTCACCGCAACGGGAACACTCAAAATCATCTTCCTTGTACTTGTCTTTCATTTTCTGGCAAGTACATACCGGTACTTCGATCCACTTGGGAGCTAGAAGGTTTTTGGCCCAACACAGATAGCGAGCCAATCGCCACCTGTCGATGATGAAATGGGTGGATATGATG